>Ga0208645_1000527_pt1 | contig 40417 bp, 28 predicted proteins | sample VirMetDEL_Sep_01_FD_184519 | JGI IMG/M metagenome (GOLD analysis project Ga0208645, IMG submission 184519) | Aqueous microbial communities from the Delaware River and Bay under freshwater to marine salinity gradient to study organic matter... | ecosystem: Environmental > Aquatic > Marine >... | reverse complement strand
CGGATCCAGGCTTGATGTCAGGAGCGAGCTGAAGATTCCTCGTCTCCTGAACAATAATCCTATTTTGGCACGGGGGCTTATTCCCTTTCTCGCAAAACCTAACAAAGTAGTTCGTATTGATTCGGACCAGACCTTCTGGGGCTACGGAGACCCGGCCATCCAGAAGCGCGATGGGCTCGGTGCCATTGACATTCAACCCGAACAAATTGATTTTTCTTTTCCTCACCGTCGTCACTTTCGGCCCGGCCGATTCCCACACATAACCCGAGGTAGACAGATTATCGATGTACCGCTTTGTATAGGTCTCGAACTGGCCCGGGAAACTCATCAAGGATGTTTTGGCGTTCTTCAACTTCGCCTTTCGTTTCTGCGGATAGATATCACTGATCTCGTATTCGATTTCCTGGAGACCCGTTCTATCGTATTGATAGCCTAGGCCCATCTCCTCCGCGAACTCTCTGTTCAGATTGTTAAGGGTCTGAGGAACCTGCCCGGTGATTTGATACGACTCGTACAGTCCTTTACCCAAATAGAATACCGAACAGCCCTGGTTGATGTTAGCTCGGGTGCAGATGCTGATCTTTTTAGCAAATTCTTGGGTAGGCAAAGAGAGATAATTTCCCTTCACGCTCTTGACATATTTGTTAATGATTTCCCCCGCTGTGACCTTCCTTTCCTTAAAGGCCTGAGGCATTATATACTCCTTTGTGTCCGTTTGCGACGGATCGGTGCAGAAGGAGACCTTATAATCGTATCGCTCTACAATCGACTTCAGATTCTCCTCCAGTGTTTTGTTCTCCTCCATCTGGAAGTTAACAAGGTTTTGGTTGAAAATCACACTTTGCGGATCTACACCCTGTAGGTTTACGCGTGGAAAAGCCGAACCATGCTCGATGGAGAAACCTTGCAGGCGAAAATACGATGTAAGGCCGAATCTAGTTCCAGCAACGTCATAGTAGTACTGAATCAGTAGGTGGGCGAAGGATCCGAAGCCTGTTGAGTTGAGATTAGGATCGTCGATTTCTTGGTAGTTCCAGCATTTCCCCGAGGCCGGACTCTCACCTTCCGCACAAGCCGGTAACATGATTTTGTTGGCCGCCGCGTTCTGACTAGTAGTATACGCGGCAGCAGAGTCGAAAAGAGCTGCCCAGGCGATTCCTGTCATATACGGATCAGACAGCGTGACGTTAGCTGTCGAGCCGGTCAACGAATTGACAAACTGGCTGAGAGTCGTCTCCGAGTCGAGGTTGGTCGCAACGGAGTTCGGATCCCAGCGCAGGTTGACATTCGCGCTGACAACCTGCCTTTCCGGAAACGTGATAAGCCGGCTACTGGCGTACGGCCGATAGCTTACCGTACACTTGCAGCGGTATAGGCTATGCACAGTGTGTCAGATTAGCCCACAGTGCCGACGATGGCGGTGCCGCCGGATCCAGTACCAGATTCCTGACCAGCCTCGCTCGTGTCGATTTCCAGGCTTACAACATCGCCGACGGCGAAGCCGTCACCACCATCGACGATGGCGGTTAGAGCTGTGATCACACCGGCGGCGATGGTAGCCTCCACCGTAGCGGCAGCGTATTGATCCGGATCGGTTTGGTCGCCGAGAGCAAGGGTTGCTAAAAATACCACACCGGTTTCGTCTTCGTCCGCGCCATCGATGGTGTAACCAGTGCCACCATCATCAAGGGTCAGGGTAAGAATCGGGCCGACGGGGGTCACGTTATCCAGGATTTCGGCCAGAACAACACTGAGGTCGTAAACGGCGACCATGAAGTGGAAATCGCCCTCGCCTGCGATACCAACGTATCGGGTTACATTAACGAGCTGGTCGTTGAGGCGGGTAACATAAGCGCTCGGAACATCGGGATTGTTGACCAACGCATCTACGATGAGCTCGAGGGTGCCATAGGCGAACTTCTTTGCCTCGAAGCCCATTGCGGGGGTGCAAAGGACAAACTGATCTTTGAGCGAGGTGCGAGCGGAGGGGGTGTTGGAGCCTGTGTTATACTCTAACACCAGTTTGTTGGCCAATGCGTCGGTGAGGAAAGTCTGGAGTTCACGCTTAAACTCGAACTCGATGCCTACGAGGCGCTTTAGTGTTGCTGCGGACATGGGAATCACCCTTTGTTGCTATACGTCTTCGTATAGCTTTCAACGAGATCTAGGATACGCGTACTTTCAGCGTACTCCCGGTTCTGTACATGCCTCCCACCGGTACAACTGGATCCGCTGCTGCGGCTGCGGAGTCGTCAGCGAACTCCCTTAAGCCGGTAAAATCGATGCGGGAGTAGGCGATGGGTGTGTTGCCGCTCACCGTCTTCGCTACACCGTCCAACCCTACATAGTAGAGTTCCTCGTGGACCTCGTTGAGGAACAGCTCGCCCCGCTTCGCGTTAGCGGCATCGGTGTCATATAGATCCTGAACGTATTGCTGGCGTTTGGTCGTATCGGCGGTGAACCGGACTCCCCAGCGGGGCATGGGAACAGTCATTGCGAAAACTTATCTCTCTCTACCTTGCTTTCAACGCCTGGCTGCGCCAGGCGGGTGTGTGGTAAGATGACCGGTAGATATCACCCACATGCCTTGGAAACCATCATCGTCCTCGGAGCCGACCGGGTCGGCAAGACCACCGCTGTATCCAATACGAGGAGATTGATTGAGGGGTATGGCTCGAATGTCGTGCAGGCTCACTTCGGCCCGGTGTCAGAGAAAGACCATTATCCTGGTCAGCAGTTCGCTGATCTCATCTACGGAATCGATAACATCGGCACCGATTTCCTCCTTCTCGACCGTTTCACACCCGACACGTTGTTTTACGAACCCCGCCGGAACGGCTTCCCACGTATACCCTACGAATACGCTAATCACATCGAGTCGATGTATATGTCAGCATCAGGCAGACTCGATCTAGTGGTAATCCGACACCAGTGGAATACGGACATCGAGAAACGCCACCTCGCCGAGATCGCACAACTCTACCCAAGCCGTACGGCATACTGGGAGAGAATTAATCTTCGGGCGAGGGAGGTTGAACATAAGGCGTATTATGAATTTCTCGAAAACTACCTTACATCTCATTCCCTTTTGCCTCCGACCTCGATCCACTACCTCGATGGGGAGATCTACGACGACGATATTAATCTGTCATATTGTGAGTCCCTGCAACTGCCGTAGGTAGCTGTTGAAAGCTAGATAAGGGTTGAGGACAAGCCTTTGACCAAGAGAAACTACTCTTAATCCGGTGTGCGGACACGTTCTCGTGGTCCGCATTTTTTGTATCTACAGACACAATGCCCAAAGCACGGACGAGAAAAGAGAAGGTGACAGAAGCCTCTGTCCCCGGATACGATGAAATTGCGTATGGGATTCCAGCGACGCGTGGTGACGGGGTCTGCTCGATCCACCCTCGAAATGAAAGTCAGCGCGAAGCTATTGAATCTCTTCGATCAAAGACATTGACAATTTTAACCGGTCCACCAGGCACTGCCAAAACTCTCTTGTCAGTCTACGTTGCCTGTGAAAAATTACAGAAAAGGCAGATTGATAAAATATACTATATAAAACCGATTGTGGATACACCTGGAGAGAAAGGAATCGGATATCTCCCCGGAGATGAGTCTCAAAAACTCGAGCCACACATCGCCTCGCTTCGAGACGCATTGAGTGTGTTTATGGCGAAGGGCAAGGCCGACTATCTCATCGATAAAAAGATCATTGAATTCCTACCCATCGAACACCTACGGGGTCGATCACTACATCGGTGTATGATTATCGCCGACGAGATGCAGAATGCGACGAGCCACAGCGTGCTTACGATCCTTACTCGCCTTGGCGATCACAGCAGCATCGCGATGCTAGGTGATGTGGTTCAGAGAGACTTGGCGAATCGCTTTGGGAAGGACGGCCTCTCCGATGCTGCAAGACGCCTAGGATCCGACACTGAGCACATCGGCCATGTAAACTTTGGCTTCGACGATATTGTTCGCTCTGACTTCGTCCGATCGGTCATTCTCGCTTACTCCGACTTGTACGAGAGCCGGGCGGCGTAGGTCCCTGAATACTGGAAGGCATGAAAAGGCCCGCCGCGAACATCCAACGGTCTACACACTGGTTGGGTGAATGCGGGCCTCTCGTCCAGTTTGGTATTTCACACGATGAGATGAAGGCTAGGCAGAATAATACCTCGGCTATTAAAAATGCGGTCCCCTCTAAGTTAATTCTATTCATAGTGAACTTTTTCTCTCCCTCTACTATATCTCTCAACGTTGAAAGCACTGTAGGAATAGTAAAACAATCTCTATGGCTACGAAGGTTAGTGGTGACTTCGGTCTTAGCGGTCAGTCGCTAATCGGTGAGCTAAGGAAACGTGCGCCGAAGTTAGAGGGTCAGGCTAACTTTATCGGTCTTCAGCGCTCTCTTGCTCTCTCGGATCTCGAAGATCCGACTGAGTCGTTGAACAATGTACTTGATAAAATATCCCTAACTGAATCTGCAGAAAGAAATCAATACGGCGGACCTTTTAACGCTTTAGACTGGAATGTCACATCGGATTTTGTAGATGAGCAAATTGATAAATCATTTTTGAGTCGACTACAGAATGTTAGTATTGGCGGTGGATCGCTGGGTAGTTCGGTTTCCACGACACCGAGGATAAGGATTCAAGATAGGCTTAGCTTTCTTAACTCTTTTTATGGTGAGGGTAGTTTTCCAGGTCTCCACAGTGGTCCGGACGCCATGTTCTACAGGAGTCCAGAGCCAGACCACATCGGATACGTAAAATTTACCTTTAACTCTAGCACAGGATCCGTAACAACAACTGAACTAAAAGAACCAGATAAAATCACCAACCTCTCCTTACCGAGTATTTTAGGAACTGAGAGTGCCATAATCCTCGATTTAGTTGAATATGAGACTGCTGAAGGACTGACTGTTAATTTAAGTGGAACAGGTATTTCCCTGCGTCTCGATTCCCCTAGTACATGGAGTGTAACAGGAACAAGAGCATTGAGTAGTTTGTCCGGCATCCGGAGCTCGGTGGGAGGACAGGTAACCTTCGCCGCCTTACGTTTCAAGCTGGTCCGACCTTACTCAGTTCTTTACAAACCATCTTGGTTTACACAGGATCCTGCGGATCCTATTGTTGCTGGAGGAGCCGATGATACTAATCTAACCACCACCAACCGCATTATGCGGAACGATAACGGTACGATTAAACCGTACATCGAGAAAGGTTATTGGTATAGCCGCGCATACGTCGAGACACGGTGGACACCAACGGAATATAGTCTTCTCACCAATACCCAAAACAACGAAGTCACAGTTGTCGAAGATTCTAATATGAGGTGGCAGCAGCCTCCTTCTCCGATTAGATCAGAAGTATACAACTGGGGTATCCGGTGGGATGGATATTTGAGAGTCGAGCCGGGCATCTATGCCTTTGAAGTACAAACCAATGCTGCCATCAAAATAGATATGGCAATAGGTTCGGGGGGAGCCTGGGTCGAAGTGTTTAGTACTGATACGGCTGCCCAAGAGTCAGAGGAAAAATACGTATCAAGTCAATCTTTCAATACCGACAATGTCTCAGGTACATATAAATATATTTTTGGGATAAACCCAACATCTGATTGGGTAGCCTATGTTCCTATCACAGTTCGTCTTTACCATGGTGGTCCGGACAAAATAGATGATGAGTTCATTGCCCCTAGTGAACCTAATCTGTTTATAAAAACAACCTCACTAGCATCAGAGGTCAGTTTTTATAGCGAAAACTACATTATCACTCTGTCTGGTGCCGATGGAAGCTGGAGCGTAGATAGTAGTGCGTTAGCCGATATAATAACTATTCTTCAAGATACAGACGCGTCGGTATCGTACCGGTTGACGGCAGAGGGGGACGACATCTTTACCTCTCCAGTCAGCATAGATCTGGCCACTGACAGTACTAATGTTACCAGTACTACGACCGGGCTGTCTGCGGCCACCTATACTTTAACCTTATCCCCCGACCGCGCAGGGGTAAATTTCAATAACAATCTGACCGCCCTCTGGAAAGGCCGCATCGCATCCCCCAGCCCGATTCACACCGGATACACCGACCTCGCTGATGGAAGCTATGAACCCAACCTGCAAAAGATACCTTTTGATCTGAGGCCTGAGTGGTGGAAAGTTTCCGAAGGTCACCCGTATAACCTAGATAATCCAGCCAACGATGACAACACTCCACTTGATGGGTTTTTAAGGAATGAATTTAAGAGTACACTGAAGTCGGATGTTGAGGGGTTGGGGTTATACGGAGATGGGGGAGAGTTAAAAAATGGAACTTTTACCATAGAAAATGGTATTATGACAGGAACTGGTACTGAGTTTTTAACTGACTTAGTAATAGGAAGTAAATTTACTATAGAAGATACAGAGTTTACAGCTTTAGATATAATTTCTGACTTGGAAGCTAGGGTCTCTCCCGACAACGTGTCAATACCGTCTAGTCTTTCTTTAAGTATCGTCACCTATAAAGAAGTACCCAACATCATTTTCGGTGAATCGAGGTATTCGGTCAACGATGAGTTAGGGTCCAACTACTGCGGTCTCCGGTTAACACCGAATTTAGTTGGGGAAGGTGGTAAACTCTCCGTCAGTTCTTTGCCAGTCAATAGCACCGAGTACAACGATGCGACTTTGCTGGGTGAGGACGATCTTGGCGGTTCACCAAATCACCTTACTGGGGCGAGTGGAAAGGTCTCATCAGAGACAATTAAGCTATTTTTGGCCGATCTAGCCGATACGGCTGATGATAAGTACGATAAATACTACACTTTGTTCGTATACACAGATCTAGCTAGTTTTCCGGTATCTGGGGATGTGACGGTGACTTACTTTGATAATACTGACAGTAAGTATTATACTTGGGATGGCAGCACATACGTGGAGGATACAACTCCGTCTTCTGATGACCCCACATCATATGGTCTACCAGCATTCTCTGATAACGCCTGGCTATCTCCTATCACTGTATCAGTTGTCCAGGCTGGATCTCAGTACTTAACCGCACCTCTGACGATGGTTGTGGAGAGGCTGGAGCTTACCCCTGGGGTATTTTTCCTGCAATTTTCTACAACCCAGCCTTCTCTTCTCACTGGTGGCGCCGACATCGGTGATTTTAGTGGGGAAGACATTACCTTCTATACCGAATCTAACGTAGCGTTTCAGTATCTCCGTGTAGACAGTGGGGAAGGCATCGCATTTGCCGATGTCCTTAAGTTGACGTACGACGATAGCGATGTATTTCAAGGGGTTTCTAGCGAAGTCCCTCGGCCCCCCTCCGACCGTGTAACCCCTTTCGGTTTCGATAACCCGCAATATACCGCTGGACTCTGCTATCCCCCTTATAGCATCGCTAACACACTTCTGTCCGGTATCGCTATTGAAGACGCTGATCTCTACGATGCCAGTACTCCTGTAGGTAATTACGATGTATTTTGGGGAGACCAGAGTAAATCTGATCTGGGCGGTAAGACTCTTACCGTCACTGAAAAACTAGAATTTCAGCAAGCCGACGACAATGCGGTAGAAGAAATAGTTGGTGGTGTGACCGTAGCTTACGACGATTATACGCATCGGCTAAAAATAGATATGCCTTTGTCCGGGTCTTTCGACCCGGATATGCTCGAGCATATTGGTAACCTGGAGAGAGTTAAAGAGTCTTATTACGCCTACGTAAAACTGGACTAGATAGCCAATAGCTTCGCATCTTTAACTTGGGTTCCGTCTTGGTAAGAGAACAGGGGCCAGGCTTTGACAGTATAGGTGGGCTCTGTCCGTACCGTATCGACGGCAAGCTGGCGATGATAGACAAACCCGCCATTGCTAGACTTACTGGACGAAGATATATTTTGCACTAAAACGGAGAGTTGTGTGTCAAATCCAATGATATCGCTAACCCCAGGGCTATCAACAGCCGGGTTCAGATACCCCGCACTCACACTGTACTTGTTCTCCCCACTCTCTGCTAGCTCATCAGTATCGTTTAAACCGTATATCGCGGGGCTCAAGTACTTCTTGCCCTGTTGGCTCATAAACGGTTTGTCATCAGAGCTAAACACTCTCTGGTATTTATCTCCAGTCCAGAGCCAGATACCTGGAATATTTTGATTAAATAGACTTGTTTCATATGCATCAGTCAGTTCGCGTAGCTGGAAAAACCCTATCTGATACGCAGTAACACTACCAGAAGTCGTTTTACTATCTGTCGCCACCACAGTAAACGTATCAGTGCTTGTAACAGTAATTGTATAAGTACCATCTATTGCTGTGCCGGTAGTAAAATCGAGGGTTATAATGTCGTCTGTTGATAAACCATGGCCACCACTAATAGTCACAATGATAACATCGTCTGATTGACTATAAGTCCCATACATATCCTGGTCTAAAACAGAATCCGGATCTCTGAAAACTAACCGATAATTAGAGTTGATATTTCTACCATCAATGATATTGTATTTAGTCCCTAGGCTATTCTGCTCACTGGTTTCTACTAGGGGCTGCCTTATATTTTGAACGAAGTACTTAAACCCGTCCCGTAGTTCCTCAGCCCGATCAGACAGACTACGTATCGTACCACCAATGCTATCCCCCGCCTCGTAGTTCTCATCGTAATCCCAGAACGCCGACCTGCCGTTCAGGTTATATAACTGTACAAGGTTCTCTGAGGACAAAATGTCTTGTCTTTTTACCACAAGCGAGGGAGTTTCTACCGCAGCGAATTGCTGTATAGAGTCGTATGCAGACCCCAGGAACACATAGTCTTGATCTTTGTCATCGTATAGAAAAAACCCGTCTCTGTCCGCAAACCGAACTCTGTACGTATATCTCTCGTTCCGTAACAACGCCCTGGCTGACACCTGACCGTTGACGAAATAGGACTGATACAGGGCGTTTCCGGCGTAGTTCAGGCATTTATCTTCAGCCGGATCGTCTTCTGGTCCACATGATGGGATGAGCTCGAGGAGTTCTTGGTCAATATACCCAGACCCTGCCATTATCACTGTAACACCGGCCGACTGGTCCAGCCTCCCGTCCGCTTTAACTGTAACCTGGACAACAGCGTTGTTGGCTCCGGATTCTAGACCGATGACACGTACATTAACCGTGGCCGGAAGACTCACGACATCTCCGCTCGAATCTAACACACTGTACTGCTCACCAATCCCTAACACGGAAACCGCTACCAAAGACCCATTTACAGACACTTTAATCGGTGCGCCTGAGGTCTCAGTTACCGTGCGCTTATCGAGACCGCTAGGGACCTTCTCAAACCATACAAGATTGTTGTCAGAGAAAGTGTATAAACTCTGTAGTTCACTTTGAGGGCTAGTTTTGCCTAGGGTGACAAATTTAGTCCGAAGGGATACGTTACCGAGGGAGTCAGATATCGGCTCGTTGATTAAACCGTAGATCTGGTTATCAGACTCTGTGCTTGGAGAGGATATGACAGACTCCAGTCTGCTCGCAAAAGCGAATAGTAGCAGATCCTGTTGGACTTGTGGTCCGTATAATTTTTGCACCGCATCGGTTGCATTGAGACCTTGCTCGGACAGATTGAAGCGGGTATAGAGACCGGAAGCCATGGTAGTATCAGACGATTAGTTTCAGGACCTGTCCTGAGGAGTTTTCCCAGCACGTTCCTGCTCCTACCCCTTGAGGGCAAGATGTCAGAGCGGTGAGTCCAGACTCAGTGATCGACCCGTTTCGAGTTGTCGGGTTTTCGTAGGTAGTAGAGACAATTGTGGTTCCAGAACTCGGGGAGATGTATGTAAATCCTAAATCGATTCTGATTTTTTTCAAATTTTTGTACTTAACAGCCAATTCTGATTCCGTGGTAACCTGAGTCGCGTTTCTTTTTGTTTTGTAGTAGTCCCCACTGACAAAAGAACCTGGTACTTGCCGAGATTGAGTGGACACCTGAGTGTAGGATGTAGTGGAGTTACCAGTGTCATCGGCTATAGTAATTTCCTCATATACCTGAAACTGTTCAATGCGATTCAGAGAAGTGACGATACCCGGTCCTGCTGAAACTCCAGTTGGGAATATTTCCTGCTGAGAGTAATTTGAGTATTTATTGTCTGAGGATAGTTTGTTGCCAGAGAGTTTTACTAAGCAGTTATTAAATCCAGTACTAGACTCTAGATTTGATACCTCTTCGATAATTTTTGTTATCTCGAGAGAGGGCAAGTTGTTGTTAGACAGGTCTACTGTGATTCTTCTGGTATCACCAAAGAAAATCTTGGACAGACTACCAGATTCATATTCAGAGATCATGTTGTTGCTTAAGTCAACAGCATTATACGAGGTGTTAACTACCTTATTGAAGCCTGAACGGATATTTAATTTACCAGACAACTTACAATTTCTTGCTCTGAATTGTGTGAGCTCGGTAAAACTAGTAGCAAACCAGCCGCTAATGTCTATAGTCTTTCGACCGAAATAGAAGTTGGAGCCTGATCCGCTGATATTGTTACTGATCACAACCTCGGTGTCTTTCACACTAAGTACCGTAGCTACCTTAGGTCCGCCTGCACTCAACCTGACTTCATCATTGACCTGTACTTTCTTTTTCATATCAGTCCCCCCAGTCAGCTTATAAATCACATCGGCTTCACTGCTGCTGCTGGAGGGGGTCAGAGCGGTGAGAGACAATCCGCTGATAGTGGTTTCCGGGTCACTATCCCGCACACATGCCCCACGTAAAGACGCCACAGACCAATCTGACCTATACGTGCTAGGAAGAGATCCGTTCAGATCGACATATCTTATTCCAGCCTCAGAACTCCCCTCGAAGTTGGGCAATATAGCTCCGCCTCCCCCGACGTTCATCTTCCAGGCATTTATCGTCCGTACATCTCTAGAAAAGTTGTCGTTAGTCGGAGTTATAGACAAGCTGGACAAATCATAGAAATCGGACCGGTTGATCTCCAGAGTAATAGACTTAGTCTCTGTTTCTTTAAACTCCTTTAATGGGAATTTAGGGAACCTCCCGGTTAACCTACTCCCAATACAATAAAATAGCCCGAGGTCGTATAGATACTGGAGATCGTTAGACCGAATGTAGTGAGCATTGTTATAGTAGTGTACGTAGAAATTTTTTAGTTTATGGTTACTACCAGAACCTCTGTTCGGTGCGAAGTTGACAGGTAAGAGGTAGGGTATGGTATTATCGGTTACCGGATCGATGCCATTACAGGATCCAATGTCGATTGTCAACATAGCTGAGGTTTCATCTACTGTCCCTAGAGATGGCATGGGGCCATCGGTATTAGATCCGTAGAGACTGAGTGAGACTAGTTTAGGTGTTTTCAACGGCGATGTTTGAAAGCTCGATATTGGTGTATCAAATTTGACACCGCCGGAAAATCCGGCGTTAAGCTGCTGGAGCTGCGTCCATTCACCGTTTTGAAGGTCTATCGATACATTCGTACGGTTGATATCGATAGACGTCGTAGCAGCTTTCCAGGCTGACCAGTCTGAGCTGTCGTCAGGGTTATTGATGAATCCGGAGATTGCGTGTGTTTGCGAGTGACGCCCACCGATATTAAAATACCCCATATTGTACTTGGACACATACCCGGCATCAGCCACGTCGGTCGATGTTCCTACATCAGTGATGTCTCCTGACGCACCAGAACCATAAATGTTATACGAGGTGAGTTTTCCGTTGTTGGCTATCTTGGGCAGGTTGTTGAACAAAAACCTGTATAGCCTGTCCTCTACACTGTTCGACCAGTCCAGGGTTTTGAGACCAGGAAATACATCATCGAATCTCGGGCTACGACCGTAGAATCGGTCGCCGAGCCTTAAGGTCTCTAGGGCTGAGAATACCCGATAGTCGGTATTCTCAGTGCGGGATTGGTTTAGCAGATATTTCTCAAATATATCATCCGACCAATCGTCCCCGTCCTCATTAAGGAACACACCGGTCTGAGGTACTGTCAAGTAGCTGACAGCGGTGTAGAGTGGGGTCTTGTTCGCTATCAAGCTTACCCCAGTGATATTGGTAGTCGTGGCTGAGGGATTCCTAACATCGAACCAGCCCATTGGGCCATTGCGCCACCGGTCACCTGAAGTAGATAAGTCCAAGGTGCGAAGTTTGGTTCTCAGGGTTTTTAACCACAGGGGTAAAATAGTCATCGAACCACCAGACATCTTGAAAGTCTCGAGGTTGCTGAATCCTATCAGGCCGAGATCTTTTTGATCGGGGAACTCTTTAACATCGATGCCAGAGAATTCTATTCCTTTAACCTTCAAGGGGTTGACATAGATGTATAGGTACAAATCGTAGATGTTCTGGAAACCTGTTGTGGTGATATCGATGTTGGCGGTAAAGTCTGGTACACCTTCTGCCGGATTACTGATTGTTACGGGCAGAAATTCAATCGGAGTGGTGTTAGGGCGTTGTTGTGCAGGTTGGATTTGCAGTCCGTAGAAGAATCTGTCTGAGTTTGTCGTATTTTCTGTGAAAGTAAATTTAATAGACCCAGTTGCCATCCGGCAATACACCCGAAGAGGGGTGTTTTTAGTGGCCAGCAGCCTTACCGGCTCTGAGGTGCCGGTATTATTGTCTACATTGAGATTGATTGTATGAGTAGGGAACTCTAGAACCCCGGGTTTGGCCAGAAAACTGGTTTTTGGCAGTAAGATTCGATTAACATGCGAACGCCTGCGGACTCTGATGCTTCCTGCATACCTCGCACTTTTGAAATAGCCCGGGTTAGCCGTATCAGCCTCAGCGTTGAATAGGCTGGCACGGGAAGTGGACATAGCCACGTTCTGTTTTAAGGCAGACCCGAATATACTGCCTTCTGGATTGATAACATTTTGCCTATAACTCGCACTCTCGCACTGTATCGATCCGTTGAACAGCACGATGTTGGGTGATTTTACCAGAGGCGAACCACCGCCACCACCCAGAGGGTACTCAGGGTTATAGAAATCTTTGTTGACATATAACTGTGTCGGAATGCGATCCAGGAATACTTCGCTAAGTTGGTGGAGAGATGGCAGGAGTAGGCGATTGAGCCCCGATGCGGCTCTAAGGTCTTCGCGGGAAATCTCAGCGTATAAACCATACAGAGAATCCAAAACCTCTGGCTGAATCTGGATATTTCTAAGCGCATTACGCTTATCCGACTCAAAGATCTCGGAAAGGTTAGCGAAGCTATCAGATGCCAGGCCAATGTCTGGACGTGAAAATTGTCCAAAGCCGGGAAATAACGACTCACTCATCCTGTCACTCTATTCTATCTAGCTTTCAACGACTTTTTACTGCTCGCTGTAGTTCAGGGACATATAGATTTCGTTAGGGTCACCGTCAGCTATATTACTCAACGACCTCGCAATGAAGAAAGTCGCCAAGTTTCCATCATCTTCGTTGACAATACTTTCCCCAGAAACATTGAACACTGTATTGAGATCGATTTCTGTTGGCGTATTAGCCGACACATAGTAAGTGGCCAAAGGAGTGCCTTGGTTACTTGTCAACCAGCGCACCGGGTAATCGGAAGGGGTGAAAATTCCCGCCGCATTGACGCCGCCAGCCGACAAGAAGCTACCACACTTTTTCGGAGAGGTATGGACGGACTTGTAGGTGTCTAGAGGGTCGAGAGATATGGTGGGGGCAGTAGATGTGCCTTGAGGGTCGATGTGGGTGTAGGTCTGAACAACCTTCAACGCTCCGCTGGGGTGCGATTCGGTCGTACCATCATCGCTTAGCGATACCGTACTTCGGTGTGGGGTAAATGGCTCGACACGGATTCCGTTGGCCGTCTTCTGCCCGATCCAAACGCCACCCAGTTCTGCCCCCTGACGCCCCTGAAGAAATACTCTTATGAAGGGCAGATTACCCGGTGCGATTTTAGACACCAAGATGTTCCGTACCTCTGAGCGTCTATTAATACTAGCAATATACACAATATTGTAGAATACATCGACGGCACCTTCGGAAAGAGTAGGGGGCAAAGAAGTACCGATGGGCAGTACGTACTGAACGGTGTCGCCGACAGAGATGACTTGACCGCCTGTAGTAGATACGGTGACTGTATTACCACTTTGGACCACGGTAACACTGAAAGGATCTGCGCCGAGATTAGGCCAGGGAGTCTCGAGGTCGCTAATGTAATATTGGAGAACGCCTTCCCCGTCCTCTTCGGAGATAATAGTCACATTGTCTCTTAGCTCCCTACCAGCTTTACACAACAATCCTCTGCACAACCCTCCCTCAGTACCGGGGACGCTAAGACGATTGTCGTAGTAGTCAATACCTGTGAAGTAGTAGTTGGGGGATTCACCGACTTCTAGGTTATATGTGTTTACGGCAAGTGTCGGGCTTGTCTCAACGTATAGGGTATTTTCTGGGTGATCAAAAGTGAAGTCGTAGGGTAGACCGTCCGTGAAAGTTTCTTCGTCATACGACGCGTTGGCTTCAATGCCCCAATCAAGGTTAGGGGACACTGCGTAAATGTCGCTACCAGCATCGGTTGTATCGGGCCAGACAAATCCGACTCTCAACGAGCTAGCCTGGTTAGAGACTACGCTGCCGAGACTGCCTCCTACCCAATACACGTAGAACTCATCGCTCAATACATCGATAGCGCTCAGTAGTATCTGGTCGCGCCGGAAATAATCAAACTCGATGTCAGGTGTTACTCCTGCGTAGGTGAAAGGAAGATAGACGTTGTCTTGTTGTCCTGCAACAGGTTTTCGGCTAGACAAGTAGTAGTTTCCCTCTCCGTCCCTGTAAAGCTTAAGGGCCACAGTACCACTTACGCTGAAGTCTTTCTGATTGAAGGGAGAGAGGGAGTAGAGATCTTCTCCTAGTATCCGGACCGTTTGGTCACCTATAACATCCCAGTTAGACGATGTTGATGGATTTCTGAAACTACCTGTAGACGCCGAAGTATACGACATCACGGCGGTGTGAGTGGTCGCATCATTCGCTGAGATCCCTAGGGCGCTGAAGTCGGTCTCGAGGTAAGGGATGACATTAAACTTTCCCTTCAGCCGGCGACCCTCCGGCAACGCACTCCACCTGTAGCCTTCTTGGTGACTATAAGCCCACTCCGGACAACCCTTTTGCCTGATAATCTTTATCTCGCAGTCTTGCTGGCTGTATACGAAGAAATTTTCAGGAAAGATTTCCTTTTTATTGTAGAGCTCAGTACCAAACCGGTTAACTACAAACTGCCTGGGCTTGATACCCATCAACGTCGTCCAATCGATGGCGTTGAGTAGGGTTTTGGACTCTGAGAGGCCGGGGCTAGGTAAATATCTTACCCTCGATTGTGCGTTCAATGAGAATAGAGTACCCTCATCGTACCCGTCGATATAGTACGACGCACCGAACTTATGTACATATTGGTCGATACGGATAGCCGAGGAATCGTTGATGCGGAGGCGATATTTGAAGTAGAAGAACGGATCGGCTAGGCACGGACGGCCGAGTTGGTTTTCGATGACCAGAGTATGAAGAGTTACCCACCTACACTCGTTGTTCTCGACTGGCACGTAAGCATAGAACCTCGCCCCGATAGCGCCGTACCAGCCAAACTCAATCTTGTACATGGTGACCGTGTTGGGATCGAGAATGTATCCGGTTTCCCCCTCGCCACTAAGCGAGTCACCATTCATAATCTTCTGTTCGATTACAGTCTCGTACTGGGCCTGACCGTTTCGGAAAATGGTACGGGTGTTAGCGGCGTATTCCGCCTCCTGCAAGAAGTTAGTATCTTCGAGAGGGACGGTTGATCTACGGACAATAGAGAACAACGCACCGTTTGACAGTCTAAACATATATGCGTCGGTGTCGTTCTCAATACCAAACTCAAGGATGGTTCCTGGCCCGGCCCCAACATCGCTGACTTTAACGCCGTAAGTAAATCCACTGATACGGCCAGGTTGATACCGAAAAGATCGTATCGATTTTAGGGTAATCTCGGAACTTGTGCCCTGAACACCGCCAATCCTGTTAGAGTTAGTAGGTAGATCGATCTGGGCCCCGAAGCTTTGGGAGGGCCAGAGGTTAGAGAATACGTTGTTTACAGTGTCGGGCTGGATGGGAGTATCTAGAACAAAGTAGGGAAGTTTGAGGTCTTTTTCTAGATCAGTGACACTAGCTGCACTGGAGTGTATGGTGAATTCCCAGCTCTTCAGGTCTGAGCGAATCTCGTCCCAATCCAGGCCATGGTATTTCTCCCATATCTCCCTGGTGGGATTAGTTTTTATACGGAAGTGGCCACGATCTTCTGATAGACCGTAGGGGTAGTATACACGGGTTGTTGAGAAAAAGAAGCTGTCCCAAGAAGTATTGAGAGTAGCAGGGAGGTTTTGGTCGGCCTCAGTAATAATTACACTACTGCTGCCCCACAACGACGGATCAGATCGCCACCCGCCAATCTCGGCGTTATTGAAGTTATAAGCTTTGCCGCTAGGGATGATTGGGTAGTTTTGAATGCCACCAAACCGGAGCTGTTGGATGTCTAGCCATAGCTTATCCCAATATAACTCGTTGAATGAAAAAGTGCCGTCCCCGTTATCGATGGGCGGATACTTTGACAGGGTCGGCAACAAATTGTATTGCTCCCATAGGGGTTGAGAGAAGTTCTCAACCATGTACCGGAAAAGATACAGAGCAACAATTGAGTTCAAGTACTGCCCCCAATTCGTATATCTTTCCGCCCCACCCGGGTTGATCAGTTGATCTTGAATACTAGGACGACCTGGTTTTAGAAAGGGTGTAGGATTGGCGGATAGAACGATGGCAGAGTTTCTCTCATCTTCGTCGAAGGCGACGGGGTAGTAGTTACCAGTTGAGCTAGGCCTTCTCGTCCACCACCACCCGGTTCCACTATCTCCATACCCTGACCCAGAATCGATCCTCCAGTCTTTAGGGTCCAAGCCATATGTCGATACGTTGCCAAATATACCTTGCTGTGTCGTCTCTCTGTTGATGCCTAGCAAAGTACTTGAAACTTCACTCTGCTCAGCAAACCTCTCGACGACTGGGAGGGCAGCGGGGTCGCCTTTACTGAAAGCATTTTGCGTACTCGAACCTTCGGTTCGATAAGAATCGGAGTCAAGCACGACGCTGGGGGAGTTGTCCGCCCCATACTCACTACGACGATACGCATCCTTCTCTGTGACCAGTGGTGCTCCCTGCTCGGTTGTCAGGGGAAAACCCCTGATATCAATCATTTGCTTGACGCTACGAGTGCGCCGGGGCGGAGTTTGGTCCGCCCTAATTGATTTTTTACCAGACATCGATCACTGTTCCTCCCAGGTCAGAGAATTGACAACATAGAGCTGAGTGGATGGTTGAGAAGTAGCTGACGTCGAGTCCCACATCGCGTAGGCGCAGAGGATATCGACTTCGTTGGTTAGAGGGTAGGAGATGTACTCTTTGTTGTAGGCGAAGTAGTCGGTCAGGTCGTACTGAAAACCCCCGGCATTAGTGTACAACGAGAAGATGACGCTACCGGTGTTAGCGACGGGGGACAGTCGGAAGTCCTGCGATACCGAAGCGCCTGACAACTGCGCAATAGACTCAAAGCTACCGACTTTGTCGGTCTCGTTCCACTTCTTCTGGTCCTCATACTTCGTATGAGTGAAGTCGCCTGTGAATTGGGTCATTAGACCATCAGCATCGAAGGTGTACATGCGGACGGGTAAGAGGTCACCGTACACTGTGAACGGTTCGGATTGAGCGGAGTAGTTCTGAATATAGATAGCCGAACCTTTCTTGAACAGTCGGACGAGGACGGCGGTCTCGGAAACTGACGGCGAAGCCGGGAACCCTCCGATGGGGATAGACGCCGTAGAGATACCGCGCATATAGCAATGCAGGTAAGAGCCGTCTGAAGAAAGAAGGGAGCTAAGGGTAGAATAGTTACCTGAGGTGATGTTAGTACCTGACACAATCTCTTGTGGTACTGTGCCAGAACCTAAATCAAAGCCATTAGTGGTTGCGCCGGAATCAGAATAAATTGGTAAAGAGTAGCTTTGTTGTAGACTGAAATTGTTGAGATTATTAGTGATTAAGAGGGGGTTTTTGAGAAAATTGATTGTCAGAATGTTACTATTTGCGCTGGGGTCTGTGACACCGATGCCGTATTTGATCGGATAGAGTTGGATCCGGTTACGGATCGGTGTGCCGGTCGTATTACTGACCTCGTCCTTTGCACGCAAAGCCATCATAGCCCGTTGGCGACGGGGAACGATGATCTCGATAGGTGACCCATTTGACAACGTGTCACCATTTAAATCGGTTATAGTAGAGACACTCTTGTTAACGTACAGCTTAACATTATTAGCACCATCATTCTCCACCCAAATAACCTGAGTAGTCGTATCAGACTTCAGGTACGAACCAATTAACTGATCCTTTTGGGATTGTGGGACAGTCGAGCTGAGAATACTGAAGTAGTTAGATGCTGGTGCGGTGGCTACGGAGGTTTTGATGCCACCATACGCAACTGACTTAGCGTAGTCAGAGGATTTGGAAAGCAACTTCACTGTGCCTTTATCGCCACCATCGATGTAATACGAGGCACCATACTTAACCAGTCTGCTCTTATCGTCTACTAGGCCATTATTGAGGCCAGCGTGGGTGAGGTAAGTGATTGGAAGTGTCGCATTACCCAACGACGCTACATCGAGCTGGTTAGATGCCCGCATATGGTGGACACGTACCCATCTCGCATCTCCGTTCGCCACTGGAACGTAGCATAAGAACAACGCGCCTACGGCCCCGTACCATGAGAATTCAATCTTCCACATGGTAACTTTGCTAAAATCTAAATCGTAGACGGAGGTGTCGGTCAAGATTTGGTCGTTGAGGACTACAGGGTCGCCGGGTCGCTTTACACCTAGATCGGTAGGATCAACGTTGGCGGTAGACACATCGCTCCAGCGGACGGTGTTGCCAGCCAGACCATTAAGCTGATCATTGCTGAACATGGCACGGACGGGTCGCCACTCGTAGACTGTACGGTATTGAGGGGGGACGCAAAGCTTAAACCATTCTTTCAGGGTGACGTTTTTCTGGCCTACTGTTCCGCTTGTGTTAAGGGTACGGTGAGTGAATGGACTAGGTAGAGTTTTACCATTTATTACCATGGGATCGTTAAACTCAGTATTTGTAATCTGAGTATCGCCCTGAACGGTAACAAGAAGATTCCAGACCTTTGCCGAGCTATCAGTTTCACTAGGACTAGGATCATAACCAAACCTTGCGTCGGTTCCAGACACATTGAGTTTTAAGCCCAGCCCATCTTCGGTCAAATCGATCTGGTCACTGAAGCCAGCCCCGCTTCCACGACACAAGTTAGTTACTAACTCTTGCCACTTGCAGTGAGCGTCTAGGCGAATGTAGGTAGTTCCATCATCTACTCCGTTGTCTGGCAAAAGGTGTTTGGGATTAACACCATCTTCGTAATCAGAAGGATTAACTCCTTCCTTCTGGTCGAAGGGGAATTGGAACTGTCGTCCGGCTAAGTGTTCAATGAAGTTATTACTCGCATCGCGATAGGCTAGGCGGACCGCATAGCCCTCATCGTAGGTGTAGTCGGAAAGAGTGCTAGGTGCAGATTCGATGGCACGGACATCGGCTGGTGCGTAGCAAAGGCTGGGATCGTAGATGGCAGCAGCGACGTAACAAAGGCCGTTGCGGTAGATGACTGGGTCGACGCCAACAACGCCCCAATTACCCTCTTTGATGTTTGTGGTACCGCTGGGTCCAGTAATGCCGGACCAACGGTCTGGTGTAGTCTCTACGCCGGTGGGCTCAGAGGGTACGAGAGCTTGGGTCCGCCGAATACACCTGAAGTCGTTTTTATCCCCACCGTTAACAATCTCAAAGTAATACCCGTCGAACTTATCGAAGATTCCCCACTTCTTGATTGTAGGCGCACCTTTCATCGTATTCTTGGCCTGTACCGGAGCGAGGGGCAGGTTAGAGGATAAATACGTAGACCGGGTTCTATTCATCCTCACACCCATCGTCGATGAAGATACACGGCCCGGCTGATACCTGAAGAATCGCTTCGAGGTGAGCACGGTCGTACGGCCTTCGGCCGCCACGAGTTCCGCTCCGGCTTCTCGTGCGAGGTGATTTACTCCAGTGCCGGTATCCGGTTCGTTCTCAAGGGGGAACTGGGACCATTCGGAAGGGTTAACATCGTAGGTGTTGACGTCGGCGAAAATGCCTAGAGCTACTTCGGCCCTAGGAATACCCAGCAACGACAGAGCAACCTCCGACTGGATCTTATTTTGTTCTTCGACCGGGATAGGCGGTTGGTCTTCAGCGAAGACAACAGGCAAAGAGTTGACGGCCTTCTGCTGGCCAAGGGGTACAGGAGCGGTTTTGCCGATGATTGTTTGTTTGTTAGCCATGATCAGGAGTGAACGAGGAGGTTGCCGTCAGCGATGAAGTAGTTGGGGCGAAGGATTGACAAAGTGCCGCCCAGAAACTCTACCGTATCGGTGATAGTGAGACCGGCAATAGTGCCGATAAGTATGGAGTTAGTATCGGTGTTTAGATTGAGAATGGGGTAGGAAGAGTTCTGGTCCCACCCGGAAAGGTTGGTATTACTAAATCCGGTGATATAGATCCGGTCGTTTTGGGAGACATCGGACTCTGAATAGATCTGGAATCCCAGCATATCGCTAGAATTTCGAAGTTGGACAGAGAGATATTGGTTACCTCCCACCGTTATTGGGCTGATGGAGAGGGGCCGGAAGCTTCCAATCAGCACCGATCCACTGACCTCGTACATGTAGCCAAGAGGATTGGTTAGGTTGCCAGTAGCGAGAATAGTCTTAGCATTCACGGTCTGGTTAGTCGTACCGCCAGGCAAGGTAAGAGAGAAAATACCCGCCTCGAGCTGATTTGAGGTTTCTAGGACTCTAAGCGACCCTATGGACGTGCCAGTCTTAACACCATCCGCATCGAGATTGTAGATGTCAGCTTGTACGCTATTCTTCGCGATACCTACCGACTCACCCCCATACGTGACAGTCATGTAGATGGGGTCGAGGGCGAAGCCTTTTCGAACTTCGATGGTCGCTCTGCTGTATTCATTGTTGTACGTATCGACTGAACGAATCAACGAGTCGTTGTCGCTGTAGGCTAGGTTGCCTTGTGCGTTCCACTGCGATGAGGTCTCTAGGACGAAACCCTGGTCGCCGCAGGCTCGGATAATATTCCCATTGATCGTGCTGTACTCTGTGCTTATCGCTTTTGGACCAGTGGTAGCGAATTCCATTTGGTTGCCTTGTACGACAACGTTTTCCCCCGTATCGATCAGTAAAGGTGAAGCTGGTTGTTCGTAGGAGCGACCGGTGCGGAGGATCTTGTTTCCAGTCAGACTAACCCCTTTGCTAGTATAAAGAGCGATTCCTCCGCCACCACTATCGAACACTGTGCAGTCGGAAATCACCACATTGTCGGCATTCTTGATCTGAAGGGTGGTTTCGGAGGTTGATGGGGATACGGTTGAAAATGATTCGGAACGGTTTCCATTGAATGCTATGGACCGGATCCGAATACCAGAGACCCTTGGATCTTGGGCTTGGCCAGTGAAGTTGAATAGGCCGGGGTAGGAAGGGTTGGAGACCGTAGATGGTAGACGCCTCAGGATCGTGCCGTCTCCCACGCCTCGGATCGACAGATTCGAGTAATTCGTTTGAAACGAATTAGCGAAGAACGTATCCCGAATATTATAGATCCCGGCAGGAAAAAATATCTCTTTGATTTGGCCGGACGCTGCGGTGGCGATGGAGAGTTGGATGTATTTTGTGTCGTCGATGACGAACCTAACCGTATCGCCTGCTACTAAGCCACTGTTGGCGGATAATCCGCTACATTGGATGTAACTGGTTTGAGAACCAAAAGGCTTAGGAAGAATGGTAAACGTTTCCTTCGCTGTAATCTTTTTGATCAGATCAACTTGAGATCCTCCGACTGAGAATACGTCGGACAGGAAAGATGGCAGCTCAGGAGCTGACTCCCAGAAGGGGATTTCTGTGTTCCCAAGGTCTAGAAATTCCGTGATGCCTGTTCCAGGGTAGCCAGCCTTGTTGTTACCTATTACTCCGAGAAAGTTGATGCTGGTGCCCCAGACTCGATAGAGGATTGGCAAGACGTTGCCAGATGTACGGGAAAAATTGAGTTTTATATTCTGCTCTGTATTCCAGAGGTCGGGGTTAAGGATTTTCGTACCAACCTGATATATCTCCGTATGGTTTACCATGACCCCTGTCGTGGCATTGTATCCAAATACGTAGTAGGTGAGCTGAGCGAGGTTGGGGTTAGTGGCGAGTGAAGTAGAAAAGTCTACATTGCCCGCTTCTTCGTGTCCACTTACGGTGATTGAGGCGGTATCAGCGGCGCCAGATGAACGATAGCCGAAGACCTGTAGCTCTGCACCTTGCTTAAGAAGGTCGGCATACTGAAAAATCGAACCGCCCTCTCCATCATCGATGTTGGAAATTGTTACAACGCCTTCGGCATCGATGTCGGTAACGGTGCCAGTAAATTCCAGGTCTCCCCTGCCACTCGCGCCGATGTTCCGGACATTGATGTAGGCATTTTTGTCCTCTGGAACTTGGACTATAATGTCCGAAGCCAGACTTGGAATGTACCGCATCGTTTAATATCCTCTACCTTAGCTTTCAACAAAAAAGCGGTTGAGGAGCGGATGGGAGCCTAAACCCGCTTCGCGTATTTCGGCTTTAGCTTTCTTGTATTCTTCGGGATCAGAGGCTAATTGTTTTAACCGACTCTCGATTTCATGAGGATCGGGGTATTTACCATCCAACCTGTAGATATTTTCTAACATATCAGACGTCGTAGGTTGTAAGGGGTCGGTGCAGGGTGTAGGAGAGGATGGTGTCTAGCGCATTAGCGCTGGTGCTGTCGTGCCAGACATAAAGGATATCACCCTCCTTCAGAGTAAGTTTGTTTCCATCAATTACATCGTAGGAGACGTTGGGGGGGAGGTTGAGGCCGTTTAGGAGGTAGGCGGAGGTCACTCCGTTAACCACTTTCGCTGAGACAGCAAGGTTGACGCTCGTCTTGTTACACAAGAGCAACGAGGTGACTAAAGCAAAATTCTTCTTCCAGTCATCAGTTTCGCCGCTGGTTGGTACGGTGATAAGACGACCGGCTTCATCACCCTCGGTGTTAGTGGGAGATGCGAAGCGGTTTGTGGAGACGTTGGAGGGGAGGAACATGGTTATCTCAAGACCAAATCAGGGAGTTAATGAACATTGCGGCGTGCATGCCGACCGCGTCAGCGCGGCGTACAACCGAGTATGCGCTGGCGGGGGCAGCTTCGACTTCGATAAGGTTGCGGGAGAGGACGAGGGGGATTTCGTTGCCCGATCCGTCCTGGAGCCTGCCTTGATCTCTGAGAGCGGTGTTACCGGTGTAGGGGTAAGGCAGGAAGGCGTCGGGGACGCCATCAGTGTCCGGACTGCCTGTGACAGTTGTGAGGACGACGTTGGAAAACGTGCGACTTATGTCGTAATCTCTAATGTTCTCGGCCATTGAAGCGGATTCTGCTGCTACCTAGCTTTCAACGCTGCGTGTATGGTATAATTAGAGGTGTGGTAAACCCACCTACCCTATGATCTCTCTACCCACCATGACCAAGAAAGATTTGGCTACCCTCATTGATGCCTACGCAGACGCGAAGGCTTCGAAAAACCAGCATCTAGTGAACAGCATGGTCGCTCAGCTCGAGCAGGCCCTGGACTCTCTGTTCCCCCCGGATTCTGGCGAATCGGGTTCTCCGGAAGGGGAATACTGACGATCTGTACATCCGGGCTCCGGCATAGCCGGGCCCGGCCCCCACAAGAAACACCACACCCCTCTATGCGACCCTCGATCTACATACTCCGCAAAAACACTGATCCGATTCCGGCCCGCCAAGACCTGTCCCCAGGTGATGTGATTATCTTGCCTAGCGGTGATGTGCTGGTGTATACCGGATCGATGCTGGATTTGCTTCCAGGCAGATACGCTAGCATCGAGGAGCTGAAAGAGTTTATCTCCTACATCTCGTCAGGCTGGCCAGATGACCCTGAAGTAGCTAGGGCTGATTTGTTTGGAAAGATACCAGAGATTTTCTTAAACCGTATGATGAAAACTATCGAAAACTTGCCCTAGCAATGTTCTCGTAACTGCTGGTCTAAATAATTCCGTAATGCTTTGTCTGACTCTGACTTTACAGGTTTTAAATCCAATTCAAATATCCTATCTCGTAGCTGTTGCTTTCTGGCCTGGCAAAATTGAAGTTTTACTTCCTCGCTTTTGGCATAGCGATTATCTACAGCCAAAGTAGTACCTATTATCGAGGCTATTACGGCTATCGCTGTGGATAATATTGGCAGGTGTTTCATCAGGAGGTGATAATATAGAAGGTGGCAGGGTCAGGGCTGGCGATAGCATCGTATTCTGCTTGTGTCAGAGAGACCATATTGGTAACCGGATCAGCTCCTGTGATCCCGGTAACATCGCTCTTAACTGCAGGTGAGCTGTTTGCGCCGATGACAAGATTCGGAACACTAACTGTTGCAGTTGAGGAGAAGGTAACATTGCCTAGGTCATCGACACTGCTACCACTAACTCCTGATTGAGATCCCGACCTATTGTATGTCAACTCCCCACTCGATCCGGCAACTAGGCCAACTGTTCCTGTGGCGTCGGGCAGAGTTATTACTCTGCTGAGAGTAGGTGTTTCAATCTGTAATGTAGTAGTAAATACAGCGTCATCGTTTAAGACGATATTACCATCAATACTAGTATCATTCTCGACAGACAAGGTGCCGGGGATTGTGATGTTACTCTTGTTCTCCCACCGCTGCGCTGTGGCATTGTAAACCAGTAACTCATTGTCTGCTGTCGTCCCATTCGATTCAACATCGTGGAGGTCGGAAAGACGGCGTCCGGTGTCCCACCGAACCATTATGATGCCGTTGTTTTTAACAGACACCACTGCGGCGACAGGGAGTTTGAGGTTGGGCGCTTGTGGTTCGAATTTGGTGAAGCCACCAGGGGTGGCCGGATCGCACCAGAGAATATCGCCTTCAGCCCACTGTCCATTCACACCACCCTCATCGATGTCGGTATCAAGGCCTTTTACCTCGCCGAACGATCTCACGTAGCCATCCGCTCCCGCTGCAATGGTCTGTGCGGCTACGCCGAAGAAAACATACCCCGGATACGTGCCGTCCGCGACCATTGGCGCGATGTACAGCCTGCCGCTATTTCCATCGGTCTGGCCCGTGAACATGACCGCCGTGCCAACCGGTATAGGGCTAGCCGTGCCGTTCCGGCAAAGGGTGATGATATCTTGGCCAAGGGGGCTTAATACTCCATTAAGCAAACCGACATCTAAGGTGCCTTTATCGATGTTCCAGCCCACTTCCTGAGAAGATGTAGGAACAGCCGCTCCAATGGAGATTTTTGTATCGAAAGTGGCGATGCCAGTAACGTCGAGGGTGCCAGGCACATCCACGTTGCTGGTCCATTCAACACCAGTTCCGGCTGCATCGGTCTGGAGTAGTTGACGAGCAGATCCGTCTGCCAGCTTACTAACTGCTATCTCAGCATTAGCGGATACGTCGGAGTCTACGATAACCCCATCACTTATCGCTGTTGTTCCAGTGTTGGAGATAGTTATATCTCCGGAGACCTTGTTAAATACGTAGTCGCTTATCCTTGTTGCTAATGCTTTTCGATTTGTACCGTTGCCTCCATCATCGACAACAAAAAGATCGACATCAGTCAGTGCTGCACCAATCTCGGTACCGCCATCGATATTAAGAGCACTGATTGAGACTTTGTCGGCTGTAGAGATAGTACTCAGTTTTGTGTCGCTAATAGAGCCTGCCAGATCGTCGTTGGTAACAGTACCGCTAGGGATATTCTCACTACTGATCTTAACCGAGCTCGCTAACGAAGTTGATGTTAAAACATCAACCCCATTGATCTTGTAGCTTTTACCCAAAGCGAGGTTGAAACTTTCGCTAGAATTCCAAGATCCCGTAGCAACAGCCCAGCTAATTGTCTTATCGCTAGTGCCTTTTAGGGTAATGCCACCTCCTTCTGCAGAAGCATCGGAGGGGGAGTCAGTATCACCGATGACTAGATTCTTATCTTCGACAACAAGATTTACTGTGTTTATATTAGTAGTGGTACCGTTAACAATAAGGTCACCACTTATGGTCACTGAACTGTCGAATACTGCTGCTCCGGTTACGTCAAGGGTTCCAGGGATGTCTATATTGCTTGTCCACTCAACAGCAATCCCTAGAGAGTCAGTCTGCAGAAGTTGACGAGGCTCTCCATCGGCTAGCTTGCTGACGGATATTTCAGCAGCAGAAGAGATATCTGAATTTACAATTGTGCCACTGGCTATCATCGCGCTAGTGACCGAACCGCTGTCTCCTGTGGTTACGACTGTTCCTGAGACATCAGGTAAGGTAAGGGTCCTAGATCCAGTAAGGGTCGTTGTTACGATTTCTACTGTATGGCTAGAGGCTCCTCCCAATCTTCCCTTTACTCTAATTCCGTCTCCGGTAGAGGTTGTTCTAAAAGTTTGACCAGTACTATTGATAAAACTATTAGAACCTATGAAGTTATTATTAGCTTCCTCGTAGACTACAGACCCGCCCGTTTTAAAATCAACAGATGCTGAGTCAGTACCAGTGAAGGTTAGAGTATTGGAGAGAGTGAGGGTTTTATTATCTGCGATGGTTAATGTCGCATTGTTTGCAGGCTGAGTTAAGGTAAGCTTGTTTATTGTGGTCGCAGTGGCTTCGCCCAGAGCCGGACTGACGAAAGTGGGTGAATTAGAAAAGACCAGACTTCCTGTCCCTGTCTCATCACTAATGACCTGTGCTAGCTCGCTGGAGGTTGTTGGTCCAAATTGGGCTAGACTGGCTGTCGTTGCCAGAGTGCCTGAGGCGTCAGGAAGGATGAATGTTCGGTTATCTGTTAGAGTGTCGGGTTCGAGGGTGGCAGAGAAGGAGGGTTGACTGAATATAAGTTGGGATTCAGCTAATGTTAAGTCTGCAGTTAGGGTTAAATTACCAGACTCATCTATAGAACTCGAAGCTAGGCCGGCCTGAGTATTATTCAGGTTGTAGGTTAATTGACCAGATGAACCGGCTACTAGTGCTACAGTACCGTTGGCATCAGGGAGATCAATTACTCTGGGTGCTGTAGGAGGTACGCATTGGAGTGTAATATCGTAAGAGTTATCATCCTCTAGACGAATATCTCCGTAGTGGTTAATGTCACCAAATTGGTCGATTTGTGTTCTCTTAATACCTCCGGTAGAGATTGCCAGAGAGTTAGGACCATCTTTAAAGAGGCCGGTATTACCCTCAGAAGTAAAAGAGTAAGCAGGACTGCTTTCCGATCCATCTACTGTTCTAACTTTTCTATTTAAGTCCCAGGAATTTGAAGAATAAGAGTAACTAATTTCCGCTCCTACTAAATCAACAGTTATACCTGCACCATCTACTTGAGATGGACTTAGAGAACCTTTCCCTAGAAGTATGTTCTTATCTTCTATCTCTACGGTTGTTGAGTTTACTGTAGTCGTAGTACCGTTTACTTGTAGATCACCAAGAATTGTTACCTTGCCGGTTACATCGCCATGAGTTGCAGGGTCTATAATAAATTCGCTAGGACCGTATAATATGCCAGTGAGAGTTAAATCGTTCAGGCTGATATCTGTGTCTACTATTGAGTCCCTAGTACTGACCCACTCACTATCAGATTCTTGCCAAAACTTTAATAGAGGTATATTGCCAGATCGATCAATCCAGAATTCTCCGTCAGATAGACTAGTATAATTCGAAGGAGACGGGGCAGAAGAAGATACGAAGGCAGGTCCGGCTTTACGTATTTTCCCAGAACTATCCCTGAGATAAAGACCTATGCTATTAGTTTCATAGTTTAGAGCAATTTCTCCCTCGTAGATATCAGAGGGTAGGGGCCTTTTAGAGAAAACGCCGCTTCTTAGGTGCCTGTAAGTGTCTCTTGATAGGGTCATGGTTAATAGGCTCCGGCGTCTAGGGAGTAAAATGTAGGAGTTTCAGGTCTTAAAATGGATTCGTAAAAGTCTAGTACATATGTCTGTAGGTACTTATATGATATAGCATCGAAGATAGAAGCGGGATCGGAGAGGTTAGTGATTCTTTTGCTGTTCACATCTATAGCGATATCTCCGTCGGAGACTAATCTGCCTACTGAGAGTTTACCTTCCAAAGTAGTGACACCTGAATCGTCTATATAGCCAATAAGATCACCCTCACTATTTAGCCATCTGGTTACAATAGGGTTAACACTTGATCCCCTAATCGTCAAGGAAACAGAATCGTTGGAACCAGGATTTATAGTGTTTTCTTCACTAGTTAATGGGACTTTTTTTAATAGAGTCGTAGGATCGAGATTGAGGGATGAAATTAAATTATCTACTTCGGTTTTAGAGTAAGTCTCTGATATGGTAGCATAGATTTCAGATGTGTTACTTTCTATTTCCGACTGTAGGGAGTCTAAACCAGACTGTAAATCTGTAGGCCCTATCTTGGAGACTAAGAGAGAAGATATCGCAGTATCTAGTAGGCTAAATTTTTCGTCCAGGTATGAGCGATTATATACACTGCTGGTATTGGCCTTGGCATTTAAAAGGCTATTGATCTCAGCTTTAGAGTAACTGTCTCCCGCTACACCTCCTAGGTTAGGTGTACAAGATTTCCCGTAAGTATTTGTCGCCATCAGCGTTTAGGCCCTACTCCTATAGTGCTTTCAACTGGCACACAAATTAGGTTTTCTCTTCCCAGATCTACTAAAGTGCGGTTAGGACCACAGGTTATTTTCTTTTCACATTTGTTTTCTTGCCCATTCTCTACGCAGTATTGGCGTTGCCAGTACTCTGAGATAGGCGGACCTGCAGGAACACCTTCAGGATTAGCAGGTACGTCCTTTAAAGCCACGTAGACACAAGTATAATCTCCACAAGAACTATCAAAAAGTACGATGTCGTCTTTTTTATACAAGACGTTCTTTAAAATTACCGCCTCACTCCACTTATCAGAGTTTGGATTTACTAAATTGCTGCTCCAACCAGATAAAAACTCTCCCCACTTAGTTGAGAGTAGTCTAGTATCGTAGTAGGGATATTTACTTTTTAACTCTGAGATTGTAGGTAATCCTAGGGGTTTAGAGGAAACTACTTGGCATACTTTAGACCATAAGGAGGGTACGAAGGGACCAGAGGGAGTGGGGATGTCAGAGATGGCTGAGTAAACTACTAGTTTATATCCGTCATCTTCTGCACGAAGAATCTTATCACCTGTTCGATAAGAATAGGTGTCTACATAAGTAGAAGTATCCCACTGCTCATCACTTAATGCGTCCTCGTGGTCCCAGGACCAAGGGATATTACCCCACTTCGTATAGATTCCTTTGCCGGGGTCGTAGAGAGGGTAGAGAGAGAGTAACTCGGTCGCGTCACGTCCACACGTATTCAGGTCTCCTGCACTGCAGGAGGTATCGGATATCGCTACGACGCCCACCGCACTCAAAGCTTCGCTTTGAGCGGGGGTTAACGCACACCCGTCAAACGACCTCGCCGCCATCAGTTGAAGGTGAAGCTGTCGCCGACGAAAGTGAGCTCGATGGTGCTGGGGTTACCACTGGTACGATCAACAACGCCGAAGTTGAGGCTGGTCATTTGGGCGTCGGGCACGATAATGGTACGGGTGCCGAGGGGCTGAGGGTCTTCGCCACAGGTGACAGGTGTTACCGTTAGACTCAAAAAGTCGCAGTTAGAGTTTTTCCAAAAATCGACCACATCGTAGTGAATGGCGGGGTCGAAGGGTACGGCGAGGGTAAATTCAGCGAGGGTCTTGGGGCCCTTTAGCTGATAGATGCGTTGAGTTTGCCCGTCGGGATATTGTGCGGTAGCAGCGGTGTCCCGGATACCACTGAACGAGGTGAAATAGTGGGCCCAGGGAGAAGCGGTCACCAAATATTGGCTTTGTGTGGACGGCCTGATTTTGATCATGGGTATATGGAGTTGTGGATAGTCTCCGTCTACCTAGCTTTCAACACTCGACTTCGTAGAGTGGACATACTACATATAGTAAGGCGCAAAGTATGACCAGTAGCCGGTTGTCTCCGGATCTAGGACAACGCATTCGTTGTGAACGAAGCGGCGGTTGAGGCGATAAGTGAGGGCGTAGGTGTTAATCAACTGCCCGACTTGTTCGGCTGGTAACTCGTCTCCCCGTAACACAATATTCTCGTATTCCACCAAATCTCTGCGGAGCCTATCGTGCTCGGGCGGAGTGGTCCGAGGAATCGAGCGTATCTCATCTAGGAGGCGTTTCGCGGTGTAGATGATATCTCCGGGGCTGGTGTACTCATCGATAACCACACGCGAGGTTTCCGCTTCATTACCACTAATGCCAACCGCGATGCGGTCCCAACCAACCTCGTCCAGGCCTCCTTGCGCAAAGCGCTCAGCGATCTTTTTGGCGACTTTGTCGCGGGTGGTCTGATCCTTGAGGTCTCCGTCCTCATCGAATTCGGTGAAGTCGAGGTTTTCAGAGGATATGGGTGTCTGGTTAGATAGCATCTGGCCGATGGCGCGTTCGCCCAGCACTGGGGTATCACTTTCACCCGACTCGACCGATTGTTGTTCTCCCATCCCTGGCATGCCCGGCATCTCCGACATATCCATTTTCTCAAGAGAGGGGATGAGTAGCTTATCCCGTAGCCAGTCGAGATCGGTGACTTGATAGCCAACAGCCTGGAGCTGGGTTAGAATCTGGACGGTCTTGACCGGATCTTCCCCGCGTTGTTCGATGTCGCTGAAGTCGCGATAGATGCGAGGGATGGCAGCGTTGGGGTAATTGAGCTCAACGATCCAGCGGACCAATGTTGAGTTAATCAATTGGTCTAATTCGTTGGAAAAAGCCTTTGCCTTTCTAATTCTTACTGAATCTGCTACTTGATCTCGGGCAAAACTTCCTACACCAGACCCTTCCTGACCTACTACGGATTCACCGTTGATCAAATAACTAATTTGCTTATCGATGTATGTGATTAGAGTTTCGTAGAGCTCTGGGCGGCCCTCAGATTTTAAAAATTCTACGGACATTTCGTCAGGAAGGACTATCGAAGTCTCTTGACCTAAACGTTGTAATGCCGTAAATAGAGATTTTACCTCTTCTTCAGGTGTGCCTAGGCTAAACTTACCCACAGCCGTAGGCGTGGTGTGCTTATCCGCATACTGGAGCCAGAAGGACATCAAGGTGCGGCGGAATTCTACTAAGCTGTAGATGACGCGTCCGAGTCCGGTTCCATAAACATCTGCCAGGTTTTTATAAGCATGGTGTCGATGAATAATCATCGATCTCATTGGTACCGGTAACCCCTCGACCGGTGAGTTTACAGTAACAAGGCGTGGCGAAACTGATCCATCTTCATTCAATACGAACAAAAATCTTCTGGGGTCTCGAATAAGAAGCTGTGAAGGTACTACATAAGATCCTTGTCTTGCCCAACAAATCTCAGCTATGCTAATCCCTAGGATTAGGGATTCACACATACCTTTGACAAAAGAGTCAAATCCGCTACTGTGGGCGACAAGCATATCTCTGCCCCGGCTTTGTCTACCACCACTTCCTAGACGGTAAATTGTTTGACGAACAAATTCTGCAATTTCCTCATCTTTATCACTATCTGATGCTGGAGCAACAACCCACTCTCTTTGGATAATCTCATCAGCAAACTTATCGAACGCGGATAGAACTTGGCCATCGTTAAAGAGCCTGGTGTATTGCTCCACCGCCCGAGGACCGCCGCCGCCCTCGGTTGTAAGAATGTCGTCGCGCCTCGTTAGAAGGGTATTACCGGCTACGGTGGGTACGCCGCTAAATTGATAAGGATCTCCTACATACCCGGCTAGCTGACCCTGGCTTAACCCAAGTCCGTAAAGACGGTCATTGTAGCCAGTGCGGACTATGCGCTTCTTCTCTGCAGGTAGATCAGCCATGTGGCTATAGGTCACTCTTCTCCCTAGCTTTCAACTGAAATTTAACCTGGCGGTAAAATTTCACCCTCCTTACTCTTGTACACAACATCGAGGTCGAGAATGGTTGCGTACAGGTCCTCTCTACTGATCTCACCCCTCTCATACATCTCAATGGTTGCCTCAGCGCCGTCTATATACACGCCGAAGTCCGTATTGGTGAGCACATTCACTCCACGCTCTTTTTCCATGCCCTCTGAGCCGATCGCATCCTTGTCTCCATTTTGTTTAGTTCTTCTTGCCATTGTCTCATGAAGTGTGGTAGATGTTGTTGCCATCTTGAATTCCAACCCTCGGACATGTGTTCGAGGTCAGGAGGTGGAGTTTTTGTAAACTCCCTGCGAAGCAGGTGGATGGCGGACCTGACAAACTCCTGATTATTCTGATCATAACACTTATCGAAGGTATCTGGGGATATGTAGGGGTAGGATTTAGCGAATTCGACGAAGAGAGGTGAGCTGGAGAAACTGGCCGATTTAATAACCTCGTATCGTTCAGCCAATTCTTCGAGTTGTTCGGAGACGATTCGGGGGTCCCAGTTCACAAGTGAACTGGAGATTAGCTCGACGGAACGATGTGTAGTGCGGACACCATGCTTCTCCGCCGCCTTCTCAAACTCTGTCCGTAAGGACAGGGCCGACTTCGTGTCTTTGGCCTGGGGCCAACGCCCCATCCGCTCACCGCACCAGGAGATGGTGATTAGGAGGGTTAGGAGAGGAATGGGGAGACTGTCCGGATTCTCCAGAGCTTCCGCTCGCTTCGAGGCAGCTTGGGATACTTTGGCCTTAGCGATCGATCCTATCTCGGCGAGGCCACCCGACGTCTCCGCATTGAAGTCGGCATCGGTGTCAGCCGATACCGGGCTTCTCTCCTTCACTGTCGCGCTCAGCGCGAGCATCTCCCTTTCGTGCCTGTGCTGTTCCCGTATCCGCCACTTCTCGTGCTCGAGAACCTCTCGAACCAGCTCGACGGGTAGGTTTAGCCGACCCAGAGCTAGCAGGTTGTCCAGAAGGTCCTGGTCCATCCGAGCACCTTAGCACATCCTGCTTGCAGGTGGCAACGATGTCCCGGTGAGACCAGGAGTGGGTGAGGCGAGTCACCGACTGAGCTGGCATCCGGCCATGATCAACTCCCCGGAAGAGCAAAGCATTTAGCTCCCTTTCGGCCGATGCGCCCGGCTCATCGTAGAGGGTTATGCGGGTGCTTTCGGAGTCCGTGGACTCCAGGGCGAGGTGAAGGGCTGCGAGGGTTAGGTGGTCGAGGCCGCAGAACACGAGGTGGTGATAGCCTGCTAGGGAAGGTAGAGAGCCGGGGGTCAAGATAATACTATCGGCTTGGGTGTTCTCGAGTTCGGCGAGTAGGCCGGACAAATGATCGATCATTTTGCCGAGGTCACGCTCTGACCGGCTTCGTTCGGTGTATAGTAGGGCGATTTTTAGCATGAGGTATGCGAGTCTATATTTATCTATCAACTAAATTTAGGTTGAAAGCCAAGTAGAAGGTAAAGAAAAATCTCGTGAGCGCGGCTACGGAACTGGTTCGGGAACACATCAAGGTTATTGTAACCCGTGGCCTGGATGAATATGGGAATTTTCCCGTACAAGCGGACGAGGTTCGGTTTTACCGCGTAGCGGTCGACCTCTTACTCGCGGTAACCGACCGCATTGAGAGAGGTGATGTCGTGTCCCTCGATCCGTTGAAGCCGATGTTGGTGGCCGGAGTCTTCACCTTAAACTTCGATGCCACGCGGTCGCTAGCGGTCTTCGAGGCCGTAGCGAAGTCGTTGTATAGGGATTTGGAGGAGAACGGTGTAGTCGACCCCGACACGATACGGGAATACCAGAAGTATGAAAGGCTATTGGCCGAGATCATTAGCGATGCTAGGCAACTGCTTACGCAGAGTACGAGGGAGTATTTAGGCGGTATTGAGCAGTACGGGGTGGCCGAGAGAGTTGTAGATTTGCCCCTGACCACATCGAGGTTATTGATAAAAAACAGACAACCTATCTCTTCCACCGTCCCTCGGTCGCGTTTACGTGATCGGTATACGGACGTCTTTGATAGGGCGATTCAGTCCAGGGCCAAAGCAATCGTCGGTGCGGCAAAGGAGATCAACGAGGTGATTTCGGATTCTCAGATCCCTGAGCCTTTGGGCTCGGTCGACACCGACCTTCTCGTAGCGACGTTTGCGGGAGAGGGCAAGAAGGTATATGCCGATGCAGAGAGATTATATAACTTCTCCGTTGAATTTGGGGGGTACGAAGGTTCAGTAGTCGGTGCGGTGGACTATCAGGCCCGGTACTATGAATATCTGATGGCGATGTCGTACGGCAAGGTGTTGCCGCAGGGTGTGCTAGAGGGTAATTTCGGAGATTTCGAAAGCATCTATGGCTACAGGACTACATCGGAGAGGGTTCAGGGCCTTAAGTTCCTCGAGACGTTGTATACAACCCGTTCGGCCAACCAGACAGTCGGACCTGGCAGCCCCGTAGCAGAGAGGTACGGTGTATCCGGCATCCGAGATCGGTATGTGCCACCCGTAGGATCCCCTGATTTCGTATCCCTCGCTCTCGAGGCGGTGTATGTGTTATGCCTGAAGGCCGGAGATACCATCGCTTCGGTTCGTAAGCAGGGCTTCTCGCTCCAGGCTAGTGTGTTGGGCAGGGTGTTTCCCGCATCCAACGATGCGGCTGGGCGTACCGGCGGAATGACGGGCGCGGTGGGAGGCTTGCTAAAGGCCCACAGAGCATTGTTCGCACTGACGGGCTACGAACCCGATCTCGGTGAGTTCGGTGGGCGGTTCAGGGAGTTGGCTAACCTCCTCACTGATTTGACACAGACGCTTCGGACAGCGGGTTTCAGACCCGGAGGCTACGTACCCTCCCTCGACCTCACCTACTACGAAGCTGATAGAGGTGTGATAGAGGAGAGATTGGCAAATCTCGGGTTTAGCCGAGCGGAAATCCAAAACATCCTCTCAGCCACCAACTTCACTGAACTTCTGGATAAATTCGCTCCATTGACCGACTCGCAAGATATTATCTCATTCTTCCGTGCATTCGACCTAACCAAATTGCTGTATGAGTTTGGTGGCCAAGATGCCATAGAGAGGTATATCGATTTCTTATATGGTAACGAGCCAGTGATTCGCTTGCTCGAGTTGCTAGATGTTAACCGCTCCCTGACAAGCAAGGTAGCAGCGAGTAAGTACTCGAAGCTCATCGGCTATCTGGTGCCGCTAACCTACGCTGTCGACCCTGATCAACTCATCTCCCTCGACGCCATCTTGCGTCGAAACAACCTCGACTTGTTCGAGTCTATCTCACTCCTGGTTCAGCAAGGGGTACCGACTGTAATCAAAGATAAAAACTCCATTTCTATGTTGTCGGGCATGGTGGCGCAGATGGTTGGAGGAACAGACTATGCCCCTCACCAACCGATCTGGAATAAGCTCATCTCTGAGTCAGCAGGAAACATCGGCCCGGATGTTGGCGGTATTTATGACCGAGCAGAAGGGATCACACCGACCGAATTGTATGCCTATCTCAACGGGCCTAGCGCGACATCACCCCTCGGTCAGCTCCTGGATGGGGTAAGAGGGGGGAGGATGACCTCGCTACTACGATATTGTAATATCTTTGGGCTACTATACACCTTGTCTCCGTATCGGAATTCGGGACAGTTGGTGAATAAATCGGCCGAAGAGTTCGAAGAGATCCTGAACCTAACTGATACTCTCGAGACGTTGTCTGAGAGGCTATATGTAGCCTATTTAATCTTACAAGACAAAAGCTCATCGATGCAGAGCGAAGTCTCGGTCTACACTGATCCGGCTATCCAAGCCCAGAACAAAGAATTCGATGCGTTGGTGGAGCTGGTAAGCTCCGGAACCATCGATGCGGATGCCTACAAGATTTCGGAACCCCCGGGCATCGGAAACTCTCGGATACCCAACGGAATCCGCATCTCTAATTCCCTCCTGCCCGAAGAAGCTGCTCTCGTGTCTACGCGAGGCACTGGGCTAGGTATATTTACTCAGCAGGCGAGTGAGAGCGAGGAGGGAGGGTACCTTCGCATCGCGGTGTCGAATTTGTTGGCGGCGGGCATTGAGGGTATAGGAGACACACCGGTGCGAGAGGAGACGGGCGGAGGATCCGGTCCCACCTCTGTCCCCGACTACACCGTATCTTATAGTTTGCCGGTCCCCTCGACCACATCTGCTACGCCATCGGCTTTCGACCCATTGAGATCTTGCCAGAAGTTCGGCACCACAAGCTGCACTGAGCTGGGATACGATACCAACTCTCTGTGTTCGAAAGGATACAACAAATCTTTGTTTCCGGAGACCGGGTACGGACAAGACCCTACCTTCTCACTGGGCATCGTGCCCATCGATCGAGCGCTAGGAAGTGGTTTAAGTCAAAGTACATCATATACTACCGTACCCACAAATCACCCCCAGCAACCTTTCACTGTGTCCGGTCTCACCGACCTCTCTCGAACCAGAATCCTAAAGGATTCGGAGATGTTGTGTGCGGGCTTTAAGGACCCCTTCGAATATGGTGCGTGTATGAACCTACTCAAATGTAAGAGGTTTAAGCCTCCGACCTCTGGCCGCTATTGGCTCCAGTATTGTCCGAGCACACTGCAGGGTGGGAGGTTGAGACCATGAAGGCGTACTGTAAGTATGTAGAGAACTCGCCGATACTGGAGTTTGGACCAGGAGTTGAATACTTCAATTATGTATCGGGAGAGAAACCGATTCTCCATGCAATGATTCGAAAGCAGTTTACCGATTCGATGGAGGTGGAAGTTGAGGCTAATGGCCAAGACATCGAGAACTTCAAACTCACCAATCAATCCCTCTTGACATGGGATGATCATTGGGTTGAAAGAGATGCGATGGTGGACCCGAGGATTGCCAGCCTCAACCTTCAACGAAATAGGCTGGTCTATGTGAATATCAATCTCCCTCGGCCCAGCTTGCAGACTCTCAACCTCGAGGGCAACTCGGGCCTCCAGCACCTTTACATCCACGAGGCCCCTAACCTCCAACGCCTCGATGTTAGTGGATGTATAGGGCTACAGTACATTTCGCTGGGGCTAAACTACAGTCTCCGCGAGGTTATTGCGAAGGACTGCGGGATGTCCACCGAGACGCTCGAACAACTACTGAGGGACTTCCGGCCGGTGTATACGGCTAGCGCGAATGTGAGGGGTATTGGAACATTTCGGAAAAAGTATGAGACGGTGCTGGATTTGCGAGGTAATAATATCGACTGGGGGAATAGGAAAATTGCCAGTAAACTACGTTTACTCCTCTCAAACAATTGGGTGGTGAGATGGGACGCTGATCCTCCACCACAGATAGTTCCCCCTTCGTTGTATCGGTTTTTCGTTGAAAGCAAGGTAGAAGTTTGAGTCGACCGGCAAAGTGGCAGATCTTAGGGCTAGATTTATTGAGGATTATGCTGGCGGCTTATTGAATGTCGCGAGGCAGGAGTTGTCGAGCACCGGTGAGGTGCTAGCCCAAGACGGGTTCGTTGAGGGGTTGTCGCTGTTCGTTGAAGACGGTAGGGGGGTCAAGAGTGGCTTGAGGTTAGGTTCGGCGTTAGCGGAATGCATCGATCCGACTACGGAAACCGGGATTCTCAACGTCCGGAGTGCGGACCGGACCTACGCGAAGATTCGGGATCTCAAGGCGTTCGCCACCGCTTGCGCGTCAGCGCAGGGTGCGTTAAGCGAATCGGTAGCCGAATCGTTCACAAACCTCGAGGGAGCGTTTGAAAGCCTGGAAGCCGATGTTCAGAGTTACCGGACGCAGCTCAATGAGTTGATTGATACAACGGATCTGGGGGTGAGTGGACTCTCTGATCGACTCGATGGTATCGATACGAGGCTTACTCAGATAGATGGTGATACCTCGAGTCTCTCAGCTCGCATAGCGACTCTCGAGAATACTCTGGCCGCTGTGCAGGTGGTTACTAGTGAGGTGGAGGTAACCCAGACTACGCCCGCGTTAGCCGATGACGCTGTGGGCACGCTGGATATCGCTGGCACTCGCTACTACGCGATCTCGAATGTCACTACGACCGTTCCGGCCTGGGTTACCATCTATACATCCGAGGCAGCTAGGTCGGCCGACACTAGGTCGGAGGGCGATCCGGCTCCGTTGAATAGCGGCATCGTTCTCGATGTGGTCACGACAGGAACGACGTTGTCGCAAGATTTGCTTCCTTTTGCCGTAGGCAAAAGCATCGATGGGGCGTTTTATGTCCGGGCAGTAAATCGCTCTGGTAGTACCGTATCGGTCAAAGTAAATATCTCTTACATCCCCTTGTAGGCCTCTAACTCAACCAGAACATCTAGGACGGTTTCGTGAGAGAGTCGGACAACGATGGCAGGGCCGACCTTGCGGAGTACGTAGAATAAAATACCCTCGCGTCGCTCAATGTCGTCGGTGAATACAGTTCGGAAAGTCTTATCGTGGATGTCTTCGCCACCCAACATCTCATAGACGGTGTCGGGATCGAACACCCACATACAATTACTCCGATCCGCCGTAGCAATGTAGAGGGCGAAGGGGGTGTGATGCTCGAGGATATAAGCGAGACACTGGACCACACCCTCGATGTCGCGTGATTCCGAGAGGGATTGGGCGAGGATTTCCTTTTCGTGCTCGGTGTTAAACATCAGATCTTCACTGATCTCGACTTCCCTGACAAGCCGAGGTGTTGGGCGATCTCTCTGCTCATGCGAGATGCTAGCTTCGCATCAGTAGCCGAATAGAGACTAGGCTTAGGCTCACCGGAATCTCCGGCAACTGGAACATCCGCTGACGCGGGGCTGGAATCCACTGGTCCGGGGATATTCTTGTCCAACTGCTCTCGGATAATCTCGCTCTCTGAGGTTGGTGTTGGCTCGTTGCTGGTTTCTAAGTCCGGAGTTTCTCCGGGCCCATTGGTGCCACGAAGCGATTTGTTCTTTGGTGAAATTGGCATGAGACATTGTGTGCAACCTGTACTATGCTTTCAACGGATTAGGGTTGCCGACTAGGAGGGTTAGCTGGTTATGTTGACGAGGGCGGAGTCGGGTAGGCGTTGGGGCCAGTAGGTTAGGCGACGTAAATGACCATTGAGGGGACTGTTTATATGAGCATTGCCAATAAAAAGCCGATCTACATTTGGAGGCGTACCGGAGGGGTCAGTTGCCGTGTAGTTACCGTTGGCGACAACAAAAAAATTGTTTAACTTTAAGCCTAAAGCACCTTTCCCCGAATCAGGGGAAATCCAGCTATCTAGACCTGTATTAAAATTGAATTGAGTTGATCCTCCTGAAGTCCCAAAACCAGCAAGTGCTGTTGATGCTGCAACTATTCGATACCTTTCTGTGCTCGTACCATCGGAAAAACCTATAAGAGCACCACGAGTGGATGCCGCATCAGCAAACACCGTCCCCTCATCCTGCCGATACCAACTAGAGAAGTTGCTACCACTAATACTGGCCACGTCAGCAGCGCGGGTGACGGTGGAGCTGGTGGTGGGGATGTAGCTGGTGGGGAAGGAACCGGCTTCTAACTGGGCGCCCCAAATCAAAATGGTGCCAGTGCCGTCGCCTTGGTAAGAGGTGCTTCCGTCCATTATGCGAATGGAAAAGTTACCAGTATCCGTTGCAGTCGCTGTCGCTGTTGCGATAACTCGCACCCAGCCGTTTGGATACAAAACTGAAGAAGCTGTTACACCTGTTGACGCTGAGATTAAAGCTCCGGTTGTTAAATTAAAACGAGCATTTAACACAGCACCAAAAACCGCAGAAGTGAATATAAAACCGCCTTCTGTAAGGGTTCCCGCTTTCATCCAACATGAGAAGGTATAAGTTGTCCCAGACGTCCATCCTGTATAAGATTCAACAATTGCGTGAGGGGTAGGGCCTCCATCGACAGTATCCTTCAATTCCCACGCGGTATTGGTTCCGTCAGGGGCCGTACCGGATGCTGCGGTTATACTACTACTTGACTCTGTCCACGTTGTATCAAACCCATTGCTTTGCAGCAACAAATTCGTCCTACTTTCCTCCACCAACAACCCCAAGCTTTCACCTGTCTCTGGGTCGTGATCAAACCGTGGAGCACTGTTGATCGTGCTGGTGGTTTTGATGTATTCACCCACAGTAGACGACTGCTCTAGTTGGGCGCCCCAGAGGTAAAAAACGTCTCCAATGGTTGCAAAGTTGGGAGCATCAACCCTGACAATCG
>Ga0208645_1000523_pt1 | contig 40615 bp, 37 predicted proteins | sample VirMetDEL_Sep_01_FD_184519 | JGI IMG/M metagenome (GOLD analysis project Ga0208645, IMG submission 184519) | Aqueous microbial communities from the Delaware River and Bay under freshwater to marine salinity gradient to study organic matter... | ecosystem: Environmental > Aquatic > Marine >... | reverse complement strand
CAAAAGATTAGATATTTTCGTTTAAAAGCAACAAGCGTAAGTTCTGCTACAATTAGTGGTTATTACTTAGGAGGAAGATAATATGAAACTTATACATCCAGATTCATTTATAACGGTTGCTAGACAACACATTAAGGAAAAAGGATCTATCACTAAGCAAAATTTAATTCAATTTTTATTAAAAAACTACGGTAATATAGATTGGGTCAGAGAAATATTAATAAATTCATTTATACGAAACCCAAACGCCGGAGCAAAATATGGTAAAATTGAAAATAATAATATATTTTATCTCGAAAAACAACAAACGTTCATCTACAAAGATTAATTGTGAGTAAAGTAAACGACACCAAGTATCTACTAGCACATTATCCACTCACAGGACATACCAAAGACATAAGCGGTCATGGAAGAGACATAGAGTATTATCAAGGAGTAAATTGGGCTAATACGAATATAGCTGGATTTGAGTCTCCTAAATTCAATGGAACTGATTATTTCCAAGTTTATTCAGCATCTTGGTTTCGCGTTCAACCACCATTGTCATTTACCGCTTATATTGAGAACGAATCGTTTTCGGGACAAAAAGAAATTGTAAATGTATGGGATTATAATGTTGATCAAAAAGCATACAGATTTAATTTAGAAAATGGAAAATTACAATTTAAAGGATCTTCAAATCAAACAATTGCTACAACATCGACTTCTTCGTTAATAACAGGAGCATCTCACGTTGGAGTAACTGTAAATTCATCAGGGGTAGTTAAGTTTTATATAAACGGAGAATTAACCGACACCGACACAGGATCTCCAACGTCATACATATACAATCAATCTCAAAGCTTAGCAATAGGAGCAACTAATCTAGACACAACACCCGCATCAGCGTTTGACGGTTATATAAATAATGTAAGAATATATAATACTGAGTTAACCGGTTCTGAAATGTTGGAGATTGCTCGAACCGATAGTAAACCAAAACAACCTTCCGTCACATCAAGGTTAAATTCACCAACGACATCTAGCTTTGTCACGGATTCATCATTAAAGGTTTTGTATTTTAGTAAAGACTTAAATACATTTGAGGATGCTATTAATTCAGGAAGACAAATTCCACAAACAGGAAGTTCATTGTTCATAGAAGCAAACGGATCTATTATACAAGACGGATCTACAACATTGGAACGACCATTTCACAAACAAGCAAGCGACGTGTTTAAATCAGGAAGCTTCACTGTTGCTTTTTATGGAGGTTCTGTTTTTGAAAACGCGAGAATTTTCAGAATGGGAGACTCAAACAACGGATTTGAAGTTAGAGTAACAGGTAGTATGTATAGAACAAAGTTGGCATACGACGGTTCTCCGACTACAAGATGGAATTTATCAAGCAGCGTTTCAAGTAGCGCATATGTTTCCGAACATGTAGTTACAACGTTTGATTCGTCCAGTCAAAAAATGAAATTGTTTTTGGATGGCAAAAAAGTGGGAGAACAAAATTATAGTTGGCAAAATGCTGTCATACCATCAAGTTCACTTGACGGTCTTAGTTTTAGATTTAGCAACCTTTCAAACATGAGCAATTTCAGAATATACGATGAAGTTAAAGACGAACAGTGGGTAAAGGAGGATTTAAAAAACTTTATATCAGGAGATAGTTCTTTGATATTTCATACATTAGGCGGAACAAAAGATTTGTCACATAGAAAATATACATTGTATAACAATGAAATGATAAGTTTAGGTCGTAAAATGGTGTTTAATTCTGGCAATTGCAACATTCACACAAACAGAGCAACAGGAATATACGGGTCATCTTCCAGAACAATTTTTTGTTGGGCTAAAATAAATACATCCATAACAAACCATAATTTATGGTCAATTGGAAATTCAAATCCTTCTTCTAGTTTTAGTTTAAGATTAATCACAAATACTAGTGCTAGAGTCACCACCGACGGAATTAATGTGAAGAATTGGACTTTGCCAGAAGATACCAACGATACAGGCTGGCATAATTTTTGCGTTACGCACAACGGAAACGTTAACACATTAGCAGGAACAGATTTATATTTTGATGGTGTTAAAATTCCATTTGACGATCAGCAATTAAATCCATTTTTCACTGCAGGATCTCAAGATTTAGTGATTGGTGCATTGTACAACGAAACCGATGGAAATCTTACAGGTGAAATGTTTGACATTCGTGTATATAAAGACCATAAAAACGAAGGGTGGGTGAAGCGAGAAGTTTTTAAATCGAGAAAATATATTTAATAAAACAACTATTTATCATTATGAGCATAACATCATTAGTAAGAAACAATACAAACATAAACACATACAACACCGGAAACTATGCACCGCTTACGTCAGACACAAACGGAGCATTATATGTAAATAACGCATCAGTTACAAGCGGCGTTGACAGTTTAAACAGTTCCACTTCAAACTTATCAGGATCTCAAGAGTTCACAGGAGATTGGTCGGATGTAAGCGGATATCATGGAATAACGGTATTAGTCGACGGCACAAGCGCAGGAACATCGGATGGAACTTTATATTTAGAGTTTTCACACGACACATCCATTACCAATAGATCGATTTCTGTTACAGTGAGTGATGTATCTAATGCTCCTCCCAGAACACTTGGAGTTGTTGCTAAATATTTTAGAGTTCGTTATGTAAACGGAACTACCGCAATGACATCATTTGATATGCAAACTATGTTTCACACTGAACAAGTTCATTTGGTTTCACGTTTGGATCAAAATCTAGCATTTAATGCCGACGTAACCAATGTTAGGTCGGTTATTATGGGACAAACCGATAGCGGTGATCTTTTAAATGTTCCCGTGGATGGCGAAGGACATTTGGAAGTTGCATTACACTCTCCTAGATTGCCATTTGGATCAATTCACACAGAAAAGTTAACGCCAGTGTTTCAAACTGATGGCGTTTATGGTATAAACGAAGGTCAAGTAATCACAAGTAGCGCACTTACAGGTGGAGCAGGTACTGAAAACTCTTCATTCTTTGTAAACACAGGAACAGCGTCTCTTGCACAAGGAGTGATACAGAGCCGTAGACGATTACGTTATCGTCCGGGACAAGGGGTGGTTGGTAAATTCACGGCATTATATACCACACCAGTAACAAATTCATATCAAATAGCAGGACTTGGTCATCCCGAAGATGGTGTCTATTTTGGATATAGAAATGCTTATTATGGTGGTTTTGGTCCAGACACAGCGGATATGCTTGAATTTGGAATTTTATATGTTAATAGAGCATATCGTCACATTGAAGAGTTTACCGTTACAACAGGATCAAATACTGCTGCAAATGCTACGATTACATTAAACAGCGCATCGTTCTCAGTTCCATTGTCAGATAATGGAAGTAATGTTTATAGAACAGCTTATGAAATATCACAATTCAACTATACAGGATGGGATTCATATCAGAATCAAGATAAAGTTGTGTTTGTAGCATCATCTGCCAATCCAAAATCAGGATTGTATGATTTTGACGCAGGAACAACGGGCGCTACGGTTACTAGAGAAACCACAAGATCAGGATCGGCAGGAAATGAGACATTTATATCACAAAGTCAATGGAATGGTGATAAAATGGATGGGACTGGTCCAAGTGGAATTACATTAGACCCAACCAAGGGTAATGTATTCAGAATCGGAATTCAGTATTTGGGATTTGGGGCTATAACATTTGAGGTTGAAACCTCGGGTGATAGGAACAATTCCACATTTGTTAAGGTTCACACGATACGAAGTGCAAACTCGCTGACCGATACAACATTTGGCAATCCGAGTTTTCCGTTCACCATGGCCGCTTATAGTGCTGGTTCCACCACTGATTTGAAAGTCAAATGTGGATCTTTCGCTGGGTTTATTGAGGGTGATCAAGTTTTACGTGGAAATCGTTTCTCATATAACGCAGTAAAAGTGAATTTGTCAGCGACCGGAAATAACGCATTTTTTACAATACAAAATAATTTGGTGTATAAAAATGTAGCAAACCAAGCAGTCATAAAACTTGTATCAATCTCAGCGGCCGCTAAAGACGCAACGAATGGAAACCCAACAAACATCACATTATTAAGAAATGCAGATTTGACCGGAAATGTAAAATTTGACAATTACTCTGAGAGATCTGTCACATCTTTTGATACGACGGGAAGTTTAGCAACAATCGAAGATAACAGTCAAGTGGTATTCTCGATGCCACTATCGGTTCAAGGATCTTTGGTTCATACATTTGATGATGAAATTACAATACAACCAGGTGAAACTCTGTCGGTGGTTGGTAATGGACTTGGCGGTGTCATTGATGAGGTTGCAGTTACACTTAACACACGAGAAGACCAATAATAACATGAATCATTTCGATGGTGACTTATATATTACTCCCAGACACAATAATGAAAAATGGGATGGATTGCATTGGATTGTAACATCCCCTTTTAGTTATACCGACCAAGAGTTTAACCAAAAAATAAATATACCAAGTGGATTTATAACCGATGGCGCATCTTCTCCAAGATTCGTTATACCTGTTGTATCCCAATGGGGAAAGCATGGAAGAGCATCAGTTATTCATGATTGGTTATATAGATATAAACCAGTCGATCGAAAAACAGCTGACAAAATGTTTGTGAATGCAATGAAATTGGATGGTGTTGTAAAGTGGAAAATATTTTTGATACATTTTGCATTACAAATGTTTGGCAAATTTAGTTGGAAATCAACTGAAAAATACTTATCAGACTATAGTATACCCAAATAATTTTACAAATCTGTGTTGTCATGATATTTATTATTATGTCAGCAGATTATGAACAACCATTCGATCAAAACAGAGTAAGATGGCAAGGTAGCGGTTCTTCTGTAGTTGGAAACACACCTTTTGGCATCTATGATACTGATCCAGATTTTATATTAGAAGCTCCCCAAGCAGCCGAATGGGCTGCTGAAAGAATGGGGTATCCTATCGTTGACATTGAGATGATCGATGTTAACTTTTATGCTTGTTTTGAGGAATCTGTGAATGAATATTCTCGCCAAATAAATGAGTTTAACATTCGTGAAAACATGTTATTGTTAGCAGGAACAGATGCTACGGAAGATGCCACTCAGAAAAACATAAACGGAGCACCGTTATCATACTTCATACGAATGGCACAAGCATACGGAACTGAGGCTGGTGCTGGCGGTGACGTTGATTGGAAGAGTGGATATGTAAATGTCACGTGCGGAAATCAGAATTATGATTTAGATGCTTTGTGGGCAGATTGTGAAGAAAATGGTGCTGATATAGAGATAAGAAGAGTGTTTCATCATAGACCACCAGCGATTGCTAGAATATATGACCCCTTCAGTATGACAGGAATGAGTTACAGCAACGTGTTAAATGAAATGGGATTTGCTGGGTATTCACCAGCAACACAATTTTTAATGACTCCGATATTTGAAGATTTACTAAGAACACAAGCAATTGAGTTTAATGATATTGTTCGCAAAAGCCATTATAGTTTTGAGTTAGTAAATAATAAACTTAAAATATTTCCGATTCCAAATGAGAATTTTAAGTTGTGGTTTGAATATTTGTTAACATCCGAAAGAGACGGAAGCATTTACAATACACCAGTTGATTCTGACGGAAATGAATTACGAGTTGTAGGCGACCCGTCAAACGCACCATATAACAATTTAGTATATGAACACATTAATCAACCAGGCAAACAATGGATACGGAAATACTTTTTAGCATTATGCAAAGAGTTGTTGGGAAGTATTCGTCAGAAGTATCAAAGCATACCTATTCCTGGTGCCGAAGTTACGTTAGATGGTGGTGAACTAAGAAGTGAAGCTCAAGCTGAAAAAGAGACATTGATAACTCAGTTACGTGAGAGTTTAGAAGCTAGTGGACGTAAGGCTCAATTGGAAGCACAGGCACAAGAAGTAGAAAACTTACAAGCAGGACTCAAGGGAGTTCCACTTGGAATTTATATATTTTGATAGATTATGGCTGATTATAAAGGAAGATATTTTTCACCGAGGGATTTTAATTTGGTTCATTCGTTTAACTCTGAGCTATTGAATGATATTGTACAAACACTTGTTAAAATCTACAAAATAGCCGCTGAAGACACAGACACAAACATATACGGAGAAGCGAATGATTCGGTTGGCAAGATGTTTTATCCAGGAGTTGATGCTGAATGTTTGATCGAGTTTAACGACTCTACTGTAAATTACGAAGGATTTGGTCCAGACAAACAAAAGGTAGTTAGATTCAAATTTAACGAACGCTTCATGCAACAGATTAACTTATATCCTGAAATCGGTGATATAATTTACTGGGATGATTTGTATTTTGAAATATCAAATGTCATTCAGGAACAATATGTCGGTGGTCAAGCTGACAAACAATTGTCTATTATATGTGAAACTAACTTGAGTCGTATGAGCGGGTTGAGTATAACTCAGAGGAATAGATAATGGCTTGGCGTCCAAATCAGAACAAAAAGATTGCGGATTCTCCGCCACCAATGACAAATTCACCAGCGGTTGAACCAAACGTTGAGAATTTGCCAAAAGAAACTCATAGCGCAAAAAAGGTCGATGTAAATCGTGCTAAACAGGTAAGACGTGACACGGATAAGGTTGAAAATTTTTCGGTTACAATCGAAGACATTGATACAACTTTAATAGAACATTTGGACAAATCTATTGCGCCTGTGATTATGAGTCAAGGTGAACAGATCAAAGTTCCTGTTATATATGGGTCGCCAGAGAGATGGAAAAGTGTTCAGTCGGATGGATACCTTCGTGATGCAAAGGGACGTTTGCAGCTACCTCTTATAATGATTAAACGCAGTAACGTTCAACGTAATGATAGTTTGATTACATTTAATCGTTATTTGAATATGCCATTTCAAAGAAAATATTCTCCAAAAAATCAATACGATAGATTTACTTTGTTGAATAACACTAATATGCCAGTTCACGAAACATATAATGTAGCGATGCCTGATCATGTTATAGTTAATTACGAAGTTATCGTTTGGACTGACACGGTGACTCAGAATAATTCTATAATTGAAAAGATCAATTGGGCTACTGAAGATTATTGGGGTGACGATAGAAGATTTAAATTTAGAACAAGCATTTCAGATTACAGCAACACAACCGAAGTATCCGACGGAGAAACACGTGTAGTTAGATCTACATTTACTTTAATGTCTTATGCTTACTTGTTGCCAGAAAGCACAGAAGATTGGAGAGCCACTACACAAAAAGCATTCACACCAAGAAAAGTTGTATTTAATATTCACATCGAAGATGATTTTGATGGAAATGTATATCCAAAAGGCGACGAAGAAGGCGTTTTAGAATACAAAGGAATCACCAAAAAAGGAGGTATTGATATATCCCCTATTGAATTGTATTGCAAACAAACAACCTGTATAACGTATAAATATAATCGTTTTTATGGAGATAATGCTCCTTGGAATTTAAGTATATACGAATTAAAAGAGACATTTAATCTAACTGATGCTGATTTGATACACGAAAGTAGTTCTGCTAGATCCGTTCATATAACAGATTACAACAAACCTAACAAGGGGATCGATACACTAAAGAGTTATGCTATCTACGACATACAGAAGTTCGATGTTGGATATTATCCAGTAAACATAACACTATGGCCTTCCAGTTCAAATATACATCAACAAATGATTCCATTTAATACAGATTGGACTGCTCCTCAACAAATCGATGGTCAGATGATCATATATGATAGCAAAACGGGATTCGAATACAATTTATTTGGAGCTACGTTTAATACATCAAGCAACACAGTTGAAGCCAAAAACGGAAATCTCATCAAGGATCAAACAGGATTTCCAGTTAACATATATGACTATGAGAACGAATATTCTGCCTCACGTGGTGCTGGTATACAGTATGGTGCAATGGCAGTTAGGGCTGAAGAGATACAAAGCGGTTCTATACATCATGCTTTGAGTATGAGAATCACATATCCAAAAGCAGATTATGTATTTCCTGCTGTTAAGTTGGAAAGAACTGAAGCTGAGATTACTACATATTTGGGATATGCTCGTGATTTAACCCCGCCGCCAACAGTTCCACATGGTGCAAGGTTCATGTTGAACATAACCGACACACAAGAAGCGGAATGGATAGATACGTTGGATAGCAACATCAATAAGATAGCTGCTAAAACGGTGGTATCTGCTCTTAGAGATTATGGTTGGTTTGTAACAGATACACAAAATTTAGAAAGAAACTCAGGATCTCATGCATTCGATTTTGAAGCTGATGAATCTGCTGGGGTTTATTGGAATACTATTGGATTTTCAGGATCGGCATTCAGAGATATGTTAGATCCTCTATTTACAACGTCCAGTGTCGTTGCGATAAAGGATTTAGATTACATTATTACGGAATAATATTATGTCACAGAAAGTAAAATTTTCAAGTTTACCATTAGTTAAATCAAATGAGATAACCGATTTTGACAGAATTATAATTCTTCATCGGGATGGTTCGGATTTGGTAAATAGAGCCACCGAAATCCATGAAATTAAAAATTTATTATCAACGGATTTCACAGCATCAATAGCTTTATATGCTGATACAGCAAATTATGCTAATACAGCAGGAGTGGCTAATAACGTTTATATTTCAAGTTCAGGTCAAAATGTTGTTTTTGGAAATGTTTCTGCTGATGTGTTGACTGCTAATACGTTAAATGTAACAGAAACAAATCGTTCAATATTATATGCTAGCGGATCTACTAAATTCGGCGACACTACCGATGATAGACATGATTTTACAGGTAGTATAAGTTTATCAGGAAGTTCATTTACATGGAATGGCGAACGGTTATTGGTTTCATCCGATTCGTCATCACTTACCGCTGATTCAGCAAGTTATATTGATTGGTCAGGAGTTGATAATGTTCCTGATTTTATATTGGAAAGTGAAACCGGTTCAATGTCGGTTGCTACTGCTAGTTATATATCATGGACAAACGTTGATGGTGAACCGGATATTGCTGCCACCGCAAGTCAGGTTTTTAACGATTCCGACGTTACCGGTGACAATGTACGTGATGCTTTAAATTCATTAAGTTCAAGTTTATCATCCATTGGTACAGATACAACGTCAAGTTATGTTGACTATGTTAATGTAGCTAACAAACCTACATTAGTAAGTGGTTCTTCACAATTATCAAGTGACATTAGCGGTTCGTTTGTGGTGGCTTCAAGTTCAATTGCGGTTGATATAAATAATTTACAAATCGATTCTGGAAGTTTTTCAACAAGAGTAACCGATTTAGAAAACTTTAGTAGTAGTTTAGATAATATCTATATTAGTGCTAGTGGACAAGATGTTATATTTGGAAATTTAACAGCGGATATTGTAACTGTTAATGAACTGTATGTAACATCGACTACCCGTTCTGTATTATACGAAAGTGGTAGTTCAAATTTCGGCGATAGTTTAGATGATGTTCACTCATATACAGGTAGTGTAAACATAACAGGAAGTTTATCATTGAATGGGTTTGGTGTGCTGACCGATGAGTTTACCGCTTCTTTATCCGTAATATCATCAAGTTACACTCAAACAGCAAGTTTTGCTTATTCAGCGAGTAATGCTGCTGACGCATTTCATGCTGACCAAGCTGATATTGCTCTTACAGCATTAAATGCTATTACATCAAGTTATTCTCAAACATCAAGTTTTGTTGAGTATAATAACGTAGTAAATAAACCCACATTAATTTCAAGTTCTGCTCAAATCGCTGGTGATATAAGCGGGTCGTTTGTAGAAGCATCCAGTTCATTTTCAACAAGAGTAACTGATTTAGAAACATTTAGTTCAAGTCTGGATAACATTTATATTTCTGCTAGTGGACAGAATATAACAGTTGGTCAATTAACAGGATCTACCGCTTTGTTTACAGGCAATGTTGCTGTTCAAGGAACGTTAAATGTAAACGAACTTGTAATTACGGAGTTAACACGATCTATAATATATGAAAGCGGTTCAACTATATTTGGAGATTCCTTAGACGATATACACCAATATACAGGAAGTCTTTACATATCCGGAAGTGGGTTTCAATGGAATGGCAATACGGTCGTTACATCCGATTTAACGTCATCGCTTTCAGTCACAACCGCAAGTTATGCTCATACCGCAAGTTATGCTTATTCAGCGAGTAATGCTGTTGATGCATTTCATGCTGACCAAGCTGATATTTCTCTTACAGCATTAAATGCTAATACTGCTAGTGTTGCTTTAACGTCAATAACTGCAAGTCACATTGAATATAGTAACATTTCAAATAAACCCACATTAATTTCAAGTTCTGCTCAAATCGCTGGTGATATAAGCGGGTCGTATATAAATCTAAGTTCATCGTTACAAACAAGAGTTTCGGATTTAGAAGATTTTAGTAGCAGTTTAGATAATATTTATATCTCTGCTAGTGGTCAAAATGTTGTATTTGGAAACTTAACAGCGGATGTTGTAACTGCTAATGAGTTATACGTTACGTCAACGACAAGAAGTGTTATATATGAGAGCGGAAGTTCAACATTCGGCGACACATTAGACGATGAACATCGTTATACCGGTAGTTTATACATTACAGGAAGTGAATTTCAATGGAATGGTAACACGGTTGTTACATCTGAATTAACATCTTCATTGTCGGTTACAACCGCAAGTTATGCTCATACCGCAAGTTATGCTTATTCAGCGAGTAATGCTGTTGACGCATTTCACGCTGATCAAGCTGATATTGCTCTTACAGCATTAAATGCAAATTCATCAAGTGTTGCTGTGACTGCTAGTTATTTGATCGGATTAGATAACATTTATATTTCTGCTAGTGGTCAAGATGTTTCTTTAGGAACCGGAAACTTTACAACATTAACAACAACGGGAAATGTTAATGTAGGAAACGATCTATACATCGGAAGTCAATATGCTGGAGTTGAAAATGTAGAATTCATTGGAATATCGTCATATAACGCAAGTGGTTCTTTCGTTGAAATATTTTCATTAAATAATGCAAATGATCAAATTGTATTCGGGCCTTGGTCGAATGATGTTGTTGATAGGATCGTTTTCAATGCAGGAGCTAGCGCAAACGAAATTGTAATTGATTCTGCTAATGAAAGTTACACGTTTAATCAAGGTCAATTAAATCGAGACTTTAGGTTATATAAAAGCGGATCAAATCAATTTGCTTATAGATATATTTCAATAAACGACACTCACGCTTTCAGCGGCAGTTCGTTTACGTTTAACGGAGATCCTTTTTTAACATCATCTGATATTTACATTAGCGGAAGTGGACAAGACGTTGTATTTGGAAATGTAACAGCTGACATTTTAACTGCTAATGAAATGTATATCACTTCCACAACAAGAAGTGTTATATACGAAAGCGGATCTACTGCTTTTGGCGATACAATAGATGACACACACACATTTACCGGAAGTGTTAATATAACAGGATCATCATTTAAATATAATGGTAATCATGTAATTACATCAGATATAACATCGTCATTATCAGTTACTACAGCTAGTTATGCTCTTACCGCAAGTTTTGCTTATTCAGCAAGTTTTGCTTATTCAGCAAGTAATGCTGTTAACGCATTTCACGCTGATCAATCTGATATTGCTCTTACAGCATTAAATGCTAATACTGCTAGTGTTGCTGTGACTGCTAGTTACTATCAAGAAACCAAAATACATACGGAATATTATTTTGTTACTTCTTCCACAACTGTATTTGATTTAACATACAACCCAATCGATTTAACGCAAGTACGGTTACGTCCCGAAAGTTCTGTTGAGATGGTTAACTCACAAAGTTTGACAATCACAGGCGGAGACACTTCGGTTATGGATATAACACCGGACTTTAGATTAATTTCACCAAATCAAATTGAAATAAGCGGTAGTGGATTATCCGGTTATTTATACGGCGACAACGAACTTTATATAATATCATATCCATATTTGATATAAATAGATATTTATTAATATGTCAAACAAAGTAAAGTTTTCTAGTTTACAAAAAGTAACCGCTGCTGAAATAAGCGACGACGACGTAATCCCATTATTGTCAACAAAAGACGGTACAGATTACACAAATGTCATATCAACAGTTAAAAAATTTAGAATGGCAATTGGTGCTGGTGGTGAGATCGTTTCAGCGTCAATAGCACAAACCGCAAGTATTGCTGAAAACGTTTATATTTCAGCAAGTGGACAAAATGTAACATTAGGAAATGTAAATGCTGGTATTATATCTGCTAGTTTTTTATATGCTACATTGGTTACGCAATCTTTATCTACAATAAGCGGTAGTTCAAATTTCGGAGAGTTATTAACTGATAGACATACGTTTACAGGAAGTTTAAATATTACAGGATCGGTAACTGTAAATGAAGTTGATGTTAATGATACATTTACAACGTTAATAAATCAAGGATCAGTGTTAAGTGCAAGTCTTGATAATTATGTATTAAACTCACAGACATCATCATTGTATGTAGCAACAGCATCACTTGCTAGCACCGCTAGTTATTTTGACTATAACAATCTTGACAATATACCAACGCCAACATCAACCGCTAGTTTGGTGGCGAACGACAGTGACGTGTCTGGATCATCCGTTAAAGACGCTTTAAACACATTAAGTTCAAGTTTTGCTAATAATATCGAAACCACCGATACTATTGTTACCGCTTCGTTAACTGGACCATTTTGGAGCGGAACTTCTACATTAACGAGTGCTTTGTTGACATTAAGTTCTAGTTTAGAAACGTTAAAAAGTAATCAAGGAAATTTGCTATATGTTAATAACTCATCACCAACCGCAACGGATGATAGAACAGGACTCAATAAATCTGACATTTTAAATCCATTTAATACAATATCAAGTTCATTGGTTAATGCTTCGAGTGGAGATTTAATTGTAGTTGCACCAGGAACATATGATGAGGAACTGAATATGGCAGACGGAGTAAATCTTCATTTAGAAAATGGAGTAATCATAACGTCTACAACAGGAACAACGTTTACAAGTGTAACGGGAAGTTCATTTTCTATATCAGGACTTGGAGTTATGAAAGTTGACAATGCTGCCGCAGGATCGAAGTTATTTGATTTGGGAGGCGGGAATGCTACAATCTCAGTAAGAGGTAAAAAAATTGTATGTAACAATACAAACGGAAGTAACACAAAAGGAATTAAAATATTAGAAGGACATGAGAATTTAAGAATTGATTTTAATTTGATAGAGGAAAGCTCTAATTCCGGTGGCGGTGATTTTATATTTGCTAAACGTGGAATTTTCAAATTTAATGGCGATGTTCATCATACAGGAACAGATGCTTTGTTTGTGATAAATTCTGAAGATGCTAATACTAAATGTGAATTACATGTAAATGGTGATATCAGAAGTTCTTCCACCGATACGATATTTGAAACAAATAATTATTTCTTGAATGCTACTACATACCCTCGTCTCATTCACAGAGGAAATATTGTGTCATCAGGAACAGTTCAAAATTTAAATCAACGTTGTGTGTTTGAATCGTATGATGGAGTATATAATTTTAATAATATAGGAAACATATTTACATTTGGAATTAATACAGCGGATGCTAAATTTTACAACACCACTATTAAAAACTCATTAGGATCGATTGTTTCATTTGATAGTAGTCAACAATTTTTCACATCATCAATAATTTTCAACAATTGTAGGTTAGAAACCCAAAACGAGTTAAAGAGTGTTGTTGAGATCGGTTCTACAATAACACAAAAGGATATTCGATTTGAGTATTGTAGTTTTGAAAGCGGCGATAGTGGGAGTTATGCTATATCCGGTTCCACAAATTACGATTTATATTTAAATCACTGCAAATCAAATAAAACTATATTGACGGATAACTTAACAAATCTAACATACCCATCATATAATACTCCAAACGACGATCAAGGAAGCACAAGACCAACAACACCGTCTACGGGATCGGTATTCTTCGACACGACAGTAGGAGCGCCGATTTGGTATAACGGAAACAATTGGGTTAATGCTACAGGATCAATAGTTTAATTTAAAAAATACAAATATTTATTATAATAACCTTAACCTAAAAACATAAAATACAATGGCTGGAAACGACATATTTATAATGCAACGTAACTCTGCTGACACAGCATGGGAAACGAAAACAATTACTCCCGTTACAACAGGATTAATTTCGATAGACGAAAATGGAACGTTATCATCGGTAACGCAATCAAACTTCACAAATCTAAACACAGGAAGTCTTGGAAGTTTAAACATCACCGGAAATGTTACCGCTTCAGGAACAGTATCAGCAAGTGCTTTTGTTGGTGATGGTTCTGGATTGACAGGCGTTGGTGGTGGCGGAACCGTCCAAGGAACTGACGGAACGTATGATATTTTAGCGGCAAATGAAGGTGCCACTGCAGGTGATGCTAGAGGTGAAAATTCAGTTGAACTCCAAACGATACGTCAATCATCAACATTTATTGCTTCAGGAGATCATTCTACTATCGCAGGAGGAAAATCAAATCGTGCTTGTTCTAATGGAGCAACTGTCGCAGGTGGTCATTATAATTATGCTAATGGAATTTGTTCTTTTGTAGGAGGTGGATTTGGAAACTGTGCGAATGGAATAGATTCAATCGTTGGGAGCGGAAATAATTCAAAAGCATTGGGTGCCAGAGCATCCGTTTTAGGAGGTATGAATGTTACCGCTGAAGGATATATGTCTACCGCTGGAGGCGGAAGATTGAATTGTTCAGGACGTTTTGCCGGAGTATTGGGTGGATGTCAAAATCATTCAACTGGAACTGCATCTGCTATCTTAGGTGGATATGGAAATACAAATGACGAAACCGAAAGTTTCATCATCGGTTCAAATATAACGGCAACAGAAGCATGTCACACATTTGTAAATAATTTAAATGTTGCTGGTCATGTTACCGCTTCAGGAACAGTATCAGCAAGTGCTTTTGTTGGTGATGGTTCTGGATTGACAGGACTTGGTGGCGGCGGAACTGCTCAATCTGCTGATCTTACAATCACACCAACTGACGAAGGCGGAGGTATTGCTGGAAATACACGTGGGCCAAGATCAATAGATTTACAGACAAGCAGATCGCTTGCAACACATGTTGCTTCAGGAACAGGATCTATTGTATTAAGTGGTAAGAAAAGTTTAGCATCCGGAAAATATTCATCTGTATTGGGAAGTTATGAAAGTTGTGCTACTGCTAATATGGCTACTGTAGTTGGTGGTGATACACACGTTGCATCTGGATGTAGATCATTCGCGGCAGGAGGAAGATTATCCACTGCATCCGGAAAATATTCGGTAGCTATTGCTGGTAGACGTGCTACAGCAACAGGATGTTGTTCACTCGCAGTTGGTAATGCTGCTTATTCATGTGGTCATTGGTCTGTTGCTATTGGAGGTACTGTAAGAACAACTTCAAGCGGATCTCTTGTTATCGGAAACAATTTAAATGATTTAACCAAAGGATCTACATTTAATGCTATAGTCGGTGGAACTGGACACAGCATACCATCAAACGGAGGATGTAACAATACTGTTGTTGGTGGTAGATGTACATGTATGAGAGGTGGATTCAATAGTGTTCTTGGTGGATGTAGAACAACAGTTTGTCTAAACACGTCAGGATCCACTTCAGTCGGTGGTTATTATAATGTTCTCGACTCATACAAATCATTCGTCGTAGGAAGTAACATTACAACCGACAGAGATTGTACTACATTCGTAAACAACCTATCGATCATGAGTCTTCCAACAGGATCTACTGGACTACCATCCGGATCAGTTTGGAAAGATAACGCAACAAACAATTTAAAAATTGTTTAATATAGTTTAGCTCACTCACGACACGAGCACCCACAAAAAAAGCATTTCTTTAACGGAATGCTTTTTTTGAGCATATATATAATTTTAATGGTTATGAAAAAGTATATAATTTTTGACGTTCAAGGCGGAATGGGCAAAAACATTATGGCAACAGCCGTAGTGTCTGCTCTGAAAAAACAATATTCAGATTATGAAATTGTGGTGGTATGTGGGTGGCCTGCTGTATGGTTAAATAATCCTAATGTATATAGGGTATATGGGTTTGGAAATGTTCCTTATTTTTACGACGATTTTATTCGCGGAAACGATATATTAGTTTTCAAACACGAACCATACCATCATCAAGATTACATGTTAAAAAAGAGACATTTAATTGAAGTATGGTGTGAACAATGTGGAGTTAGACATCAAGGAGAAACCCCCGAAATATATTACAATTGGAGAGAAGATAAATATATTAGTGGGTTAATGGGAAATGATCCATATACGGTCATACAATGTTCCGGCGGAACAAACAACCCATCCAAATATAGTTGGGTAAGAGATATACCATTTAGACAAGCACAATCAATCGTTGATTATTTAAATGTTCAAGGAAAAAAAGTAATACAATTAAAAGAAAAAGAAGCACCACAATTGGAAAATGTATATCCATTTGAAACTGAAAATATTCGTGATTTGTTTGGTGTAATAAAATTTTCAGAAAATAGAATACTGATAGATAGTTACTCACAACACGTGGCTGCTTGTTTTGGGTTAAAATCCACTGTTTTGTGGCCGGTTGATAACTCACAAATATTAGGTTATGGTTTTCATAACAATATAAATTCGTCGGTAAATAAACATATGACTCATAAGATAGATTCGTATTTGTTAGAAGATAACATAACAGGAACATTTCATGAATGTCCATTTGAAAGTCCAGACGTGTTTAATTTAGAAGAAGTGTATAAGGCAATCAATGAGTAAAATATTTTTTCAAAGTTCAATGCCACGTGCTGGTTCTACATTATTACAAAACATATTAGCACAAAATCCAGAGTTTCATACCACACCAACGTCAGGTGTATTAGAGATGTTATATCAAAGTAGAAATGCTTTTACAACGTCTGATGAATTTAAGGCTACTACGGATGAGGAACGAGATTTAAAGGCATGGAGGGGATATTGTAATGGAGCGTTACACGGATATTATGAAGCGATCACAGACAAACCGTATATAGTTGATAAAAGTCGTGGTTGGGGAATACATTACGATTGGGTTGAAAAATTTTTACCATATAAACCCAAAATGATTTGTATGGTTAGAGATTTGCGTTCTATATTCGCTAGTATGGAAAAAAATTATAGAAAGAATCCAGAAATATACACAGGAACAGATAACCCGGTAGAATTGAGTGGAACTACACCAGCAAAACGTATAGATGTTTGGAAAAATGGTATGCCTATTGGAATTTCATTAGATAGATTAGAGGATATGTTAAATAGGGAATTCAGAACAAACATACAATTTATCAGATATGAAGGATTGTTTAATGACCCGCAATCAGTAATGAATACAATTTATGATTATCTTGAAGTCGATAGGTTTGAACATGACTTTAACAACATAGAACAAACAACACACGAAAACGATGTAATTCACAGACCGTATGGAGATCACAAAATACGAAATAAACTGGAACCATTAAAACAAGACTACGAGGAAGTTCTTGGAAAAGAAATTTGTGATTGGATTGTCAATAACCATCGGTGGTATTTTGAAACATTTGGATATTCCGAATAAAAAAAGTTTTTATAATTTTTATTTCATATATATAATTTTAATTCAAAAAAAGGTTATTATGTCAGAACAAATAAAATTAACAGAAGAAGAAATGAAAAGATTCACCGATTTACAGGCTGAATTTCATAGATCAATTTTAGCGATGGGGCAGATGCAACTTCGCGGTTATATGATTGATGAAGAAATTCAAAAGTTGAAAAGTGATGAAACTAAATTGAAAGACGAACATCTTGAATTGCAAAAACAAGAAGAAGCGTTAATCAATGAAATTCAGACAAAATATGGTGAGGGCAGTTTAAACCCAAAAACCGGCGTATTTACTCCTACTAAATAGTCTTTTATAATTTTTTTAATTTATTATTTTATAAAGATTATTTTTGAGAATTTTTGTTTATATTTATATTTACAGAATTTTGTATCTGTACAGAAAAATATAATTATAACAAAATAACCTATAGGAGATTAAATATATGCCAATTCCAGAAGGAGGAAGATGGAGTCCACAAGAACGTATCGTGTCTGCTGGTGTTTTTACCCGTGAGAATGATCAATCATTCTTACCACAGGGTATTTCAAACATCGGTGGCGCTATCGTAGCACCGTTCCCAAAAGGGCCTGCATTTTCACCAACATTAATTTCCAGCCAACCCGACTTAGAGACTATGTTCGGTGTAGCTGACGGGATCTATTATGGTCCATACTCTGCTAAAGAGTATCTTAAAAATCAAGGACAAATCACGGTAATTCGTGTAGGTGCTTTGGGTGGTTACATCCAAAAGAATCCACTTGTTCTTTACGCACAATCTGTTACAACTCAAAGGTTGACTGCTTCTGAAAGTTTGGCTCCAGTAGTTAAATTGAAAAGTTGCACGATTACAAAAAGTGGTAGTATGTATGGCGACCATCTTACAGGATCTATTTCTGATGGAACAGCATCTGCTGGATTCATTGTTACAGGTTCAGTTGTAGGAACATGGGCAACAGGTCCAAACTCAGGAAGTGAATACACAATCGGAGAACTACGTGCTGTTGTAAGTAGTGGATCGTTCTCATTAGAATCCGGTTCAAACGGAGATTGGTTCACAACTGCTAGTTTAACAGACATTGATGTTGTTAACTTTGTTCTTCCATATTCAGGATCAGTAGTTCCGACATTCACAGGTCTTGCCGGTGGAAGTGGTTCAGCTACTCCTGCTACATTGTTTGAAATTCACAGAACTGCATTCCCAACCAATCCGAACAAAGCGTCTTGTATTGTTCATGAAGTTGGAGTTTATGGTCAATATGGTAAATTTGATTTTGCTAATGCTATCGTAGGAACAAATAAAAAAGTTCTTGCTGTTCTTGGAAACACTGCATTTGACGAAGCTCAAAATTTATATGGATTTAGCGGATCTACATTGATTTCAAGTTCTAATGAAGTAACTGACAAATATTCAATCGTATTGAATTCTGGTTGGTTAGACGGCGAAGGAAATCCTGCTAGTGCTTCTTACGGAACATATGATTTCTCAATTGATCCAACAAGCATGGAATATATTGCTGAGGTGTTTGGTCGTAATGCTCAAGCCGGTCAAGTTGACGTTCCAAGTGGATTTAAAATTGACGCTGCTTATATTTCACATCTATTCAGAGACTCTATGGTTGACGTATGGGGAGAAATGCAAGCTAGTGGTTCTTGGAAAATTCGTTTGGATTCCACAGACTCCACAGTTTTCGATGAAGAATTAGAAGAATTTGTAGCGTCATACGCACTTAAATTCTCAGACGGTGTGCCTGGTGGAGGTGGTGGTGTAAACAATACTGCTTGGTCTGCTTATGATATTCGTACTGCTGAAACGCCTTGGATTACCTCACAGATGGTTGCTCCTTGGAAGGGTGCTGTTAGTGGTTCTGCTCCAGCGTCACAAAGTTTCCAATTGTTCAAGTTTCACACACTTGCTCATGGAACAGACATGAACACTGCTTATAAATTGGAAATTTCCAATGTTAAACTCGCAGGAACAGTTCCTGGATCTGATTATGGTATGTTCGATGTTAACATCCGTGCTTATAACGACACAGAAGCTAAACCTCAAACTCTTGAGAACTTCGCTAATTGTTCACTTGATCCGGATTCAGTTAATTTCGTTGCTCGTAAAATCGGTGACAAATATAACAGAATCAACTTCAATGGTAAAGTAATGGAATTTGGCGATTATGGAAATAAGTCACTATTCGTGAGAGTAGAAATGACTCAAGCTCCTTATCCAAAAACTTCCGTTCCTTATGGATTTAAAGCATTCGCTACGCCAATCGGTGGAAGTGAACACGCTTATAACTGCCCAACTATGGAATATACTAAAGCATCTATCTACTCTCAAAATAGAGGAAGATATGCTTCCGGTGTTCAGTTCAACCCAGCTCCTGTTGGTGCTGATGAAGAGTTAACCTCTTATTATCCAAAAGGAACTCAAGAAGGTCCTGAGTTAGATAATAAAGAATACAATGCTCCGTTACCAGTTGGTGCTGTTGCTACTATAAACGAAGATTTCGATCTTGATAAGTTCTGTTCTACAGACGGTATCGCTGATCTATCTCCTGTTTATAACCCAGCAACTGAAGCAGATAATGTTCGCATGAGACGTTTCGTTCTTGGTTTCCAAGGCGGTTTCAATGGACAATCTCCAAGTAAACCAATCTTAGTTGGCGACGATATTCTTGCTACGAATCAACAAGGACTTGATTGTTCTCGATTGACTTCTTCCGGTTCCGTAGGATATAAATTGTCTATCAACGCTCTTGGTAATGCTGATGAAGTAGATATTAATCTACTATGGACGCCAGGTATCATCTACAACTACCACACTAACGTTGTTAAAAACGCAATTGATATGTGTGAAGCTCGTGGTGATTGCTTCTATGTGTTCGATATATATCAAAACCAAAATGCTGGTGGTCGTTCAGTTCAAAACGTTGTGGACAAAGCCGCTGAGTTTGACACAAACTACGCTGCTACTTATTATCCTTGGGTTCGTATCATCGATACAAACACTAACAAGATCGTAAAAGTTCCACCTTCTGTTGTTATGCCTGCTGTATACGCACAAAATGATAGAAGTGCTGCTGAATGGTTCGCACCTGCTGGACTAAATCGTGGTGGTATCGAAATTGCACAAGGTGTAATGGACAGACTTACGCATTCAGAACGTGATGTTCTTTATGAAGGACGCGTTAATCCTATCGTTAGTTTCCCAGGACAAGGTGTTACCGTTTGGGGTCAAAAGACTCTTCAAGTTCAACCTTCCGCTCTGGATAGAATTAACGTTAGAAGATTGTTGATCGCTGTTAAAAAGTTTATCGCTTCAAGTTCCAAATACTTAGTGTTTGAACAAAATGTATCGGTAACTCGCAACAGATTCCTTAGTATCGTTAACCCATACTTAGAATCAGTTCAACAAAGAAGTGGATTATACGCTTTCCGCGTGGTAATGGACGAAAATAATAATACGCCTGATATTATAGATAGAAATATTCTTTACGGGCAAATTTTCTTACAACCAACCCGCACAGCCGAGTTTATATTACTGGACTTCAACGTACTTCCTACGGGAGCTTCGTTTGATAGTTTCTAAACTATATAACATATTCATTATCAAAAAAGCGACCTTTTATGAGGTCGCTTTTTTTTATTTAAAAATATTGACTTTTAAAAATAATTTGATATAATTATAACTATAGTATTAGTAACATGAAAATAAATTCTACCATAACAAAACAAGTCATATTAAATTTTATTGAAAAAAATCGTGAAAATTTTTCAATACAATTGAAAAGAAAATATAAAAGAATATACAACGAAATCGATCTTTTACCGGGTAAAAAATTCGCAGAAAAGATGTATTTTTTGTTTAACGGCGACGATGATAAGAAATGTATAGTTTGTGATGACGAATGTAAATTCGATGGTTATTACAAAGGATATAGAAAAACATGTTCTGCTAAATGTAACGGAATTATTAAAAAACAAATAGCAAGGGAATTTAGGAAATGTATAACATGTGGGAATGAATTTGAGGTATATAAAAAGAGACAAAAATCATGTTGTTCGGATGTTTGTTTTGAAAAATTCATGAAAACAGATGAAGTTAAAAACAAGCGATTACAATCAAATATAAAATATAATTTAGAAAAACATGGAGTTGAATATTACACGCAAACGGATGAATTCGTTGAAAAAACAAAAAACAAAAAATTAGAAAGATATGGGAATCCAATATATGTGAATTCAGAAAAAGCAAAAGAAACATGTATTGAAAGATATGGAGTTGAAAATCCAGCCCAAAACGAAAAAGTAAAACAAAAAATGAAGGAAACTTGTATAAAACGATATGGAGTGGATAATTTTGCTAAAACAAAGACATTTAAGAAAGACCACTTCGATCGCGTGTATGACAGAATTTCATCGGATAATAGATTTTCTCCAAAATTCTCATTTAATGAATATTCAGGAATTAATAATAAATATGAATTTTCATGCAATAAATGTTCATTGGAATTTGAATATAATGTTAATAACGGAAAATACCCAATGTGTCCTAAATGTGACACCAAAGACAATACCTTTGAAATTGAGATTGAAGAGTTTATAAAAACAATATACGACGGTAAAATACACCTACACAATAGAACCATATTAGGCAAAAAGGAATTGGATTTTTACTTACCAGAAATTAATGTAGCTATAGAGTTCAACGGAAATTATTGGCACTCAGAATACACAGGCGGAAAACATAAAAAATATCATTTAGATAAAACAGAACAATGTGAAAAATCGGGAATACAATTAATTCACATATTTGAAGATGAATGGTTGTTAAACAAGGAAATCGTCAAGTCAAAATTAAGATCAATATTAAAATGTAACAAAAATTCCGTTTATGCTAGAAATTGTATTGTAAAGGAAATTAAGTCAAAACAAAAGAACGAATTTTTGGAAAAAAATCACATACAAGGAAAAGATCGTTGTAAGATTAAGTTGGGTCTGTTTCACGAAGATGAACTGATCTCTGTCATGACATTTGGCGACTTGCGTATATCACTTGGAAATAAACCACAACAAAATCACTATGAGTTAATTAGATTTTCATCATCTATTAGATGTATAGGTGGTGCTAGTAAATTGTTTAAATATTTCACAAAAAATTATAAACCAAAACAAATAATAAGTTATGCTGACCGTAGATTTAGCATAGGTAATTTATATAATGTACTTGGATTTAATTTAGTTTCAAAAACAGAGCCTAATTATTGGTATTTTCATTTAAATAGCAAAGTAAACAAACGACATCACCGATCGTCATTTCAAAAACACAAGCTTCCAAAATTACTCAATACGTTTGATCCAAAATTAACAGAATGGCAAAATATGAAATTAAATGGATATGATAGAGTTTGGGATTGTGGAAATTTAAAATTTATTTGGGAAAGTGAATGATATTTATTATCATGGACCCGAACATATCATTATTTGTTTTTGGATTAGGAAGTTTCGTTGCTGGAATGGGAGCGTTATTCTGGGGAATAGTCAAGCATTTAGGACAGGAACGAAAAGAAGGAGATTTGTTATTGCATGAACGAGTTAATAAAGTTCGTGACGACATAACATCGGTCAAAGTAGATGTTGCTGGGATAAAAGGATGTTCTGAATGTAATAAAAATATAAACAAGGAGTAAATCATGAGTGAAGAAATAAAGAAAAAAGTTATCGACATCAAAGAAGATGTTGCTGGTAAGGTTGATGACATTAAAAACAAGTTAGAGGATCTTACGGCCGATTTAAAAGATGATGCTAAAGAGTTGAAAGAAGACGTTAAGAAAAAGATTGATGAAATGAAAAATGACGTTGACTCTTATATTGATGAAATTGAAGATGAAGGAAATAACATCGTCAAATATTTCAAGAAAGCGTCTAAAGTAGAAAAAGCAGCTTTGATTACATTATTAGCAGGAGTTCTTGTTGTTGGTGTTGTGATTGGTGCTATTTTAGTATAATATTAATTTAAGGATACCGTTTTTTTATGAAAGCGGTATTTTTATGCGTTTTTTTTAAAAAAAGTTTGACATTTTATGAAAGTTATGATAAATTAAAAATATTATGAAAAAACGAAATACCATATACACGATATTAAATAGATCAGCAGAGTTGTCTAAGAAATCAAACATTAAGTCTCAGATAAAAGTTCTTCATACTAACATCGGGTTATTTAATGGAGTCACGGTCAATACACAAAAAAACAAAACGGAATTAAAAAAATCATTTACCTCCACAGTTAATTGTTCAAATGTATTAATTGGAGTTGATCGTATTGGCAGTTTATATATTGTCGTTAGAGACTCAGGCAAAGTAAATGTGAATAAAATTTCACCGACCGGAGAAATTGAACAAAAATGGGATAGGGTTTCATTAACAAAGGGGTTATCTGTAATGACAGATATTTGTAACTATTATTCAATTTCAAACGGAATATCTTATAGAAACTGCTCTAATAAATTGACAAGAGATGATGAATTGGATTTTATTAGACGATCCGCTGTCAAAACAGCGGATAAATATTTAGACAATAAATTAAAATCAATTAAAAATGAAATTAAGAAAAAAGCTATCTCTTTTGTGAAAAAGAATGAGTTTAAGAAAGCTAAAGAAATGCTTAGTATAATATCGAAAGATAGAAATTATGATGATGAGTATCATATAACCGTCAAAGATGTATTGGATGGATATTGGACAAGTTATAACTCAGGTTATAAATCCAAATTATATAATCAAGCAAACATGTATGACGATGAATCTTCTATTAGATTGAAAGTATATAGTTTAGCTAAACAATATTCCGAAAAATTAAGTGATTCGTTATTGAAGTAAATATTTTTAACAAAACCCACTTCTAATATTAGAAGTGGGTTTTTTATGCGTTATTATATTTATATACATGAAAACCCAAGAACTAAAATCTTTAATCAGAGAATGTCTATCTGAAGTGATCACTGAAATGGGGCAATCGGATGTGGATCAAAATAACTTTAATCCTCCGGAACAAGAATTTTCAAGCGCAAAGACATCAAGAAAACAAGTTCCTACTTTACATAGGTTAGTTGTCAAACAAGGTCTTGCTAAGTCAGGAGATCTAATTTTAGACTTCGGTGGTGGCAAATTTGATGATGCTACAGAATTCATTGAATCATCCATTAAAGGAACTAAGAATTTAGTATACGACCCATTTAATAGAGACGATAAACATAATAACGCTGTATTAGCAATGGTTGATAAGAATGGTGGTGCTGATGTTGCTTTAAATGCTAATGTATTAAACGTTATCAAAGAGAAATCAAATAGACTTTCTGTTATTAAAGCGATTCATGGTTTATTAAAATCAGGTGGTAAATTATTAATATCAGTATATGCTGCTGCTAAATCAAAAGAATTTCAACAAACCGACGATTTTGTTGGTCAAAAAACAAAAGATGGATGGCAGAATGCACAACCATTGGATTTCTACTTAGAAGAAATCCAACAATTCTTTCCTAATGCTGTTCGTAAAGGTCAATATATAATTGCTAAAAAATAATGAAATCGAATAAATTAAAATATTTAATAAGAGAGTGCATTTCCGAATTAATTGAAGAAGGAATGTGGGATGGATTGAAAAAGAGCCCACTTGCAGTTCCTCCTGAAGAAAGAGAAGCTGTTTCTAAGAAAAACAAGGAACAACTTGGCCGTTATAAAACTAAACCTGGAAAAATCAAAGGTTGGCACAATCAGCCGATGAAAGAATCTGAATTATTACAGGAATTCTACGGTGGTTATCAAATTTTTGTATTTGCTGATGGAACAGCATATGTTAGTCGTTATCCTAAAGCTCATGATGAGTTAGAGAAGTTAGGAAAAGAGCCAAAGGCGGTTAGTGTTCCTATTGATTTTAAGAAGTTAGAAGCTGAATATGGTGAAGATCAGTTAGAACCATTACGTGATCCCAAACATCCGAACATTATACAGTTGCCTATTCAACAAGTTAGATCATTAGCTGCCACTCATAAAATTAAATTTAAAAAGTTAGTTCCTAAAAGTGACGTAGACAATTACCCACAGGGAATTGACAATACGTTAGCATCAAACGACATGCACAAGAAAGTTGCTGTTGCTGGGCAAGTTCCTTTGGATAGTATTTTATATACAGACAATTAATTTGAAAAAATAGTTGACTTTTTATAAAAAGAGTGTCATTGTATATAATATGAATGACACAGTTACACATAAATTAGTTTTATATGACACTCCCGACGTTGAATTGGGTTGTGCTCATGAAGCTGTTTGGGTAATTTACGACAAAGAAAACCACGACGGAAAAAATCAGTTAGCGACTAAAATTATTGATGATGCTGAAAATTGTGAGAAAACAGATTGTTTTGTTGGTTCACTCGAAAAGTGCAACGAATATAAAAAAATACTAGATTCGTATTCAATCATCAATGAAATAGTTGAGATTTAACTCGTTTTTATATATGCTTTATATTTATAAGGTATATGAGCGATAAAAAATTATTAAATGAAAGAATGTTTGTTTTAGCAGGCATTAAACCTGTTACAAGCATTGGATGTAGTTCTCCTTCTAAATTAGATGAAAATTCCGAAGAAACGGAAGCTAAAATTTCTAGTTTATGGAATGCTATTTCAGCACACATTGGATTGGGAAATTCAAAACCTTTACATAACTGGTTGAAAAATAATAATCCAAACATGGATATCAGTATTGCAAGAGATTTGATAAATCAATTTCACTTCGGAAAAATATCAAAGAATGAATTCCAAAGTAAAATGTTGACTCCTGCTAGTGGTGAGGCTGACGATTACGTAAATCATGTTATGAATGAATCTGAAGAAGTATCTTCTTGTTGTGGTGCTCCAATTAAAATGAGCGACATTTGTTCAAATTGCGGAGAACACACTGAACCTCAATCATACGAAAATGAAACGTTAAACGAAAATACAATTAAAGAACAATTGGGAATTGTAAAACCAGCAACCCAATACAAAGCTCACGACAAAGGATTGATTTCCGAAAGAGCGTTTGATATGGTCGGTGGAATCGTTTATCCACAGACAATGAAAATGAGTCGTTCTGGCCCACAATCAGATCAAGAAATTGTAAGTGAAGTTCAAAGTGATTTAAGTCGTAATGAGTTATTTAATACATTACAACATTTACAGTCTTCTTTATTGATGGAACTTGCTGAAGAATATACTTCTTCTCCTGCTGGTAAACAATGGGGTGATATTGTAGAAGATTTATCAGAAGCATATTTAAATGACGCTTCTGCTAGGAAAACTATTCATTTAACATTACAAAAAGCTGGATTGGTATAATGGTTGACGATCCTAAACAGAATTATTTCTTAAAGAGCAACGATCTCATTGGCAACGATACCATAATCGTTGCTGATGATGAAGAGATATATAACGTAGAAATTCAAAACGGAAATGTGGCAAGCGTTTCATCTGAAAATGATGAACAGTTTGATATTGATGAAATTAATGCTAGATTAGCAGCTGGTTCCGATTTAGGAGAAGCATTATCAGGAGAAAAGACAATGAAAGAATCAATCAGAAATTTAATTAAAGAGAGCATTACTGAAGTTGTAATTGCTGAATACAAAAAACGCAAATTATCAGAAAATAAACGAATAAAGAAAATGTTACTTCCACTGATAAAAGAAGTGTTGGAGGAAGAAGCACCCGAAACATCTATGATTACAATATATTTCCAAGACGGTAAATTAGGAGATGATAGTAAGAAAGTTGCAATTCCACTGAAATTGAAAGGGCCTGCTGATCATTCAGGTGACGAAATGGAGGAATTTAAGGGTAAGATTAACAAATTTTCAATATTGTTAAGAAAGAAAAAGAAAATTCCATCAACTTATGTTCCTGTTGGATATCAATCAGGTAGAGGACGAATTATTCCGTTATCAATCACACCAACAGCGGGACAGTCTATTGCAAGAGATTCTACGGGAAGAATGTAATTTTTTAAAAAAAAAAGGTTGACTTATTGAAATTTATGGTGTAATGTTTTATATATGATGACAAAAACAAACACTCATAAACTTATAGTAATAAACACCGAATACCATTACGATAGGGGATTTCTTTCACCCGATGAGGCATTGTGTTTAGTCAGCGATCAATTTCGTAATTCAGAAGATTCTCTTGAACAATTAAATGAATTTAGAAAAATTGGTTATATGGAAATATATCAAGGATCTCTCAAGGAGTGTAAAGTAAAATCACATATTCTATCAGAATATAATCTTGATTTCAAAATTACTGAAAACCGTTGATTTTTTATTTCAACGGTTTTTTTGTATACACCCATTTCAAATTTCCACAATCCCATATTCTGTCAAATCCATTAGCTTTCATATTTTCCCATTCGGTTAATGTTGGGTCGAATGTCTGAAGTTTATCTTTTTGTTTGTGTTTGTGAAAATTTATACGGTTTATAATCATTTTATAGTCAGGTGTAATATAATGGTAGCCAGGTGACGTGTTTTTAAAAAACTCAAATCCTAACTCTCTATACACATCTCCACCAAACAAGCGTCTATCAGCGTAAGATAATATTGTATCAGGATTAACTTCATTTATAAAACAATTAAATAATTTTGACGTTCCTCCAATTACTGACGTATTTAACTTATTACAAAATCTGCTTATTTCATATTGTATTTTTTTATCAAATCTACTTTTACAAAACGTCATAACAGACACAATTTCATTTTTATATTTCAATCCATATTCATAAGAACTTTTATCTTTTCCTTGTATATGATTTATTTGTAGAAACTCGTTTTTTTCCGATTTTGACAATTTAACGAATTCACATTTTCTAGCAAATATTTTTCTTATATTATTAGAGTTTAATTTTGTTCTTAGTATGCTTTTGATGTTTTCCGCTTTTTGTTTCCATTCATATTCAAATATGTGTATTAAATTTATACCATTCATTATACACTTATTTGTTTTATTTATACGATACGTTTTATTTAACTTACCGGCTTTTTCTGAATGAGATTTATGATCACATAATTCTATTGCTAAGTTTAATTCTTCTATATAAAAATCGAGCGGTAATCCAATGAAAGGTTTTTTTACATTAGTTTGTATGTTATATGTTGTTTCGGATTTTAAAAAATCAAATAGTTCTGTTTTATAATCTATAACAACCTCACAATCACTACAGAAAACATTCTGCAATGAATATACATAATTTTCAAACACTTTACCACACGTATTACATTTAAACGAATATATGTTATCTGTGCGGTAACCTGTGAACTCCTGAATATCAAATAACAACTCAACGTTTATTTGTTTAGCATACTCTAATAATGTAGAATATTCCGTGGCATTCTTTGTATCAAAACACTTATCTTTAAATTGTTTACTTTTACGTATGTTATCCACCCCATACCGTTCTAAACACGTTTGTTTGCTTTTCTGTATGTTATTGTAATTGCTATCTCCGTATTTATCAAACTTAGTATCTTTAACTTTTTGCTTTATAACATCATTACACAGAGCATTTTCAACTCCATATTTCTTTAACATTGAACGCTTAAAATTATCCTTTACCTTATTAGTCTTCATTGGATGGTCTACGTTATATTTTTCAATATACGTTTTACGCTGACTTTCCGCAATTTTACGCTTTGTTTCAGGATCAGCATTAGAACACTTCTTGCTACAATACTTACGAACATTACGTTTATAATAATTAACCTCAAATTCACCATTACAATACTTACAACTCTTTATAACTGATTTTCGTTTACCCATAGGCTCAATAACTGGCATATAATTATAATTGTATATCATTTATATTGTAATACTTCAACGAAAAAATATTTATTATAAGATATAACTTTAACCTAAAGGAAAAACAATGGCTGATTTATTAGAAGCAAATGAACAATTCTTTACAGCATTTGAGCCAAAAACTCAGAATCGTTTCATCATGTATATTGATGGAATTCCTGCGTATTTGATCAAAAGTGCTGCAAGACCATCAATCAATCTTAACACTATTAAGATGGAACATATGAACATCTACCGTAAACTGAAAGGTAAAGCGGAATGGAACGATATCGAAATCACCATGTATGATGCAGTTGTTCCTTCAGCAGCTCAAGCTGTTATGGAGTGGATTCGTCTATCACATGAAAGTGTGACTGGTAGAGACGGTTACGCAGATTTTTACAAAAAAGATGTAACTTTCAATATTCTGGGACCTGTCGGTGACAAGGTTGAAGAATGGACTTTAAAAGGTGCTTTCGTATCACAAGCAAACTTTAACGGTATGGATTGGGCAACTCCAGATCCAGTTATGGTTAACGTTACGCTCAGTTACGACTACGCTGTGCTACAATTTTGATGTTGTAACTCACTCATTTTCAACTACTTACGAAACCCCTCAATTAAATTTGAGGGGTTTTTTTATTATATATTGACAAAAACATAATCATAACATATACTTATATTTATGGATAAATTTAAGTGTATGTATTGTGATCGTGAATTTGAATCATATGACTCAATGAGAAGACATGTAAGTAGAACTCATAAAATTAATTCTCAGAAATGTTATGTTGATTATTATTTGAACGGAGAATGGCCTACGTGTAAATGTGGATGTGGTGAAAAAGTAAAATGGAATCCAGTAAATGGATCGTTTAGAGAATTCGTTCAAGGTCATCAATCAAGAGTGGCGAATAATTGGGGTCACAACAAGAAAGCCATTGAGAAATCAGCAGAAACGAGAAGACAACAATTTGCTAATGGCGAACGTGAAGTTTGGAATAAAGGATTAAATAAAGATATTGATGATCGTGTTGCTAACAATGGAAAAATGAAATCAGAATCATTTACGGATGAACAAAAGAAAGAATATTCTGATCGTATGAAACAAATGTGGAAAAATGAAATCATAACTCCATTAACAGGCTCTGCTCATTCACAATGGAACGGAGGAAGTTCAACCATCCAGCAAATTGCTCGTGGTTCAAAGAAACATTATGAGACTTGGAAATATCCCATTTTAAAGAGAGATAACTTCACATGTCAACATTGTGGATCTATAAGCGATTTACAAGTTCACCACGACGATATTGAGTTCAGTGAGGTAATTGGTATTATATTAGAAGAGAACGTTGATTTAGCGAACAGTGAGTGGTTTGAAGATAAGAAAATATTAGCGGATAAAGTAATGGAGTATCACGTTGAACATAATATATCAGGGATTACAATATGTAAAAAGTGTCACTGTGAATTACATCCATGTTACAATTTATGAAACGAATTAAAATGACTAAAGAGAAATATGTGGAGTATTTAAAATCTCCACATTGGGGGGAATTACGGAAAAGGTATTATGCATCAAAATTATATAAAACGTATTATCAGGGATGTAATAAATTTTGTTGTTATTCTTGTCATAAGTCTGACATTCCATTGGATTTACATCATAGAACATATAAAAGATTGGGTAATGAACATTTAAATGATCTTGTATTGTTATGTAGAGAATGTCACGGAAATACTCATAGTTTAGAGAAAGGTTTGAAAACAAACGTATGGAGTGCTACTAAAAAATATAAAAAATGTATTCAAAAAAATAGTAAAAAATTCAACAAAAACATAGACAGTAGAATTACCATTACTTCATTAGTTGAAATCATTAAGGATAATGGATTTTATATAACATTTAAATCTACTGGTAAGCTAGTATCTCCTAAAAAATATAAATACAGACATCAAGCATTAAAAGCTGCTTGCACTAAATTTAAAAAAATAATACTGGCTTCTGAAGATTGATTTTTTTAATTGACTTATTTTCATGATATGATATACTTATATGAAAGAGTAACCGTATGTGATGGATAATAAAGACAAAAAGAAAAAGAATTCTAAATTTTGGGAAGAAAAAACATGTGACCAATGTGGAAAAAGATTTGAAGCATTAAAATCACGCAATCAAAGATTTTGTTGTGGAAAATGTTCTAGTTCATTTACTGCTAATGATAAAGATAGAATCGAGAAAATCAAGAAAACGAAATTAGAGCGTTATGGAGATTCTTCTTATGTAAATGTGGATAAGGCTAAAAAAACGTGTTTGGAAAAGTATGGAGTTGATAATGCTTCCAAGACAAAGGAAGTTAAAGACAAAATACAAAAAACAATGGATGAAAAATATGGCGGTCATTTTTTCACCACAGATGAATTTAAGAAAAAAACCAAAGAAACATTAGGCGTAGATAACGTATCTCAATTGGACGAGACTAAACAAAAAGTAAAATCTACAGTTAATGATCGATATGGAGTTGATAATGTATTTCAGTCAGCCGAAGTTAAGGATGTCATCAAACAGTCTAATCTGGAAAGATACGGAGTCGAATACCCATCACAATCCACTGAAATTAAAAGTAAGATGGATTCCGCTTACAAAAAAACATTTTACAATAAATTAAATACAATACATAAATTAAACTTAAAGGTTCAACCTTTATTTTCATTGGATGAATATATTAATACCGATCGAAGACATAATTATAAATTCAAATGCTTAAAATGTGACAGTGAATTCAGCGATCACATTGATGGTGGTCATCTTCCTCGTTGTATTGAATGTTATCCATTGAATAAAGGATCTGTATGTGAACATGAGATTGTTGATTTTCTAAAGAGTATTTTAGGCGATGATCGAGTTTCAACCAACCGACGTGATATAATCGATGGTAAAGAGTTGGATATTGTAATAGAAGATTTAAAATTAGCAATAGAATATGATTCGTTTTATTATCATTCATTTAGTCACGTAGGGAAAGATTATCACATTGACAAGACTATAGCATGTGAAGAAAAAGATTACCGCTTGATTCATATATTTGAAGACGAATGGATAAATAATCAGAATGTTGTAAAATCAAAATTAAAATCAATAATTGGAAATGACACGGAGAAGGCTGTTTATGCTAGAAAATGTGAAGTTAAAGAAATCGATTCTAAGTTGAAACGAACTTTTCTTGAATCAAATCACATACAAGGGTCAGACAAAAGCAAGATTAAATTGGGATTATACCATGAAGACGAACTCATTTCTGTTATGACATTCTCGGAGAATCGTGTAGCATTAGGTTCTAAGTCAAAAGAAAATGAATATGAATTATCAAGATTTGCAACATCCAAGCGAGTAGTTGGAGCGGCTGGTAAATTATTTAAATATTTTACTTCAACTTATAACCCAACAAAAGTTACAAGTTATGCTGATAGAAGATTTTCTTCTTTAGACAACACGTTGTATGATCAGATAGGGTTCGTTCTGGATGGAATTACTCCTGTTAATTTTTGGTATTTTAAAAACGGATACAATAAAAGACACCATCGATTTAATTTCAGAAAATCCTTATTGAAAAACAAGTTAAACGTGTTTGATTCTGAGTTAACGGAGTATGAAAATATGCAAATGAATGGATATGATCGAATATACGATTGTGGCAATTTAAAGTATATATGGAAACCGTTACTTTAAACTTACAAAAATCTAAAGTTATTTTCCCCTACGGTAAACTAGGGAGACTCCTAAATCCAAGATATTTTTAGCAGCATTATGGTCAGCGTGGTCAGTATGACCACAATTAACACATTTAAAAGTATCTTGTTTTGATCTATTTGTCCTATCAGTATGACCACATTGGTTACAAGATTGACTAGTATACATAGGATTAACAGAAGTGAAACAAACACGGTTTTCTTCACATTCTCTTTGTATCCTATCTAACCAATACCTATAATTCCAATTACCAATAGATTTTCGCAAACCTTTACCAATCTTACGATTAGTTTTAGTTTTGAAATTCATATTTTTTAATCTTTCAACCACAATTCGTTGTAATCTTGGATTCTGTTTAAACACTTCTTTGGCACAAGTGTTTATATAATGTTTTAAATAAAGTCTTAATTGATTTTGTCTTTTACTTCCTTGTTTACATCTTTTTATGGATTCAATGATATTTTCTATATTATCACCAATTCTTTGATTTTCAGATGTTGTTGCAAGACATTTAATACCAGTATCAATTCCAATTGTTTTTCCTTCTGTTTTCTTTTTATCAACTTCCATTTCAAATGAAAATTGAATATAATTTTTAGTAATAACATAGGAATTTAATCTTTTACCTTTAGATTCCCATTTATTGAATTGTTTATGTTTCTTAATAGGAAGTTCTAATTTAATTTTATTACCGATTGATGTTAATCTAATATAACAATCAAATGAAGAATTAGATTCTTGTAAATCTGCAATAGTTGATGAACAATATATTCTATCACCTTTATGAGTGGGTTTCTTCATTTTATCTGGTTTATTTTTCCATCGTTCTCTTGACGCTAGTATCATATCAATTGATTCCCTAGCTGCAACTTTTCTTAAACGTGCAGATAACCAAGTAGTTTCTTGTGGCAAATCAACAATAGGTTTTAATAATGAACCTTTATCTAATTTTTCTTTATTCCAGAAATATTCAATAAAAAAATTAACAACCTTTGAATATTCATTTAACACATATTCCAATTCACTACGTTTCTTATTAGTAGAAAATTTTAATGAACATTTTGATGATCTAATAAATTTCATAATGGGTTAATCTTTATTATAAATATAATCCTTTTTTAATTATTTACCAAATAACATAACATTTTTAGATTTTTGTAACATTTTGTAATTAATTTAGATTTTTAACTAACTGTTACCGACCCACGATTTAGTGGGTTTTTTCATGCGTATATATTTATAGTTATGAACAACAATACGATCATACAATTATTAGTAGGATTTTTACTAAGCGTAACGTTAGCTCTTGGTGGTTGGTCATTAAAACAACATTTTGAAACTAATGCTAAGTTGTCACAAATGACGGTTACTTTACAACAAATTCAAGACAACACAACATGGCAAAACAAAAAAGACGAAACTGACAGAATGCACTGGAAGTATTTAAGTTGGGCTAGAGAACACATTGACAAGTTATATAATGAACTTGATATGGAGTTACCAGAGAAACCAGATCTTGATTGAAAATATATATGAATTTAAAAGACATTATACAGGAAAAAATACCATTCGGCAAAACTGCTAGTATAAAACGTGGATTGAAATCTAAACATGGCAAATCCACTCTTGACGGTGGAACATTTGGAGTAGAGTTTGAGTTTTCTTCTAAAAACGATATTGATTTGGTAGCTTTATTGTTCAACAATAAAGATATTGTCGCTAAGTATTTAAAAAATAACCTTCCCGGTAGCTTTGAATATGATTATGACAATTTTGTAGAACAAAAAAGATTTGAATTAAATCGAAATAATTCAGTAAACGACTGGGATGATTCGTATGGGCCTATTGATGTTGTAACATGGACGGAAGAAAATCCTAAGCCTGAAAGAGAAGATTACGATTCAAAAGAAGAATACAAAATTGATTTAGAGAAATGGGATGTCAAACGAGATGAGGTTGAGGAAATTTACAATAAATGGGAGCATTTTGAAAAAAATAATAATATGGATGACTTCTGTGAGAACGTGTTTACCAATAATCAATTGGATCGTTATTTGGATTCTGACGACATTGATAATTTATTTGGCGACTATAACAACGTCGAGGAAATTATATCATCGGTAACGAATTTTTTGGAGGATTTGGGTGAATCTGTTGGTGATGATCCGGACGAAACCACTTGGGCAGTTTTTCCGGAACACGACAATATGGTTGAAGTTGCTAGTAGACACTTGACTAAAAAGGATTTTCCGTTGTTGGTAAAGTTAATGAAATTTATTCACGATAATTTCAAAGTTCACGGTGGCTCTTCTGCTCATGTTCATGTTGGTGTGCCTGATCTTAACTGGTTTGATTCTCTTGTTATGGCTACGTTAGTTGATGAAGACAAGATAAAGAAAGATATTTCTCCAGACAGAAAATTTACTTCTTGGGCTAATTTAAATGACGTTTTACATTTAAAGTTATATCATATATTAAAAAACCATTTTAAACAGTCAACGTTTGTTTCAGAAATTGAGTTATTGCAAATAGTAAAAGATATTGGAAAATATTTTGGAACAAACACAACAGCATTCGTTAAACAAGGAACTATTGAATTTAGATATTTTTCATCACAGATCATTTCCAAACCAAAGAAATTTTTAAAATGGATTGAATATTTTTTGGTTTTGCCTCATGTTGCCAAAAGACGCAAGGATGTTGTTTTTGGAGAAAAAGGCAATGTGGTTAAATTAAAACGTATTCCAGGAGGAAAGATTGAAATTATATTCGATGATGACAAATCTTCTAGTAAACTCCCATCCGGAATATCCCCAGATGATATGAAGGATCGTGAACACACAGGAGTCGAAGGATTGAAATATTTCAAAAACGATGACAGAAAAACACTCGTCAAAGCGTTAAAAGGAATGCCGTTAAACAAACGTAACAAGTTCCTTGCGATGATTAAAAACCCTAATATGGATTCTCATAAGAAATTAAGATCGTTAATCGATAAATTTGATGATTCCAATAAAAAGAGTATAAACGAAGATTACCCTAAAAGTTTTTCTATGGAAGAATTTAATAACATTCCTTCTTATAGAGGGAAGGTTAAATACGCTAATGACCGCTTGAAGAAATTAGGAGCAGGTTCTTCTCGTGTTGTATTTCAAATTGATAATAATAAGGTATTAAAGTTAGCAAAAAACGGTAAAGGATTGGCACAAAACGAAGTTGAAACTGATGGATATTTTGGTCAAATGGATATAACTGCTAACATTATTGATTACGACGATAAACATGATATGCCATATTGGGTTGAAATGGAGTTGGCAATTCCCATCAATCGAAATAAGAAAAAATTGGAACACTTGTTGGGATTGTCTTTAGAAGAATTAGAGTCTTTTTTAATTGCCAATAATCCTAACTCAAGAGGGCCATCGTATAGATCATATAAAATTTCACAAGAAAGAATGGATGAATTGTGGGAACATGAGTATGCTTCACAATTGGTAGATTTGGTTGGAAATATTGACATGGAAGTTGGCGACCTGGTAAGACCTAGTAGTTGGGGAATTGTAAATCGAGGCGGCAAGGATGAACCTGTATTAATTGATTTTGGGTTCACAAACAACGTAAGAGCTAATTATTATGCAAGATAGCAATTTGTCAGAGAAACCGGATCTTGATTAATTTTCTTCTTCTCTCAATTCCACATCACCTTGTAGATGATTCAAACATCCCAATAAATGTTTACATAATCCCGTTTCAAATGTAGGATTTGTTACATTTGGAAGAGCGCCATTTGAAAATTCTATATCGGATGCTCCTTGAAGTTGATTTGCTTTTTCCATACGATATTTAAAATCTTTGCAATCACATGAAACTTTGCATTTCATTTGTCTTAGATCTTCACCTTTCAAAATTTGAGGCGGTATTTTCTTATTAACAAATTGTTTAAATTTTTGTCTAACTGACTTCCACCAGATTCCCACTTTACCCATCATTGATTTTTCATCGGATTTAGCTGGTGCAAATTTAATATATCCTCTATGAGATTTTCCTTCTACAGATGGAAATGATCTAAAATCAAATTTCAAAGACACGTTGCCATCACGTAACATAACAAATTTAGGCGGAGATGTTTTAACATTCTTGGTTGTTTGTAACCTAGTTGGAAAATTTTGATCAGTCGATGATTTCAATTGATCATATGAAACCCATTCTGAAATAATTTCAGTTTCAGTTTCATTTAACAAGTCTTTTAATTTGATCATGTATATAAATAGTTATTATGCTATATTTATATACATGAAATACCGTTACAAGATAGACGAATCTATTGGACAGTTGAAATTTGACAAACTTTTGGGGAATCATAGACCTGATAGTTTGGTTAAGCGGACAAAAACGGGAAAACAAAAAAGAGTTGGAAGTCAAATAATACGACAACGTGGAATGAAGCCTGGAATGTTTCGTAGAAAGACTGTTAGTGGAGTTTCTTTACCATCGGATGAATGGTATGAACCTATAGCGTTTGCAAAAGACGAAGAGACAGTTCCTCATGAGGGATTTCATAACACGATGAAGATAATTGAAGATCGGTTTGGAAAAAAAGTGGCCGATGGGATAATTCAAAAATTGATTTCTTACATTCCACGAAAAACTAAAGGAGAATTGACTTATATGTTGTCTGCTGTCAGATCTTATATGACATCAACAAACAAATATGATGAAGAAATTATTAATATAATTCACGATATATTATCCGATAAGAAATATAATATAGATGGAACCGGATCTAGTGCAAGATCACATTACATCAAATCTATAATTCAATTGAACGATATAGATCCATCAGACGAAGCTTCTATTTTAGAAATAATTCATTATAAAATAGCAGAATTGAAGAAAATATGGAAGGAAATGTTGAAATTCAGTAAACAGTTAGTCGTTGACAAAAAAGATATAAAACCAAAATACAGACATGAACCTATCAACTAAAAATTTACCATATCCAGCAGGTCATTCGCCGATGACCGCTAATTTACCAACGTTCGATCCAATTGATATGATGATGAGACGTAAACGTGTTCAAGACGGTGAAGAGGTTCCTGAGACGGTTCAATTTGATCCCCAAGACATAAAAGAGTTGGAAGAGTTTTGTCAGAAACATGGCATCATGGGATTTGATTTTGGTAAGATGGGGCCTAAAGCAGCACTTGCTATGTTAAAAGGTCAATTTGGAATGGCTGATGATGTGGTATCTAACATGGAAGCATCCGGACATCGTGTGGTTGGAAAAGAATATAAACAAGACCGACAAATTTTAAACGGATAGTGTTATGCCAAAAGACATCATAAAGAAATTTCAAGATCAATATGGAAAAGAAGCGGGAAAGAAAGTTTATTATGCTACTGCTAATAAACAAGATCGTGATCCAGAGACTTTTGAAAAAATTGATGAAAATTTAAGAAAACAATATGGAGTTGGCAAATACATTGGAGGTGCATTGTATTTTCACAAGACGTATGTTGATGATATAGTTCCACCCGATGTATTATCCAAAGCATTATCATTAATTGGAGATGACATCAAAACATACAATATAATCAAATATTCCCCAAAAGAAAACAAAATTAGTTTTTTACAGAGTTCCGACTTTGATTCAGCAAGAGAACCCCTTGTTGATTACGGTTACTCAGTGGATTTAAATAAAGAAAAAACAGGCCTTCGTAAAGTTGGTCAAATATATCACCACAAATGGCAATTTGTTAAACCCGATTATACTGGATTTGACTATAATGAAAGTCAAGAATGGAGCAAATTATGGTCTTCTAAATTTAAAGAAGCTGGATTAAAATTGTCAGATATTGGATGGAAACAAAAATGGGAAGATAAATTACAACAGGTTGGATTACCTTTGGATAATATGAAAGAACAATTAAAAGAAATAATAAAAGAATCGTTGGAAGAAATGATGGATGTTAAAAAAATATCAACTAGCATGAATTCAATCATCACATCGATGGAAAAGTTACCTACGGTTGACAAAGTATTGACCTCACACAGTAAATTAGACGGTTGGCATGGTGAAATTTTGGGTGCTGATGGAACTGTATATGAAATTGATATGAAACCAAAATCAAAACCTGTAAATGAGTCTGTTTTTGAGGAAGAGTATGTAAATGGATTTATAAGTGAAGATTACTCCGCTATAAATGGGTATGCTTATCGTTTAAAAGAATGTGGCGTTGATTCTAAGATGGGATATAACAACGGCAAACATAATTTAATGATACGTCGGGATCATTTAGGAAATGCTATTGATGTTTTAAAGAACTCTGCTGATGAATTAGGTTATACGGTAGCAGAAAGACTACAAAGAAGATATTTTGCAAAAATGTAATATTTATTAATATGAAAAAATCAGACTTAAAAAAAATAATTAACGAAGAGTTACGTATACAAAGAAAACGTTTATTTGAATCACAAGAACAACCTCAACCACAGATAACAGATCCTAATGCTCCTGTTGGTTTAAATCCAAAGAAAGCACAAGGAATTATTGCTGGTGCTATTAAGACTTTAATTAATTCCGGTGCTTTAACTGGAGTTGATCAAACTGTAGTGGATAGTTTGACTGCTGATTTGATTAAGAATTTAGACATTTCGGTTAAAGCTAAAACTTCTGAAATCGAGGATGATAAAGAGGAAGCTGATTCTGTTGATTTGGATGATGAAATTCCACATAATCGTGAAAGCGATGAATTAGATGATCAAAATCAATACGACAAACAGTTGAAAGCAACCACAAGTGATGCAAAAGAGGAAGAACCTGAAGAGGGTGGTGAAGAAGAAGCTCCTGTTGATGACATGGGCGGTGAAGATGACATGGGCGGATTGTTTGAGGTTAAAGACCTAAAGAAAATTTTCAAGTAATCGGATAAAAAAATATTCGGCTACTATATATACACAGTTACAAATTAATACAAAAGTTTAGTTATGGATAATATACCTATTAAAAAGATGGGCGCTGATGGCATCAATCCAAATTTGGATTTGCCAGAAGAGGTCAAAGCAGCATTACAAAACGACATTGATAATGCACAGGCAACAGCTCCAGCTGCTCCTGTTCAACATGATTTTCCAACGGAAGTCATTGAGTTGCCAAGTGAAGGTCACTTTTA
>Ga0208645_1000518_pt1 | contig 40832 bp, 44 predicted proteins | sample VirMetDEL_Sep_01_FD_184519 | JGI IMG/M metagenome (GOLD analysis project Ga0208645, IMG submission 184519) | Aqueous microbial communities from the Delaware River and Bay under freshwater to marine salinity gradient to study organic matter... | ecosystem: Environmental > Aquatic > Marine >... | reverse complement strand
CGCTGACAGGGACAGGTCGTGGCAGCTATCGTGTGCTGTCGACAGAGTTTGACCGTTGGTGGCACCGCAATGACGAGCCAAGCAAGTATGGTCGCAAGCAGCGATACAATCTTGGCCACTACGTTATGAGCAAGTACGACGCCGAGGTGTATGACAGGGTGCTTGCGAGCATGAGCGGCACCATCAACATGCTGCGTCGTAAGTTGGAGCGTGCGCTGATTTCCAAGCAGACGAGAGATTGGGACGTGGCCAAAGAGCATGGACGTCTTGACACCAAGCGTCTGACTGCTGCGGTTGCGGGTCGCCAGAATGTGTTCAAGGTGCGCACTGACAGGCAGGACATGGACACGGCGGTCAGCTTGCTGATTGACCTGAGTGGCAGCATGTCAGGCACGCCGATCCACACTGCACGTCAGTGTGCCATCGCCATTGCCGAGGCCATTGATCGCACTGGCATCAAGTACGAGATGCTTGGCTTCGTGAATGATTTCTACGGCGAGATACATCCAGAGCTTCGCAAGCGTGTGGATGAGATTGTCGGCAAGGACGAGGAGCGCGAGTGGGGTCGCTTGCAGCCGCTCAACATGGCTGTGTTCAAGCAGTTCAACGAGCGTCTGTTCGAGGCCAAGGGCAGCATCGCAAGCATGGTTGACCTTGCCATTGGTGACAACACGGACGGCGAGGCTGTGCAGCTTGCGTTCGACAGGCTGCAAGACAGACCCGAGAAGCGCAAGGTGATGATGGTCTTGAGCGATGGGTATCCTGCGGCCATGAGTTCGATGGTCAAGATGCGTGACCACCTGCGTCGTGTCGTGAGTGACATTGAGGACAGTGGCACAGACATCGTGGGCATTGGCATCCAGAGCGAGGCCGTCAATCACTTCTACACCAATCACGTCGTGGTCCACCGCATCAGCGATCTTGAGGGTGAGGTGATGGGTCAGCTTTCCAAGATACTTCTTGGTGAGCGTGTCGAGTTGGACCACAGCAAGCTGATTGACCGTGCGGTATAGGCCGCGCGTCAAGAGGTGGACAGTGCGAACTGCATGGATGCACCTGCATCCACGCAAGGACATGAAGTTCTGGTTGGCAGTGTCCAAGAGAGTGCGTGAGCGCAATGTGCGCCACGCTGATTATCAATCCATCAAAGCCATATGTGAGGAGTTAGACATATGAACATATTCTTTTTGCACGACGATCCCGATCAGGCTGCGCGTTACTATGCGGACAAGCACGTCGGGAAGATACTCATTGAGTGTTGTCAGATGATGTCCACGTCGGCCCGTGAGTACGGGTTCGTCGGTGGGTATGGAGACACGCACGTCAGTCACCCCATGACCTTGTGGGTTGGGGCCAGTCGGTCGCACTACGAGTGGTGTTGGGACCATGCGGTTGCGTTGGCCGATGAGTGGATCAAACGGTACGGAAAAGCGCACGCTTCGATGCAGTTGCTGCCAAGTCTTGGACTGGCTTCGCGTCTGTTGCCAGAGAATGGTTGGCGCAATCCGCCGCGCTGCATCCCAGACGAGTACAAGGTGCCGTATGACGAGCATCGTGGTGACATGTCGTGTCACGTTGCGTCTTATCGTTGGTACTACGCATGCGACAAGCGTCACCTGCACAGGTGGACAAAGCGTGAACAGCCAGAGTGGTTGGCAGACTACGAGGTGGCAGCATGAGCCAGAGCATCAAGCACAAGTGGTGGATGTATCACAAGGACAACCCGCACATTTACGAGTTGTTCAAGCGGTTCACGTTTGAGGTGATTGCCAGAGGGCATGACCAGTACAGCAGCAAGGCAATCTTTGAGCGGATCAGGTGGCACACAGACGTGGAGACCACAGGTGAGGAGTTCAAGATGTCGAATAATTACACGCCGTATTACTCGCGGCTATTCATGTGGGAACACCCCCAATATCAGGGGTTCTTTCGCACGCAAACTTTACCAGAGGAGAGAGAAGAGTATGACCAAGCAAGCTAATGATGTTGTGAACAAGATCGCAGGAAGCAAGCTCGCAGACTACGGAATTGAGCGTGAGGCACCGACCGCCAAGCCTACTGCCCCACGCAAGACGTATACACAGAAGTATACACCCAAGCCTGCCACGTCTTATGCGGACTATGCCAAGCGTGTGCCTGCCATACAGACGCCGAGTGCCTTGAGCAAGGCCAAGGTGGATGAGGTGCTGATGCGTTGTCGTGAGTTGCCGACGCCCGATAAGCCCCAGAAAAACTATGCGGGGTACAGCCGCAAGGAGTGGGACATGTTGGTCGATGTTGTGTCTGGCTACATGCTCGACGTGGTCGAGGGTGCAGGGCTGATAAGCAAGGGCAGCATGTCGGGTGCGACGGTGCGCAAGCACGTCAGTCTGATGATGCAAGAGGCATTCATGCACGAAGACCCATACGACAAGAAGCGTCGGTTCATCAGCGTGGATGGGCGCATTGATAGCGATGAGAGAAAGCCATGAACACAGACGAGAAGCTGAAAGCGATAGCCGACGTGGTGACGCAAGCCGTGAAGGATAGCGGCGGCAAGTTCGGGAACGACACGTTCACGATCAACGAGGATGGATCAGTTCGCGAGGGTTGGTTCATCAAGGGACACATTGCGCCAGTGTTACTGGCGCATGGGACAGATTTAGCAAGCGATAAGGATGAGTAAGATGGAAGCTGTGAATATTGTGATGCGCCTGTTCAAGGCCATGGATGAGGCGGAGAAGAAAGAGGTCGTCTTGCGGATCGGGAACGAGTTAGATGGCTCTGGTCTTGCAGACAAGTGGGAAGCCAAGACGTCTGCGCCCAAGAAGAAACGTCGGGGGAGCTTCAAGCCATACTGGATCAAGCGTGTGGATAGTGTGAACCCATCCGCCAAAGGCATGGACAAACTTGCAGGTGGTTGGGCTGATGAGAAAGAGATAGTCGAATATCAATACTACCTCATTGGTGTGCGCTCAGACCCGAAGAAATATTACATCGCCGTTGGGCGCAAGGGTATGGTCGCATCGGTCAAGATGCCAGACGGTACATACAAACAGTTCAGCGACTTAACCGTCAAGCACGCACAAGAGGAGTTCAGCGCAATCGTTGATAAGTTTGACGAACTTATGTGATTGACAGGTGTGATAGGTGTGTATAACGTATGATACAGGTGGCATAGGGTGTGCCACCTTTAACATGAGGAGCGGCATGAGACACGAGGCATATAGTTCGTCCGAGTGTGGGCTATCAGTTACCAACTGGTGCAGTCCACCCTGCGGGCCACCGTGTTCCCGTGATGAAATAAATATAACTAGAAACACTCACGGAACTAGGGATGCAAATGACAACACAACTGGATCGGATCGAGTGGAAGCTCGATCAAATAATTGGTGCGTTAATGGCGAAAGCACACGACGCTTCCACAAGCGGCGAGGTCTCGCCAATGGAAACACAAGTCCACCTTGAGAGCGTGCTGCACAAGTTCACTACGAAGCAGCACGTCGCATTGCAAATGCTGATGCGAGGGGCTGACAACCAAGGAATTGCAGACAGGATGGGCGTGAGTATCAACACGGCCAAGGTGCATGTGAGAGGGATGTTTAGGAAACTGAATGTTAATTCACGCGCACAACTCATCCATCGTCTGCATAGGGAGTTCGACGAGATTGATGACAACGGATACATGATGATGACAGGTGGGCTGCCCAAGGATTGGGACGCCAATTTTATTGAGCCTGATCCGTTCGCTCGTTTGTATGCGGAGAAGAGGAATGACACTACGACTGACACTACGCAATGATGTTTGGCAAGTGAGTGGCACCGTGGTCACGCCAACTGGTGATCGACTACGCGTCCGCAAAAGCACTGGATTTGGTCGGGGTATGAAGCCACATGCGCAAGAAGCCATGGGGCGGATACTTAGGGATGCACTAGACGGACGTCTTGAGAAGGGCGCGACGTCGAGTGTGACTGTGGGACAGGCGATTAGGCTGTTCTTGGACAGGCCAAACAAGGTTGGCGAGACAGATGTGGGAATACTGGGGCGCTTTGATAAGGCCACGGGTGGGAGACGTCTGGATGCGCTGACTGTTGCCGACGTTATGCTGTGGGTGAATAGTCGTGGGAACAAAGCGTCGACCGTGAAGCGGGAGATCAACAGCATCATGGCCATGCTGAACCATGCACGAGACATGGGACTGGATGTGCCAGAATTGCGGTTGAAGAAGCCGAAGGTCGACGACAGCCGCACACGTTGGCTTGATGAAGATGAGAGGGATGCGCTCATCGAATGTTGTGAGCCAGACATACAAGGATTGGTCACGTTCCTGTTCTTTACAGGGGCGAGACTGGGCGAAGCGTTTCGCTTGGAGTGGTCCGACATCGTGGATGGTCGGGCAACTTTTGGGACGCGAAAGGGAACGTCGGGCAAGACGCGGTTCAGAGCCGTGCCGTTAGTCGACGACGCTGCCAGAGCCATAGGGGAGAGAGGTACAGGTCTGGTCTTCCCGAACCCCGCAGGGGTCATGTGGCATAGAGATGGTTTCTATGACTATTTCTACAGGGCCACGAGACGTGCAGCCATTGAAGACTTTAGGCCGCACGATATGCGTCATACCTTTGCATCGTTACTGGTGCAGAGGGGCGCGTCGCTAAGAGCGGTGGCTGACTTGCTTGGCCACAGTTCACTGTCAATGGTCATGCGTTACAGTCATCTTGCGCCGTCACACCTTGAGGACACGATAGGTCTTCTAGGTGTGCGTGGCACATAATTGACACACGCATTTTTGTTGAGGGAGTAATGGTGCTGTGTGCGAGGATTGAACTCGCGGCCTCGTCCTTACCAAGGACGCGCTCTACCACTGAGCTAACACAGCATCTTGTTTGTGCCACAGTACCCTTACCAAGGGACTGATGGCACAAAATCCTGACACATTGACACACCTGTAACGTCTTGGAATGTTTCAGGTGTGTAGACTTTTGACAACTACAACAAAGCAGGGGTGTTTTGTGACGCACTTTGGCACAAAATATGGTGTGTTTACAGACGTCGCAGACACCTGTAGTGTCAACAATACAAATGATGGAGTGCATCAGTGAGTAACATAATAAGAGTAAACTTTCAGGTCGTCGCAAATGAAGAGGACTTGGACGAGATGGATAACATCTTGGATAACATCATCGAAGCTGCGCAAAGGGAGTGCGATGACAGTCAGTCTCCTTATGTGAAAAACTTTTTGAAGGAAATTTTAGACGCCCTGATTGATTGCAGGGTCGACATCCATGAAACGAAAGAGGAGTTGGATAATGTCACAGGCGAATGAACAGCAGCAAGAGCAGCAGCAGCCAAAGATGGTACACGTTGGTGATCTGTATGTCGTGAAGAACGGTGAGCAGATACTGGGCGTTGAGACCGTGTTTACCGAGAACGTCTTGAATAAGCAGGGCGCAGTCTTGGTCTTGGACAATTTGAAAGGTGCATTGAATAGCACTGGTTGGACTATGAACACGGTAATGAGAGTGCAAGATCGGGAGCAGGGCGATGCACAGGTTGACACGCAAGCAAGTGACAGTAGCGATACTGGTGCTGAAGGCGCTGGAAAAAAACAGCGAAAAAAAGTACAAGCTGACGCTGAGTGAGCTTGAAGACGAGACGAACATCAAGCGTTCGACACTCGCCAGAAACTTGGAAACACTGGATCACATTGGCGTTGTGACGAAGAACACGCAGGGTGTTTCGGTGGGGCCAAAGGCGATGAAGTACATGACGTCTTGGTTGGGAGGTCTGTTGTGATGGATGATGAGGACAAGAAGATTGTCGACCAGATCGTTAGAGCAGCAGAAGTGATTGCGATGGATGCTGAGAGAAGGCCACATCGCATGACGATCAAGCAAAGAGCAGAGAGCATCGGGCATTTAGCCCGATTGCTCTTGGAACGTCAGGATAAGAAGACTTAGGCCGACTTTTCTTTATATGCCTTCGGGCAAACGTAGGATGGGGGGACAACGTGAAAGCGTCTGTCCTCCCATTTTTGTTCAGGGTCCGTCTTGTAGTGGCAGACTTGTGCGAGGGCAGGTCCGTTGGATGTTTGGACCATCATGTGTGTGATGAGTACGAGATACCACGTCATATGTCACCTTTACTTCTGAGATAGATAAGATAGACGACGCCGATCACGGCGATGGCTGCGATGAATATGGTTGCGCCTATTGCGATAGCCTCGATTTTTTCTTGTTGCTCCTTCTTTGCTTGGCGCTCCGCTTCCTTGCGTTGGATGCGGATGTCGCGTCTTATTTGCAGGAGTTCCTGCCATGCGGAGAGGCCACGCGAGTTGATTATGATTTCGCGTAGCTGTATCTCCATGTCTTCCGCTTTCTTCTTGGCCATGAATGTTTCCATGGCTTCCTCGTTGGGGGTGAGGATGGAGCGACGTTTCTTTTTTTCGTGCGTCTTGCGACTGTCGTCGATTGCGTCGAAGAGAGACCCGATCTCTTTGCCGAGGGAATGGATTTCCTTACCCGCGCGAACGCCCATCTTGATGGCGTTGAATGCAGCTATGCCTGTTGTGAGAGGGTCCATAAAACACACCTGTTCTGTCGTCGTTGGGTGAAGTCAGGTGAGGTAAGGTGTGTTTAGGGTATCAGAACAGGGCCAAGGTTTCGTCCTATACTCCCATCAGGTAGTGGGCGAAGGACTGAGCTTGGGGGACGTTGGCTGTGAGTTGTTGGAGCAAGACTTGTTGGGGGCCAGAGAGTTGGTTCACGAAGGCTTGGTCGCCGTTCATATACTCTTGGGCGTAGTTGCCAAAGCGCGTGTTGGTAAACCACTGGTCGAAGCCACGGGCTTCTCCCTGTTCCAACTGCGCTTTGTAGTAAAGTTGCTTCTCCATCATGCGCTGCTGCGGGGTCATTGAGAAGATAAATTCTTGGGCTGCACGGTAGGCTTCACGACGTTGGGCTTCGTTGGCTGCATCGGTGACGCTGCTGTCGATTTGTTTTTGTTGCCCAGACGCGCCCGAAGGGGGCGCGGATGGGTCTTGGTTCATTGCGTCTGATGCTTGGATGTTGGGTGCGTCGGGGTCGTAGTCGACTGCTTCTGCGACGGCTGCGTCAATGGCAGAGGCCATGGCGTCTGGTTGTGGGTGTTCGTTGCCAAGCAGGGCCAAGGCTTTTGTGCGATGGTCGCCCATCTGGAACGTAACCTTGTCGCGGACAGTCCCTGGAGCGCCGCCCGCTGCTGCGTCGGATGCGCCATACATATTGGGTGCGCCTGCATTGATGATCGAATACAGGTCGAGGATGCCCATGCCTTCTTGATAGCCGTTTTGACGGAGGTATCTGACGATGGCTCCGTTGGCTCCGAGTTGTGAGGTGAGGGCTGCGTCTGCGGATGAGAAGTCGGCGCCGTACTGTTCGGCTTGGGGTTCGCCAAATTGGATGAGGCCACGGTGCTGTCCCCACTTGGTGGTTGGGCCGACTTCCATGGGGTCGAAGGTGCCACCTGTCTCGTAGGAGATGACGGTTGCTAGGTCGACAGGGTCGGCGCCAAGGGCTGATGCTGTTTCGTTGATGAGGGAGGCGATGTCTCGGCCTTCCATGTTAGACGAGAAAGTCATTTCTTTTTCTTCTTGCCCCAGTTGTTCTTCATGTCCGCGTATGCTTTTGCGGACACGGTTGATCGCGACTTCGGCCTACTGGTCCCTGCCCTCTTGCGCTTGTTTATGTTGCGCACGAGGGACATTAGCGGCGGCCCATCTTCTGTGCCATGGCGTTGCGCATTGCTGCGAACTGGCGCTTTTGGGCGGGAGACATGCGTTCGAACATCATCTTCGCCTGCATACGTTGCTGTGGGCTTGGGGCTTGCATGCCTCCGCCGCCACGACGCATTGGTTTTTTACGACCCATCATTTGGACTTACTCCTTTTGTTGTTAGCCAAGACGCAGGGACATATGTCGTGCTGCATGTTGGCTGACTTGGTCTTGCGACCGACTGTTTTGACTTGACGTGACTTCATCGACGCATCGACCGTTGACGACCCAAGTAGACTGGGGTGCGGGATAGGGATGAACCGAACTGCGACGACACGTTCGAAGCATTTTGGAACTGGTTGCCGCCCATCACTGGTTGGTTGCGGCTAGATGTTGCAGATGTGCCGAAGACGACGCCTCTGTCTTTACGCATTCTTGCCATTGTGGCCTCCTAGTTTATCGCTTCTTCTTCTTGGTAGAGGAAGGCTTTTTGCGAACTGATTTTTTCATTCCACGCATCGTAAATCTCCTTGCGGTAGTTGATGTATGACATGTCCTCTGGTGAGAATGCGTCGTAGTAACTTGTGCGACGAAGTTTGTCAGACGCCTCCACCAGATGTTGCAATGATTGCACAAGAACTAGGGCGTAGTCGTCCTCAACGAGGCCATCGAACTCGGGTGTCATTACATTTTCGTCGCTGTCTGGGTGAAAGCCCATGAGCCAGACACCGAAATGGTTCTCATTGTGGTGGTCGATCCATGCTTGGAACTCGTCGGCTGTCATCTCGTCGTAGTCTACCCATGCGCAGATGTGTACGTTGGGAGCGAAGGGGTTGATGGCGAGCTTGATGTCGGTGATGACGTCGATGTCGTAGAGAACGTGAAGCATGACGTTTTGTCGCTCCCACGCCGCCCGTGCAAACGGGCAGGCGGGGAGGCCACCGAAGACTTCTAGTGGTGTCTCGATAACTTCGTTAGACCACTTGAAGATTTCATCTGCTATGTCTTTGGGGTCTGCCATCAGCACTTCCAACGTCTGCGTGCTGCGCAGATACGTTTCTCTGGCGTCTTGGAACAACTGATGTTGTGCATCTTCATCTGGCCAGCGGAGCGTGAGCAGTAGGATTTCTTGCGAGAACCGCCAGATGGTTGGGGGGCTTTGAGCTTGGAGCCGCACGCTTTGTTGTACTTGGCACGACCTTTTGCGGTCAGACCTGCGCCCTGAGAAGCAGGTTTCTTCTCTCCGCGCTTGACGGAAAGGGATACGTTACAGCGTTTCTTCTTCTTTGCAGCCATTATGTCCTCGCTTTCTTGAGGATTATGGCATCGAAGACGTTAGTGGTCGTCCTTTGTATAGCCGTTGAGGACGAGGTAACAGCGGTAGAGCTTGAGGAGATCGTCAAGTCTTAGGAGGCAGAGACTTTCGCCCGTCTTCATTCTGGATCGTCTGTTGACGACGACGGGCATGCACATGCTGTTCGTCTTTTGGATGTTGGTTTCTGCTTGCTTGAGTGCGTCGTGAAAGTTTAATCGCTCTACTCGTTTGGCTTCGACGAATAGTGCTGGCGTTCCGATCAAGTCTGCGGTGCCGTGCATCCCGACCTTTCCCCCGCCTGATAGGGGTGCGCGAGAACAGTTAAGTCCTGTTGCGTCGTTGATGTATGCTGCTAACTCTCTCTCATATGCGTCGCCCTTACGCTTATGCGCTTTGGTCATTCCGTATATCCCATTGTTTTCCTACAGCTACGACAGAAGTACCAGAACCGAGGACGCTCTTCTTCCTCCCCGCAAGACATACAGGGACGTGTCCATATTTTAGTTTTGTCGATTGTGCGAACCTGATACTTGGCTCCGTCAAATTCCTGAAGACCTTCTCGTACAAGTATTCTCTTCAGGGTGTCGACACAGCATCCAATACGCTTGGCCATGTCGTGGTAAGAGTGTTCGTGATGGTTATCTTTGAGCCAACTCAGGTCCGCGTCGGAGACGTGAACCATCTTTGGCATGATATTTCCTTGTCGCACAGTTGTTCATGGTGCAAATGTATAAGTAACACTACTAAAAATCAACACCCAAAGGTGTCAAAGGTGTTGACTTTCCCATCAGAAAAGTTAAAATCGTCGCGAGACGTTAGGCCGAGACAGGCACGGGAGTGCCTGCCTCGGTCGTGAAACGACAGCAACGTCGAGGTGACAAAGTCACACGCCTAGACGATTTTAATTCTGAGAAAACATGGCAACCAAGGAAGAAATAGCCGCAGATAAGCTACGTTACGAAGAGCTTATGCGGAAGAAACTTGTCGAGGAAAACCGTCGCAAGTATCCAGAAATAGCAGAGCTAGTTGATAGAGTTCGAGACCACTTCCCAGAGGCGAAGGTGACGTCAGTCCGCCACCTTACGCCAGAAGAAATAAAAGCTAGGAAGAAGTATCTCGAAGTTCGAGCCACTCACGGACCAACCGTAGAGGTCGATGCAGCTTATCGGAAATAGCAGGAGCAGACAGACCTTCTAGGGCCATGTCTTTTGCACGCTGCTTGGTGGACTTGCTACTCACGACGATCTTCTCGTCTGTTGTGTTGTGCGCCGCGTATCCAATCCATTGCACACGGTCATGCAGATCAGTCCACTCTCGGACTTTGCCGTACCTAATTTCCATCACCATATACAGACGATACTCTGGCGGCAGCTTGCTCTCCAGCAATGGCCAGACGGGGTTGTCATAGTTATTGTCGTACAGGCCAGCGTTTTGCTTCGCCGTCTCCTCATCCCTGAAGACTTGAGCCACCCTGATCTGCGTCTCCAAGACGGTCAACTGGTTGGTTGAGCCAGCTTCCCTGCCGACGCCACTCTCAGACGGCTTGTTGCTGTGGTGAATAAGGATAACAGCAAGACCAGAGTTTCGCAGCGTGACCGCCAGCTTGTTCACTTTGGCCCATTCGTCTGCCGAATTTTCTGCCATCCCTGGGTATGCAGAGCGGATGGTGTCGATCACGACGACGTCTGGGCCAGCGAACTTGATCCATTCCTGTAGATCGAGGAGACCTTCCCGCGTCTGCAAGTCGATCTCCCGTCCCTCGATGAATGGCGTCCAGATGTTCAGGCGGTCTTGAGTGTCGCCGTGTATCTGGCGCATCTCCATCAGACGTCTGGCAATCGTGGCCATACCCATTTCAAAGTCGAGGTAGAGAACTCGTGCAGGTCGACCGATCTCAAACGGTCCAAAGTATTTCCTTCCTGCGCATAACGCCGTTACAGCGTGCTGCACGAACAAGGATTTCCCATGCCCAGAATATCCGAAAACCTGCACGATTGTATTAGCAGGAAGCCACGGCTCTATCAAATAGGTTTTTGCGTCTGCTTCCTCTAAAAGTTGCTCCGCATCCCGCATCTGAATGAGCTTGCGTTTCTTGTTTTCTTCTTTCTTTGGGGCCAAGTCACGGCTGTATATGTACTGGCCTTTGTCGTCGAAGCGTTCGGGATGGTTACGACGTTCAGCCTGCTCCATAGACTGGACCGTCGCCTCGAACTCTCGCTCGTCTAGGCTCTCCTCAAAGAACTCATTCATAAAGGCGAAGCCACGCACGCGTAGCTCTGGCCCAAAGAAACCTTCCAGAATACTCTCGCTGATGTACCGCATCACACGCTCGTTGCGTCCATTGCCTGCACCAGTTGGTATCTTTTTGGTGGATGGGAAGTGTTCGATCACATACTTGGCGGTGCGATCCCATTCACTGATGAACTCGTCTGGATCAAGAGGATCAATCGAAGACAGGTCGAGCTTTGAGAAAGTGAAGTCTGCTGTAAGACGGTCTTCCTTCAGCGTCGGACGCCAGTCACGCCACATGGGCATCTCATCCCAGTCCATGTATGGCGGTATTATCCATTCATAGTTGTTGGATGGGGGAAGCAGCGCATAGCTGCCGTCCCCTCTGAAGTCTAGGCCATTGATCTTTGGCCAGTCCGCTCCTCTGCTGTTCACACCTGCCCGTGGGCCACGACGGATGCCATCTTTTGGGTGTTCAAAGTAAAGGTGAAGACCGCGCTTGGTCTTCACCCTGATTGGACTTTGCATTCCCGCTTCTTGGGATGCGTCCACGGCTTCTTCGTTGTCACAGTCGACCACGACGATGCCGCTTATCTCACCTGTGATGACTGCGATGTCATAGTCTGGCCACTTGGTCCACCAGTCTATGACTTCTTCTTCAGTCGGGTGCCTCTGTTGGAAATCTGCCCACTTTATTGCGGGTCTCTTGTCGCCCTTGATAGGGATAACGGCCCAGCCGCGATCCAAATACTCAAGTGCGGCCTCCAGTTTTGTCTTGGTCATCGTCCACCTCGTGAAAGTATAAGTCTAAGTCAATGTCAGGTTTGGCAGTTTTGATTTTCTCCAAGACTGAACTGGAAACGTAGTTACGTTTCACCCACCCATACGGGGCAGTGCGCACCACACCTGCTATCTTGGCCACTTCGGCTGCTCCTCCAAGATCACAGATCAACGCTTCAATGTTCAATCGTGCAGACAATTTATCTACTCCATGTTGTTGACACCTTGTATCATATATACTACACCTGTGGGTGTGACAAGACACCAAACGATTTTGTAGCTGGTGAGTTCACAGGAGGAGCATATGATCGAAAGCGATGAATGGGATGTCTTTGATAGCATAGGCAAGAAGACCCCCAAACCTTCCGAGCGAAGTAAAACACTGGAGGATTTAGCGAAGCAACACCTTGAGGTGTCTAATCAGCTAGAAGCTCTGACCATTCTCTTAGCCCAAGTCGAAACAGAAATTGCGTATGTCTTTCCAGAAGAGGCAGGCGAACTCGCAATGTCGACGGACAGCTTTGAGGTCGTCGTCAACCGCTCTGAGCGGTGGACGTGGGACAAGGAAGCATTGGAGAAAGCATTCTCTCAAGGTGACTTGCCCGATCACGTCAAGCGGTCGTTGACCGTAGACAAGCGGAAGTTCCTTAAACTTCCAACAAGCGAGCAGGAGAAGCTGAAATTTGCTCTCACTCGAAAGCTAGACAAACCGAAAATTAAGGTGATCCCACATGTTTAATTTCCCCAAGACGTCATCCATTACAAAGGATGGCCCCACAAAGGTGCTGCTCTACGCTCACCATGGGTACGGTAAAACGTACCAATGTCGGTACTATCAAAAGCGCTTTGGAAAGGGCTTGATTATCTCAGGCGAAAGCGGACTGAAGTCTGTCGAAGACGTCGACATCGACTACGTTCCATTCTCCTCATGGGATGGCAGCCACGATCCAGAGGGCGGCGTGTATTCTTACCGAGGTATCTGTAAGATGATTGCCACTGAAGATTTTCAGAAGGCAGGTTACAAATGGATCGCCATCGACAGCTTGACCGAACTGGCTGAACGCCTGATCGAACACCTAGAGGTCGAGCATAAGCATAACAACAACGGCTTTCAGCTATGGGCAGACTACTCACGGATGATGATCGGCACCCTGAAATGGATACGCGATCTGGACATGCACGTTTATGTCACCTGCCTTGCTGCTGAAGAGCAAGACGCAAACGATGTCACCCAGTATTGGCCATTTGTAAAAGGCCAGAAGGTGGCGAAGCAAATCCCTGCGTTGTTCGACCACGTCTTGTGCGGTGTGCGCACGACGGAAAAGAACGACCAAGGTATGCCCAAGGTTTCACGTTACGTCGTGACTGATGAGGCAAGCGGATGGCACGGCAAGGTTCGTGATCCCCGCCAACGTCTGAAGCCATATGAAAAGGTGGATGACGTAACTGAACTCCTGTCTCGCATGTCTATGCCAGACGACGAGTGGGAGAAATATCAATCGGCTCAATCTGACAAAAAGATAGGAGATGAAAAATGAGTTGGAGTGGTTTTGGAGACTTAGACCTTTCAAAGGTTGAGGAGAGCGAAGGCTCCCGTCGTCTGGACACAGGTAATTACACAGTAAAATGCACATCGGCGAAGGTCGAAAGCATCGGCGACAGCGCAAACAAACGCGTGGTCGCAGACTTCGAAGACGTCGATGGTGCGGGTGACATTCGAATGAACTTCAATGTCCACCATTCAAATGCGCAAGCTGTTGAGATCGGCTTGCGTCAGTTGAAGTCATTTCTGGTTGCGGGGGGCCACCCAAACCCTGACAAACCAGATGATGTTTCCACTTTGGTAGGTCTGAAGTGTCAGGTCTACATTGGCTTGGGCAAACCATGGCAAGACAGAGATGGAAACCAACGTCAGCAGACGGAGATTAAGAGCTTCAAACCGCTCGCTTCAGATAATGAAGGAAGCTCCGACAAGTCCTCTAAACCCACTAAGATGGACGACGAAATCCCGTTCTAATGACATATTGAGGGGGGCTTTGCCCCCCTCAACCTAACAAGAATAGGGCAAAGCAGTGCAGGTAAAGACAGCAGAAGAAGTCGTTTTCGCCATTGACGAAGGGTACGACAATGCCAAACGAGAAGAAAGAGCCAGAGAGTATATCGGCGCGTCCATCATCGGAAACGCATGCGACGCCGCAATCGCGTACAACTTACGCGGATTTCCTAATGTGGAGCCAGACCCTCGCCTCAAGCGAATATTCCAGTTGGGCCACATCCTCGAAGACGAAGTCGTAAAAGACCTCAAGAAGAAAGCGGACATCCGCGTCTGGGAAGTAGACGGCTTAACAAACAGACAGCATACATACGAAGCATGGGGCGGACACATCGTCTGTCATATGGATGGCCACGTCGAGCTTGACGATGGCATCGTGCGCGTCTTGGAAATTAAATCCATGAACGATGCGAGCTTCAATAAGTTTAAGAAAAATGGGGTGAAGTCATCTCACCCACAGTATTTCGGGCAGGTCCAAATGATGATGGGCATGTCCGATATGACGCAGACCTTGTTCATCGCCATCAATAAGAACAACTGCGAATACCATGCGGAGCTAGTAGACTATGACGAATTTGAATTTGCACACATCAAGGAACGCATCGAACGTGTTGTCCTTGGAAAAGCCAGAAAGATCAGCGACGACGGGACTGATTGGAGATGTCGCGGATGCTTCAAGCGTGGCGTATGTTGGGAAGGCATGGACATTCCAGTACGATGCGGAACATGCCGCTTTTCTTCAGCCCATCCTAGTGGAGCGTGGCATTGCGACAAGCATGACAAAGAAGCCAATGGCCCTTGTGCAGACTATGAAACATACGAGCCATTGCCGAAGGAATAACCGCATGAAGTTTACGGATATTTTGGAAGAATTTACGAAGCTATCACAGAAACGATCTAGTATTCTGAAGCACGTCAACGATATGGAAGACGAAGTGACCAGCATCTCCGAGCGGATCGAGGAACTGCAAGACGCAAGACCTCGCAATTCGGACGAGATTGCAAAGGCGCGAGACAAACGTAAGCGGGTGCGTGCAGATATTTCAAACAGGAAGCATGATGTGCGTCTTGTCGAGGCGGACATTGATGCGCTGAAGATGCGGTTCAAATGGCTTGTCGACTACGAGGTGCGTGACGATGAAGAGGGATGAAATCCTAGAGAAGGCGAACGAGTATATCAATGGCCAACGCGCTCAAGACTATGGCGACGCACATGAAAACTTCGAGCGCATTGCGGAAGGGTGGAACATTATCCTTAAATCTGCGCTTACGTCTCACGGATACCTCACAGCACAGCACGTTGCTCTGATGCTTGACTGGATGAAGACGTCAAGACTTTTGAACTCTCTGGGCCATGAGGATAGTTGGATCGACAAATGTGGATACAGCGCCCTCGGTGGTGAGTTCGTAAGTAACGAGGCAGAACGTCAGTCCCGCCTCGATGAAATATTAAAGAAACGCTAGTACCACTCATCGACATCAAAACAGGGGCAAGCCTTTGACGCATAGTCGTTGTGGCCTGTCACCTTTGTGATGGTCTTGTGGTCTTTCTTTAGGTCTTCGATCAGTTCACGCAGTGCTTTCTCCTGCTCTTCCGTGAAGTTGTCGAGGAAGCTGTCGTCTGAGCAGCCGCCACGACCACCGACCAAGCTAACGCCAATCGTATTTTTGTTATGTCCTGCGACGTGCGCACCTGAACGCGAGACAGGGCGACCAGTTGCGACCTCCCCATTACGATGTACGATAAAATGGTAGCCAATGTCGCTCCATTTACGTTCTTGCGTGTGCCATCTGCGGATTTCTTGCGCAACATCTTGCGCACTCTTGTCTGCATACCAGCTTGGGTTTGTGGCTGTGCAGTGAATTACGATCTCATCAATGTGTCTCATCGCTGCTTACTCCTAGTATATTGAATGTGAGATTTGGGTGAGATGGATAGGTCACGATTTGCTCGCCTTCTGGGCATGCGTACTTAATCTGGCCAAGAAGAGTTGCCTCTCCAATCGCCACCTTTTCTGCGTGCATCTCAGGGAGGTAGACGCGGTATCCAAATAGGTCGACGTTCTCGCTTGCTGGCCCACTAAACTTCGCTACTGATGGGGTCAGTGGGTGTACGATATACTCGCTGTCGCGAAGTTCCACGCGGAAGCCAGTGACTTCACAATCGTCGCGTAGCTTTTGCCGTGCGACGACGACCTTGAAACCTTCGTCGATCCAGCCATCGAAGACGTTGAACTGCTCTGGGTGCCATTCGAGTACAGGACGGTCGAACCAATCCCACCCGAACTTGCCAGACAATGTAGCTCCACCAGATATTGCAGCGATGAGCGCACCCACCGCAGCAATTATGTTCTTGATGTCGCCAAAGTCAGGCATTACTTCGCAACCCCCTTGCTTTTCTCGAAGCTGCGAAGACCGCCAAGACCCAGCATGCCAAGCAAGACGGTCATCAAGCTGTTCATGTCAAACTCTGGGAAGTCGACCGTCTGTCCGAACGCCGTCGCTACGACGGCGATTGTCGGGAAGATCACGAAGTGTGCGCCCATTGCGGCAGCGCAAAGCCATCCGCATGCAGGTCGCCAACCAGCGACCCAGACGGATCGGTGTTGAGCTTCTTGTTTGTTTACGTCGATCTGAGCCATGGCGGCTTCGTGCGCGTGACGCTCCGCCATGGTTGCTATTTCGTGGGCGAGTTGCGCCCTTTGGTCTTTGTCCTCAATGAACTTGTCCAACAAGCCAGTTACAGGACCGATGAGTGCTTGTAGCATCAGTTGCTCCTTTGCTCCTTATTCCCAACCGCTACTCCAGCTTGATTGCCATGGGTTGCGCTTGCGTCTGCCGCTGTCTGGCTCACCTGCCAGAGTATCGACAATTCCTTCGCGTGCGGCTCTGATGCCGCCAACGACAGGAATGCGTGTGGCCATCTCTCGGACGGCTGACCGTTCTTTTGCGTTGCTGTTGTCGCCACCAATCACTGCGTCTTTGCCGCCAGCAGCCACATCGACCGCTGACATAAACGCACCGAATGATGGACCCGCTACTGTGGAGGCGATGCGGATTTTACCGTATGCACCGTTGTCCACCTGAGTGACTGCGCTGTGCATGACGTCCCCGATAAGACCGAGGCCACCCATCATCATCATCCCTTCGACATACCAGCCAAGGAAGTCTTGCTCGTTGCCGTGGACCTTCTCGTCGTAGCCAAGAACCTTCAGGATGTTGCGGCGCCGTAGCTCTGGACTACGCTCGTCGTCGCCACCACGCATCTGGATGATGTCTTTCGCAGCCAGCGCACCCATACCGAATGCAGGGCCAAGTGTTGCGAAGTATGCCAGAGGCTTTACGTTGCCCTTCATGGCTTCATCCACGACGTGTCCGCCAAGACGCGTCATCATTAGTGGGAATGACTTCAGTTGGAACAGCATCGAACCCCAAGGCGTTTGCGCCCAGAGTGGGATGTCGTTCGGGTTCGGCTGGAAGATCGCTTCGTCTGCGAACTTAATCATCGCCTGACCAAGTGCAGGATCGCCAGCCATCAACTTGCGGTCGCCAAGACTGATGTCTTTCTTCACACCGCTCGGCAAGTAATCGCCCAGTCCATAGCCATTCAAGAAGCGTGCTGCTGTCTTGTACTGAACAGGCTGCTCGCCGATTGGAAGCCCGTCTTTGTAATGCTTGCGAGCCTTACGCTGCATGGTCTTCATCGCTTCGTAGCCAGTAGCACCTGCGATCTGACGGTTCATGTCAGTCCAAGGCGTTAGCATTGTTGCGTTGAAGAATGCGTTGGTCAGCTTTCCATCGACCGCACCATACATGTGAACCATGCGCTCGTGGACGATGTTCTCCATTGCGACGCCAGTATCGTGAATGAACTGCGCGTATTCTGGGTCAGACTTCCACTTGTGTACGCCCTTCGCCCAGTCAGAGAATGAGCCAGAGCGGATGATTGGTAGCACCAAGTCACCCAAAGACGTCAGAGTTGTGAAGCCAAGTAGAGTGACGCTGTTGAAGCTGCGCATTGCGCGGCTGAAGTTCATCATGCCGCGAGAGCCAGTGCCTGTCTGAGGCTTCTTCATTGCGACGCGCATCGAGTTCTCCATGAACTCAAAGTCGCTTGGCTTCCAGTTTACCTTCTGACCTTTGAAGTCAGTCAGTGCGCCGATGATTGCGTCTGAGCGGCGCTTGTAAGCCAGAGCGATGTTGCCGTCTGGGTCACGAGGCGCAACTGTTTCGAGCATCTTGCGTGCCGCACCTTCACCTTGCTCGGCATGGGTGCGCATCAAGTCGTCGACGAAGCGTCCAGCGTCTGCGTCTTTGCCTTCGAATGGCATACGAACGACGTCTGATAGCTGCGCGTATTCTGGGTATCCTGTCTCGCTGATTGCTCGGATGTCCTTGCGGAAGTCCTTCGCTGTTGTCAGCAGGCGGATGATCCCTTCTCGACCTGCATCTGCGGCCAGAATGTAGTCGTAGAACGCGTGGCTATTGATGCCCATTTGCTCCGCATGGTTGATGCGACGCGATGAACCTTCGAAGTATTTAACCAGCAATGCTTCGAGATCGTCCTCAAGGAACTTCTCTAGGCTGTCCATTGCGGCAGGATACTTCTCTAGTTCGATGACACGGCTGAAGTCTACGTTGTCAAACTTCGGATTGCGCGAGCCACCTTGGATCGGAATGAAGACGCCATCTGCCCCATCTTCAGCCAAAGTCTCAAACAATCCATTCGCAAAATCAGCAGCCTGTTCGTCAGTATAATCGAGAACACCATGCGCCGTTTTTTCCATGCGGAAGTAGTCAGCCATTGAGGCAAGAAACTCTTGCTTGTTGTCACGAATTTTCTCCTTGTTCCAAACTTGTGGCAGGTAGTTCGGGCCACGGTCTCCGACGTACATACCTTTGGCGATCATCTCATCGCGCTCGGCAGACAGTGCGTTACGGATTTGGTTCCAGACCTTACGCTCCTGCTCGTTGAGGTTTTTGACGTAACGGGTTTCGTTTCCGTCTTTGTCGTAGCCACGACGCAGCGCCTTCACGATACGCTGGTATGACTTCGGTTGTTGCTGCCCGACGTTGCCAGATGCAGCACGCGCCCATGCGCGGACCTTGCCGTCAGCGTCTGGCAGCGCACGAAGCTGGTGGTGGATCGGGAAGTATTTAGATGCAAACTTCTGATGCAAGGATGGGAAGTTGTTTTTATACCACTTCGCCACCCAGTTTGCGCCAAGATCAGACATGCGAGTTGACTGCGACTGTAACCACCAGAACGGTGACGTCTTGCGCATCGCTTGTTCTTCTTTGACGTCTAGCTTGCGACCTCGGATCATCGACATGATTGCCGATGTCATTGGCGAACTCACGCCGTCACCTTCCATCACCTCGCCCAGTGAGGCAGGGTTGATGTCAGATGTCTTGTCGATGGCGCGGTTCATAATCGCTTCAGTGACAGAGCCAGCAGTGCCGCGAGGCATAGCCTCAGAGGCACGGTAGAATAGACGGTCGTCGAAATCGTCAAACTCGTCGGCATCCACATGCTTGACGTTGGATGTGTCGAACACAGTCAGAGCTTCATACTCAGTCATCGACGCTTCGTAGAAGTCGCCGTTCGGCATCTGCTCTGTACCCTGAATGCCAAGGCTGTTGCGGTGTGTAGAGCGAATGCCGTCGTAGCCATTGTCGTCAAGGACTTCGTTCAGCATGCGCTGACCTTCTTCCTTGCTGAAGCCACTGTCGGTGTAGAGTTGAACGATACGCTGATACATTTCCTCGCCGTCTAATCGACGTGAAGACGCGTCACGAGAAAAGCTGTCCAGAGCAGTCGGTCTGAAGATTTGCATCATGTCGCCATGGTCGATGAATATCTTAGCCATTGGCGATGGGATGCCAGCTTGGTTCGGCTGGTAGATTGTTCTGGTGCGGAAGTCCGCAGGGTTCATCACACGCACGAATGTCGGGATAACCATTGGCTCGACCAGAAGACCGCGCTCGATCAGGTACTCGTTAAGTTCCTGTTCCTCGTCAACGAAGTAGTCGATGCGCTCTTTGATAAGGTCGCGCTTCGCTTTCTCTTGGTTGAACTGCGTGAACTCAGAGTATTTACGACGTGCTTTCGATAGAGCCAGACGTGTGTTGATGAGGTCACGAGCAGCGTCAACCATGTAGACAGATGTCTCTTCGTCGATCTTGCCTTCCTCAACCAGTCTGTTGATCTGACCTAGCAAGTTCTCGTAAGTCGGCTTGCGAGAGTATACCTCAGACGCGACGGCAGCAGAGCGAGTTAGATAAACCCCTGGACCCTTTTGTCCGCGAGATGATCCCGCCAAGACGACGTCTGGGTTAGTGTTTCGCTTGAACGCCCAGCCATTCGGAGTTCCGTGATAGAACTCTAAGAAGCTGCCGCTTTCTCCGTCGTAGCTCATACCTTCACCGACGAAGTTTCGTATCTTCGCCAGACGTGCAGATGGGCTGGTCGCAATGTGGTCAGCCACAGCATCCGCTGCGTATGAAGAATGCACGCCCTTCTTGCGACGGATCGTTGTGGCCAGTGGCGGAGTTGCGTCTGACTGGAACATGTCGCCGAACAAGAACAAACGGCGATACTGCTGCTTGATGTCGTTGCGGCCAACCATGCCGTTTAAGACGTAGGCGATGTACTCAATCATCTTGTCCATCGCACGGCTGAATGAGTTGCGCATGCGAAGGTTGCCGATGTTGCCATCAAGTGCTGCTTCGAGGATGTCGCCCTTGGCTACACGCTCCGCCATGTAGTAAGCCAAACCTTCTGAGAACCATTCTTCTGCGAGCAGATCGTCTAGGTTTTCAGTGCGACCACCGTACTTGCCAGCATATGCGTTCTGAATACGCTTCTTGGTGGTGTCGTTTGCCAGTGTGTAGGCTTCGCGGATCGCTGCGATCTCGTCGTCTGCCAGTACACCAGAGCGAACCATGACATGGCCAATCTCGTGCATGATGTCGAATGGGTTTGTCTTGCCTTTGTTCAGGCCAATCGACATGCGGCGTAGGTCACTGCGCAGCTTTTGGAACTCAGGTGCGCGGAAGTCTGCAAATGCAGCGTTGCCCACTGTGTTCGGGTCAGTGTTTGCCAGACGTGCAAGGTCTGCGGATGTCATCACATTGGCTTCACCGAGCGTCTTGCGCGAGGTTTTGCCCATCAGGTTCAGCATCCGATATGCCATGGTGCGGGCTGTGTACTGAATTTCTGGGTCGCGGTGCGTGATGTAACCTAGCAATTCGCGTACAGATGCACGCGCTGCGGGCGGCACACCATCGCTTGATGCCAGACCGACGTTGTCGTCGATCTCTGTCTGAAGGATTTCGCGCTTCAGAATGCGAGGCTGGATAATTTGCAAGCCTTCTTTTCTGCGACGTTTGTTGATCTGGCGACGCATCATCTCGGTGATCGCCATGTTTGTCATGTTCGCATCGCCAGTCTCGACGCCATTCAGGAATGTCGCCTCAAGCTCGTCAGACTTCATCGCCTTGATTTCTTTGGTGATGCGAGCCTCTTTGTAGCTAGATGCTGGTTGCGATTTGACGCGGTGCATAAGCTCGAATGCGACCTGATCGCCACGCTCTGTGCCTTTGTGTTCAATGAACAGTGAGCGCAGTTCGTTTGGCTCTTTTGTCTTCAAGCTCTCTGCGAATGCTGGGTCAACGACGCGGCCAGACTTTGGATTGCGTCTTGTGCGCTTGGCTGCGGGCGTCTTGGTGACGGCTGCCGCCGCTGCATCCGCTGCTTTCTCGATGCGTTGCTTCTTCTTGGCAGCTTTCCGCTTAATTGGGTTCGGCCTTTCAGACGGCTCAACGTCTGTATCCAGCTTCGGCGTAGCTTCTGGCGGTAGGTCTCCGCTTTCTGCTTTTTTGTACGCCGCTTCCAAACGGTTCTCCATCATGTCGAACAGTTTTTCGAGAGACGTGTACTGCTTGTTGATGGGCTGACCTTTCGGGCCAGCAGGGATGCCGTTGGAAGGTTGGAACTTTCCGTTATAGCCATTGAAGTAGAAGTCACGCAGCATGTCTGCGGCTTCCGTTGGGTCATCGACGGCGGTCAAACCTTCGTCGATCATCCAGCGAGGCATTTCGCCCTTATCGTATGCGTCAAAGTCGAACGGTTTGCCTGATAGGATTTCGCTGATGTCGTCAATGCGTTGACGGATCATGGTGCGCATTGGGATTAGCGGCATCAGAGTGCCAGTTGTGCCACGCTTCATCGCAATGTGTACGCGAGGTGCCAGTGTAAGCAGCGTTTCGACGATAGTGCGCGATGCGTTGACTATGCCTTCAGGACTGTCATCGAAGATGGCATCCTTCAAGTCTTGTCGGTCCATCTTGATCTGTGCGTAGCGACGGTTGTAGGTCTTGCCCGCTTCCGTCTTGGCCACTGCGTCTTTGCCCATTGCGAATGCGCCGCTGTCCTCGTCTGGTAGGATTTTTGCGAACATCGGCTCTAGGTCAGGGTCGATCATCACGCCACCAAAGTAGCGGTCGAACACTGCTTTGATGTAGTTTGTTACGCGACGCCAGTAGCTCTCGGATGCAGTTGCATAGCCTTTAATCTTATTGGCCATGAAGACTTCGAACTGGTTAGCAAACAGTTCGGCTGGTGCTTCGAGCGAATTGGTAAGAGGCACGCCCTTTTCGTCGATCTTTGGAACGCTCGCAACGAGCAGATCAAGGTCTAACTTGCCGTCGTCGGTGTAGTATTTTTCCATCGACGTCCAGAAGTCGGCACGATCTTTGTGGGTCAGAATGTTGAAGTACGCCCAGTGTGCCATCTCATGGTAGAACGTCATCAGACGTGGGTTCGGATACATCTTAGCTGGGGTCGGGACGACGCCAACACGCTGTGATACACCCAAGTCGGTAACACGAGTTGCGCCACTAGATGCAGATGGGATGCCGAACTCATACACTCCCGTCATCGTGGGTCTTGGTGTGGTTGTACGAAGTTCAGGCGCTACCGCTCTGTCGCCACCCATGCGTGTGATGAACTCTCGCGCATGCTGTAGTTCGTCAGAGCCAACACCTGCGAAGATTGCATCCAGCTTACGCATAGCGTCGACGCGCTTTTCGTTGGGCAACTTGATGCCATCAGGTGCGACACGGCTCATAACGTCGTTGAGTGACTTGATCGCCTCGCCGATTGCACGGTGTTCATTGATATTTTTCTGCCAGCGTGTGCTGTTCAGAGCCATCTCATAGTAAAGAACGTCCGCTACAGTGACCTCGTCGATCTTTTTGACGTGGTCTGCCTTCTTCGCTGCGTATAGGATCGCCGCTGTTTCTTTCTCGGTCAGCGTCGTGTCGGCTGTGATCTCTATATAATGCGCCTCGACTTGGTTCATCGGGCGGCCAAGACTTGTTTCGTAGCCAGCTTCGTTTAGTGCGGCATCTGGTGGGATGCCTTCCATTTCCGCGCGTGCATCGTCAGATGTTGCTTCCCATAGGTCGCGCAGTTTCTTGGGATTGTTGGTAAAGCGGCTGCGATCTGCATACTTTACTTCCCATCCGTCTAAGTCTTTTCCCAGAACCGCAGAGATATTCTTTCCAGCGTCTGCCTGCTTGGGGTCGACCATGCGGATAAGTGGACCGCCGTTCTTGCCCTTGCGAGTTTTGTGCTTGGCGATTGCCAGCTTTGCGCCACGAACCAGTGGCAACTTTTCGATAGCTGGTGCCTTGGCTGTCGTTCCTCCGTCGCGAACCGCCTGCAATGCACGGCGGAATGCCTCTGGATCATCGCCGAACTCGTCGAGAAGTTTCTTGATGTTGTTCTGCGTTGGACCTGTATCCGTAACTTTAGGCATCGAGCGGTCTTTGCGGCCATCGCCACGCGCTTCAAGTGCCAGTTCCATGCTGTCATAGGCACGGCGGGTGTAACCGTCTGCATATGCGACGGTGCCTTTTGGAACCTGCACCTTGCCAGTACGGGTCATAATAGTTTCTGGGCCAAGTGTGGTGTACGCCACGACGTCTGGACCCTTGCCGCTGCGTGCTTCGATAAGAGCGGCCTCGAAGCCAAACTCGCTGCGCTTCACGCGCATGTCGCGAGTTGTTGTGTATTCGCTGCCTTTCTCAATGGGGGTGCCACGGCGTAGGAAGCCTTGGATGCGGCCAGCTACGTTGCGTCCAGCAGTTGTGAACTTCTTTGCGTCTTCGATGCTGTCGCCTGTGCCACGGATCGCTTGGGTATCGGCACCGCGTTGCGCTCTGATCTCGCCTGTCGCAATTTCTGTCGCAAGATCGGCACCCATCCCAGGCTGTTGACGACGAAGTTCTTTCGCACGACGCTCAATCTTTTTGATTTCCGTCTTGGTAAAGTCGATAGAGCCAAGAGATACTTCTGGGCCATCGTCTGGCATGATGTCGGTCAGGTGATCGAACAGAGCCAGAATGTCTGCGTCTTCTGATTTCGATGAGCGGGCAAGCATTGCTACGGCTTGGCGCAATGCGTCGAGGTCTTCCTCTGCACCGATAAGATCAAGTGCATCGTCTAGCTCTTGGCGAACCTGTGCTGCATATGCGTCAGGCTCCGCGTCTGGTGCGCGTGCCGCAATGGCTTTGTTGACCTGCGCTTTTGTGACCTTGCCAGTCTTGCTGCGCTTGGGTGGCGTGATGCCGTTCGGGTCAATGCCAGCGAACAGGGCTTGGCCACGCAGTGGATCGGTAGATACGTCCTGCTTTGGTGCAGGAGTTTCGACCGCTACGGGGTCAGGGCCAGCCGCTGATGGTAGCTCGTCGTCTGTTTTTCTTGCAGCCAGTTCGTCGATGGTAGGCTTGAGTTTGGCGCGTAGGTCTTTGACGCTTTGCTGGGTTAATACATTCCCACGCTTGCTGACTTTGATTTCGCCATTGGACACCATAACAGACAGGTCGTACTCGCTGAGTTCGGCCTGTTCGAGTAGGCTGCGAACACTGTCGCGCTGGGCATCTGAGCGATACTTAAATTCAGGGAAGCCCTCTGCTTCTGGTGCTGCACCGTCTAGTGGCTCTGTTGTTGGTGACGTCTCAATAGGTGAGGCGGCTGCATCAGGGCCATCAGGGGATGGAGCATCTTCCCCACCTGTCGCAACCGCCTCGTCAGCCGCTGCTTCTGGTGGAGTTTCCGCTGCGGCTTCTGCTTCTTGCGCTCTATCAGCTTCGATACGCGCTTGAATATCGTCGATGCGTGCATTCACTGCATCTACGTCTGAGGCGTCCTCGACTGTGCTGACGAGTTCGCGCCATTCGGAAAAGTCGCGCTCGTATTCTTTTGTTCGACGTGAATGACGCGCTCGTTGCTGGCTGTCGTTTGTCCCGCCGAAGTTGATGATGTCAGCTTCCTCTTTTGCAAGGCGCTGGGTCATCGGAATTAGTCGTGTTGCAGCTTCTAGTCTTTGCTGCATTGCCTCAATAACGTCTGGGTCTGCGCCATCTGCACGCAGTTCATCCACGCGATCACGAAGTGCATCGCGAATTGCTGTTGCACGGGCAGTCTGCTCTTGCCACTTGGCATCGCGCTGCTGCTCGGGTGTCAGTTCGGGTGTGTCTTCCGCTGCTTCGTCTGCCTGACGAGGTGCAGGCATCTGGAAGTCTGGCATTTCAGCAGGAATGCGACGCTGCGCTTCCTGATTGGACATGCCGCCAATTTCTTCTGGGCTGTAGCCAAGACGTCCAAGGTTCTGTGCCTGCTGTGCGCCAGTACGGGAGGCCAATGCGCCTGCACCTGCACCGATTGCGCCACCGACTGTACCGCCAAGACCAGCACCGATTGCTGTCGCACCAGCTAATTCGCCTGTGCTGAAGTTGTCGCGAAGCCCAAGTTGGATGTCGCGCGTCTGGTTTGCCGCGTTTACGATTGCTTCTTGGCCACCAGAAATTGCTGCTTCAGACAGCGCACCAGAGCGTGCGCCTGCTGTGACACCAGCACGAGTTGCGCTGCGACCCGCTGCTGTTGCTGCACGGGCTGCGGTTGTGGCCTTCGCATATGCGTTGACCCCTGGAATAAGGTTGATTGGGTCTGCGATGATCGCGCCTGCGGCGTCACCTGCTGCGGATAGGAAGCCACGGCCACCTTCTTGCCAGAAGTTAGGTAGTGAACGCCATGCTTGTTGCAGACGGTTAAGTCGCTGCTTCTCGTCGGAACCCGCTGTCGCTGCTTCTGCTGCTGAACTGATCGCGCTGACTGTGTTGAGGTCGTCCCAAGTGTTGTCTGAGTAGAAACGGTCTATCAATTCCTCTTCCGTTAGGAAGCGGACGCCTTTGCTTTCGTAGTGTTGGCGTAGATCGTTGAGGAAAGCAGGGCTGCGAAGCAGGTCTGCGCCTCCAGTATTGGACAAATAGTCCACATTTTGCGTCTGTGTGACAGTGTTTGGGTCGATAAGCGCGGGGGCTTCAGGCAAATACTTCGACATTGCGGCGGTTCTCCAGTTATCCGTGAGCAATCAAGCCGATGATAACTGGAGACGCCTGTAGGTGTCGTCCTTACTGAGGAAGTCTGATCTGTCTATCGTTCGCTAGTGCATCCAGAACTGGATCATATTTCTGCGATAGCTGTTCGGCTGTCATGTTTTGGAAGTCGACCAGCATCTGAGCGTAAAGCTGCGGGTTCATATTCTTCAGATTGCGGCCATATTCTTGTAGCCTGTCGAAGCGCGGCTCCACCCACGCACGACGGTCTTGCACACCTTGCGCATCTGCTTCATTCATCACGCCTTCTTCCGAAAGCCAGCGAAGACCCGCATGAAGTGGGCTTGTGATCCAACCAACTGCACCCGCAGGACGCATGTTTACGCTGCTGCGGATTTCATTGCCTACGCCGTATACTTCTTCCACACTTTCACTGACTGATCTGCTGATTGAAGACTGGTCTTCAGACGGTGCATCAACAGTCTGGTTAGATGGAACAGGTTCTGGCGTTTCATTCGCACGCTCGTTGGCTTGGGTGATCGCTTGCTCGATGACGCGAGATAGCTCGGCTGCGCCGTTGTTTGCAGGATCAATGATACCTTGCTGAACGCGAGCCTGATCCCAACCACCAGAGTTGTAATAAAGCCATGTGCGCTCTGAGCGTGCGCGTGCTGCCATCTCCTGCTCAACCAATGCTGGAACACTGTCGACCACAGTCTTGAGCTTCATAAGCTCTGAAGCCAAGACGCTTGGGTTGTTACCATATGCTTCGAGCATTTGATTGAAGCGTTCGCGGTAGCCATTCATGGCTGTTGTCACGCTGTCGGTCTCACTGTTGAACCAGTCGTCGAATGTTTGTGGTTGATACAGGCCATTCTGCTCACGCTGCTGTTCGATGAACTGATCGCGTGTTTGTTCAATGTTTGGCGTGAAGCCACGAGACTGTAGCTGCTCCAAGATGTAGGATACTGCAACGGCTGGGTTGTCTTGCGCCGCTTCGCGAGTTTCTTCATCCATGCCAGAGTTGATCTCGAAGACTGCGTTCGCCAGTTCAGGTGAGTAAGCATAACGCTGACCAAGCTGCATACCCAAGGTGCCAGCAACCTGCTCTGAGAAGTAGTTGCCAAGAACTTCTGTAAGACGACCTTGGTTGTTTGTGACGTATGTACGAGAAACTTCGGCCAGTGTTGCGTCCAACTCCTGTGAGCGAGTTGCGTAATTTTCTTCCTGTGCGTCGCGCTCGGAACCAACGTAACGGTCGAGGTCTGACTGGAATGCCAGTGCTGGGTTGCTTGAAACTTCTTCTTTTGTCTTGCCGTATAGGCGCTGGAAGTCTTCGTCCGAAAGGTTGCGGGCAGCGATGTCGTACATTTGTTGTAACGCGCTGTCGTTGTCGCCATCGCGCAGGAAGCGTTGCAGACGTGCGTTGCTTTCCCAAGCGTCGATCATGCGGTTTACACGACCTTGGCTTTCGATTTGGTTCTGCTCTTCGCGCTCTGAAACGAGACGCTCGGCTTCGGTAACGTATGGCGCAAAGTCAAAGCCTTCGAGCATCTGCTCACCGAATGGTGAGTTTTGCAGGTAGTTGCGCAGCGCAGGCTCTACGCCTTCAGGGCCAAGAGTTGTTGCTGCGTCGCGTGCGATTTGCATTAAGTTGGAGTTGTTGGTCTGACGCCACTCCTGCATGCTCATCTGAATTTTGCGGTTAGCGGCCTCGATAAATGGCTGCATCTGATTTGCAGGCAGCCCAAAGAAGCGAGACATCTGGTCTGGGTCGAGGGCTTCTGTGTTGTAGCCATACATATTCAGATAGTTGTCGATCTGCGGCATGCTCTCCATCAAGCGACGGCCCATTAGAGTGTCGCGGTTTTGGATCGTGAAGCGATTGCGCAGGTTCATGCCGTTCACAATCTGTTGACCGTTGGGGCCAAGTGATTGGACGAATGTATTGTATGCTCCGTCGAAGTCATCGCCGCTCATTCCTAGAACAGCACGGTCTGCCATGGCTTCGAGAGTAGACAGGTCTTCGGCGCGACGACGGAAGTTCGCGGATGTTTGCTCCAAAAGACGCTGCTGTTTGCGGGCTTGGCCTTGCTCTGCAAGACTTTGCAAGACGTCCTGAGATGGTGCGCCGCCTCGTATGTAGTTTGATCCAAGACCATTGCCCGCCATGCTGTCGATGAAAGACTGAAAGTCCTGAACCGTAGCCTCTGGGTTCGAGGCTTGGAATTGCTGGAACGCTTGAGCTAGTTCGCGACGCTGCCTGTTACGGTTTTCTCGACCTTGTTGCGCTCCTCGTGATGCGTAGTCAAAAAACATTATCCGCCGCCTCCCATCCAACTAGGGAACTTCGAAGTCGCCCAAGTGCTAAACCTATTATAAAGCTCGTTATTCGGGTCCAGATCACCCGCGCTCGCATCTAGTAAGTCACCGAAGTGTGAGCTTGCATTTGCCATTCGCTCACGACCTTGGTTGTACTGACCCATCAGTCCGCTAATTATGCTGTTGTTGTAAGCATTAGCATTGCTGAGATAGTTCATTGGGTTCTGAAGCGTCTGGTTATATGGAGCCATAACCGATGATCCAAGGTTCAAGCCAGCCGTTGATGCTGCTGACGACGGAGATAGCGTGCTTGCGTAGTTGCCGCCAATGTTGCCGTCGTAGATAGCGGAGCCAATCGCTACTGGTGAGCTATAATTATTGTTGCTTGATACGCCAGACATCAGGTTCATTAGGTTGTAATCGTAGTTCGACATGCCAGATGTCATCGCATTCGATGCGTCGTATAGGCCAGATGTAACTGCGATTGGTGCGCTGTAGTTATTCGCACTCACGATGTTACGATCTAGGATGCCAGAGCCAATGTTGGCTGCCATCTGATATGCGCCAGTTGCGCTTGGTAGCTGACGTAGGTTCTGAAGGATGCCAAGCTCTGCGCCACCGATGTTTGCAGTCTCACCAAGGATAGCTGCACGGCGATCCATGATATTACCTACATTTGTGGCCATTGCATTACTTCTGCCAGAAATGTAGCCCATTGCGTCGTCATACGCGCGAGAGCGTGCGTTCTGATATTCCTGTGCCAGACGCCCAGCAATGTCGCCACGACGTTGGGTTGCACCAGTCGATACGTCGATGCCAGCGCGGATCAAGTCTGCTTCGTTTACTGATGCAACTGCTTCTGCTGCACGGTCAACGTCTGACATATATTCGCCAGTACGCCTTGCAACCTCGGCATCAATCATCTCAGGTGTGATCTGTTCGATTTCTGGGATGTAGCCAAGCTGAGATGCTGTAGCTTCTAGGCGGCTTTGCAGGTCATCCGCGCCAGCAAGTATTTGCTCGCGGATACCCATCTCAGCGTCACGTTCTGCTTGCGCTTGGCGCAAATAATCTTCGTATTGATCGACCACGAACTGACGCTCGTCTGCACGGGTGTCGCGATCTTCAAGGAAGCGAGCCATTTGCTCGTCGCGCTCTGCACCCGCTACGTCTTGTGCCTGCCCTAAAAGCATTTTAGCGAACTCTCGTTCGCTTGCCACTAGGTCTCTGTTTCGTGCAGCTTCGCGCAAGCGATATAGCTGCATCTCTCGCGCTTCTTGGTCAGCCATTGATTGGCGTTCTGCAAGACGATCTGCTTCGTCTTGATAGATGCCCATCGTGAAGTCGCGCTCACCCGCCGCAATATCTTGGGCAATGCGTAGCTGTTCTAAAGCAAAGCGCCGTTCATCGGCGCGTAAGTCTTGGTTTGTTAGAAGCTGCTGAAGCTGGAAAGCTCTCTGGCGGGCAGCATCTCGGTCGAGTACCTGCTGCCTGTCCATGCCATACTGGCGTTCGGCGTCTAGTTGGTCGAGGTAAGAGAATAGTTGGCTTTCTGCGAAGTCACGCTCTGACCCCCGCGTCATGCGGTCCATCATCTCGCGCTGACGGATGTACTCGTTCTCTTCCTGCTGCGCTCGAAGGGCGTCTAGGTAGCTGCCGTAGTTCTGATTGTACTGATCGCGCTGCATTGCCAAGGCATCGTAGCGAGCGCGTATGCCGTCACGATACTCTTGGCCCGCTTGGCGCGTGCCGAGTATTCCCATCCCCATTTGGAGCATTGTGGAAAATGACATCTACCTACTCCTTTTATCCAACACGAATTACATTGCTGCTAAATGCGTTCGGGTTGGTCGTAAATTCGTCTTCATCTTCTTCTTGGTTCTGGATCATCGCCATGAACTGTTGCATCGTCATCGGGTCGATCTGCGACAAGTTGTCAAACTGAGGCAAGCCGAATGCGTTCAGCGCGTTAAGAAGTGCGTCTTGTGCGTTCGTCTGACGGGCTGCCACGTTCTGAGCGTCTTGCTCTAGGCGGTTGCGCTCGCCGTACAGACGTTCTTGCAACTGATCGAGTTCGTCCATCGCAACCTGTGCGTTGTAAAGTTCGATCTCTGCTTGCTGCGCGTCTAGGCTGCCGAGGTCGCCCTCCAGATCGCCAAGGCCATAGTATGTGGCGTTGTTGACCTGTTCGAGTAGACCTTGCGCTTTGGTTTCCAGTTCGTTGCGGTAAGTGTTGAGTTCTTCCAAGCGTGTGTCGATGTCGCCGATGGCTGTGTTCACATTGCCTTGGATTTCCTCTACTCGACCACCTGAGAAGCGAGACAGGTCGCGGTTCAGGTCTGACAGTTCGCCTCGTGCGTCGCGCATCCCTGTCTCGTCGTACAGTTCGAGACCCGCTGCGCCTTCAGAGATGCCTGCGATTGGGTTGTTGATTGCGTCTAGGGCTTCACCGCGCTGTGAATACAGGTCTGAGATGTCTAGGCCAGCTTGGTTGCGGAACTCGTCTGAGCCACTGAAGTCGAAGTCCAGAAGACTTTCGAAGCCAGTGATGTCGGCGTTTAGATTGTCGAGGTCTTCTTGTAGAGCGTCGATGCCAGCTTTGCTGTAGATGCCTGTGCTGTCTGCAAGGCGATCAAGCGATTGTGCTGTGCGCAAGTAGTCTCGCTCTGCGTCTTCGATGCGACCCTGCTCAAGCTGACGCTCTAGGTATAAGTCGCCGAGATCGCCTTCGACGTTGCGAAGGTCATCTAGCTGAGTGCCGAAGTCAAAGTCTAGCTCTGAACTAAAGCGGCGAGCCTCGTTCTGACGCTGGTCGATCAATTCTTGCAGTGCGTCCATCTCGTCGATGTTCGCAATGTTGTAGCCGCCGAGGTCTGTTGCATACTGAGATGCGAAGCCACCAAGGTCAGTGCCGAACTGGTCGATGCGATCTAGTTCTGTCTTGCGGTCAGTGCGAAGTTGAGCCAGAGCTTCTGCTGCGCCTGTTGCAGTTGCGTTTGCGCCAGAGAAGTCGAAGTCTAGCAAACTTTCAAAGTTGCCGATGTCTGTGTTGTAGTCGTCAATGTCGTAGCCAAGGTCGTTCATGCTGTCGATGTCAGCAATGCCAAGGCTGTCTGCAAAACGGCTCAAGCCAGTTGCGCGGCGCTGGGCTTCCAGTTCCGCTGCTGAGATGCGGTCTAGCTCTGCCTCTCGGTCGTCAAGCAAGTTTCCGACGCCGCGTTCTGTCTGCCCCAGGCTATTTAGCTGGTTGCTGAAGTCGAAGTCTAGCAAACTGTCGAAGTCGCTCGCTGCGTCTTGCTGCGTGTCGATCAAACCTTGCAGATTGTTTAGATCATCAAGGTTGGTGATGTTGTAGCCAGACAGGTTGTCGGCGTAAGTATCGGCAAAGTTACCAAGGTTTGTGCCAAAGTTTTCTATGCGGGTTTCTTCTGCCGAACGTGCATCACGCAATCCTTGGATTGCACTTTCAATACCGCTGTCGTCATATGACAGGCCGCCAACTTGGCCAAGAATGTCTGATGAAAATGCGTTATATCCACGTTCTAGGTCAGCAAGCTGATCCTCGTATCCACCAAGCCGATCTGTTTGGGAGATGTCTAGGCGACCTACGTCGCGGTTGATCTGGCCAAGATCGAAATTTAGGTCAGATTGAAAGTCGCTAATTCTGTTTTCTTCTTTGCGACGATCACGGCTTAGACCTTTCAAAGATGTGCGTAGGTTGTCGATTGTGTCTAGATAGTCAGGGACGTTGCCTGTCATCGCCGATCCAAGGGTTGGGATGTCGTCAACTGTGGCTGTCCCGTCATCTGTCGTCAGTACGCTGCTGAATGTTGGGCGATCTGCGCTGAAGCTCAGATTTCCTAGAGCCGTCTCCATGTTGTTAAGAGACGTTAGGTAGTTGTCGTACTGGTTCTCGTTTGCTGATGTGGTTGGGTCGTCGTACAAATCGGCGATTGTAAGACCGCCGATGTTGTTGCGCAGACCAGTCAGGCCAGAGATAGCGTTGTTAAAACTTGCATTATAGCTATCGACGGCTGTGTTGTAGGCGTCGGCTTGAGTTTGGTACTCAGCTTCGCGTGCGTCGACCGCATCGGATAGACGTGCGAGGCGCTGACGTTCGCGCTCTTCCGCCGCCTTCTTTTCTTTTCTGTTCTTTTCGCTTTCGTTGACTGCAACGCCAACGCCGACAGTAACAATCGCTGCTACGAAAAAGCTCATTTGCCCTTCTCCTCTTCCAGCTTCTTCAATTCGGAAGAGGAACCGACTAGGCCAACCTCATCAAAAGATTTGGCGATAGCTTCGGCTTTGATGAGGTCTAAGTCCTCTTCGCTTCCGTGTTTTGTGGGTAAGACATTTACCCAGATGCAATCTTCCTCAACCACGCCGCAGCGTTTGCCGCCAGCAGGGGTGACGAAGATCGAAGGAGCAGAAAAAACCTTTGTGCCTTTCTCTGTGGCGCAACGAACGCGCCCCTTCATAATGATGTGGATCATCGGGATTTTGTGGATTTCCCCAACGACCACTTGGCCAGCGTCCATGTGCAAGACACGAATGTAGTTGTGGCAGCCGAACTCATCGTACTTTGGTGTGAAGATGTGTTCGTATTCCATGTGAGTGCCAGACGCGTCTTGTAGTTCGCCTGCCTCGATGCCGTCTTGCATCAAGCGTTCAAGCAGAGAGACCTTCTCGCGAAGCTCTACCTCTGCCTTTGTGTTTGATGGTGCGACAAGCTGCTGCCCCATAGACTACTCCTAGCTCGCAACCACACTGACCGCGAGCGTGACTTCAAGTTGCGACGTCGATGAGACGTTAGTGACAAGGAAGCCAATCTCGTGAGAGACAGTGGTTGCGTCGATTTCTAGTGGTGTACCAAGAACACTTTCGTTCACGACGGATGAGGCGCTGAATGTTGAGCCATAGCCCACGCCGTCAAATGAGATTTGAACGGTACATGTGCCAGACGTGGTCTGGATGGAGATACCATCGACCCGCAGTTTTTGGCGGTAGATGCGTTTGATCGCATAGTTTTGAGCGGAAGGCGTCGCGACATTTAGATACAAGCTATCTGATGAAAGCACTTCTGGTAACTGGGAGGAAGGTAGTCGACCAGAACTATCTAATGACGCGACGCCATTGGCTGCGCCTTTTTGTGTGACAGGGACGACCGAGGAGAGATCGACCGTGCCATACTCAAGCGCCGTACCAGTGCCGTTCACCTTCACAAACTGCCCTGAGTTTGATGTCGTAAAGGTAGGGAGAGAACTGTCTGGAGACGTGCGCAGCCATTGTGTGCCGTCGTAGAATTTAAGTTGGTTCGGCGTTACCGATGTGTCGTGCCACAAATCGCCCGTTGCCACGGTGACTGGAGTGGATGACGAAACAGTCAGTTTTGCCTTTGAGCCAAGGTCTGTAACAAGATCGCTGACTTTCGCTTGAGCAATGTCGCCATTGGCGATTGTGATCTTGTCAAAGCGGATCAAGCCAGAGGCAGTGTCGACATAGTTTTCCTCGAACATCATGCCAGTAACGGCTTGGACCGAGGTGTTTTCAACGGTTAGGATTGTGACCACGTTGCCAGAAGGAACAGCCGTTGTGAATGTGACCGTATTGTTCGCTGGCTGTAGCGTGTAGTCGTTCGCACCACCTTCGCGCTGAAGGATGCCGTTCTTGTAAACTTGCAGCTTGGTGTCTTCATTAAATACGAAGGGGAACACGGCCTGCGCGTTCACTGTGTCCGCATCTGTGCGGGTGTAGCCTGTAATCGCTGTGGCTCGAATTTTAAACAGCGCTACAATCTCACCTGCCGTGCGGCCAGAGTTGAACGTGACGACGCCAGCAGATGCTGATCCGCCAGTATCGCTTGTTGTATAGTCGTGTGTCGCGCCTTCGCGCTGCAAGACACCGTCGACGTAGACGAGGATTTCGTCAGTTGTTTCGTGAGCGTAGTCAAAGTCTGTCTGTGCAGAGGTTGCTGTGTAGTCGACACGGCCAAAAATAATAGGCGCACCGATCTCACCAACGTCTTGGCCGCTTTCGCCTCGCAGTTCAGCCAGAGTGGCTAGAGTTACCCACCCACTTTCAGGGTCGGTGTACTCTCCGACGCGGTACTGAATGCCAGCTGCGCTGTCCTTGCGTAGTTCGATGGGGCCATCGAAGTTGCCGTCTGCATCAAAAATCTTTTGCAGCAATTCGCCAACGGTACTGTTGCCGAGTTCTGCTGCGTTTAGATACCGAATTACATTTTCAAATTCAGTATTGATGTTTCCCGATGAACCGTAGTTCTGTGGGTATTGTTGTCTTATTCGAGCCATTTTACGTCCTCACGGTCACTGCGAAGCCAATTATCCTAAGTAGCCCGCCACCGCCCTTGGTCTTGAAGCGATATTGGGCTGCGAGATAGCGATGTGACCACTTGCGTTCATATTGTTTGGATAATGGCACATCGAGAAAGTAGTTGTCGTCCGATGTGTCATCTACCTCGATGACAAGTGAGCCAATTACACGCCCATCTAAGTCGACCGCGTCCATCTCAATGATGCCCTTGCCAGTTGCCTGCAAGATGACGCTTGTCGTTTCCTTTGTATCCATCAAGCTGCCGTGCCAAAGGAACGGTGTGACGACTTCCATTTCAGGGGTAAACGCATCATCACGGTCGTCTTCAATCTTGAGAACTTCGTATGCGCCACCGTTTGTTCCTAAGACGAGCTTGCCGCCAAGGAATGTACCGCAGTTTGCGTTGAGGAAATCGCCAGTGCTGAACTTTGGCTGGGGCTGTCCGCCCTCTGGATTGGTTGCAAGGGTCAGGCGCTTACATGTGGTGCCGCTACCCTGCGGGAAAAAGACGTGATATTGCGCTGTGTCCTGATCGAACACCGCACTGATTGTTTCAGGGTCAGCGACAGAGTTGAACAGTTCGCGGTAGAGGATGTCGATCTTGTCGGACATCGAATAGCTGTAAACGAGGATACCGTTTTCCTCTGAGCGCTTGATTGAATGGACGCCAGAGCGTGAGCAGAACAGAAGGTCGGTGCCAGCGTTTACGATAGTGTTGTGAGATGCGCAGCCAATGTTGATGTTGGCGTTATCGTCGATCACCCAGCGCGTTAGGTCTGGGTCGACACGATAGATGATAGCGCGGTCAGCCGTGAAAACGACAAGGCGGTTTTGTTCGAATGAGCCAAGGCCAGTGATCTGGTCGGCAGTACCTAGAAGGTTTGCGACGTCGATAAAGCCAGCGCGTAAGACGCTTGTGCTGTCTGCTTCCTCGTCGTCTGGAAAGATTTGGTCTTGGTCGACGCGAGAAAGGTGGACTTGGGTCTCGCGACCTGGGATGCCTGCAACCGCAAGACGTCGCTGTACAGACGTGATGTATGCAGGGCGCAGCAGGTCTGCTGCTGGCGATTGGTTGCGATTAAAGTTGATGCCGTCGTAAGAATACATCGGTCTCGCGCGAGAAGCGAAGACCACATTCTGGTTGAAGACGGTACTGGTTACGATAGCTGTGGCCTCATGGACATTCTCCAAGACGTGGCCACGCTCTGAGTTAAAGTTAATGCCAGCACCCGTTCGTTCCACCCAGACCAACTCGTCTTTACCAAAGAAACGGACATGTTGGACGCGATATTCCCCGCCGCGTTCGAGGCAAGATGCGTCACGCACAATCTGGCCACGCCAGTCTGCGGTCGCGTTGTTGATCTTGGAAAGATGCTGTTCCTTGCCAGTGTCGAGCGATGTGATGTCGCGCGACGTGTCGAGACCTTGGAAGTTCTCGTAAACGAACGTCTTGGTCTTGAGGCCAGTGGTTGAACGTGTGTTGCTCGACATTAGTAGCTAACCGTCCCGTTCTTGGTGTTGGTTGTGCCACCGTTGATGTTGCGCTTGTTAGTGCCACCATCGACAGTACGCATCTGAAGTTTGGTGTTGCCGTTGTATTGCTCCCACATCCGAGCATTCAGGATGCGCTGGAATTGAGGCGTATAGATTTGTAGCTTGTCGCTCATCTGTTGAGCGGCATAGTGATACAGCAAACCTGCCACGACGATCTGGTCATTGATGGCTCTGACGTCTGTGGGAGACTGATAGTAGTCAACTTCCACACCGTCGTAGTAGGGGTGCATGCGTATCTCGTCGATAATCATGTTGGCAAATTCAATGAACATGAGCATTACGTCACCGTCCACTGTGCCAGCATGGAAGTCGCCATAGCGTCGCAAAGCCTGCATGGCCAATGCGTTTAGTGGCGCGTTCGTTTCGCGGATGTGGGGGTTGGTGTTGCTCTGTGCCATAGGTTATACCTTCTTGACGATACGGGCGTTCTGAACGAAGTGGTTGGCTTCGAAACGAGCCACATCGCTTTTCTTCACTTTGTACTCAAGCCGACCATTGCTGAAGTTGCGGATTGGATTGATGCCAGCCACCGCAAACATTGATGGCTCTTTCTCGCGAGACTGATACCAGATGTGGTCTGGTTCAGGTTCTGCTTTTGGCTTTGGTGCTGCTTTGGCTTTTGGCTCTTCTTGAACGTAAGCCTCATTCACGTCTGGTGTGGATGGATCGTCAGCGATGAAGTGGCCATCAGCAGTGCGTGCGCGGGTGCGCTTGGGTGCTGCTTTGGCGGTTGGTTTTTTAGGTGCAGTTGCCATGTTTCCTCCAAAAAATAGGGGGCGTGTCTACGCCCCCTATAATGAACTACTTGTTGACTGCGGTCGTCCTTACGATGCAGTGCGTGTACTCCAGTTTTTGATATAGCCGTGTACTTTGTCCTGAAGAAGCTCAAGGCCACATTCAGTTAGGTACTCGTGCTTGACGCTGTCGGCGTCAGGTGACTGACGGTTTTCCAACAGTTGTGTGTCACGACCTTCTAGGTAGCGATATGTCAAATATGGGAAGTCGACGATAATCATCGCGTTCTTCATATTTGGAACCTGACGGAACTGCGGGTGCAAGTGAACCATTAGGTCGCCTGCGAAAGTGTTATAGCGAGTTAGGTTCACGCCATACGCACCTTCTAGTGCAGTTGGTTGCCAGCGATCTTTACCCATCTGTTGTAGATGGTTCGCTACGTTCTCGCCTACGAAAGCGATCTTCTGCTTAGAACCATACTTGAAGATGGTTGAAATCAGAAGCTGGTCGAAGCCTTCTTCAGTCATCTCGCCAGCCGCAGAACCGCCATAAGAGCCGTAGTCTGTGGTGATGTCGACGACGTTAGTCAAGCTGTTCAACAAACCGCCAGTAAAGCGAGTTGGTTGCGCAGAAGAACCGTTGCTCTCGTGCTTCACGCCGAAGAACATCGCACGTTCGATGTCTGACATGTGTAGCTTTAGAGCTTTGGTCATTGCTTCGTCCATCTTGTCGCCAGTGCGCAAGAAGGTTGAGTTTAGAGTGTTCGATACTTGGAACGCTGTACGGAAGATTTGCGTGTAGTTCGATGCAACTGTTGCGTCGAAGCTGATTGCAGTTGGCGATGAGCCACCTTCCTGTGCGGCGAAGCCAGCGATGAACAATTCCGCGTTGTCAGCGATTTGGTGCGTAGTGCCGCCGATGTTACGGGTGACAGTCAGCGTGGTCGCTGTAGTGTCAGCAGTAACGTGCATTACTTCGCCAGTTTCGCTGTTCACGACGATTGATCCGTTGACAGCAAACTTGTTGTCGTCAGACGCGTCGATAGTGATTGTGCCAGTAGATGTCGAAGCGACAGCACCGTTCACAGTCATTTTGCGGTCAGGCAGTTCGTCACGGAAGTTTTTGTACTCAGGGTCGTCTGTAGGTTCAGATGATCCCATTGCCAAAAGTGCGTTCAGTGGCGCGTTGCCGTTTGGTTCCATAAGCGTGAAAAGCTCACGGTAGTTCTTGGGGCGGAAATCAGTCGAAAACTCGCCTGATCCGCGAAGTCCTTGGATAGCAGCCATGAGAGTGTCTCCTTATAAGGCTGGTTACATTTAGCGGTTCAGCGAGCTACGCGGTCAAAACCATCGCGATGCCCAGTGCTGCCTGTCAGGCCGTAGCGCGACGTGTGGCATTGATGTGATTGTAGACGGTTGTTTTAAGTTTTTCGTCCCTATCAAAAAAAAGCACCGCCGAAGCGGTGCAGTGTCAGGGAGAATACGAGGTAAATTATCCCATCCCGCGCTTCGCCATAGCGGCAGAAGCGAATTGATCGAAGCGGTCGCCCTCTGGTGCTGCCTCTGGTGCCGCACCTGCCGCTGGAGTTGAGCCAAGAGAGCCAGTGAAGGCTTGTCTGCGCTGGGCAATCTGGCGCATGCGTTCCATCTCTGGGCTGTCCATGTTGTTTTTGAAGTCTGACATAACTTTAAAAGTTAGCTGGACGTCTGCAAAGTCTTCCATTGTGTAGCCACGCTCTGCTGCGAAGACCATGAAGTCTTGCGCCTTGTCGTCTGGGAGCTTGAGAGCTTGCTGGCTGCGGTCAATGTTGTTTGCGATTTGTTGGCGCACTGCGTTTGCTTGCTTTGCTTGGCCCTGCTGCATGCCAGCGCGGGCGGCGTCCGTCATACCTTGTGCATTGCCCAAGACTTGGCGAAGCATCTGTTGAGTTTGAGCCAGTTGCTGCTGCATTGTTTGCATCTGCTGCTGGCTGCCGACCATCATGTCGCGGTATCCAGGGGGTAGAGACGCTGCGTTCTCTTCTTCCCACTTCTTCAGGGTCGCGTCTAGGTCGCCTTGCTGTGGAGCTTTGTCGTAGGGAGGGCCAGATTTATCGCCCTCTGTGTTGCCCATCTGCGGGTTGGACTGCTGGGCTTTCTGGATAGAAGCCAGACGTTCAGCCATCTGCTTGGGGCTTTCGCCAGACTGGCGCATGTGCTGCTCAAGCAAGTCCATGATGGGTTTGTACTGCGCGTTCTTGTAGTTCATCGCGCTGTAGCGTTCGAATGTCGATTTAATTTGTTGCGGGGTCAGCTTGCGAGTGTCGTTGTCTGCGAACTGAACCTCATAAATGACGGCGTCTGCGCCTATTTTATCGCCTTCTGTTTCAGGCGAGCCTTGTTCTGCTGCCTTTTCTTGAGGGCTTTCTTTGGGTGGTTCTTTGGCTTGCTGTGTTTGCTCGGCTTGCTGCGGAGCGACCCCCATCTGCTTGGCGGCGATGTTGTCTACCATTGCGGCCATCTGGTCGGGTGATTGCGGTGTTGCCATTTCTATCTCCTTTGTCCAGCCGAAGCGGGACGGTTTGCGTTAATGTTGCGAGTATGCACGCTAGATGTCTGGGCTGTCGTCCTTGCTGAGTACAGCTTCGGCTTCGAGTTTCATGCGCAGACGTTCGGGTAACTCCAACATTGTTTTGGCGGCCCATATGGAACCGCGTCTGAAGTTTATTTCATCGAGTGGCATGGAAGGGGTTTCTGCGATTTGCATTGCTGCTTGCAGAATTTCTTGCTCCATTACCTCGCGCAGTACGCGCCAACCTTGCGATTTCGTAAGACCGTCGATGGCTTTGATCTTACTGGCTGGCTTCATTTGCGTTTCTGCTTCTTGCCCTTCTTCGCTTTTGCTGCGCCTGCGACGACGGTGCCAAAGGCACGGTTCTTAGTTGCTGATGATTTCATGGTGTCCTCCTATGTAGACGAGATCATCTTACACTGAGGGAACAGGGTTATCGTCCCTTTAACTCCAAGATGCGGTCGAGCTTTGCATCGAGAGCTTCGAGGCGGTCGATGACGCGACCGATGTCCATGTGGACTTCCTCTTTGGTAATGTATTGCTTGGCAAGCTCTTCCCGCGTCTTGTTCAGTAAGATGTCTAGTCGTTTCACCTCTGCTGTGTGTTGACGGAACGTCCAAAAGGCTGGCGCAATGACCAGCGTCAAGAGGACGTTCCAGAATAGCATGCCGTCGATTTCCATTATTCTGCTGCCGTTTGTTCCTGTGCCGCAATGTGGGCTGCGTATGCGTCTTTTACTGCTTGCGTATGAACGGCTGCGCAGATGGCTTGCACCTCTGTGCTTTCACCTGTGATGTCTGCATCTGGTGCGACTACATGGCGTGAGAA
>Ga0208645_1000516_pt1 | contig 40940 bp, 29 predicted proteins | sample VirMetDEL_Sep_01_FD_184519 | JGI IMG/M metagenome (GOLD analysis project Ga0208645, IMG submission 184519) | Aqueous microbial communities from the Delaware River and Bay under freshwater to marine salinity gradient to study organic matter... | ecosystem: Environmental > Aquatic > Marine >... | reverse complement strand
AGAGACATAAAGAGATATTAAAGAATGGTGGAAGTCAAAGAGATGTTGATGCTCTAGCCAAGCTACAAGAAGATAAAGCAGGTAGAGATCCTAATGCTGTAAAACTAGGAGCAGGTGGATACAATATGTATAATAAGGGAGGAGAGTTTATGGACTTTACACAAACCTCATATAATACTGTAGACAGTCCTGTGTCCTGGGATGATGAAACAGAAAGTTTTATGACTGATGAAGCTCGTAGACAAAGAGAAGAGCATTTTAATATGATAAATCAGGGGTATATATGGGATGCTGAAAATGGTGTGTATGTAAAACCTGAAGAGGAAAAGAAAGAGGAAAAGAAGTCTACTACTACTAACACTAATAAAAGAAAAGAAGAGACTATAGAGTATATTGAGCCTAAGACAATTGATAAGATAGATCTTCCAGAGTCTGAGATTAAGTTAATACCGGCTGTGTTGCCTGATGACTTGAAAGATGATGATAATCAAAAGAAAAAGAAGAGAGTATTACCTAGGGGTGAGTACCTTAAAGATCAGTTTAAGAAAGGTTTAAAGAACAGTGATCTACTTACAAGTGCAGCACAGATAGGTCAGCTTATACCTGCAGCCGCAGCATTTGCTACTAAGCCTAAGTACATGTCTGAACCTGGAAAGGTTAATAACATAAGAGCTGAAAGATTAGATAGAGTAAGTTATAACACAGAGCGTGCTCAGAATGCAGCTGACGCTAGGGCTATGAACAGATTTATTGAGACTAGTGGTATTGGACCAGCTGGTATCATTGCTAAGATGGCAGCTTATGGACGTAAGCAGACTGGCGATTTAAAGATTGCTGCACAAGAATCTAGAGTAAACACTGAGATTGGTAATCAAGAAGCTCAAATAGCTATGCAAACTAAGATGGCTAACCAGCAAGCTAGATTAAACAACATAAAGAATGCTATGTATACTGATGAGTTTAACAGATCTGCTGATGCTGCAGTAGAAGATAGAAAGTTGATGGCGTTAGACAATGCGTTTAAATCTATGGCTACTATGAATACTGATAGGCTTAAGTATGATGCTCAAGAAAGATTAGCACGAGCTATCTCTGGAGGCACGGGTGTATATACAAGAGAGCAGATTGGAAAGATGGTACAAGATAGTCTTGGTCTAGATCCGAGCAGTGCAGAGTATAAGAAGGCAGTTCAGGATTACTACATGCAAATGCTTAAGAATCAGCAAGAGCAACAAAGCGCTATGTACGGCGGAGTTAAAAAATATATTTAATTATGGCAAACAAGTATAGTAAATATAGTCTTACACCTTATGTATCTCAATACGTAGACCCACAAAGTGTACAAGTAAATCAATTACTAAGACAGCGTTATGATAATAACAAGCAGAAGCATGACTTAGTAGAGAGAAGCTTAGCTGGCGTTCAAGTGGGTGGTGGCGATCAGTATATAAAGGATAATGCTATAGCTGATATAAATGATAAGATGGCAAACACAGTTATGGTAGGAGACTACGAAAACTCTGGTGCTATTGTAGATGGTATTGCTCAAGACTTTGCTATGAATGAAGGACTTAAGCTAGCGTCACAATCTTATGCAAATAGACAGGCAGAGATAAAAGCTGCTCGTGAGATAGAGATGAAGACTGGTAGAAAAGTGCTAGACTTCAACGTGGTTAGAGATGAAGAGACTGGAGAAATAATTGGGCATGCTTTTGATGCACACAAATCTTTTTATCAAAATGAAGATGGTTCTATGACTCGTAATATATACCACGGTGGTACAGAGTTAATGATGGACTATGATGCTAAGAAGCAACAGATGCTACAAGGCATTGCTAAGTCTGGATCAGAACTAGGTCCTAGTGATATTTTAGGACTGCTAGAAAGATGGACGGGTGTTAGTGGTGCTAAAGCTGATAGAATAGCTGAAGGTTTACTAGAAGAATACATATCAACATCAGAAGGACAACAAGAACTAAAAAAGCTTACACAGCTTGACGGGCTAAGTCAAGAAGAAGCATACAACAGTATAGTACAAAGCATGAGAGATGTAGCTGAGAAGCAGGTAGGTATGGTTCCTTCTTATATGCAGGCTCCAGAGCAAAGCGGTGCATCAGGGTTTGGAGATCTTAGTAATGTAATGGTACTACCAGGTAACAGTGCTATTGATGCAGGTATGGGCACATTCGAGCAAGTGGAAAAGGATTATGCTGCAGCGTTAAATGCAATGCGAGATGCAAAAACTAATGAAGAGAAAAGAGATGCTCAGATACAGCTAGCTAACATAACTAATAAGCGTACCAACATGTTCGCTAACTCTATGAAGAGTGCAGGTAAAGATGCAAAAAATGCTTACAAGCTAATGCAAGGTTTATTTAAGGGTGACAACTCTAAGTATCAGGTTATAGAACCACTGCTTATGGAGTTGGTTGCAGATCAATCATTCTTTGGCACTGATAGAGCTTTTGGTGGAGACGTTAAGAGATCTATTTATACTGCAGATAACACTCTATTTACTCGTACTAGCTTTAGAAATGTAAGATCTCCAATGCTAGGGCGTAAAGGTGAGCTTAAGAATTTAATGCTTCAACTAGGAAAAGGTATTAATGATATTAATGACATGTTTGGCACTAACTACACTCAGGATGATTTAGCTAATATTGAAAAGATTGCTGAACAATATTATACTATACATAAAGATAAAGGCGGGGATGAGTTATATGAGCATCATACTAATACAGCTTCAATTAAAACTTCAGATAGAATAGCTTTTGCACCTGAAGGTTCTTCAGAACTTAATAAAGTAAATAATGTGATGAGAGGCCAACTATCTATGAATGACTTTAGCTTTTTGAGAGCAGATGGTACTTTTGCTAGCACAAACGATATGGAAGAAATAATAGAAAGCGTTGGAACAGAAGGCGGTGCAACATTTGCAGGACTTACTATGCCCGATATGTTTACAGGCACGCAGGCAACTTTAACATTAAACTATAAAGGTAAATTCTACACAGTGGAACCTAAAAATGTTAGTGAAGGTGCAAAACATCATGATCTTATGTCTAGCATTGCAGAGAGTTTAGGAATTTCACAGCAGTTTGAAAGTAATGAAGGGGACTATGATGCTTTAATTCATGGTGAAATGACGTTTGCTGACTTTAATAATAAAAAACAACAGCAGCAACTAGCTCCACTAGTTCGAGCAGGATTTGATATGAGCACTATTATGCAAATGGTACAAGATCCTATGGCGTTTGATCATAAAAAACTTCCATCAAAACAACAAGCTTTAGCTGCCTACACGTTAACTAATTTAATTAACATAGAAAATAATTTACTAAATTTGATTGGAACTCAAATGGGTATAAGCAGTTTAAGTGAGCTTAGAGAAATAGAGAGTAATCAAGATCATCCAAAACACAATCAGTATAAGGCTATAGAAAAAAGTTACTTTAGCACAACATACGATCCAAAACTATTAGGACTATAACATGGGTATACTAAAAAATTTAATGGAGTTTAAATCTGAGATAGATAAAGATACAGGTTTAGAAGAGGGGTTAACAAAAGCAAAAGAGGCTGAGACTTCGTTGGACGTAGATCCAGTTGAAGGTCAAAGCTTTATGGGTCTTACTCGTAGAACATCTGCAGATCAAAAGTTATTTGAAGATGCTTCAGAGGGAGCTGCAAAGCTATATGAAACTCCAGACTTTCTAAGAGCCCCAATTAATATTGAGAATGATGACCTTACAGATCTAGCTGCGTATGGTCAAAGCAATGCTACAGAGTGGGGTAACGCTGTAGGTAAACTAGCTGGTAAAACTGCTACAGCTACAGTTGGTGGTATAGGAACTATATTTACAAGTTTGCATGGTTTGGGTAAGTATGCAATGACAGACGCTGATGCAGCAGACTCTTTTAAGTCTGTATTTGATAATGAGTTTACACGTGGTCTTGATGATATAAACGAAGCCTTAGACTACAACTTACCTAACTATATAGCAAAAGAAGAAAGAGACTTAGGGTTTTTTAAAAGCTTAGGTACAGGGAACTTCTGGGCAAATGATTTTACTAATGGGCTATCTTTTATAGCAGGTGCTATCCTAACAGAGGCGGCTTTGACAGCTACTACCGCTGCAAGTTTTGGTGGCGCAGCTCCTGCACAAGCTGTAGCAACTGCAAGCTTGCTATCAAAAGCAAAAAAGATATTTAAAATTGCAGGTAAAACTGCAAAGACAACTGATAAGATGGGTGATGCTGCCAGGCTAACTCGTGGAGGGCTATCAGCTATGCAAAAAGCTAGGAGTGCATCCAAGGTAATGAGACAGCTTGTTACAGGTGCTGGGTATGAGGCAGGTGTAGAAGCAAGACATCACTTAGACAGTGTAGTAAAAGACGGTGTAGAGGACTTTGTTTCTAAGAATGGAAGACAGCCTACAGATGAAGAGCTAGCTTTTATAAAAGACCTAGCTACACAATCAGCTAACTCTGTATTTACAACTAACCTCGCTCTTGTAGGTGGTGGTAACATGCTACAGTTCCCAAAAATATTTGGACCTGGAGCACGTTCTATGTCTGGAAGCTTTGGAAAGATCATAAGAGATGCAGGGAAGCAAGTAGCAGCTCCTTATAGAGCAGCATATAGATCTATGGGTAAAGGTAAGTACGTTAGTGCTGCATACCACGCTCTTAAGAATCCATTCTACGAAGGTTTTGTAGAAGAAGGTGGACAGTCATGGTTAAGTAATGCAGGTAGGCACGCATCAGCTGAGTACTATTCTAAAAAGGATAGACCTCATGGTGTTAACGCAGCATTAGACTTGATAAGATCTTTGGATGATACATTCATAGAAACGTACGGAGCTAAAGATACACAGAAAGAAATAGGTTTAGGGTTCTTGCTAGGTGCCATGGGTATACCTACATATGCTAAGTCTCAAACTACTGGTAAAAGACAGTTTGAAATACAAGGGGGTATCGTAGGTGCCATCAGAGAGCAGAAGGATAAGAGAAGACGTACAGATAGATTAGTAGATTATCTAAATAAAAACCCTAATGCGGCTGCTACTATAAAGAACATGCAGACTAACTTCGAGAACTTCTCTAAAGCTACAAACTTACAGCAGGAGATGGATGCGGCGTTAGCAGAACAAAACATGTTTGCATATAAAAATGCAGAGAATGATCAGATGTATAGCTATGTAGATTCTAGAATACAGGCTGGATTGTTTGAGCATGTAATGGAAGACTTTGAGGCTGTTAGAGAATCTAGTAATGAACAGTTTGCAAGAGATATGGGCTACGATACCTCTACTATGACTGATCAAGAACTTACTGATAGAAAGAATAAAGTAGTAGATTCTGCAATAGAAAAGGCTAAGAAGATAAAGAAGGCCCATGATCAGATAAACAATAACCCAAAGTTTGCGCAGTATTCAAAAGAGGTAAGAGACATGCTAACACATGCAGTAGCTGTAGCAGACAATGTAGATTTAAGAGAAGCTGATTTACAAAAAAGAGTAAACGAGCTAGCTGGTACTACTATAGATTTTGATGCTGCATATAGTCAAAAGGCTCCTACAGTCAATAGGGAGTTACAACAGATAGAGGATGTGCTTAGAAAGGATGATACATTAGAAGACAGTAGTCCTGACAAACTATCACCAGAAGCTAGAGCGGAGTTAGAAGTTGCAAGAGATGCCCTGCAACAAAGTGCTTTAAATGGTTTTGGTCAGAACACTCGTGAGGATGCTGACATTATGAATCAGTTTATAAATAATAATCCTAACGAAGCTGCTAAAACAGAATCTCAAGAAGAGATGCTTTCCACACTTAGAGATCTTAGAATGCTTAGAGCTAGACGTGAGCAGTTTATTGATTTATATAATAATCTGACTGACCCTGAAGGTCAGAGAGAGGCGTTCCAGCAGATTGAGTACTACATGGACGACTATAATAAGGAAGAAGCTGAGCGCCAGGCAGTAGCAACTCAGCAAGCTGTTAGAGAGAATGATAAAGTAAGGTTCTATAATGAAAACAGAGAGAACGAAGTTGGAATATTAGGCAAAGACGGTAAAGAAAAGTTCTATAGATTCTTAGATCCGACTACCTTATATAATGTAAAAGATGCTAATGACAAAATATCAATGGATGATATTATGTCAAATGGTGATTATAGACCTGGCGTATCTATACTAAATCAGAATGCAATAGAAAGACGTAAAGTAGCAGAGGCTATAGAAAGAATACAGAAAACTGATACCTCAAGACTAGTAGAGATACAGAAAGAAATAGAGGAACTAGATAAAAGACTGAACTATGGAGCTGAGGCTATGAGAGCCCAGCTTAAGAGATATGAAACTCGTCGTGATGAAAAAGGTAGGTTTGTAAGTATAAACCAACTAGAGAGTGATATGATGCTGGCAGAGTCCCTGTATCAAGAGCTTGGTGAAAAGAGAGATAAACTGCAAGAAGACGCGGAGCTTATAAAAGAGAATGCTAAGTTCCTAGATCAGATGTTGAAAGAGACTGAGTCTGCATTTATGCTTCCTATGGAAGATAGACTTGAGTTAGAAAAACAACTAAAAGAACAAGGCCTACAACAATTAGGAATATCAGGCACCACCTTACAGCCTGATGGTAGCGTTAAGCTGTCAACTAGAACTGAGTTAGATACAAATGCTCAAGGATCTATAAGTAGAACTGAGCAGGCTTTAGAAGAGTTGATGGATCAGATAGCTGTTCTTGAAGATAGTGCACAAAAAGCAAAGAATTATTATGATGTGCTGAAGGATATACTTATGGAAGACAGGTTCTTCAATGCATATACAAAATTCAAAGAAACATATCCAGGAGCAAATCCTCTAGATGCTGCTAAGTTTATAGAGTTTTCTAATGAACAAGCTGATCTAGCTAATCAATATCCTGAGTTTGCAGATCTATTGGTAAATAGACCAAAGATGTATTCTGAGTTCCAGGACTTGTATAAGAAAAGAGAAGATCAAAGGTTCTTGGAGGACGAGTTCTTTGCCACAGAAGAGAAGCTAGAAAAACTAGAAACAACATTGCGTGCCGCTAAGCAAAGAGAAGCAGCTATGATTGATGCCTTAGATAATAAATACAAAGGCATGGAGAAAGTACAGCGTAGTATTATATTTGGTACAAACTATAACGCCTTACAGAAGAAGCTCTCAGCTATAGTTATAGAAGAAGGTAGAGTATACGACCAGGTGATGGGCAGGGGTGTAATTGCGCCAGCTCCTAAATCTAATGAGGCTGTAACAATAGATGGTCCTAGTAGAACAGCTGACTTTATTTCTAATGAAGATAAGACACATACTAAACCTAATGCATTTGATATAGGATATGGTAAGACTGGTGGTATAGACGTAGAGAATAAGTTTGAGGATACCAGTGAGGAGAACATGTCTTTAGACCAAAGAAGATTCTTTAAGTTTGTTGACAGTATACTACCTACTGATATAAGAAATGATAAGTATGAACTTCGTGCATTCCACAGAGGAAATGTAGAAAGTGCAGGTTTAGAGCAGAAAGACATAGATGCATTAAACCAAGACGAATTCTTTACAGGTTCAGAAGCTACACCGGAAAACGCTGATATAGTACTGGCAGTTTACGACAAAGTAAATAAAAAATATGTTAGATCAGAGGATGGCGGACTTATATACACAAAACAACTATTGCCCAATGAAGATGGTAGTAAGTTTTCTGGTGTAAACGAAGACAACAAAGCTCAGTTTGATATTCTTACAGAGGCATATAAAGTTTCTAGAAAAAAGATTTTATTGTCTAGAGGGCCTGTGTCGTTTAGAATTTCAGGTAAAGGTAGAGGCACCGCTGTTATGCAGAAAGACGCAGATGGTAACTACGTAAAGGGTGCTGCTCTAGGTAGAATAACAAATGATGAAAAGAAACTTAAGAAAATAAAAGTTAATATAGCCACAGGTGTAACAGGTCCTGATGGGTTTACAACTATACAAGAAGGTGGTAATAAGTATAAGGTAGTTAGAGGTATGCCATATGCGGCGCACAAAGGCTACCCGGTACCACTAGAAACTAGAACACTTACTGATACAGAAATAGAAACTGCTGTACAAATACTTGCAGCATATGGTACAAAGCTACATTCAACTGATAAAGATGTTGCAGCTGCTGCCAACATTATAGAAGGCACTGATGTTCAAGTTCGTCCATACCTTAATAGTTTAATTGGATTTAACAGAAGAGCTACAGACAGTCCTAACTCTAAGTCATTTGAGATATATGCAGCAAGAGAAGGCGATGTAACATACCTAAACTTTGGCGGTAATAAGATAGATATAAGAAGTCTAGATCCAAACGCCCCAGCTGATGTAGTTAACAGCACTGACGCTGATGGGAATCCAATCAGTACAACTGTAGATATATATAACGAAGCAAACGTACAATTGTTAAAAGAGTTCTTAGCTACAAAGAATCACAACATAGATAAGAGCCTTTTAAACAAGCCTAATAAGCCATACACATCTGTAGTTGTAACACCTGAAGGTACACAACCTGGTGTTACATATGATAGCTACAATGACTATCTGTTCCTACAAAGAGAGGATGGCACCACACCTCCACTTACTACAGGTATAGTTCCAATGTCTAAAGATGTAAACAATACACAGATAAAGAGAACATACCTAAAGTATGACTATGGTCAATCTGTAGCTCAGCAGTCTCCTATTACTCCTGTAGCAAAAACAGATGCACCTACAGACCTTACTGAAGGAGCACAAGAAGACACCGGTCTTGATACTCCTGATATGGTAGTTGGACAAGACTACAATCTTACTGTTACCAAAGCGGATGGCTCACTTATAGGAACCTATGAGATAAGTAAAGGTAATGATAACAAGATAATTGTTAAGAGTGATGATGTTGACACTAATGTTGTAAAGATTATTGACTTCTATAATGCTCAGAAAGATTTATCATTTATGGGCGCTGTATCTAAAATAAAAGAAGTAAGCCCTGGCCTTACCGCTGGATTTGAAATCTCAGAAAAGAATGTTATAGTTCCACCAAAAGTAGATGCTGCTAAACAGACTAATCCTACTAGTGTGGATCAGGCTATACTAGAAGCGTACAGTGCACAAGACTCCGAATCAAAGCAAGCTCCGTCTACTGTAGACATATTAGCTAAGTTCGGTGGGCAGATGGAAGATCCTACTATGGGACCTGAAGTACAAGACTTGTTAGCTTCTGAAGTTACAGAACAATACAAAGCTGCTAACATACCTGCAGAGATAGCATGGTTTGAAGGTAAGTTTCCTAACATACCAATCAAAGTAATAGACGGACTTATTGATGGTAAGTCATATGGTAGAACTTTAAATGCTGCTAGAGTATTACTATCAGATCTAGCACAAGAAGGTACAGTATATCACGAGGCGTACCACGTAGTATCAGGTAGATTTACTACTCCTGAAACTAAGCAGGAGATAGAAGATGCATTCACAAGACTTACTGGTCAAACAGAAAATATAGAAGAGGGACTTGCTGAAGAGTTTAGATCTTACATGTTAGTAGGAGATAAGTATAAGATAGGCAACAAAACAAATAAGGATAGTAATTTTATAAAACGATTCTTTAATGCAATCAAAGAGTTCTTTAACACAATGCTTGGTAGAGGGCCAGCAGCGGACAGACAAAGATTACAACAGTTCTTTGATAGTATTAGAGATAACAGATTTGTACAACCTGTAAACAACCCGGACTTTGCAATGTCCATGGATAAGCGTATTACACTAGCAGATGGTTCTAAGATAAGCGTAGATCAAAGCAAGGCTATTACAGAATCACTAACTCGTATAATGTTTGGACACTTGTTTAATGGTCAGGTGGCTGGATTCAGTATGGCTGACTTGTTAGACTTGTCATCTAAGAATAACTCAGATGCAAAGAAACAAAAGATGCAGGAGTTAATGAATGTTACGTATCGTACATACTTTACAAATCTAAATAAGATAAGACAAAACGCAAGCGCAGAAGTACAGCAGGATATAGACAACTTAGCTGCGATGGTTTATCACAATACAACAGCTGTTACACAATCTGTATTTGACTTTCTAGAGCAGTTTAAGGTACAACTAGAGATAAAAGAAAATGCAGAGTCTACTAAGCTAAGAGATAGCTACAATATAAATGAGAATAATGAAATTAATCTAAAGGACACTGCCCCAGCTGCTGTAAAACTATTAATTGCTACACTGCCTGCATCTAGAAGTATGAAGAATACAAATAGTGCTTATGGTTTAGGACTAGTAGACTACAAGCCTTTCTTCAATCTAGTTCTTAAAAGACTAGCAGGCACTGAGTCATTTGCAGATCAGATAAATAAACTAAGAGAGTTAGCTATAGAACACCCAGAGTACGCTGACATAGCTGGTACACCTGGTCCTATTACAACTCTTATAAACAGACTGCAGGTAACTAAAGATGCATCTGCATTAACTGCTAATGAGTTTAAACTACAAAGACAGTTTAGACAGCAGTTCCATAAATTTAATAGTGAAGATATTATAGCTATATACGACGCAGAGAATGGACATGTTACATTTATGCCTGCTAACGCAGATAGAGAGTCTGCTCTTATCATGTCAGAGTTTAGAGCTAACTTTAAAGAAAGAGTACAAGAAGGTAAAGGACCTTTCTCTGTAGATCCAGAAACTGGTAGAGTAGTGATAGAGCCGAATAAAGCATTTAATGTTAATGGTCGTCAAATGACTCTTGCTAAGCTTGCAGGTAAAGGAGCCAACATTAATGAGGCTGATGCTCTTGCAATATTAAACTACATGGGTGTAGAGTTTACTAACCCAGAGTCTCTTAGTACTAAACAAAGAATGAATATTCTTTCAGAGCTTGTACCATCAGAGGGTACAGGTATACTATCTAAACTAGTAGAGCTTGGTGAAGAGGGCGTTAGTATAGAGGATATATTCAGCAGAGAAAGCGGAGCGTTTAGTAGATTTAAAAAGATTATAGATATACAAGCTGATAGAACTGAAAAGTCTGTGGACCTACAGTTCCAAACAGCTGATGGTAAAACTGCTTATGGCGTAATAACAAATAACTTTACAACTAATATAGTAGGTAGACTAAACAATGGTCGTGTACCTGAGTTCTTTATAGATCCTGAAACCGGGGAACTAATGGAGTCTGTTAAAGGTTCTATATTCCTAGAAGGAAGTATGGGAGGCATGAAGATAGGTATGGGTACATTGAATGGTATCAAGAAAGAAGGTAACCGTAGAGGGTTTGTATATGAAAACAACTCGCCTTCTAGAAGATTTAGAACAGACTTCAATGCTGTGCTAGATGGTAGAATACCACAGATAAGACCAGCAGAAAAGAAATCACAATTTGTATTTGACTTAAATGCAAGAAATGAAGAAGGCTCTGCACTTATAGATCTTATGCCTAAGACAGAAGCAGAGTATGTAGGTCAAATGTCAAAGTATTTAAGACAAGAAATATACAAAGCTCTTAGTAATCATGGTAACTCTATAGATGGTTACAATAGAAACAAGGGACAATTAAGAGTATTTGACTATGTAACCTCAGTAAATTTACAAGATGTAGGTGGAGTAGGAAACATAGATGCATATATGGCTGAGAATAAAGAGGCTATAGAAGCAGACTTAAGAACACATCTAAAAACTAGAGCTGAAGAACTGTTTAGAGCAGGCATAGAAAATAAATTAATTAAGCTAGATCCTGAAAACAATATAAAATATAACGTTGAGGTATCAGATCAAATACTTGCTAAGAACAATTTAGATTTTGAGAAGAGTGGTACTCACAACTCTATGCTAGAGGGAGATGTAATGAACATGCTTAAGAAGTTTGTGATGCTGCATGAAGCAGGTAACATAGAGCAGACTATAGCTGTACTAGGAGACTTAGGATTCTTTAAGCCAGACTCATTCTTTAAACGTACATCAGGACCACACGGGCCTAAGCTCTTTGCAGATAACAGTGTAGAAGTAAATGACTGGTTAAACCAAAACTATGAAAGATTAGATGGTAAGACTGCAGACGGCAAGATGCGCCACATAACTTATAGAGATGTAAAAGCTTCTATAACTAATGAAAGATTTTTAGAGTATGCTGAAGCATATGGAGCAGATCCTGCGGCTATACAAATTAAATTAGAAACACCTAATGTACAACTAGACCCTAAGACAGAAGAAGTATACGAAATACTAAGACCATACTTAGAGTTTGATGAGGCAGATGCGCAAGGTTACATGACTATTGATGAGTATATGGAATTCTTAGAGCGTGTAGGTAATGTTACGCCAGATCAAAGAACTGCATATAAAAAAGTTAGAGAGGGTCAACCACTATCTGCACAAGAGATGGCAGTATTCCCTCCACTAAAACCACAGTACTACGGGCCTACATACGCTACAGGTATATATTCACCTGCATTTATCAAGCTATCTGTATTACCTATATACCCACAACTAGTAGAGTCTATTGGTAAGGGTAGTAATTTAGGTAAGATGCTAGACGACATGATAGATAATCAGGTGGGGCTAGCGGTATTTGAAAGTGGTGTTAAAGTAGGTAAAGTTGTAGGAGCAGATAATGCATCTAATGACTTCTATGATGAGTCTGGAGACTATGCGGGAATAGACCAGGCTAATGTATCAGAGTTGTACTACGACTTTATGGGTATACAAGTTGAAACTCAGAACCCAGTAAAAACAAAAGTATCTAAAGGTAGTCAGCAAAGAGCACTACTTGCTTCTAATGCATATGAGAATGGTAAGGTTGTAAATAAAGAAGTTGCTGCTATAGATAAAAGACTACAGGTATTAGAAAATGAACTAGTTGATGCGGAGTTTGAGTCTTTAAAACGAGAGTTTGGAATAGAAGACGCAGGCAATGAGTTTACTATCAGTGAGGAAGGATATGAAAAGCTTACAGAAGTATTAAGAGGTGAGGCTGAAAGACGAGACATGTCCGATGCATACTTAGATGGTCTAGAAGAATTCTTATCAGGAGAAACTAGAGTGCTAGATGTATTAGGTAATAAGCCTAAGATAGAAAACCTTCTATACTCTTTAGTATCTAATCGTATTGTAAACTATAAAACATTTGGAGGCGCTAAGGTACAAGTATCATCTGCAGGTATAGAGGTAGAACAACGTACTGTATACCAAGATAAACATAAGTATGGGGCGAACGTTGCTGCACTACAGTTCTATAGAAAAGAAGATGGTAAGGTAAAAGCAATGCAGGTAATGTTACCACATTATTTTAAAGAGCTGATTGGAGAGAATGTTACTATAAGAGAAGATGGTGTATATAGAGACGGTGAAAAGATAGGAGGCAAAGAGATGCTTGAAGTATATGGATTCCGTATTCCAACGTCAGCATTGAACTCTATAGAAGCAATTGAGATAGCAGGCTTCTTACCGCAAGAGGCTGGTGATGCTATCATGGTACCTTCAGAGATTGTAGTTAAAGCTGGTAGTGACTACGATATTGATAAACTATCTATATTCCTACCTAACTATACATATAACCGTAGTAAGAATGAACTAAATGTTGTACCATTCCTAACTAATGCAAACTCTACAAGCACTCAAAGAGTACAAGCTCTTAGAACTTTAAATCCTAGAAAGTATGCTACACTAGCACAGCAGGTAGGATTGGGCGAATCTGTTGTAGATAAAGTTGTAGCAATGAATAAAGAGTTTGCTAAACTAAAACAACTAGATTATCAAAACTATCAGAACCCAGAGGTACAAGAAGTAAGCAAACAGATTGATAATCTGTATAAGAAGAGAAAGAAAGCCCCTAGATCACAAAGAGATAGCATTGACTTTGAGATAGGACTACTAGAGATGCGCAGGATGGCTAAGATACAAGATGCGGACACTGGCATGGATGTATCTATTCAAAGTGTTAAAGATAAAATATCTAAAGAGTTTGAAAAGATTGATTCACAAATAGCTAATGCAGTCGACAAACAAGACATACCATTAGAAAGACAGAATGCTACACAAGCTATTCAGAATCAAATCTTAACTAACTCTAGAAAAATTGTTTTAAATGAGGCTAACTATGAACAACTAGTTAGACCGGTTGGAGCTCAGAGACTAAAAGACATGGCTAATGTTATTAGAGGCCTGCAAGGAAAGTCTAATCAATCCCCTAGATTTAGCGATCTTCTTAAGTTTGAGTTTATACAGGAAATGGGTAACAGATTCTTAGCAGGTAAGAAGGCCTTAGGTGTTGCAGCTGTAGCTAATACACACCAGATAAAAGCACAACGTGCCGGACTAGCGTTAAGAGTAGACCCAGACTTTTCTATAGGCATGCCTGCATATGAAATGATAGAGCTAGAAGATGGGAGCCTAGCTATTCCAATGGGAGGAACTAGGGATGCGTTAGGATTAAACTATGTGTCAGAAATTATAGGGGAGTTTATCAATGCCTTTGTAGATGTATCCAAAGATCCATTTGTATTTGATATAAACGGTAACTTAACTACTGCTAGCACATACATAGCTATGCTTAGAGCAGGTGTTCCTTTAGAGTTTGTATCTAAGTTTATGACACAGCCTGTTCTATTCGAGATGGTTGCCACAAAGACAGAGAACCCGGCTACTGGTTTAGGTGAAATAAGTAAGACTCTTCAAAAAGAACATGAAAATAAAGCTAAAGACATTGCTGCACTATCAGGGCTACCTACAGATTTTGATGCAACAGTTGAGTATACTATTCCAGCAATGGAAAGAATGTTAGCTCTAGGTGAAAAGGCAAGACAGTTTGAAGAGATGTCTAATGGCATGGCTCCTGAGCAGAAAGCAAAACTGTTGGATCAGTTTACGCCGCAAGACTTAATTGATTATCATACATTCCAAATGCAGGCAATGAAAAAGTATATTGATATCCGTGACGGCTTAACTATTCCAATGCAAGAGCTATCTGAAGCAGTTACCGGTGACAGATCTGGTTTAGCTCCTAAAAATAGAATGGAAGCTAAAATGCAGGTAATGAAGTTAAATACATTAAAAGCTGAAAACAAATTTGTAAACTTAGATAAGTATCTAGATGAAAGTTTTCAAAAATCATTTGAGCAATCTTTAGAAAGCTCATCTAGAATGTTTGATAGTCTGTTTGCTACTACACGTAAAGCAGATGCTGAATTTATTTTAGACTCTTTAATAGTAGATATTATAAATCGTAGAGATATAGGAAATGATGATAAGGCAAGATTTGCAGGCCTTGTAGAAAACTCACTAGTAAACTATATACTACAAACAGTTAGAACAGAAAATCAGCAAGAGTTATTTAAGGATGCTTCTAGATTATTCCAAGGTACTAAAGACAGTCCTAGTTTAGCTAGAAGAGTAATGCAATTGAAGAAGGATACTAAGAAGTCATTAATACTAAATGAGTTATTCCCAATACTGCAGACATATGATCCTACACACCCTGAGTATGCCACGGAAAATATAAAGAAGTTTAACAAACGTCTTACATCTTTTGAGCGTAATGCATTAATAGAAGACATGCAAGTACTAATGGAGAAAGATCCAGAGCTTGCAAAAGATATTGTTAAGTTTATAATACTACAATCAGGACAGCAAACATCCCCTGTATCTTTTATGGATTTGATACCGGCTCAGCAATACATAGACATAGTTGATCCTATATTAAAAAAGTATTTAGCAGGAACAAAAGAACAAAGCAATGTTAATCTAGATAACTTTAGATTACAGTTCTATAAAAACAATTTTAAAAATCCATTCGTAGTTCCTCAATATATGAAACAAAAGGTTGATGAGGCTACGTATGGATTTGAGGCAGACACAGGAAAAACACAAATACCCCCTGGATTAAGCAATAAGGTTAGAATAGTTGGGGCTAGAGCATTACAAATAGCCTCTCCTAATAGGCCTCCTCAAGAGTTTATATCTGTAGAAATTCCTGATACATCATTGTCAAGAGAGCAGAAAGCAAGATTAATAAAAGCAGGCAAAAAAACTACAATTAAAAAACTATTTAAACTTACTGAAGACTCTAAAGCAAACTATAAAACTGTAGTTAAAAAACTATCTGAAGGCAAGAGAAAGGAAATAGGTAACGCATGGACTATGGTATGGGAGCAAATAACTACACTAGGTAATGGAATGTATTTACAAGAGTATGGGCCAGAGGGAATAATATCAATGGTTAACTCTAATAATATCACATTAGATGGCAAAGACCATACTGATAAAACTCTAGATCCAAATGTAAAAGAGATGCGTAGAGGCAAGCAAACTGTTACAGGCGACATATTTAATATAGCCGGCATACCAATTGTGCCAGTGGATCAGTCAGGAACATTTGCAAATGGTTTAGCTAGAGTTGCCAAAGCAAAAGGTTTGCCAATAGCAAAAAAATTTACAGCTAAAGCTAATGTAATATCTGCGCCTACAAAAGCACAGTATGGAGAACCGGTAGATTTTGCTATATTTGCAGACAGTATAGGTAAAATAGATACGCTAGCAAAGAAGAACCCAGGTAAGACCTTCTTGCTACCACCACTAGGATTAGAACCTGGTAACAAATCTACTCAACAAGAAATAGATTCTAGAGTAGTTATAATAAAAAGTTTACTCGACGCTAATCCAAACATAAAACTAGTTATACCTGATAGCACTAACCCTGCGTTAACAGCACACTTAGATACGTTGCGCACAATATTTGAATGTTAAATGGCTACATGTCCCAATAGAAAACACCCAGACTGGATTAAGTTAGTATCAAACGTTGGTTTGTATGGAGCGTATAGCATGTATACAAAGAACAACAATAAGACTCCTAACGTCCAGGTAGATCTAAGATTACCTAAAGACCCTAACAAAGGTTTGTCTAACGCGCAGGTAAGAAATGTAAACAAAAAATTAAAAGAATACAATGCTTTGATGAATACTAGGCATCGTATTAATTATAAAAAGTTAGGCCAATCTACTTTGTACTCGTATGATATAGTAGAAAACTTTAACAGAGATAAATATATAGCAGAGCCATTTGCTACAGCTGTTGGTGAGTTCAATGATGTCGGAGACTTCTTACCGCCACAGTATCAGGTAGCTGCCAAGGGAGATCCCGGTATAGAGCTAAACAATAAAATGCGAAGCTTCTTAGACACAATAGGTGTAGAGTATAAAGCAGTAGATGAGATACTAGATGCAAATGGTAGCCCAATAGATGTTGTAGCAAAAGCTGACATGTTAAACAGAGTTGTTGAAGTCATAGAAGGCAAGGCCGGACTAGATACTCTACCAGAAGAAGCAGCTCACTTCTTTGTAAAATATTTACGAGCAAAAGGTAGCCCGCTGTACAAATCTATGATGCGTGAGATAGAACAGTATGAGGCGTTTGGGAATGTAATGAACAATCCTGTCTATCAAAAGCAGTATGAGAATGATCCTATACTAATGAGGGAAGAGGCAATAGGTAAAGTAATTGCACAACAAATAGTAGCACAAGAGACCGGGGCTGACACACCACAGAAAGTGTCAAGATTTAGAAGATGGTTTGATAAGGTGATGAACTTTATCAGAAAAACATTTAAGATGCCTAAGAGTGATCCGTTTGCGCAGGCGTCGTTTGCTATAATGAATGACCAGCTTAACGGTATAAAAGAATTAAAGAACGTTGACTTAGGAACAGAGCAGTTCTTCCAGGCGGAAGACACAAATCCAATGTCAGACAAGCAGCGAACTGAAAAGATACTCGATCAACTAGACGAAACTAGTAGAAGACTAGAAAGCAGAGATGTAAAGAATGCAAAGGTTGAAGAGCTAGCTGCACTTGGTAAGCAGATAGTATTAGATCCCGCAGGAACAACTCCACGTTACTATGATACAGAAGCAGATAAAATTATTGCTAACAGGGTAAGTGATAGGCCCAGCGCAGCATTTATACGTAACGTGGGTAAAGAGCGTGCAATAGAATTAAATGCAAACAAAAATAACGAGGTAAAAAGAAGCGGTGGTACACAACATCATAGTACTATGGAGCGTGTAATGATTCTTTTATCTGAAAAGAAGGGTGATAAAAAACAAATACAAAAAGAGTCTGGTTTAACTGAAGGTCAGTTCAATGTACTGTATTCTTTAGCAGCTGAGCAGTATGCAAATGCAAAAGAAATGCAAGCAAAGATAGATCCTGAGGGAGAGCTTGTAGTAAAGACAGAGCAGATTGTGTATGACCCTATAGGTAGAAAAGGTTTAGTGGCAGAAGAAACTGCAGGTACAGTTGACCTTATGTTTGTATACTCTGATGGTACAGTAGATATACTAGACTACAAGTTTATTACACCGAGACCAGAACAGGTAGTTAGTTATGGAAAGAATGCTAGAATTGTAGAGAATCCACACGTAGGCAAGATGGATCAGTACAATATGCAGATAGGTGCATATAAAGATATACTACAAAGACAGTACGGTATAAAACATGTAAGAAAATCTCGTGTTATACCTATACATGTACAGTATGAAAGTAAAAAGATAAATGGTAAATACCAGCTAACTGGTAAAGTAGTCAAGATGGAAGCCGGTGGTAAAGCAGCAGGTTTATCAGGCAATGAGTTCTTACAACAAATACCATTAGCAAATGAGATGTTTGGTGATAAAGGTATAGATAAACTTATAAAAAGACTTACATCTAGAAAAGGCGCACTGGTACAAAAAAGAAGTAAGGTAAGAAACAATCCACAAAAATATGATAAACTATCTGCAGAGATAGAATCTATACAACAAAGTCTAACCGCTCTACAATTGAATGGAGGATTAGATACTGTTCTTACTGAAGTTGCAAGACAGGTTAGATCTTTAGAAAAAAGAATAGGAGTAAAAGATAAGTTCTTGCCAGACGGCGCAGAAAATGCGGACTACATAGAAATGGACGAACTGGTAGACCTGATAGATAAGTTTGGTTTATATACAGGTATGTCTAAATATTCAAGAGACTTCTTCAAAGATTTACAACAGTCTGATGAGGCTGCATATAATAAATTAGTACAAAGATTTGATAGAGCTAGTGGTGTTATACAAAGAACACACGAAGACTTAAAGGCTGAGCTGGCTGATAGAGTTGTTGGTATGGGACAAGAGTTTGGTGTAGGAGATCCAACTAGATTAGTAAAAGAGTTTAGCTTCTTAACTAAGACATTTGCCACTGCGTCAGAGTTTGACCATCCTGTATTCCAAACAGCTTGGGGATACATAGACAAGGCACAGCAAAGAACACGTCGTGCACAGAATGAATTAGAAAAAGAAATAAAAAAATATCAGGGCGGCGTAGAACAGTGGGCCAAAGACAATGGCATGTCACTGATGGATGCTTACAGACTAATGATAGATGAGAACACTGGCAGCCTGGTTGGTAAATATACGCCTGAGTACTATGAAAGAGTTCGTGATGCCGCAAAAAACAAAGATGTGGCATGGGCAAAAGAAACATTCCAAAAGAAAGAGGGTTACCAAGAGAAGTTTGATAAGTGGAAAGAAAGAGAGTTTGCAAGAATAGATGAAATGTTTGCAGACTACGAAGAGTATAATGAGAAGACAGGTAAGTATGAGAAGGTACCTGATCCAAATAATGTTCGTGGAAAGAAGCGTGAAGCAATGAAGCAGGCCTGGTTAAACACACATGACCTCAGTAGAGATTCAGCATGGACAAGTCCAAAAGCTTGGTATCACTTAGAGATTAAGCCTGAAAAAGAAGCGCTGTACTATTCTGATAAATACAAGTACTTAAATGATAGAAAGCCATTAAAAGAATTCTTTGACTTCTATCAAAAAACAAATAGAAAGTTTGCAGAGATGTCAGGCCTAGGTATTAAAGGTAACTTCATAGCAAACATACATCAAGATATAATTGATTCTATTGCTGCAGGTAACTACGACTTAAGTTCTGACACACTACTAGAAGGATTGAAGATCCGTGAAGATGATAACTTCAAAGGCGGAATGTTAGATGAGATTACTGGTTTACCTATTGCAACTATACCTGCACTGTACATGGCTCCAGTTAGAAATGCTAATGGTGAGGTAGATAATAGTTTAAAAACAAAAGATTTAGGACGCGCATTATACTTGATGGGTAAATCCGTACACAACTATGCACACAAGTCAGAGATTGAAGCGCACATACTAGCACTACAAAGTTTCTTAATTGATAATCCAGCTGCACTACGTGATGCAACCGGCAACGCATTCTTAGACAAGACAGGTAAACTAGCAGAAAAAATGAATTCTAGAGATACGCTAGAAACATTTGAACAACTGTATGTAAACTTCTATCTATACGGACAGCGTATCCAAACAAAAGATGCAGACTGGGGAGGTTATAGTAAGAACAAAGTAATACTAGGAGCTAAACAATACTTCTCTGCTAAAGTATTAGGCCTTGCATTCATACCGGGTTCAGCTGCATACTTAGCAGCCAAAGCTTCTGCATATATGGAGGGAGCTAAAGGATTACACTATACAAACAAGCAGATGGCGGAAACACATCGTCTATTCTACAAACAAAAAGATAAATACTTAGGACTAGTAAACTTCTTCCAACCTTGGCAAGATGACTTTACTATGCGTGTAGCAAACAACTTATCTGCTAGTAAACTAGTAAAGACTGCTACTATGGATAAACTTTACTACCCATATCGTAAGGCGGATGAGATGATTGATAACAATATCTTGATAGCTATGTCCCAGAACTATGGCGTAAACGAAGACGGCATGCCTAAAAGATTAGAACTGCTACCAGAAGGAAGCAAGTCTATCTTTGAGTTAACAACTATAAATGAAGATGGTCTAAAAATAGAAGGAATGTCTGAAGAAGGCATGAATAAATTCAGAGGCATAGCAAGATACGTTGGAGGATCTGTAAAAGGGCAGATGTCTGATGAAGATATTAATGTAGTTAACACAACTCTAACTGGTAATGTTGTTATGCAGTTTAAAAACTGGATGCCACGTCTAGTTAGAGAAAGGCTAGGTACATTTAGATACAACCCTGTAGCAGATGTATACGAACAAGGTCGTTACAGTGTAGTAGCAGGTGAAGCGTGGCAAATAGAAGAGAACTTCTTTGGTAAAATAAAAGGAACTCTGGCTACAGCACTAAAACTATCAGCTGAAGCAACTACTTTTGGTTTAGGATATAAAATGAAAGCTAACAAAGAGGTAGCAGAAAAACTATTCAAACAATACATACAAGACAATCCTGATAATCCAAACATACAAAAGATGTCTTTCAATGAGTACTTCTCAATGCGACAGGGACAGATCAGAGCAGCAGCTGCAGAACTACGAATGGTATTATTACTAGCACTATCACTGATGGCCCTTGGTATGAAAGGAGACGACGATGAAAGACTATATACTAAAACTTGGGCTACAAGAAAAATGTATGCATCGCTATCAAGAACAGCAATGGAACTTGGATTCTTAAGTAATCCAAATGAAATGGTAAGCTTTATCAGAACTCCTGTACCAATGACAGGTGTAGTAATAGATGCATTAAAAGCTACAAACAATACATGGGATGAGGTAGTAGATGCTATAACCCAAAGAGAAGACAACAGAGATAAGACCCCATGGGGATATTACTCGTTGCCATTCTTCCCTGGTTATAAGCAGATGTCACGTATACTAGAAGTGTACGAACAAAACAAGGTTAATCCCTATCGATAGCCATTAACAATAACAAAAGATAACCAACTAGATCTCTAGCTGTATCTTCTGTATCATCGTTAAGACCCTTGTTAGATATGCGGGCTAACTTGTCATCTATCCTAGCCTTGATAGCTTCAGCTGCACCAAGCTTGCTAAAGATACCAAGAGGATTGAGCGCCGTGTTTCCATACGCAGCGTTCTTTTCCTTTAATAAATCCGTGATAGATTCAGTAACTTTGTCCAAGTGCCATGCAAAATCTGCATTCTCAGGGACTTTCCAAGTAGATTTTTTCTTTATATCCTCTAAATCTAGACCAGTAGTAGTTTCTTCTAAAGCTTTTATACTTTCTGTCCACTTACCTACATCAAAGGACGGCACAGTGCACGCCCCAAGCTCAACCTCTTCTATACAATCTTCCGGATACCAAAATGTAAATTGAGTTTGACCTGGTATTACTAATCTAAATCCATCTCCTGGATTCTTTTCTATCACTTCATAAATGTGGCCCACCTTTCCACGGTGACCACAGTCTTTAATAATTCTTGCTAACTGTTTCATAATTTAAAATTTAGAAAGGAACTTCGCTACGCTCAAGAGGCAAAGGCTCACCACAATGTGTATTCCACTTAATAGGAATATTAAGAAAGTCATTAATAGCACGAAAGGTACCACTAGTATGAAACCCAGCAGACCCACCAGTATAAGCATCAGCAGCGGGATGCGGAGCAGTGACAATCTTATTATTTCCTTTAATGAACTTTGCATAGTCTTGGGCTTTCTTGCCCCATAGTACAAATATAATATCATCTTTGGTATTTGTTAACGAATTTAATAATTCTTTAGTAAATGTATTCCACAACACCGTGTGAGATCCGGCTTTACCCTTCTCTACAGTTAGTGCAGTATTCAATAACAACACACCTTGGTCAGCCCAACTAGTAAGATCGTAGTCAAAGTCAAGACATAGTGTATCATAATCATGTTCTAGAGCTTTCTTAATCCAAGCCAAGCTAGGACTAATTCTAGGACCGTCACCGTTGTTAGCAAAAGCCAACCCGGTTGCACTGCCATCATGATAAGGATCTTGTCCAAGGATAACTACCTTAAGATCTTTTAGTTGACAGAGTTTAAATGCACGAAAGGTAAGCTTTGTATCAGGATATATAATCCTACCTTCTGCTTTACCTTTCTTTATTGTTGTAGTCAAGCTATTAAAGTAACTTGAACTTAGTATTGGTTCAAGCAAGGGATACCAATCCCCTACTTGCTTTTCTATTCCTTTACTCATTTGTATAAATTTTTGGGTTATATATTTCATCTTCAGGATCTGGCACATCAAACAATTCCATGTCTGTAGGTATCTCCATACCAAGATTCTGACTCAGTCTTAAACGACGCTTCTCACTTTTGTAAAGTATCTGGCCAAGCGATGAATGCATATCTGTTTTGTGAAACTTAAATATAGCATCCTTCAACTCAGGAGAAAAATGAGAATACTTACCAAGAATAAATCTGTTATAATCATCTTTATACTTACTAGGTATATCAAAGATAAACATAACATGATGTGGACTTGGATCTTGCATATCTATAAACGTCGTAAACTTCTTAAGAGCCTGCTCAAACTTAAGGAACAGAGCGCTACCAGAAAATCTATACAATAAAACAACACTGTTAGGATGATCTTTAGTGCCTATAAAACAGTTCAAGAATAAAGAATCATAAAAATATAACTCTTTACTACCACTAAGCATAGGCATAATAAACACAGAAGACTTTGTTCTAGGTGCAACCTTTAGCTCACACTTTGTAGAAGATGTCTTCTCAATAATGTTTACCTTAAATGGCATCTTGCGAAACATCTGAGTATCGCCTAAAGAAATAGTAAGTTCTGGATTATTAAAAGAAACACTAGTAATAACATCTTTACTATTGTTAAACTTAAGCTCGCCCTCAAGGGACAAGGCTAGTGGGCTTTCTAGGGCCCACTTAACTTGTTTTTTATCTGTATTATTCATCAGTGTTAAAAGTTTGAAGGTTAAACGCATCAAGATATGCAGACTCATGTAAGTCTTCTAGACTTTTAAGTATGTATACAAGTTTAAATGTTTCTGCAAATCTATCTACAGCTTCAGGCAAATCAAACTTAGCCATATAATGAGACAATACTACCTCGTGATAAGCTAACTTTGACTTTGGCATGTTATCAATGATAGCATCTGCAGTCTTAGGTCCAAGACCTGGTATGCCTGGTATGCCATCAGTACTGTCGCCCATTAGAACCTGCTTCCAAAGAAACTTCTTAGCGTCTTCAGCAGTAGTCTCTACAAACTCAGCCTTCTGATAGTTGTAATGTCTGCCCCTAATCTGTTGTAACACATCTTTATCGGGACTAGATATAACAGCTTCACGACCTTGTGATATAAAATAATCTTTTGCTATACCAACCATATCATCTGCTTCATATCCATCTACAGCTCTAAACCCGTGGGCCTGCTGTACATAGACACGTAATGCATAAAATATAGGCGGCTTTAAACCACCTTTTCTGTTGTGTTTGTAAGGCACGGTCTTAGCGACATCATACCTAAAACATTTACCTAATGTTAAATATCCTATATAGCTTTCAGCTTCTGTTTCAATAAGTATCTGTTGTATTCTTTGGTTTATTCCATCAATTGCCTCTTCTAGGGTATCTTTACCCATCTCAAAATACAGTAGGCTATCTGCATCTATAAGTACTATCTTACTCATGTTAATAGGATTTAAAGTTAAGAGACTAGAAAGGGGACTTTCGTCCCCCCACTAGAATCATGAATACACAAACATTACAGAGAATTAACCTCTGCAATATCTTTATCAATCTCTGTTTTAATGTCAGAGTAATCAGCGACCGCTTCTTTGCGCATCTCTTCCCACTCAGCATCAGTCTTAGCTGCATAGGTAGAACTGTGATAGATACTACCATTTACACCAGCCAGAGATGAATGTACAAAATACTGTAAACATCTGATTGCACCAGTCTCGTCATCAGGCACTGCACCAACATGCATAGGATCAACAAAAATGTTGTGGATCTCACCGCTGTAGTATGCAATGTACTTAAGACCACCGAAGTGTAAACCTTTAACACAAGATGCATTGTCGTTTGTATTTACATAAGACCAATCTGGTAATCTGTGTGTACAACCAACTTTGATAAAGTGTCCTGGGTTAGCATAACCATTAGGGCCTTCGCAGTAAAATGCATCACCTCTATCACCCATAATAGCCGGCTGAAACAATCTATCTTCTACAAACTCAGGCAGTCCGCCTTCTTCAATCTCGCCTGTATCAGGGTTGAATGTACGCTTGTAACGATCTATCATTTCTCCAGTTTCTGTGTCATACTTATGCATAATCTCTTCAGATACTTTGTAGCCATTAAGTAAACCTTCTCTAGTAATCTTCATTTGATACATAGTAGCTCTACGCTCAGCAACTTCTTCACTCAATCCGTGCTCTTCTATCAACTCTTCTTTGAGTTTAGGATGAACATACTGTAAGTTAACAAAGTTGAAGAACTTCTCAGTAAACTTCTCACCTGTCTCACAGTTACAGTCGTTCATCTTTTGACGAAGAATAGGGTTACGTAAGAATCTAATCCACATCTTTACAAGTGGTCTAAAGTCTACACCTTTATCAAGTGATTCAAAGATACGGTCAACCAAAGCTTCTGGCATAGGTATACTAGATACCACACCCTCATGCTTCAAGAAGAACTCACCGGTACCTTCATTGACATGAATCCATTCGCATTCAGTTTCTACAGTTGTTTTGTAGTCTTGGATGGTAAGCTTAGCAAACTCTTCCATGAGTGCATTGTACTCATCCATAGTTGTAACAGACTGTTGTCTGTCAGATAACTCCATCATTTTTCTATAAGTGTCCTCGGAGTAGTTGACACTAAACGGCGTATCGCCGTACGAACCAGATATTTGGTTCTCAATAACATTAATTGTAATCATGATTTAATTAATTAATTAGGGTTAAATATACTATAAAATTTTCTATTATACAAATAATTAGGGCTGAAAATGAGCGACGCAACTGTCTGATTTTCAATTAAGTACATGCTGCCTCGGCAGGACTTATGCTCTTGTACACCCACAATTATTTTACCAATCTAGTCTACCTTTAGCGTCCAGGTAAACTTTAAGTTCTTTGATAAGGTCTTGATCCAAACCGTAATCAGAGTTAGGAGAGTATTTTACATCAGGAATACAATCCAATAGTGTATGCACACCTTCGGACCACTCTTCAAGCTCATCAAACTTATCCATCAACTCTTGGTCTTGACCAACAGCTTCTGGTACATCTAGCACAAATAACTCACGACTCTTCTGCTGTATAGCAGCGGCATCATCATTATCTTTGCAGAAGTTATGCATTTCCACAATCTTCTCGACCATAGCGAATACCTCAGTGTCTTTCATCCACTGACTTGTTCTTACATCTACATCAGCTGCATTATATACAGCCTCATACTTTTCAAACAAATCTAGATTAATATCCTTAAGACAATATAAATATGTCTTATCTGTGATACTCTTCATCTTATCCGCAGTGTACCACTTAATTGCATGTTCATCCATAGTGTATCCTCCATTAGGTGTTAGTTGTAAAAAGAATTCATCAATGTGTTTAACATTAGGGTTCATGCTAATGTGTTTAACATTGCTCTGTGAGACTCTGATAATCTGTGGTGTATCCCAATCAAAATTAATATTGTGATATACCTCACCTTTATCATTAGTTGTAGTAGTTGGTTTTGTAAACTCACCATTACCAAGTCTAACAGCTGGAGTATCAAAGAAAAACAGTCTATCGTCCTCACCTTGAGTTCTCCACCCAGGCATATCTTTGTATACTTGACGAATTTTAGGAGCAAAAGGATGTATCATGCCGCAAGCTACCATCAGTTTCTCATCATCAGCTGCAGTACCATAGTACGTAGTACGCTGAGTCTTCATAAGATCTTTTACCTTTGGTTCAATCTTATCTCTAATGTAGCGGTAATCACTGCCTGAGCTATGCCAGTACTTTTCGTTGTATCTAAAAGTGTATGCAACCATACGCTCTTCTATCTTACGACGTTCAGCTGGTGTGATGTTCTCGAACTGTGCAATCTCCTTAGCTTTAGCAATCTCGTCCTTGTATTCTTCTAGCCACTCTTCATCTATCTCCATGTCGTCATAGTTACGACTGTGAGTAGACTCAGTAATTAGCTCAAGAACTCTAGCACGTTTAGCTATGCGCCTAGCATGTCTTTTCTTGTTCTCAGCAGAGTCAAGAGTAAGGCCAGAGCTAAACTCTGCAGACTTAATACAAATAATAGGACCTTCACACTTGTGTATAAGATACATATCTTTGTACTTGCTATGATTCTCTTCGCCCATTATAAAGATGTTATTTTCTCTCAATTGGCTGTAGTTCTCAATAGCGCTTCTATCAATAATATCTTCACCATTTCTGTAGTCTCTAACTTTAGTTATAACCTCAACCTTCATACCTGCAAACAAAGCTTTTACAGATTCGTTCTTAAGTCTAGGGTCTGGGCCAAACTTAGGCTTGAGTTGCTCCTGGTCAATGATGTTAGACAATCTACCAAGTACACTACCGCTATCAGCTTTAGTCAAGACTTGCTTACAAGCTATCAACCAAGAAATAAAATCTGTTTGCTTAAGCTCTTCTTGTACAATCTCACTAGCCTCATCAGCAGCTGCTTGAATTACAGACTTGATATACTCTTTAGTGTTCTCATTCCATATCACCTTCTCACGTGACGGCGTAACATCTACACCCTCTTGCAATACAATCTCTTCACCAGTTTCTGGGTCATTGATTACTTGTCTTGCAGGACACTTGAAAGCTATAGGTCCCCACATCTGCTGCATCTCTAGCTCACGAAAATCAACAAAGCCGTAGTTAACACCGGTTGGTGCGCCTACATCTTTAGTCAATACAATGTGAGGTTTACTGAACAAATATGTGTCAGAGATAATCAAGTTATCAGAGTTATGCATAATCTTTGGGTGGATATTCTCTTCCCTTTCATAGCCATCTTCTGCAATACGCTTAAATCTAATGTTAGGCATATACATCAGCTGCTCTTCAACTGCATCACGGTAATCTCGTCTGTTGTGCTTTTTGACCCCAAACGATATTATGGTCTGATTCTTTGCTTTGGCATCTTCGTAGTATACCTTCGTTCCATCACTAAGTGTAATGTAAGGATTAGACTGACCTAGTCCTGGGTTAAATGCAGGTATAATAAAGTCTGTCTTGTAATTGTAACAGTTCATCTTGAACCTCTTACCATTGTGCACAGTCTCTATAGTATAGAAATCTACACCGGTTGACAATGCAACCTTAGCACCAAGACCAAACGCACCAAAGTTCTCAGCTGTGTTACGCTTAGTTGAATAACCAAGCTCAAGCACACCTTCCAAACGACGCTCACCAATACCAACACCGTGGTCCTTTATCGTAACTACATCGCAGTATCCTGTTCCTTCATTCTCTTTGTATGTAATTAGTACGTCGTTGTTCTCTGTATCTAAATGATCCAGGCTGTAATAGCTAATATCAAAGTTACTATCACTGTATTGCTCGCCATGGCGCTCAATATAATAGTCTTCTACATTAGCTTTACCAGTTAGTATTTCTATAGCCATCTCCTTCTCACGCTGTGCGTCGGCACCATTGGTAGCCAACTCACGTATGGTAGACGGGATAGGTGTAGAATACTGTGTTGATTGCAAGATGTCAAAGACCATCTTCTCTGCGCCTTTGTTAATCTTCTTTGCTAGACCTTCAGATCCCTTGATCTGTTTGTCAATCGTTTTTATACTCATGTTTATTAATTTTAGTTTGTTCGTGTATTTCTCTTAATTCTACTGCTAGATTATAAAACTCAAGCTCTCTTTTAAATTGCTTGCGTACATCTCTAACTAGTATAAAGAATGCCAAGCCATAGACAGGCTCAAAGATTCTATCAAACTTTTCCAAGTCCTCAAGGTATCCAAATGTGTTGTACCTTGTACTTTCGTACAGCTGATCTAGCTGACGAAGTGTGTCTACGGGACCATTAGACATATCAATCCCAAGCCCATCCAAACGGAGGAGCAATTCTTCTGTGTATTCCATAAATTAAAGTTGTTTAATTAATTCTATTGTTTTGATTACCTGACCTTGATTCTTAGGTAGGTATAGTACAGGCGGATCGCCTGCGTCTTGAAGGTGTTTTTTAAATAATTTCCATTTCAAAGGAAAGACGTCGTTAGCAAAGCCTTTGACCTCTATAATCCATTTACCATTAGGATCTACAAAATCTGGTGTGTACGTAATATCTCTGACCTTGTCAGCATTATTTATATACTCTCCTTTTGTAGCTTTTTTGTTACTTGGCTCGATACTCTCTTGTTCAAAGCGAAACCCGTCCATAAGAACATACTTCTTCTTTTCATATAAAGATTTTATTCCTGCTTCTTCTAATTTCTTGTATGTAAATAGCTCTAGTTTAGATCTAAACTTAATGCCTTTGTATACTTTAGAAACTGCATTCCTAACTTTCTTGTTCTTTGTTTGTTTCGTTCTTCTCTTCACTGCGTTGTATCTTAAGCCTGTCGTAGTAAAAGTCTTCGTCAATATCTTTAATTTTATCTAACATTTCTACTTCTAATCTCTTTGCTTCTGGTTTACTGCCCACGTCTAGTGGTGTACCAGTGCCCAGGTTGGCAAACATAATTACAGTGTCATGTAGAATTTTATCTATCTTACGTCTAACTTCTTTATTGGTTTTATATTTAAATTTTCCAGGCTCCCTGTTACTCATATTTGTAGTTGTATAATTGTTTTTAGTCCTTCTGTACTTCTAAATTTAGCTATATAATCTGATAGATCTTTGCATCCGTAATCCTCTGGTAAATATATGTTAGGCAAAGGATAAAACTCTTTGCATATTTTACTAGCCATACTCTGACCAGGGTTGTTAGGATTATTAAAATCGTTATCGTAAAATAAAGCTACCTTTTTAAATCTACTTTGTACCATTTTGATGAACGCTTCTCCTGGCATTTGCATTTCTGATTGCAAGGCGACTGCGGAGATACCCATTTCGAACAAGCACATAACATCTTTGAGACTACTAGTAATAATGCAGAGATCCCCTCTTTCAGGTAACTGCGCAAAACCTTGCACATGCTTCTTAGTTGTGTTGCTGATCCATTTAATTTCTTCATAAGGTGAGTAGATTTTATATTTGTTACCTATTTTGTATGCATAAGTTAGCTCACAAGAAAACCTGTGCTCATTTATCCAATAGTGTGAAATAGGTGAGACCCCAAAAGTACATAAAGTTTTTTTACTTATCAAATACTTTGACCAAAACTCTGCATCTTTTTTCATCCAAGGCCTAGACTTTTTCCTAATACTAATAGCACGCTTAACTTTTACAGTCTTAGAAGACCTGAGTGCCATATAACCTTTTGTAAATGCTGCTGCACTATTAACAGATCCAAGCTTCAATCCAAAATCATTATCAATGATTCGCAAAGCTTCAAAGAAATTACAATTATACTTACAACATATGTATGAGAAGCAATCAAAAGTATGATCAGGATGACCAAAATCTTTGTATAACAGCCTACCTTTCCAAAGTATAATAGACACTGATGGACTATTATCTTCACGTAGATCACTACAGAACGGGGAACCAAGCTCTTTGAAAGGGGTACAGTAATATGAGAATATATCTATCTCTCTTATCTTGCTCAATACCATGTCCTTTGACAAATGTACATCGCTATTTCTACTATTAATCATAAGCTTGCTAATTTAATAAAAAATGGGGAGCTGTTACACTCCCCACTTTTATATTAGTAATAATATTATGAGCTTACACCCAATCGTCTTCTTCTGAAACAACTTCTTCAGTGTCTGCGTCTGGAGCTACTACAGCTAGTTCAGGAGTAAACACACCCCATCCAAGAGTAGTATCAAACTCAGCATTGAATGCGCCGTACTCATCATTAAGATTCTTAGCAAAGATGTCATCTCTTTGTGGCTTTACACGACCAAATACTTTTGTGTATACAGTCTGGTACTTACCATCTTTGACACCGATCAATAGTCTAACTTCATTGCTTGCTAGTAACCCAACTAAAGCTCTCACTTCAGCTACATCACCTTTAACAATTTTAGCTATACTCTCAAAATAAGCTTCGTCACCATTAGCAACATTAGCCCACTGCTTAACAAAGTTAATAAGAGTTTCCTCACCAGTCAATGCTTTACGTAGACCCTCTTTCTTAAACCAATCATACTCAGGCTCACCATCAGACCATGTAGATTGACCTACATTGTTCATCCATTGATGCTTACCTGATTTAGATATTCTCTCTTCAGAGTTCATTAAGATCTCAAACCTTGTAGTAAGGTCATCATTCTTAACCCAGAAGCATAGTTTAAAATACTCTGTTCCATTCAAGTCTACAAAATAGTTAGGATCTTGTTTTACCATAATACCTAACTCGTGTAACTCAGCTAACGTAGGGTTAACTGCAATCACTTTAAAATTAGCAAGACCAGAGTATAGTTTTACTCCACCATTTGCTACTTCGACATTACTGTCATTGCTTTTAATAGCCATAATTTAAAATAGTTTTAATAATTAATAATCAAATTCGTCTGTATCATCTTCTTCATCAAAGTCTTGTAACTCTGGTGTAGCTTCCACAATCATAGATGCTTCTGTATGTACATCCACATCTGGTGCAGTCTCTACAGGGATACTAGTCTGGTTAGGATTCTCAGTAGTAGTATCATCTACAAAGTTGAAAGACAACTTACGGATCTTTCTAGCTTTCTTACCCTTCAATGTTGGGTGCTGGAACATCTGTGTTACTTCCCACTTTTCAAGACCATACTTTTCCTGAATACCTGTACGGTCAATACCGTTATCTAAGTCTTCCAGAATCATAGATACTGTAATAGTTTTTGGTGTTACTGTTTTGTTAGAGTTTGAAATTTCTGTTTGTGCAGTATTACCGTTTGTGCGTGCTTCAATCATTTTTTTAAAATTTAAGCGGTTAATCAATAAATATTTTAGACCAGTCTAAGGGCATGGTCTCTCCCTTTAAGTGATTACAACGTGAGCCAGCTGTCACATCATCTAAAGAATTAAACGAAATCATAGTTTCATCTTCCTCTCTAAATATATAACCAACAGCGTCAGCATTAGCGCATGTAATTTGCTTGATCTTACCAGTCAAATCAAGGTCCTTTACAGCAACCTCTTTGCCTTTCTTCTCAAGCATTTTATCCTTCAAGTGTCCAACTAAGATCACATGATCCGCTAGCTTGTTCAATCTGTCTATCCATTTCTTGTAGGCTATACGTAAGTATAAATAGCCAGCGCCATTAGGCAATGATAGGACTGATGCACCAGGGTTCTTTTGATCAAAGTTCTTACCCATAGGAGTTTGCATGTACAATACTTTTGCTTCAGCTTCACACCATTCCTCAAGCTTTGAGATAGTGTCAACAGCAATATACTTGTACGGCTTTCCCTCTTTGATGATTGCTTTACCAACCTCTCCAAGTTCTTTCAAGTTGTTAACTTTGACTTTTAGGGCGTCAACCATATCAGAGCCATCCTCCAAGTCAATAATCAAACAATCTTTTAGTTGTGACAATACTGTAGTCTTACCTATCTTAGGTGGACCATAGATTATCATGTTCTTAGGCGACTTACGGCTCGCCTTTACCACAGTTTTTGGTAGTTCCATAATTAAAATATATATCTAATAGTGTTCCAAGGAATAATACTCCTGTGCAATTCTTTAAACTGCTGTATAAACTTACCCTTGAATTCAAGTTTATATCTCAGGTTCTCGCCACCATACTGTGACGTCTTAATCTCTTGTATATCCGGTGTCCATAGTGTTACTTCAGCATTTGGGTGCCTCTGTAAGTTGACTTTGTGCTTTTTAAAGTTATGTGTAAGGAAGATAACTTCCGCTAGCACTTTATCTTTATAGAGCACAGCATCATCCAGGTCTTTGAATAACTGAGCGTAGTCATCTAACCACCCGTCATACACTATGACAGGACTAAAGTTGACATGTACATCATAGCCTGCATCTACAAATCTATTGATAGCATTTATCCTATCATGTATCTTTGAGGTGTTAGGCTCGTGTATGTCTGACATCTTCTGCGGCATCAGACTAAACCTTATACGTACTTTACCTTGCGGATTATACGTAAGAAGATTATTGTTTACATACTTAGTAGCAAAACTAGCCATAGCAACCGGGTGAGTTCTAAAGAATTCAAAGATGCGTCTCCAATCGTGATACTTAGCATGCAATGCAAAGTCTTCGTTACAGCTTATATCATAAGTTGTGTACTCTGCATGAGTTTGATTAGGTTTATCTACTGGTGTAAAGTATGCGTGATTGTTTACCTCTGTAAGTATATCACCTATATTCTTTGCAATAGTCAAACCATCAGGCTTGTGTCGTTTCATGTAGCAATAACTACAATCATACAAACATCCGTGACCAAAGCTAGGTGTGATAAAATCTGTAGACCTACCAGACGCTCGTATGGTAAATGTCTTTCTAGTAACTTCAGTTATCACGTTCTTTCTTTAATAGTAAATGTAGACATATCTGCTTCATACCCAATCATACCAAGTAAACCATCACGGTTCTTCTCCATATGACATGCTAGTAGACCTTCAGGGTTCTCACCGCAGTATGAATCTGTAATACCATACAAATCATAAGGCCTATTAAGTATCATAACAACATGCGCATCTTGACCAATAGAGTCACCCCCAAACAAGTCTGTTAGTAGTGGCTGATACTGATTCTTTGCACGATGCTCTTGTTCTATGTTACGGTTAAGCTGAGATAGTAGTATATTAATAACACCAAGCTTAGACTGCATCCACATACATCCTTTAGATATAGTGTTAAGTCTACGAAGCTCTGTCTCTTCATTACCCCGGATCAAACGTGAGTGGTCAAACAAGTTGATAACTGTGTGATTAGGATGCTGCAAGAATAGTTCTTCGTTAGTCTGCATGATATACTCCATTGTCCTAGGTATGTTGTTAAAGTAAATAGGATAGTGCCCATACTTCTGTACCTTGGATGCATAGGTTTTAAAGTCTATGTCTGACAATGGTGATTCTACAGACAATAAGTCTGCCATTTGTTTCTTAACATCCTTTGAAGCGCTACGCATTACCTGTTGGTAACCGGGCATCTCGAATGTCCAATACAATACTATAATAGACTTAGTAGGATTAGTATCTAGTACATCAAATACAAGTTGATTACTGAATGCTGATTTACCAACACCAGGACGACCTGCAATAACATACATCTTACCTTTCTGTAAACCACCTAGTAAGTTCTTGTTTAAGCGCTTCCATGATGTAGCTAGCACATTACGTTGACCAAGCTTAGCTTGTTTAACTATAGCAATGGACTGATTGACTGCTTTGTCTATCTTTTGAAATCCTCTATCTTTGAATACGTCAGAGGCGACGTGTGATTCTGGTTTCTTCTCCTCCATTTTCGTCTATATTTAAGTATTTTTCCCAAGTATGATTATTTAACCACACCTCCAATTGTTGCATGTACTCAAGGTTGTTACGTTCTACCTTAAGTTGTGTTCGTAATAGGCGCATAATCTTTTCGTGCATAAATCTTTTTGTACCTACGATTCTACTATACCTAGCCTTTGCTTTAGCATTAGTCTTGAGATTAGGATCTGATCCGCGTAAGATGCGATAGCTACCTGTTTTAGTTCTTACTTTAAGTGGGTAAGTACTGACGAGCTCAGCAAACATCTGGTCAAAGTCACTAGAAAATAAATCAATAAACTCTTGCCTAATAATATGTTTATCCGGGGTATCTCCAAGCTTAACAAAGCCTTTTGATTGTAGTTTCTCCCAATCAGGATTTATCTTCAATTGTTCTAGAGTCTTAAATCCTTTCCTATAAATAGCATACAATGCCAAATAATCATCAGCACTGATGTCATTTTCAATAAGCAATTCTATGTCAATTTGTATCTGCATATCTCTATAAATTTACGAAAAATGTGCCTGATTATCAAGTTAACCAGGTCACATTATCTAGATTTTTAACACTACTTTTCAACCATTTTTCTTCCTGACTGTCTTTGACATACAAGATAAATATCTGGCCTATCTTACCTTCTTGGTATCTAACAATTCTACCTACACGTTGTATCATAGTTAATGACTTACTAGTCAAACCACAAATTACAGCCATGGTAGCATCCGCTACATCAAAGCCCTGGTTAAGCGCTTTAGTAGAACATAGTACAGGTTTATCTCCAGATCTAAACTCTTTCAATGCCTGCTCTTTCTGTTTCTTAGTCTTACCACTATGGTATACAGTAGAGAATGTCTCTGTAGCATCTGCAAGTTTATTAGTAAACTCATTGCTACCCCCAAACACAAGTATCTTTTCGCCTATGTTCTTGATAACAATCTTTTGTAGCTCTGCAATCTTACCATCAGCATGGTCTACTACAGCTTTACGTGCCCTAATTGCACGATAGAACTGTGCAGCTGCTGCCTTATCTTGATTACTAGCGGTATGCTTACCTGAGCCCATAATATGCCGAGCTCTGTCAAATGCATCAAACTGTCCAAGTATGTATTTAGCATACACAAATGTCTTGTTTGCTTTATCATACTCTTGTTTCTCTACAGTTGTAAGCTCAATAGGTTTACATATAATCTTGTAAGGAGATACTAGTCCTAGTTCTACACACTTATCCAGATCAATACGATAGCACACAGGTGCTAACTTGTACAGTATATCTCTATACTCTATCTCTTCTGGGGGTGTAGCGGTCATGCATAATAATCTATTCCAAGTATTGTTCTCAAAGAACTTACGATACTCAGGTGATAGACCAAGATGCACTTCGTCACAAACAACTATATCATAGTGTTCGTTCTCTATTTTATAAGCAGAGGCATAGCAAACTATATCTACTCTGTCTAAGACATGCTCATAGTCCCACTTAGAGAACTCGTCTCTAAACTGTGCTTGTAGCTGTGTAGTTGGGACTAAGACAATTGCTCTAGCATTGTCGGTAGCATCCAAAGTTTTCCCAGCTGCAATAACACCACAACGGGACTTACCAAAGCCTGTACCAGCAATGATAGTACCAGTAAACTTACGCTTAGCCCAAGCATTAATAGCTTTCTTTTGCTCTGTGTCTTTTGTTTTAATTAGTTTAGACATTACTTGCATTTCCATAAGTTAACTGTTCTCTCTGTTGCTGAATCATAAAAGTCACCGGCATGTTCTACTAAGCCTTTTTCCCGTAACTCAGAAACTCTACCAGTGACTCTATTTATATCCCAATCAAGATGTTTAGCTATCATTCTATTAGTAGCTTGTTTCAAATCAGTTGATAAAACTTTTAACACTTGAGCTTGTCTTTTACTAATTACTCCTTCATCATACAGCTTTTTGTATGACTCTATTGATTTACTATTCATAACTGCCTTCGTGTTTAGTTAATATATCTTCTTCCAATGATTCTATATCCACAAGATCTGTATCCACTAAAAAGTTAAGAACATCTACTTGTACTAGCTTACCATTTCTTTCTGTTAAGTTAGCCCATATGTTGAATATTCTAACTTCAGCTCTTGCACCAGGATGTCCTGGATCTCCATTATTTGTATAGTGCACAGCTGGTTCAGGAGCGGTGTATTCATAGTCAACAACTACGTGCCAACCATTATCTAATTCTATAGTTAATTCCATTAGTTTATGTTTAATCCGTTAATAATTATCATTGCTGCAAGTAGTACAATCATACTTACAAACCCTACAAAAATTGCAATTAGGTTATAGTCATATTTAGGTTTTTGTGGTTTCATGTTTCTAATACTTTGTGAATTTTAGATATTTGTTTTTGCAACACATCTAATTCTGTTTTTAAATATTTATTCTCTGTTACAATAGCATCTATGTAGTCTATTGTATCATCTTCAGTTATTTCAACTTTACCTTCTTGTACAGCATACTCAGACAACTCATAAAAATGTTTATACATCATATCTGTTTCCATAAGACTATCATGATGTTTTACATAATATACTGCAGTAGAATGGTCCCGTTTAATAAACTTAGCTATTGATGCAAAAGGCATATACAGAGTCTTACGTGCAAGTACACAAAACATACGCCTTGCATCTACAACTTCACGACGCCTAGTAGGGCCTTTTATATCATTGTAGTTTGTTTCTGTAACCTCTGCTATAAGCTTTAGTATACTGTGACAACGTTTTAAGTTGTTTATATTATAAGCTGTTACTTTTCCCATGATTTACTAATATTTGTGTCTGCCTTAAGCAAACCGTTAGTTACTACTTTTAATGCTGCCTCTTCCATAAGCCTAGTCATCTCTGTTACCCAAGTCTCAGCATAGTCAATCTTACAGATTGTATCTATCTGGTCATGAACAGTCATAACTATCTTAACTGGTGCGTTAGTTTCTTTAATATAGTTTCTTACAAGTATCAAAGCTAGCTTAGTCATATCAGCTGAGGCACCCTGTATAGGTGTGTTCTTACTAGCACGTTCTATACTACCAAGTTCAAATGCTTGACTTTTCTCTTCATAGATACGAGGATACCAATTTGGGAACCAACGACGTCTGTTGTAAGGCGGAAAGGTCTTGATGTATCCATACTTTTTACCAAAGCTGCCTAGTTTATCTAAGAAACCCCCAATAGATGGGAAGGCTGCAAAGTATTTATCAATTAATATTTCTGCCTCTTTGATACTAATATCAAGAGTGTCTGCAAGCTTGTGTGGGCCCATACCGTAAGCTAGTCCAAAGTTAATAGTCTTAACATTTGTACGTAGCTTGCCATGTTTAGGACACTTACACTTACTTTTGTTCTTCATATAACTGCAGTCAGCTTCAGCTGTGTCTATCCACTCTTGTCCATATACAAGGTCAGCACATACACTATGCAAATCTTGTCCTTTTTCAAGAGCATCTATCCATACAGGATCTTTAGAACCAAATGCAATAACATTTAGTTCCTGAGAAGAATAGTCACTGCTAACAAAACACCAGCCGTCAGGAGCCAAAAAACAATTGCGAAACTTATTATCAGCAGGTATCTGTTGCATGTTGGGCTTTTTACTGGCCACTCGACCTGTGTCAAGTATTTGATTAAATTGTGTATGTATCTTACCATCACTAGATATAAATTTAAAGAAGTCATTACCATAAGAAGTAGCCAGCTTCATTTTCTCCTTGTACTTAACATACAAATCAATAATCTTATGCTGACGTCTGTACTTAAACATCTTCTTACCGTTAACGTCTTCAAGTTCAGGGACTAGTTTCTTAAATACTTTCAATACTTGAGTAGGGCTAGTCCATTTGACCCCGACTTTACGTATTTCTTCAGTAGGAGTAAACAAGTCGCCCTGGAGGTAGTCTAGCACAAAATCAGACAACTTATCGGTAACCAAAACTAAGTTATCTAAATCATCACGCATAGCCAAGGCTTCTTGTTCACTAGCTTTCGCTATCACTTCCCACTTATCTTTATCAATATCAATACCGTTGTACTCTATATCAGCGAATGCTAGTACAGCCTGATTCTCCAAGTCAACTACCTCTTGTAGTTTAAACTTTTCAATCTTTGGTAGCTGTAGTAACCTAATCTTACATAAGTATTCTACATCTTTAGCACCATAAACTATCTGGTCATCACGATAGGCCTGTCCTGATAAGCCTATAAATTGGTTTCTTACTTCTTTGTTCAGCTCTACATTTAAGTATCGCTTACACAAATCCTTCAGACCATAGCCTATGTGACGACCGCATGATAGTATTCGTTCTACTAAAAACGAGCAGTATATTCCTTCACACTCTATGTTTGCCCACTTCTTAATAAACTTGTAGTCAAACTTAGCATTGTGAAATATCTTTATGATGTCTTTATTTTCAAGTATATCTCTTAGAGGTTCTATACTTACGAACCTTGTATCTATAACAAATTGGTTATCTTCATCCCCAATCTGAAACATAATCATCTTTTTACATGTAAAGTCAAAGCCCTCTGTCTCTGTATCTACACCTAGGACTGTCTTAGTTGAACAGTAATCTACAACATCTTGTATTGTACCTAGTTTATACGAGTCGCTGAGACTCGTTGTCTTTGTTACGAATGTTATCATCTGTAAAATCTTTTAAGAATGTATCTGTAAACTCTAGTAAGTATTTTGCATATACAGTAGACATCTCTTGTCCTTGAAACCAAAAAGTAGGTTGGTCATTCTTAACTGCTATGTCGTAAGCTATTCTAAGAGTAGCCATATGTCCTTCTTGCATTGCTGCATATAATTCTTTCATCTTTCCCATAGTATTGGTTTTAGGAGACAACAAAGGGGCACAAGGCCCCTTCATCATCAATTTAAACAATTGTGTGTAATTTTAAACTACTTAGTCTTTACAGTCTTAGTAGTTTTGTTTTTAGACCCTGCAGGTCTTCCACGTTTTTTAGTCTTTTTGGTTTTTGGTAAAGCCGTGGTAAATAGGTCAATAGTAATCTGTTTTTCAGTTACAGTTACATTGTGAGATGCAGATACAGTAGCCACTACTTTACCTGCCTTTGTTATTAATGTGTTCATTTTCAATGATTTAGATAATTATGTAAACTTATTCTTTATAATTGTTAACAAATATAGTAAAAATAGGTATACCAAACAAATGATATACCTATTTTATTTATATAGTTAATTATGATAATATCTCTCCTGTAGATACATCTACCTTCTGGATAGAAGGAGTTTGTACAGGTGCTGTATCAGCTTCCAAATACAAATCTGAAGGCTCGTTGAATACTATAGATGAACGCGTGAAGATGTAATCTCCTTTGTGCAAAATATAATCTCCATCTTTACCTTTACGCTTTGCAGAGGTATTAAGATTAGCTCTTTGCCACTCAGTTGGTTCAGTAGTTTCTACGATTTGAACTCGTAATGGGAACTCTTGTCCTTCAAAAGAAGCAACAGGATTAAGAATGTTAACAGTAAGTATTTCATTACCCATATCATCCATTTCCCAACCTTCAGCATCTCCAACTGAGATACCAAGCGTTTTCTCTATGTCTGAAGGTGTAGCAGGTTGCCACGCTCTTCGTGCAGAGTTTCTACTAAATCTGTTATCAGATTGATTAAATACGAATGCTGCGGACAAGCCGCGCGATCCTTCTTTGACTTCTGCCAATTCCATTTGGACAAAGCCACCTTCAATCTTTCTGAATCTTGTAAGTAAAGTTTGACCTAGCTTTAGAGTGTTAAGGTCTCCACTGTGCAATAAATTTGCCATGATAAAATGTTTAATAATGATTAGTAATAATAGATAATTGTTCCTTCGTGGTCTATAAATGTCTTCAGTGTTTCTTCACTTGATTCATCTAGTTCACGAATGTCTTTGTGAGGACTTGTACATTCCTCAAAGAAGTGCAAGGCATCTATCTTATCCTCGAACTGTCTTTCAAATTTGTTTGTGTGGTAGACTGCATCTACCCAATGCTCGTCACTGCTGTTAGCAGTGTAAGTAACAAGGTACTTCATAGTAGTTAATGTATTAAATGATTAGTAAATGTGGTTAGCTTGGGTGTCTTTACAGCGCACCCATTCTGTTTATTAGCATTCTTCAAACTGGTCTTTAGATGTTAGTAATGGGAATTTGTTTTTGTATGCTTCCCATTTCTCTAATGCTTGTTCTTTAGTATCAGTATCTTCAATACCGCACCAGTCACAACCATAACCATTCCAATCATAGTCTGCATACTCAACATCATACAATTCGCATAGTTCTTCGTATTCAAATCTATAGCCTCTTTCATAATCTGTAAGAAAGAAGGAATCTTCTTCGCCTTCACGATCAACTTCAATCCAATCTTCACCGTCAAATTCTTGTGTAATCTCAGATAATACATGATGTTGAGCATTAACTTCAATGTCTTCGTCTTCTTTAGTTGTAAAGGTAAAGCCTCCTTTTGTCATAATTTCATGAAGATAAAAGTCTCTTGTATCTCCTTTTTTTGGGGTATT
>Ga0208645_1000514_pt1 | contig 40942 bp, 35 predicted proteins | sample VirMetDEL_Sep_01_FD_184519 | JGI IMG/M metagenome (GOLD analysis project Ga0208645, IMG submission 184519) | Aqueous microbial communities from the Delaware River and Bay under freshwater to marine salinity gradient to study organic matter... | ecosystem: Environmental > Aquatic > Marine >... | reverse complement strand
CCCGCCACCCACGAGTGACAACCCACAGGAAACTGCCTGTAAGGCCCCTGCCGGTCGGTCGCCGATTATAAACAGTTAGGTCGCTAATGACAATGTGGTGAAGTGCCACTAAAGGCGGATGGCGCCTAGGTTTGTAATTCGCGTAAATGGCCTTTTCTGTGATGCGAATTCACCCCTAAACCCCCTCTACAGCTGGCGGCTCACCCAAATTGACTTTGTGATTTATCTCACTATAGTGATGCGGGCCCTGCGTGGGGGGCCATGATGATTCCAAGCATAAAACAGGAGGCCATACATGGCTGACAACAAAGCGCAGTTGATCATCGAAGGCGCAGACGCCATCGAACTGCCCGTTCTATCCGGCACCGTAGGGCCCGACGTAATCGACGTACGAGGCTTGACCTCCACGGGTCGCTTCACCTTCGACCCCGGCTTCATGTCGACCGCCTCTTGCGAATCCAAGATCACCTATATCGATGGTGACAAGGGAATTTTGCTGCACCGCGGCTACCCAATCGAGCAACTGGCTGAAAAAGCCGATTATCTTGAGACCTGCTACCTTCTGCTCAACGGCGAGCTGCCAACCGCTGAAGAAAAAGCGAAGTTCATTAGTACCGTCAAGAACCACACAATGGTTCATGAGCAGCTCAAGTCGTTCCTTAACGGCTTCCGCCGCGACGCGCACCCAATGGCCATCATGTGCGGCGTTGTAGGGGCGCTTTCAGCGTTCTATCACGACTCCCTGGACATTAACGACCCACACCACCGCGAGATCTCCGCGGTGCGTCTGGTCGCCAAGATGCCGACCCTCGCCGCCATGGTATACAAGTACTCCATGGGTCAGCCAATGATGTATCCGCGAAACGATTTGAACTACGCTGAAAACTTCCTGCACATGATGTTCAATACGCCGTGTGAAGTGAAGCCGATCAGCCCGGTTCTAGCCAAGGCCATGGATCGCATCTTCATTCTGCATGCGGATCACGAGCAAAACGCATCGACATCCACAGTGCGCCTGGCCGGCTCTACCGGCGCGAACCCTTTCGCCTGCATCGCGGCCGGCATTGCGGCACTTTGGGGCCCGGCACACGGCGGCGCCAACGAGGCTGTGCTCACCATGCTGGATGAGATCGGCGATGTCTCGAACATCGAAACGTTCCTAGCCAAGGCCAAAGACAAGAACGACCCGTTCAAACTTATGGGCTTCGGCCACCGCGTCTACAAAAACTTCGACCCCCGCGCCAAGGTCATGAAGCAGACCTGTGACGAAGTGCTGAGCGAACTCGGCATTAACGACCCACAGCTCGAATTGGCGATGAAGCTTGAAGAGATTGCGCTAAACGATCCCTACTTCGCCGAACGCAACCTCTACCCGAACGTTGACTTCTACTCCGGCATCATTCTGAAGGCAATCGGCATTCCAACCAGCATGTTCACCGTGATCTTTGCTCTCGCACGTACCGTCGGCTGGATCTCGCACTGGAAAGAAATGATTGCGATGGGACAGAAGATCGGTCGCCCGCGCCAGCTATACACTGGTCATCCGCAGCGCGACCTGCCTCGCTGAGGTAGAGCGAACTGCCAACCAGAAGTAGGCCTACAGGCCTGAGGATGAGGTAGCTTCAGACGCCCGGCGCAGCGCACCGGGCGTTTTTTTGACGCGAAGCCGGTTATCCCGCAGAGCATTTGCGGGCTAAGTACACGCCAACCTGCGCGTTCATCGAGAGCACTTCAGCCGCCGAGGCAGCATCTCGCCACACCAAGCTTCTCCGCCAAAGCTCCACGGCAATAACCACGGCCAACCTAGCCATAGCCATCTCGCGGTCGCGCTGATTAGCTCGCCGCGATACTGCCCTGCGGCCTTACCGATACATCAATACTCAACAACAATATGTAAGCCATAGCTGCGCACTAGAGAATGGCTGACCAAGGCAGCGCCAGCAAAAGCTTAATTCGAAACCGACGCAGCCGTACGCAATCAGGCCCTATCGCGCAGTGGCGCTGCTCGCAAGCACCGGCGGAATCGCTGGAACCGCCTCAGCCTCACCCTGCCACCGCACCAACGATGCGGGACGCGATCAGGCGCAGCACGGGAGAGACAGGCGATCACTGGAGCCATCCGCATCCAAGCCGAACACCCCGAACACGCACAAGCATGATTGATGCAGCGGATAGGCGCACGCGCTTATTCTCGATGGCTAGCGATTGAACCCACCCACGAGATTGCCTAGCCAAACCACTCAACGCACCCCCGCGGCATTGCGCCGCATCGCTGGGAGACACATCTAGCACACCCCTGAAACCAATGTGACGACCCAGCCCAGCCGACAGCCTCAGCAGTCGGGTAAACTCTCAAAGCCAAGAAACCATGAGACATAAAAAAATCCAGTCACCGCTAAGTGACTGGATTCTCTGGGTTTTTTTTGGTCGGGACGGAGTGATTCGAACACTCTACCCCTTGCACCCCATAAAGGTAATTTACCTACCAACGCAACCCAAAGAAATCCAAGAACCGCCTTAAAACCCTTATAAAACGGGCCCTTCACAGGTTTCACTGTCCAATCGGTTGCTATACCATCCAATCAAAGCCTACGAGAAACGGTGACCATACGGTGACCAAGCTAGGAATGCGATGGCAACGATAACTGACAAGCAAATGGCTGCTAAGCCTGCAAAACCAACCTGGCTGATTGAAGATGCCCCTCGTGGATGCGGTCGCTTTATGGCGAGGCTTAGGCCAAACGGCGAGCGACACTTCTACTTTCGTTATACGAACTCAAGCAGCGAGCGCGTCTTTCTCCCACTGGGCGTCTATGACCCTGCCGGAATAGACGGCTTGACCCTAAAAGAAGCCAGGGCCAAAGCAGGTGAGCTTTCTCGTCTCTATCAGGGCGGCGTTCGTGATCTACGCGAACACTTCCAGGCCGAAGAAGAAGCCAGAACAACCGCAAGAGAAGCAGAGCAGAAGCGCCTTGCTGCCGAGAAGGCAGCATTTGAGGCAGCTGAAGCAAAGCAAGCGGCAAGAAAAACAGTTCAAGACCTCTTTGATCACTGGGCCAAGGTTGACCTGATCAACCGAAAAGATGGCGGAGATGAGGTACGCCGGATGTTCAAGAAGGACGTCCTCCCCCTGCTTGGAACGCTGCCCCTTGAAGAAGTCAGAAAAGGGCACATCACCGAGGTAACCGACGCATTGCTGGCCCGAGGCGTGAACCGCATGGCCAAGTTGATTTTCAGCCTGATGCGCCAAATGTTTCGATTTGCTGTAGATCGGGATCTGCTTGAGCATGATCCCACCGCAAGCATCCGGAAAGCAAAGATCGGTGGAAAAGATGTCGAGCGAGATAGAGTACTCAGCGATGAAGAGATATCAACGCTAGCGAAGCTTTTGCCAGATGCTGGTCTTCTCGTATCGACTGAGGCCGCTATATGGATCGCCTTATCCACATGCTGCCGCATAGGCGAACTCATGAATGCCCGCTGGGAAAATATCGATCTAAAAGCAGGGACTTGGCTTATTCCTGCCGAAAACAGCAAGAATGGAAAGGCTCATACGGTAACGCTATCTAATTTTTCTAAGCACCAATTTGAAAGGGTAAAAGCAATTTCTGGCGAATGCCAATGGTGCTATCCAAACACAAAAAAGACAGGACCAGTCTGCTCCAAAACAGTCACCAAGCAGCTTGGTGATAGGCAACGAAAACCAGATCAGGCCACAATGAGCAACCGCAGCGCCAACTCTCACGCCTTGTCACTAAAAGGTGGGAAGTGGACACCTCATGACCTGAGGCGAACCGGCGCGACGATTATGACAGCCTTAGGTGTTCTTCCTGAAGTCGCGGAGAGATGCCTTAACCACACAGAAGAGAACAAAGTAAAAAGAACCTACCAAAGGCATAGCTACGCCAAGGAAATGGCCGAAGCATGGCACTCACTTGGCGACCACTTAAAAAAGATAACAGCCACGCAACTCGAATAAAACCGCCGCACCTGATTTTTATTTCACCAATTTCCTTGCAGCCTTATTCTCTATTATGAAATTCCAAATGTACAACTGCAAGTCCTTCTCCAAAATCACACCCCCTAAACCCAGCATTGAAATCTCTCCCAGCACTACGCCAGCCACCTTCCCTGCAATAACCTCAGATCGATCAGTTTTTCGATATAATTTTTTATTTTCAAGAGCCTTAAGAATAACAAGCTCTATCCTTTTAATTTGATCAGCCTTGTCCTGATCAGCTTTGACGCGCGCCGCCTTATCATGATCCTGCCATCGAGCACGCCCACCTTTAATAGCGCGCCGCCTTATTTCCAGCGAGCTCCCACCATAGATTTTTTCAAGCTCAACTAAAAAACCCAAAATCTCCCTGCATCTAGCAGCATGCTCAGCATAATTACCACGCATCAAATATCGATAAGCAAAAAACAGGTTAACGTGTATCACCTCAACAAGCTTTTTCTCTCGGGCAGCACTCCTACCAGATCCAGCCACCCTAGAATACAAATTATCAAAATATGAATCTAAATCAGATTGCTTCCTCAGCCTCATTTTAATCGAGCGAATCGACAGCCTGACATATTCAGAATAAACACCAACACCACCATAGCAAATAAAATCTCTATTGAGTACACTTCGCACACGCTCACAGAGCCTATCAAACCGCCCGAACCACTTCTTTTTCTCGTCGTCAAAAACCTCTTCGACAAGCATGCGTCTTCGCTTTTGGATACACTCATCCAGAGTACCTAGCGATGCAGAGTCAGCTAACATCTCCACCTCATCATCCAACTCAAACACTCGCGCCCATGCAGTGTCCAGCGAGGCCCACTGAAGACCTGCGGCAGCTATATCTCCACTTGAGTAATGCATTATAAAATTAGCAAGCGACCCGCCCTTTGTATAAATAATAGAGTCAGGCCACTCAATAATTTCAGCACTTATACCAAAATCACTATCCAAGCGAGACCGAACCAGCAGATCTGATACGTCCCCCTCTCCATGCTCCCACCTAAAGAAGACATTCCCAACAGATTCGGCATCCTTGCGAACTAAGACCTTAAAAGAGTCATTAGTAACCAAGGCCCCGTAATACCTAGCAGTAGGCACATCACACGCCATAAACCCCCTCCAATTGCTGACTCAGCCTTCAACCCATACCAGAAGCCGCCGGATCAGCGCTCGTCCCCAGCGAGCCCCACCCTATCAAAACACCCACCCCACCGCAGGAAAAGGACTCACCCCCTACTCCTGAGCACAGCAGCGACTGTCATCAGCCCGCGATAGCTGCGATAGCTGTCGCAGCTATCGCGGACATTTAGCCCCTCATCCCCCGCACACCAACGAGATCCGCTACCACACTTACGCATGCAAATCAATTTTTTTAGCTTAGGAGTAAAAAATAACCTGCAAGTAGAAACCGTGACCCCGCCCCAACACAGATCTAGGATCGCCCCGACTAATCGGAGGCACGAAATGACTGACAAATACGAAGTAAGAGCTAGTCCTATTCAAAAACATCCAAAAGCCTTTCATCAGGCAGAGCTAAATCAAACAGCGCACAACTCAAAACCGGAGCCATGCACTAAACAGCCCGAAACTTATAAGGATGACATGTCAAAAAACCAAATAATTCGATTAAAACAACTGATCAAAATCCTCTCAATCTCTCGTTCATGCGTATATGACTGGCTAAACCCACGATCTCCAAGGTACGACCCTACATTCCCCAAGCAAGTCCGATTATCAGGGCGGAGCAATGGCGGCGCTGTTGGTTGGCGATTGGAGTCCGTCATGGCATGGATCAATAGCCGCGACCAAAACTCAATAAATTAAACCATTGAGCTCTGAAATCCTCACGAAGAAATCACCCACAAGAGGCATCACATGAACCAAGAATCCACCAACCAAAAAATACTCACCGCACTCAATGAGTTCCCTCTTCTGAAAGAATTCATTGTTGAAGTAGCAGAGACCACACAAGCTCCACTTGAACTAGTTCTCGCTTCAGCTCTATCGACAATCTCAATGCTATGCCAGCCTTTAATCGATGTAAAAAGATCAGAAAATATGATCGGACCAATCTCACTTCTGATAATAATCATCGCAACTTCTGGAGAGCGAAAGTCAACAGTCGAGAGTATTTTTCTGGAGTATATCAGGAAATATGTAAGAGAAGCGCTAGACCTTCACAGAAGAGAGTTACTCTCCTGGAGTATTAGGCTCGAAGCCTGGGAAGCAAAAAAGCGAAAGATAATAAAAGACATGAGCAACACATTAGAATCAGAAAATGAATATCAAATACTTGAAAGCACCCTACTTCGTCATCAAGAGACAAAGCCTGAACGACCACGAGCCTTCAATCCTTTTTATGAAGACTCAACTACAGCGGCTCTAATGAAAGGCATGACCCAGGACATGCCCTGGGCTGCATTGATGTCAAGTGAAGGAATTTCTGTTTTAAAGGGAGTTTTTAATGACTACGGAAAGATTAACGCGCTGTGGACCGGAAGCCCGATAGAAGTAGCAAGATCAAGCACTGAGGGCTGCTCATTGAATGACGCCAGACTAACAATAGGAATCATGATTCAGCCCGATATATTGCGAGACTATCTCGAGAAAAAAGGTGATAAAGCCAGGTCCGTTGGATTGCTGTCACGAGCACTGGTATTTCACCCTAACTCGACCCAAGGAACGCGCTTCATAAACGACAGATCCATAAACAAAGAAACTCTCGCAAGATACAACTCACGCGCTCACAGCCTACTTGAAAAATGCATGAACCGCCTTCGAGATACGTCCACAGAAAAACAAATAATTAGCTTTTCAAGCTCCGCAACTGCACACTGGGATGAAACATACAACAAGATAGAATCGGAACTAAATGAAGGAGGAATGTACGAAAGATCCAAGGATCACGCATCTAAGCTCAGCGAAAATATCGCTCGTGTGGCGGCACTCTTGCACTATTTTGAATTTGGGAATGAGACCATTAGCCTGGAATCACTTAAATCAGCAGAAATAATCGTTCTCGAATGCTCCAGAACCTTCCGAAAGGAATTCACATTTATGCCCAGCATTATTAGTGACGCAGAAATTCTGTACACTTGGATTCAATCTAACTGCAAAAACCCACACCTATTCAATTGGGTGGACAAAAACGAAATACTTCGTAAAGGCCCAACAAAATTTCGAATAGCATCCAAACTAAACCCCATCCTGGACTGTTTAGTAGCCTCAGGGAAAGTAATTATAAATGACAAGATAAGACCTGTCCGAATTGAACTAAGATGATTATTTTTAATTTCGCCCCATCACCGGCCTTGTGCCGGTGTTTTTTATTTGAATTTCAATTCAAAAAAATCTCAGCCACACATAACTGCAATGAAATAACACCAAGGAGGTTCTCCCCATGTCATTGCAGTGCCCTCGCTGTCACTCCCCCAAAGTCGCGTCCTTCCATCACGCCATGAAAGCTGGCGCGGCCATCGGCACTGTCGGTGGTGTTGCTCGTGGAGTTAGTGCTGCCCTGGCTGGTGGTCAGGCTGGAGCAGCTATCGGCGCTTTCGCCGGCCCTGTCGGCATCACCCTCGGTTCCGTGTCGGGCGCCATCCTCGGCGGCCTCGCCGGCGGAGTTGGTGGCTGCGTTCTCGGCGCGCAACTCGGTGAGTCACTCGACCGCCACGTTTTGGCCCACAACCTCTGCCTGCTCTGCGGCCATCGCTTCAATCTGCCGGCCTGATCGGCGCTCCACTCTTCTCACTCATTAATTCAGTCGGTGCTGCGCTCTGCGCGGCGCTTTATGCCGGCTTGCACCAAAAGGAATCGTTCACATGGCACATCTCGTCGAAACCATGGCCTACGCTGGCGCCACCCCCTGGCACGGCCTGGGCAATCAACTCACGCAGAAACAACCCATCGAAGTCTGGCAACGCGAAGCTGGGATGGACTGGCAGATCCTCGAAAGCCCCGTGCACTTCAAATCGGATGCCATTGGCCATCTGGGTGCCATCCATTCCTTCCCCGAACAAAAGGTGCTGTTCCGTTCGGACACTAAGGCACCGCTGTCGGTGGTCTCACAGCGCTATCACACCGTGCAACCTCGGGAAGTTCTGGAGTTCTACCGGGATCTAACCGAGGTCTCCGGCTACGAGCTGGAAACGGCTGGCGTGCTCAAGGGCGGCCGCAAGTTCTGGGCGCTGGCGCGTACCGGGCAAGGTGCTGCGCTCAAGGGTAATGACCAGGTCAATGGCTACCTACTCCTGGCCACCTCCTGCGACGGCACCCTGGCCACCACGGCCACCCCGACCATCGTGCGAGTGGTGTGCAACAACACCCTGACCATCGCCCTGGACGGCACCAGCCGCGCAATTAAGGTGCCGCACAACACCCGCTTCGATCCCAAGGCGGTGAAGAAGCAACTCGGCATCGCCGTCTCGCAATGGGACGACTTCATGTACCGCATGCGCGCGCTGGCTGAGCGCAAGGTGCAGTGGCATGAGGCGCTGGGCTTCTTCATGAACGTGATGTGCGAAACCAGCCCGACCGGTGCTTTACCGGAACAACTGCCCAACGAGCGCGCCCTGCGCAAGGTGCAGGAGTTGTACGAAGGCCGTGGTCGCGGTAGCCAGCTGGACTCGGCACGCGGCACCGCCTGGGGTCTGCTCAACGCCGTGACCGAGTTCGTCGATCACGAGCGCCGTGCTCGCAACAACGAATATCGCATGGACTCAGCCTGGTTCGGTCAGGGCGCACAGATCAAGCAACGTGCTCTGGATGCAGCACTGCAACTCGCCGCTTAACCCTCACTCACATCAACCCTCGCGCCCGGTCAGCCTAGTGCTGGTCGGGCGTTTTTATGTCTGCAGGTGAACACCATGAAAGCCACTTCATTGAATCGCAGCACCAGCAAAACCCGTCCGGCTCTGCGCCTGGTCAGCACCAAGGAACTGCCACGCGAAGACTGGTTGCAGATCCGCAAGCAAGGCATCGGCAGTTCGGATGCTGCCGCAGCCGTAGGACTCAACCCCTACAAGTCGCAGCTGGAGCTGTGGATGGAAAAGACCGGTCGTGATGCTGGCATGCCGAAGGCTGATCCTCAGGATGAGGAAAGCCCGATGTATTGGGGCAACGTGCTGGAGCCGATCGTGGCCTGGCACTACAGCAAGCGCACGAAGAACAAGGTGCGGCGCATCAATGCCGTGCTGCAGCACCCGGATCCAGAGCTGCCCTGGATGCTGGCCAACATCGACCGCGAGGTGATCAGTGCCGACGATGTGCAGATCCTTGAGTGCAAAACCGCTGGCATAAACGGGGCACGCCTCTGGAAAGAGGGCGTGCCTGAATATGTGCAGCTGCAGGTGATGCACCAGCTCGCCGTCACCGGTAAGCAGGCGGCAGATGTAGCAGTACTGCTGGGTGGCCAGACGCTGGAGATCCACCGTATCGAGCGGGACGAGCAGATGATCGCTCGCCTGATCGAGCTGGAGCGAAAGTTCTGGCACTACGTGGAAACCGACACGCCACCACCGGCTGATGGCACCGCTTCGGCAGAGTCAGCACTGCGCTGCCTCTACCCGGAGGACAACGGCCAAGTCGTCGACTTCACCCAGCATGCCGGGCTCAGCGCGGCTTACGTCGAGCTGAAGGCTGTTCGCCAGTCGATTGCCGACAAGGAGAAGCGCGAGGCCGAGCTCAAGCAGATGCTGCAGCAAGCCATGGGCGATGCCAGTCGAGCGGAGTTCTCCAGCGGCTATGTCAGCTGGCGCAAGGCCAAGGACAGCATCGGTCTCGATGTCACTCAGTTGCTCAAGGACAAGCCCTACCTGCAGGCCAAATACCCGCTGCTGAAACCCGGTGCACGGCGCTTCTTGGTCGGCTGAAACCCAACACTTCCCTCCCATCCCTTCCCTTGGCCAGACCATGTAGTTCGCACTGCGTGGCTGGCCTTTTTTCATTTCCAGGAGAGTCACCATGCTCAAAGGTCTGGCTATCACTCCGCCGGTACTCGGACGGATTTCCATCGGCAAGGTCATCGAGAAGAACGGCAAGCGACTGCCGGAGAAGGATGACCAGTTCACCATCACGTCGCAGGTGCAAGGCAGGGATGGCTGGCTGCTGCATCCGCTCAACGATGAGCTGCGCGAAGGCAAGGACGACAAGCTGCGCAGCATTCCGGTACGCCTGCTGTTCAACGAGCCGGAGCTGAACTTCAGGGCTGACTACACGCTGTTCGATCGACAATCGGGGCGACCGGTTTGCGTCGGCAATGGCGAGACCTGCAAACGGGTCACTCAGGACGGCATGCAGTCGTTGCCTTGTCCATCGCCGGACGCTTGTCAGTTAGCCAAAGGCGGTGCCTGCAAGCCCTATGGCCGACTGAATGTGGTCATTGGGGATGAGGATCCGCTGGGCAGCTTTGTGTTTCGCACCACCGGTTTCAACAGCATCCGCACCCTGGCCGCACGCCTGCATTACTTCCAGGCTATTTCCGGCAATCGGCTGGCATGCCTGCCGCTGGAACTGCGCCTACGTGGCAAGTCGACTCGCCAGAGCCATGGCACGCCGATCTTCTACGCCGACCTGACGGTACGCGGCGGCATGGACATGGCTGAAGCACTGGTGAAAGCCAGTGAGCTCGATTCGCGGCGGCAAGCTGCCGGTTTCAATCAGGCTGCGCTGGATGAAGCTGCGCGACGTGGCTTCGGCAATGGTGCCTTCGAGGACAGCGAGGAGGATGTCAGTGCCATCGTGGAAGAGTTCTACCCCGAGGGTGAGGCACCTGCATCAGCGCCCACCGTTTCACTCCACCCAACCAAACCCAGCCTGGCTGAAAAGCTCGATGCACAGGCCGCTCGTCAAAACACACCCTCAGACTAAGGAGGACGCCATGCGCCTGCACAAGCTGAAAGCCAGTGACACGACCGGCACCTACTTGGTCGATTCGCCGGTGACGGAAAACGACATTCTACTGATGGCCAAGCAACTGGCCAGTCTGCGCCTGCGCAAAGGACGTGCCTTGACATCGCCGAAGGAGGTATTCAGTCACCTACAGGCGCTGCTGGCTGACTATGAGCATGAGGTATTTGCCCTGCTCATGCTCGACAGCCGCCACCGGGTGATTGCGTTCGAGGAGCTGTTCAGGGGGACTCTTGATGGAGCCAGCGTGTATCCCAGGGAGGTCGTGAAGCTCGCCCTGGAGCACAACGCCGCCGCCCTGATCCTGGTGCACAACCACCCTTCGGGTGACCCTGAGCCTAGCATGGCGGATCGCAACCTCACCACGAAACTGCAAGACGCGCTGAATCTCGTCGGTGTGCGCACGCTCGATCACATCGTGGTGGGGAACGAAGGCTGCGTGTCACTGGCAGAACTGGGCTACCTGTAAGGAGGTGCCAATGAAACTGCTGTTACGGACTGTTGGCTCGGCATTCATGTTTGCCGGGATCTTGGCCGGTTGCCTGGCGATATTGCTGTTGGTGATTCTGGTGGTGCGCTTTCCGCCATTGCTGATCGCTGTGGTGTTGGCATGCTGGATCTTCAATCGGCTACCGAAGTCTGAACGCTAGTGGGTCACAAAGCATGGTTACAGCTGAGAGGCTGTAACCATGCCACTGTCTGCTTTCTTTTTTTGCTCTGCCTGGTTACCAGGAGCAAGATCGCTCACTCGCTGGCATCCCCGACTTTAACGTACGTCGCACTGAACTCCTTGCATTGGCGATGTTGCTGCAGCCGGTTCGCAAAGCTAAACGCGTCGTTCAGTTCGAAGCGCTGGAAGATGTCCAGCCCACGTCCAAGCACGATTTTCCAGCCCGTATCAGTGGTGATGTCACGATCATGCTTAGTCCCTGTCGTGTCATACGCCCAAGTGAAATTGATACCCACCCCTGCACATGCGTCAGCAATTTTCTGCAGGCTTTCGGTCTGGCGATCACCATTGAACTCATCCTCCACGGTGACCACATGTACAGCTACTTCCTCACCTGAAACCAACTGCTTGCTGATCGTCTCCATCAGCTCCATCAGGTTGCGCAGTTGATGGAACATCCGCAGGTACGGATCAATAACGATGATCCGCTTAGCCCCTTTCAGATAGGGCCCAAACAGCCTATCGAAGGTGACACCGCGCTGGTTCTCCTGAATAACCAGGTGCTGAGGTTTCAGCTCTGGCTCTTTGCTCACCGAGCCAGCAGGCTGTTGAATGGGCTGAGGACTGGCCGCATCGCTAACCGGCTCGCGAGGAGCGACATTAGCCGTATCGAACAGATCAGACTCCGAAACCTCACTCGCCACTCGCCGGTGGTACTGGTTCGGGTACTCCCCTTCCTCCAGAGTGCTGACCAGCCTCTCTACGCCATCTTTTCCTTGATAGCCAAAACGCACAGCTGGGTAAGTGGTGTCTATGCGCAGCAGCTGATCCTTGACCCGCTTACGCCCTTCGATAGCACAGCGCAGCACATCCTCGACCTCCGACTCAGTCGCCTCGCCATGAGGGAAGAGGATCTTCATCAGCCCAGAGAAAGTCTTGTTGATACCGTCACGATCACGCGTGGAGATTTCATCCGACAACGTGTACAGACCTTTGTAGCGATCCGAGAAGTCATGGCTGCGTAGTGAACGGAGGATCTCAGCCAGATAATCGACGACAAAGCCGTAGCCGCTGGAGAACATCTCCCCACGGATTACGTCCACCTCCCAGCCCGGAATGTAGCTGTGCAGGCGGTCGAGGAAGGCCGAATCGTGAAACTTCTCTGGCAGCGGATCGAATAGATCGCTGTGCTTGAGCATGTACGGCACGGTGTGGTCGGTGTTGCCCACGAACACCATACTGGCCTCGGCCCCAAGGGTTTCCACACCCCGCGAGAACGACTTGTTGGCCATGTAGTTCTTCATGATGTCGACCAGCGCCTTGTCCACCCGCTTCTGCTTGCCGGCGAACTCGTCGAAGGCCACCACATCCCAGTAGCCCACCAGGCCGAGCTTGCCCGTACCGTTGTGAACAAACAGCTTGGGCACCGTAACCTCACCACCGGAAATCAGGATCCCATGGGGAGAAAACTCGGAGTAGACGTGCGACTTGCCGGTGCCTTTCGGCCCTAGCTCGATCAGGTTGTAGTTCCGTTCGCAGAAAGGAATCAGACGGATCAGCTGCAAGAGCTTGTTGCGCTTGCCGAACATCTGCGGATTGAAGCCGATACTCTGGATAAGCAGATCAATCCACTCTTCCGTGGTGAACTGCTTGCGAGACTCCAAATAGCCGTCGAAATCAAAACGAGAGATCTGAATAGGCTTAAGCGACGCCAGCACCCAGGGAGAGGCGGACTTGTCCTCGGTGTAGTCATACTCCAGATCAGCAATGCACCATACCCCGCCAACCAACAGTTTCTGATGTGCCTTCACTGTGCTGGAGTCGATCAGCACCTTCTTTATACCGAGGTTGGCAAATTCAGCCTCGTACACATCGTCCTTGTCGTTGAGAGAAACACTGATACGGTCAATGACCTTGTGGCGCCCCTTCTCCTTAATCGTAGAACGCACCAGCCCCGCTTCGTTGCGATGCACATAGTGCTTGCGCAGGATTTCCTTAACCGTCTCGATACCGGTTTGAATCGTCGACTCATCATTCGTTGCGCAGTACTGGCCCAGCAGGTACTCCAGCACGTAGGACGGCACGATGGCGTTGCCCTTCACCGCTTTGACCAGATCTTTGCGGACGACCAGACCGGCGAAATGTTGGTTGATCTTGTCGTCGAGTCGGGGCATAAAAACTCCAATTAACCTATTAATTTAAAAAGTGCGGATCAGGATTTTTCTAACGATTGTCTTTTTCAAGGACAGATGAAAGCGCCTTGGCGGTATCAATATCACCTTTCTCCAAAGCCTCCTGAATACGCCTTATAAATACTTCTTTCTCTTGCTCCCTTGACTCGGAAAATCTCTGTCGAGTTGCCTGGCGCACGGCCTCATCAATAGCCGCACCACGTACTTTGAACTCAAAAAACCTGTTGCGAGACAGCCTTGGCAATCCAGAAATAAAAACTTTAGCCCGTGAAGCGAGAGGAGCAAGTCGGCGTATAAGCCTCCAAGCCACAAAAATCATTAATGGAATACCAAGAGCCCAAAGAAGCGCAGAGATAAGCCAGGAGCGCCGATACTCGGCAAGAAGCTCTTTGTGATAAATGCCTACGGAAGATACATACGCATCAGAGCGCTTCTTAAAGTCGACCAGCCTGATGTTTTCCTTCAGGGGCTCATAAACATAAAGACTAGACTCTAAATATATAATAGGGTCATCCCTAGTGACTAGCTCTTTATATATCTTAAGACCCTGGGATGACGCATTGCGCCATGAGCCAACATCCACACCCAGCTTAACACCGCCGACTTCAATAAAGCCATCGCCCAGTCCCGCCAGCTCAAGATATGGTTCGCCGCATTGAATTTCAGGCCACCCCAATAAGCCTTCTTCATGATCGCAGAAGTATTTAAGCGAAATATCATAACCACGATAAACCCACTCAGGCTCAGTGCGTTCAGGATTATTCGAGTGTGCCGGACTAACATCTACAGCTGGCAAATAATTCCCAGCGGGGGCTAGCAAGGGGGTAGCGCAAAGAACAAAGAGTAAAAAACCATTTAAAATCTTCATAGATTCTTTATCATGCAAGCCTTAGAAATCAAATTCACTGGTGAACGAACGACGAATCGTATACCGAGTGGCCTTGTACTGGGTGAAATGCGAGGTGCCTTCCACCTGCTCTTCGAGTCGTAGCTCAACCTGCTGGTTGTTTGCTTCATCGGCCTTCCGGCTCAGGATGAAGCGCACCGCCAGCTCGCGCTCACGCGGGTTATCGGACGCAAAATCGAACGTCAACTCATGCGAGTCGGAGATCAGCTCCCCGTCCAGGGTATACAGGCCTGCACGCAAGCGGCGAGCTTGTTTCTTCTCGGTGACTGCCTCGGACTGATACAGCACAACGGCCAACTGGCCGGTGGTGATGCTTCTGCTCCCGCCACCGATGAACTCGACGTCGACACTGCCTACATCGCTTTGGCGCTTTTTGTTGATACGCACAACCGGGATCACCACTTCTTGCAACGTGGCTCCCCCATGTACGAACCGGCTGCCAGAACCTTTGAGACGCAAGCGGTTGATCGACTTAGGGATCTGTACATCCAGCGATCCTTCAAGTCCCAGCTGTTCAGGGGTGAAGGTTCGGAAACCTGCCTGGCTGCGCAGACCGCGCCCCAGGACGAAACGTCGGTCGCGATAGAGTACCTCGTCGCCTTCCGGCACGTTGCTGAGAAAATCGCTCTCCTCCAGCGGTCGGTGCTGGTAGATGAAGCCATGATCTGCGGTGACTAACAGGTTGCTGGCATTGGCATTGGTCAGTTTCTTTATTAGCCGGACCAGCTCGGCCAATGTCTCTTCTGCCGCAGCAAATACCCGTTCCTCGGTATCTCGCGTGTCGCCAGTCTTATCGATCAGATTGTGGTAGACGTAAACCACATCGTTATCACGCAGCAGCGCTCGCGAGTCCGCCTGGTTCATAGCCAGCAGGTCCTTGGCCAAAACAACAGCAGAACTCGGCACCGCAGCAGCAAGGATCTTGCCGCGATTAGTCGAGCCCTGGGCGCTCTGACCATCCACTATTGCATCGCCGCTATCGTTTTCAGCCAGCTGCAGTGCCTGGTTAGGTAGCAGTGCGGCCATACCCAGCTGTGTGTAGCTCGGCAACATGGAAAGCGCCGGTTCCAGCTCGGCCTCAAAGCGGTCTTCACGGCGAATCAGGCTCTGCAGCTCTTCACCTACCTCATAACGGAAAGCATCCGAGATCAGTACGCAGACCTTAGTCTTGCGCTCCAGGAAGGGCTTTACACAGCGGCTGAAGAAATTCCGCTGCAGCATGATCGGAGCAGCCGTCCAGCTCGGAGCAGAGTCCACAAACTGCTGCCAACGATCATTGAGACGAGCCAGATAGTTGTTGGTGTACTGGTTTTCGATCTGAGCGCTGAGCTCCTCCAGCAAGGAGGCCTGGCCAGACTTGCGCGCGTGATGGACGAATTTGCGATACAGCTGATCTAGCCGATACCAGCTCTTGGCATACTTCTCCACGCCATCGGCCAAGGAGGCCATTTCCAGCTTGGCTGCATCCAACGTCTGCAAGAACTGCGCGGCATGGTCCAGCGCCAGATAGACATCCTCGAAATGGCTGAACCAATGGCTCTGGCGCCGTTGACGCACAGATTGTTCGACATCGGCAGCAGTCGCCGTTCGGGCAACAGTCGCGCGAACCAGCTCACTGAGGATCTTGCGGTCGATCAGCTCAAAGTAATCAAGATCCAGGAGGGCTCGATAATCAAGCTTATGCAGCTTGTCACCAATCTGTAGCACCTCTGCACACTGCGCAGACAGCATTTCAAAACTGCTTTCGTGTGACCGACTGTCCTTCCAGCGCCGGAGAAAGACTAAGGACTCCGCGGACAAACGTGCCTTATACTCGGGATCCGTGCCCATCATGAAGCAGGCCTTGAACAGCTCGATCACGAAATCGTGCAGTCCCGGCTGGTCCGACACATAGCCGTAAGCGCGCTTCATCTGCTCCCAGAAGAAGCTATCCAGGCCACTTGTTTCAATAAGCTTGATGCGTGTGACTTCCGCATTGGCGAGCTCAGCCAGCAGCTCTTCAAGAATTACATCCAATCGTGGCTCGGAGCCTGTACACACGGCGAGCATTTTGAAGCGCATCATGCTGTGCGAGTCGCCCGACTGCAGCAGCTTATGCAACTGCTCACGCCGCTTGGCCGCAGCGAAGAAGGCCGCATGCTCTTCCAATACCGGATAGCAGTCGGGCCCCAACTCCAGCTCAGCCAACCAAAGGGCAAGCTGGTCCGTGCGGAAGGTATTGCCGCTGGCCAGTTGTACATCAAGCAACCAGTTATCCAGATAGGCCGGTTCGGCACCCTCGCGATACAGCAGAAACTTCTGCTCAGGCTGTTCGCGCAGAATGCGGTACTTAACACCGAACTCGTTGTTGGCCAGCTCGATTTTCTCGACACCCGGCAGCTCTAGCGATTCGAAATCTGCACGGAACTCCAGACGGTTGTCGTACCAGAAGACAATACGCTGCTTCTCAAATAGGTTCGTCAGAGCCTGGGTAATCTTGAGGTTACTCATGTACGGATCAGTCCTCACCCTTGGCGTCTAACCCGACGATCTTCTTCAGGGCTGCGCCCAGCTTGAGGTAGTTGACCTTAACGCCATCGTCCAGATCCAGCTCGACCTGCTCTGTTGCCAGCGGATAAAGCGTATCGCGCTCGTAATCATCCAGCTCAATAAGCTGTTTCTTGATGGCATCGGCTTCCTTGCTGGCCTTGGTCTTTTCGCTTTGACTGGCAGATGGGTTGATAGCTACCTGCTGCAAATAGTCCAGACGCGAGGCGAGCTTCTTGCGGAAATCGCGCAGGTAGCTGAGCACCACGCTGACGGTGTCCGGGCGATAACGATGCAGATAGACCAGTGCGCTGAAGGTACCCTTCGGACTGCTGAACAGCCAATAGATTGGACGCTTCTTGTAGCGTTTCACATGGTCGTTATAGAACTCGCCTAAGAAGTACTCGCGCAGGCTGTAGTTGCGCTTGCCCTTGACGTTGAGGGCCTGCTCGATAAAGGCCAGGTTGTCTTCGTAATGCGCGTCGCCAAAGGCAACGCGCAGGAACTGACGGAAACGCAGGGTGATGTCGTCGGGGAACCAGTCGCCATCCAACAGCGGGATCACGTTGTCGTCATCGGCGGGGAAGCTGGGCTGCGGCACTTGAGCTAGATAGTCCGCCAGCGTCTCGCCTTGGTTGGCTAGGATCAGCCCCGGCGTGTCGAGACTATAGCGGCCGAACATGCAGCCCACTGCATAGCTCACCAGCTCACGCATGGTGTCAGCCAGCAGCAGAGCTTCCAGCTCCTCCTCGCTCTTGTCACTGCCGTAGCGGTAGTGCGGGTTGCAGGTGAGCGTGATCTCGCTCAGCGGCACTTCGGGCATCAACTCGTCATGCAGGCCATAGGCATCAATAAAGATGCGGTTGTTCTCTTCTTCTAGGCGCTGCATTTCTAAGGTCATTTCCCGCCAGTAGGCGCGGAGCTTTTGGTAGCTGGCCTTGAGGGTGGGTTGGTGGTGATCGGAGTGCAGCAGCGGAAGGCTGGTGAAGTCCCAAGAGTTTTCATAGTAGTCCCAATCGAGCTGGGAAATAAATATTGCGCGCTGACCATATTTGGCGAACACCTCGGCGTGCTCGGAAATATTCACTGGCAAAGGGAATGAGGCCATCTGGCCAGGGACGAAATTTAATGTCGGATTGAGCCCTGAAAAAACAATAGGGGTTGCATTGGAGTTAGCGGCCGCAGTGATTGCACTCAATAAATTTGCATTTTCAGAAGTGATCACACAACTAGCGTCATTATGAACAAATCCGTGCGGAAAATATCTTAGGGCAAGACTTCCAGAAGTTACTTTTGACCAGGCGGCAACCCGCTTGAAATATGTGTCTTCATTTCTAATTACTGCACTCGGTATATTTTTCTTTATGGCGGCTCCATTATTCTCCCAGTTGATCACATTGACTTGGTTGCCATACCACTTGCGGTAGTCTCCGCCTTTATTGCAGGGGAACCACTTGCGCATCGATTTCCGTGCTGAATCCGAACAAGTAAATCCAAACCCTGTTGTATCGTTAGATACCTCATGCCACAAGCGGATGAATAGCCCGTTGTCACCAGTTTGAAGGCCAACCCCCACACTGGAAACTCCACCTACGTTTGCTCCATGTGAATAGAGATCGAAAACCGTCGAGCTCACCCAATAAGCAATTGGGCTTCCTGGTATCTTTTTAAAATCATCCGAGGATGCCCGAAAAAAATACTTCTCCATCCCTTGCTCGCGGCTGTTGTTCTGGTTCTCTCTCATTCTTACTCTCCCGCCGCTAATACCTTGCGGCCAAAATCTATTTCAAATCCATCCGGCACTGGCTTAAATGGCTTGGCCGGAGAACGGTAGCTGCTTTGGAACTGGCGCAGCGACTGCACGTCAATCTCACCGATCACGCAATAGTCGGTCACACCGCCCTTAACTCGCAGCACATCACGCTCCCAACTGTCTTTTGCGGGGGCGCGAATGCGGCTATCACCGTATTGGCGGTCATTGCACTGGATGATGTAGGCGTGCATATCCAGCGCGGCAGACTCCACCAGGGCGTTAAAGGTTTCGGTATCCTGGTTCCACTCGGGTACAAACAGCGCGTCCACCTTGCCGCGAAGGGCGGCGCGATAGCTTATGTTGGTCAGTTCGCTGCAGATCAGCAGGGCAAACCGCAAGTCACCATGCTGCAGGATGGGCGGTGTTAGCCACGCCTTGTCAGGTTTCAACTCCAAGCCAGCCAGACGCTGCAGCTCCCGTTCCTCATGCAGGGCTGGGCGCTGTTTGTCCTGCCGATAGATCATCAACGAAGGGAAGCCCAGGCCATCGTGCGACAGCGCAACCCAAACCTGGTTGCGCACGCGGCCTTTACTGGCGTGCAGGTATTCAATGCCAGTGATCAGCGAAATGCCGCGCCCCTGAAGCTTGCGCGCAATACGGATGAACCAGTGCGCGGGCAAGGCCAACTCGGGCAGAACCAAGTAGCGGCTTTCCCTTGGCTGGGCAATTACACCATCCAGCAAGCGACACAAGCGTGCGTAACGCTCGGCATCGGGATCGGACATGCGCATGACCGAAGCCGTCCAGCTCACCATCTGCGTTTTCCAACTGGAGACGGCGATGGCGTACTTGCTCTGCGGCTGGCCATCCGGGATCTGTAGCACGCCGTGCTTGTCGAAAGCGGGCGCGGCATCACCAAGCTCGAAGCCGCGCACAGCGAGGACGACAGCTTGCATGGCCCCGTGCGCAGCAGCATCGTAGGCCGCCTTGTTCAGGATAAACAGCTCCGGCAAGTTGTAAGGCCGGGTAGCAAACAGCAGCCCGTGCGGCAAACCTTTGAAGCGGATCCACTTGGCAAGCACTTGGCTGCCTTCCAGCACAGCGCCTGGGAGCAAATCGGTCGCATGGGTGCAGGATGTAGCGGTCTTCCTGGCCGGGATTCCGCGCTGGGCCACCATTTCCTCGGGCAGGCCAAGGAAACGGAACGGCATATGCGCCAGATCAAATGAGAACAGCCGTGCTTGCTGAGTTTGGAAGCCCTTGATGGGGAAAAAATACCAATTCAGGAAGGCATCGATATTCGCCGGTGCATAGCCCTCCATGTGTGCCAGCCAGGCCGCCTTACCGTCTTTCGATAGCCGAGGCGGAAAGGCTGCGCTGATGCTCTCGCGTACCGTGGTGAAAAGCTGCTTTTGCCAGCGATCGAGCATTTCGCTGTGGCTTGGATTGTCTTCTGCGGGGCAGGCCTTAATGCTGAGCTCGCAACCTTGTGACACTTGCGTACACAATTGATCCAGCCCTCGCAAAATCTGGCGCAAGGCTGAAAAGTCTTCGCATGCCGTAGCAAGGCGAATAACCCGTGGCAGGTAGACCGCAAGATCAAAAAACTGCGGCAGCACCAGCACATGCTGGACAAACGCACGGAAGAAAGTCTGCCGATGCTCGCGCCACGCGTCTGGCTGCAGGTCACGTTCATAGGCTTCAAAGTCGCGCAGCTTGATGGCAAAACCCGCGCGGCGCATGGTCAGGGCATCCGCCTTGCGCAGGTTGTCGGCGGCCTCACCGTCGCTTTGCGTGGCAGCCAAAAGATCGGTGCCCACATGGCTGGCAGCGCGCGGCAAACGAGGCATAGCGCGCCATTCGCTGGCCCGCTCGTGGATCTGGTGAGCAATAGCATCCACCAGGGTTTTGCCCGGCTCGCCTGCCAACATGAACACCTTGTTCTTGGCGTTGGCAAAGCGGATCTGGCTGTCGCTCAAATAGACGGGCTGAAAACCGATCTGCTTGTACTCCTCACCTAGCACCCACGCCAGCATGCCGCTGGAGCGGGCGAACAACCACTCCCACAGCTCAGCCGTGGAACGGAAGCTGGCACGGTTCTCCATGACCAGGAGGATGTCGTCTACATAGCGGCCGTAGTACAGCGGCGCAATCTGCTGCTCGACGACGCGATCCAGCTCAATAAGCGCAACGTTCGCCACCACGGCTGAAGCTGGCAGACCTACGGGCAGGCCCTTCTTCAACGGCGTGGCAGCTGCCCAAGCTTGCAGCGCCTGAATAAATAGGCGGTGCAGCTTAGATTGCGCGGGAGACAACTCCAGCCCTAACACATCCGTAACGAAGGCTGGATTGAGCATGAAGCCAGGATTCAGCTCGTGATAGAAAGAGCTGACATCCGCCGTGAGCGCCACGATCTTCTTGTCTGCGTCCAACGCAGTACGCATGGCCACTATACCCTGATCACGCCAGTCGCGGAAAGGCTTCAGGTACGGCTGAAAAGAGCCCAGCGAGAGCGCGTTGATGCCTTTCTTATCTTGCGTACGGCGCAATCGGTTGCCATAGGCACAGTCGGTCAACTGGGCATCGAACAGATGGCCAACCTCCAGCATCCAGAGGGTGGACAGCACATGAAAGTCCAGGCTGCACTGGGCCATCACTCTAAATTCGGCTTTGGGCTTTTGGGGATGTTCGCCTTCAGCCAGAAGGCCACAGGCGTGAGCCCACTCCTCGGCCGGAGATGAAAAGATCAGGCCATTGCCATTCTGCTTGCGATACTCATCCCAGCAAGACATGTCCACCGACTTGGTGGCCAGAGTCCAGCCGCCAATAAACTCGGGTTGCGTGACCCAGGACTCATCATCGCTAAGCAGCTTCGCGAGCAAAGCAGTCAGGTTGGCATGGAGTGCGTCCTCGTAGTCCGCAATCGCGTCCAGTGATGCATGAGACGAGTAGTACAGGTCCACCTTGGCTTTGCGGTAAGCCAGACCGAGATCTTGGAGGGTGGTCATACTCGCCATCTCTTGGATGCTACGCTTGGCGCTTGCACTCTAGTCGCAATGTCGTGGCTCATGCGCACTGCAATGCCTTGAATTGATCAACGTAGAAATCAATGCTTTCAGTGACAACATGGTCGTAAAAGCCGCCCAGCCTTTGGTTCAAGGCATCAAGCTCAAACCTAACTGCGCTTTGCTCTATGTGCCGAAAATCCATGAAGCGCGGCTTTGGCTGGGCCTTCATCACCACGCAGAAATGATATCGGCAGTCCTTTGCGGAGAAATCTTTCAGAAGATCCTTCAGTATTCCCGTTCCTGCTTCGAATTTGCGCTGCATCTGTGACTTGTCGACATCGGCTGGTCGCTGGTTCTTGAACTCAACGAAGTAAAGATCTTTGCTGCCAATGTGGATGGCGTCGGGTGAGGCAGGAATGGGATCAGCACCGAGAGCCCGTATGTAGGCGTCAAAGTTGTACACCTCCTCCGTAGTCTCATCACTGCAGAGGTGTGTATTGTTCGCGTCATCAAAGCTGGTGGCTTTGAAGGTAGATGAATGCGGCCCCAGTTTTTGCGCCAGATACTGCCGTAAGCTGTATTTATTCATCATCCAAGTCCTCAGCATCCATTTTTCTGAACGCTTCAAAGGGCTCGGCTAGTACGCTGAAAATATCGCTTAGGCGGTCTTCGTCATTGATCTTCCGTTCCTGAGCAAGGGCGAAACGTGCCTCATTAGTCAGGCCTGCGCGGTCCACGCCACGCTTGAGCGCTTCAATCAGGTAAGGGCTGTGCGACGACACCAGCACATAAACGCCGCTTTCCACCAACTTGAGCAGCACCTGCGCCAGTTTGAGCTGCCACTTTGGATGCAGGTGGTTTTCAGGTTCGTCAAATATGAGGATGGTGTCTTTGGTCACGAACTCATTGGCCACCAACATCTTCAGCAAACCAAATACCTTGATGCCACTGGCTGTGTTTTTGATAGAGATGGCTGCGCCACTTGGCCGGCGAAATACAAAGTCACGCTCGGTCTTGTCGTAAGCCACCTCACCGTCGATCAGCACCTCCATATCATCCAGCACACGGTTTGTTCTCATCGTGTTGTCTGGGCTGAGCAAATCCAATGGCAGCACCGGTGTGCGAAGCTTGTCGAACAGGTCTTTGGTGTGCAGGGTCGTGTATGGCAGGCTCAAACGGCCCGACCGTCTTTGGTCCACGTCCAGCAAGGTTTGGCTGCGCGCCAGCACGTCGTGGTTGTTCAAGATGAGCGGCGAATCGATGAAGGTGGCATCTTTCAGTGCCACTGGCTCCACCTCTCCCATCAGGCTCACGCCATCATCGGTCACTACGAGATCCATCAGGGTTAAATCGTTCTCAACGAGCTGGATACGCCCCTGTGTTGCACCGTGCAGCAGCAATGAGGCATCGAACTCCGATGCAAAGACCTTGTTGAGCGCGTTTTCAATCGATTGATTGATGTTCTCGGGCCGATCCAGCACGGCCTGGATTTCGTCGCGCAGGGCGAGGACTGCCTGCCTGTCATTTGGCTCGAACTCTGTCAGGGCGAAAACACGCTGAATGGATTCGTCGACAGCGGCCAGCTGCTCTTCGGCATTCAGGCGGTGTCTTGAGGACATGCGCAAGCGCCTCAGTACATCCATCACCTCGGGGCCGGTGAACCGTATGGCCTCGCGCAGACGGAAGTAGATTTCGTCCGTCTTCTCATTTGCCCAGAATTCCTTTGACTCCTGCAGGTCTTCTCGGTAGCGATTGATGGCCTTGACGATGCAAAAAAAGATCTTACCTATCGTGCTCTTGCCGTTGTCGTTCTCACCTGCAATCACGCACAGCTTGCGCAGTGAAATTTCTGCATGCTCAAGCATGCCGATGTTTTCAATAATAAGCTTCATGAGGAATGTCCTTGAAGGCTGTGGTGCCGCTACCGTTCTCGCCGGTGACGATGTTAATGCCTCGCGAGAAGTCGATGCTCAGATCGGTGAATGCGCCGAAGCTCTTGAGCTGGAGGCTACTGGTCATGCAGCCCTGCCTTGAGCGATAGCCTTAGCCATCATCTCCATCTTTTCCGCTTCCGAATTGCCATCCACCAAGCGCATGTAAGCGCCCCGATAATCAGGCTTGTGGGCGTTTTCCAGTATAAAGGCTGTGGTCGAAACAACTTCACCGCCGATACTGTCGAAGGCTCGTGCACCCAAGTGCGCCATGGATAGGATGGTGTGCTGATTCAGAATGCGGCTACGCAGAGACTCGAAGGAGGAAAGGAACATCCAGCTCTGCATGGTGATCATGGCAACAGCTCCTCCCTTCACCGTCAGATCCAAGTTGCGTTCGATGAACATCGCAAACAGGTCGGATTTGCTGCTCGGGAAGTTCTCCTTGGCCCAAGTGCTCAAGCGAGGATTCATGCCCTTACCGCCCATGTAAGGAGGGTTAGCCACGACTACTGCGTAGCGCGGGCTCAACGCGTCAGCCATGCGCAGAACAGTCAGGACTTTCTTGTGCGTCTCGGCCAGGAACAGGTTGCTGCTCATGTCCTTACTTTCCAGCGTGGCCAGCACATCGGTCACGTTGGCAACCTTCGGCACGATCAGCGAGCCAAAGTTGTCGGCTTCACTGAACTGCTCCAGCGTTTCGCGAAGGCCGTAGGTGAACAAGTCACGGCCGACAAAGCTCATATACTCGTCCAGCTCTTCGCGGCTGAAGCTCACCTTTTCCAGCACGCAGATGTTCGGCTCGACGCCTTTATTGAAGAAGCGCCGCTGGCGAGCTCGGGCTTTCATGGTGAGCGCAAAGGCAGCCAGTTCTCCTGCACGCTCGTCCAGCTCGATGCCGAAAAGGTTGTGGGTGAGGATCTTTTCCGGGATCTCAGCCGGGTCATAGCCCTCCTCTTCGTACATCGCATACAACAGGTCGAAGGCGTAGGTGAGCATGTGACCGGAGCCGCACGCCGGATCGCAGACTTTTATGTCCTCTGGGCCGGTGATCTTGAGGAAATCACTCTCTAGCTTCTCTGGCGGGATGTAGTACTCCATTTGCTCTGCCAGCCGTGAGTTGGGACGGTTGAGCAGCCAGAGTCGGCCCAGCGAGTTGTCCACCAGGTAACGCACAATCCAGTGCGGGGTGAACAGCTGAGTGGCAGCCGGGATGTTCTCTGGAGTGATCTTCTGATTCTTCTTCAACCCCTCGAACACCGCGTCCTTCTTCTCGGAGATGTAGAACTGGTACAGCCAGCCGATCACCTCGACATCTTTGCAGGCGTCGGGCGTCATGGCTTCCCGCGTGTAGGCCAGGATAGAGTTGCCCGAAAGCAAATCGTCGGGCATCAAAAGTTCGGTGTAGTCGTCGATGCGCTCAAACAGAAAGGGCATCGATTGGTTCCAAGCGTTGCACGCAGCAACGACCAGCAGGCGGTAGGCTTCGCCTTGCGAGTCGTTGCTTGGTGCGCGGCCAGCTAGCAGATCCAGGATCTTCTGACGAATCTGGCTCGGCACCATCTCTTCGTCGATGTGCCCCATCTTGGCTTCAGCCAGGATCTCGGGCTGGAACTGGCCCTCAGCCGGTGACACCACACCGATACGCGTGTAGCGATTTACGTCCATGAAACGCAAGGCACAGAAGCGGTTAAACCAGGTGTAGGCAACACGCTCTTCCACATACTCGCGACCGGAGTTGCTGATCAGTTTTTCCAACTCAGCCACTACCTGGGCTCGCTCACGACGTGCAGCACTCTGCGGTGCTAGCACCACATCCATCTTGCCACTCACCTGATCAAGCAAGGTGCGTCGTGCGTATTGGGCAAATTTCTTGAGTTTGCTGGTATCCATCAATCCCCCCACTCGGCCATTCAACCGAACGGCCCTAGACTTGGCCTCGCACCTGACGGGCCAGTTGTATTTATTCCGTGTCAGATCTGCACTCGGTTGCCAGCCTGGATTTCCTTCAGCCAGGCTTCACGTTGCTTCTGCAGGTATTCGTCTAGCTCGGCTTCACTGGTCAACCAGGGCTTTGCGTAGCCGACTTTGATGTGACGAGACTGCACAATGCGCGGTTCCGCCACCTCCATCTCCGGCTGCTTAGGCATGTCAGTGCTTGGCGCTTGAGTGCTCTCCGGTCGGCTAGATGCCGCAGGCGGCTCAGAAGGGGCCGGCTTGGGACGCGCCAGCTGATCGAGCTTGAGCAACAGCTGAGGGTATTGCTCGTCCTCAAAGCGATTGCGCTGGTCACGAATGACCGCAATGAGCTTTTGCCCTTTCAGCTGCTGCTTAGCCTGTGCGAAGGGGGCTGAGAACTGCTGTTTCTGCCCAGCGTCAAGAGCCGCGTAACCCTCGGCGCCCTGCAGGCGCTGCTCCAGATCGTCGAGCAACTGCTCACTGGCTTTTTGCTCGCTGGCCAGTTGGTTGGCAATGGCAAGCTGAAGCGCCTCCAACTGCTGCCGAGCTTGTTGAAGACGATTGCCTTGCCAGGGCTTTGCATCTGCAAGCACGGCTCGAATGGCGTCAACTTCCGCCGAGCCGACGTAGGCAAAATTCTCTTGCTGCTCTTGCACCAGCAGACGAGCCTGATCGTAGATCTCTTTCTGCGGGCTTTTCATAAAGCGCTGCACAGGGTCGATGACCTGCTCTTTGGCTTCTAGCAGCGCATCTTCTGCGCGGGACAGATCCGTCAGGAACCAAGCTGGATTCTTGGCAGCTATTTCCTTGAGAGTCGCCAGCACACCGTCCAAGGCACTGAGGAAGGGATACTGCACTTTCTGACCATGCAACTCAGCCAGATCGATCTCAAGCTCCTTGATGGCATCTATGGTTTCACGCGCCAGAGCGCGGGCTTCATTGCTGCTGGCCGGCTGGTCAAAGAAGTCCGCGAAGAAATCCTTCAGCGCACGTACCTGGGACGCGCTGAACTCGATCTGCGGCTCCAACACTAGGGTGCCGTGGGCATTGGTATTGCGCAGGCTGCGCTCCAACAGATCCCCTTCCAGGGGATTGCTGTCCTGACGCACCTCTACCTTGCCTCGCGCGCAAAGCAGGGCGAGGTTGCAGAGAATTGCAGCGTAGTACCAACCGTAGCTCTTGCGTTCGAAGCGCTCCAGCAAGCTTTTGACCGTTGTGCGAACGCCACTGCGAGCATTGGTCTGGATAAAAGCCAACAGCTCCTGCTCAGGCTCGCTCAGGCTGGTGGCATCATTGCCAAGCAGTCCGTCCTGCCCCTGGCGCAAGTACTTGCCAATATCAGCCTCGCTGAACGGCACATCCCGTAGCATGCGAAGGTTCGGATAGGTGGTTTCGATGAGCTGGTAGAAACCTTTCAGAATTCGTGTCTGACCATCAGTACTGGGGGCTTCGATATCGGCAGCATTGATGATCAGCTGGGCACCTGCCAACAGCTGCTTGGCACGCTCCTGGATATCCGCAAGACGCTCGGTGTTCTGGAAGCTCTTGGAGTCTAGGATTCGTTTCACCGCCTCCTGTTGAGTGCTGCTGTTCTGACGAATGTATGTCTCCGTGCGTTTGTACATGGTCAGGTCTTGCATGAAACGCGCATCGGCAGGCAGCACGACACGCAGCTCATCACGCCCCATGCTTTGCATGCGCTGCACGGTGAGATTGTCGAAGTTGTCGCTGAGCGGTGTTACGACATGGATGGTGAGCTCATGCTCCCGGCTGAGCACCCGATCATCCATCTTGCGGGTATAGGAGTAATCCTGTCCGTTCTCGTAGCGGATCTTGCGCTGCTTGATTGCCCCATCAAACAGCAAAACCTCCAGCTCCTTGAGGATGTCCGCAGACTCCACCTCGGTGTTTTTGATCTCCTCCTCAATGTCCTTCTCTTCGTCAGTGAGGTACTCGTAGAGATCGCCGTTACGCTGAATGTAGGTCTGCTGCTCAAGCAGGTTGAGCGCAGCTTCCAGCTTTTTGCGCTGGGCGGGCACGTCCTCGCCAAAACGCTCTAGCATCAACACACTTAGGTTGCGCAGGGTGGCCTTGAACTCCTTGACGTACTTGACCAGAAACAGAGCCTTCAATACACGGATGGCATATTCGTCACCCAGGTGACGCTCGGCGTTGTTGATCGCGCTCTGGATTGCGCTTTTCAGCGCGCCACGAATGCCCTCAAACATTCGGTCAAAGGTGGCCAGCTGCCCAACCGGCTCGTTATCAATGGCGATGGCCACCTCGCGGAACACGCCGAGCATGGAACGCTCACCCACCGAGTTAGCCTTACCTTCAAAGCCATTGTGCAAAGAAATGCCACGGATGGCCGACTGGAACAGCGGGAACTGATACGGCACAAACGGATAGCAGTAGGTGAAATGCTCCAGATCTCGGAAGTTCTGGTAATGCTGGCCGCCATCGGCGAACTCAAACAGGGTCTTGAAGTTGTTGAACTGCTGGTCGTAAACAGTTTTCAGCAGATCTACACCGCTATCGTTCTTGGTCAGCAGACGCTTCTGGATCACCTCAGCTACGTCAGCACTGGTGAGCTTGAGACGGTTGGCAAAGCGAGCCTGGATCTTGGTGAAGTCGTTACTCTGCTGCTTGCTCATGTCACCGAGCACGGAGTTCATATCCTCCTGGGCGGTGACGATGATCCAAGCCCTCCCCTGGCACTTAGTCGCCAGGCTTTCGGCGACTGTCTGCAGGTTGGTCATCAGCTTGGTGTTTTCGGCGATGTATTGGCCTACCTCATCGACGAAGAAATTCAGGCGAAAATTGGCCGGCTGCTTGTCTAGCCAGGCTTTGACCTGGTTGCCGAAGTCCTCAATTGAGACGCTGTACTGGGTGCGGTACTTGTCGAGAATTCCCTTGGCCAGAGTCGGATCTTCACCGGTGATCTGTGCATAGGCCTTGGCAATGTTGCCGGACTCCAGCAGGGCCTGCTCGCGACCACGCTCCCATGGCTTTTTGGCGATGATCTGATAGGCGTCCTTAAAGGCGTCGAACTGCTCGCGGCTGTCGAGATCTCGTTCGAACTGGGCAATGTAGCCCTGCTTGCCGAAGTAGCCGCACATCTCGTTGAAGACCTTGACGAAGACCGACAGCAAGGCATCGATCTGCGTCTTGCTGATGATGTCGGCCTTCTGGTCGATGTTAAACAGGATGCTCTTCGAAGGAATGGCGACAGCCTGCTTGAGCTTGCTGCGCAGGAGTGCATCGTCCTCGTGGATCTTGGGCAGGAAGATATCCAGGGCAGAGGAGCCATCGACGCGGCGGTTTTCCAACAGAAGCGCCAGCATCTTCAACAAGTGAGATTTACCCGACCCGAAGAAGCCAGACACCCACACGCCATTGGCGCCATGATAGTCAGTGTAAGCATCAAGGAAGTGCTCCAGGCGCTTGGCGACCTCGTCAGTCAGCACATACTCGCTCAGCTCGTTGTAAAGGCTGGCTTCATCATCAGCTTTGATCACCCCTTCAATAGGACGGCTGACGGGGTTCAGGAAAATGCCGTTGAGTTCCATCTACTGCTTCCTCAGGCCTGAGTCTCGAAAATGTTGAATGCGCGGTAGTACTTGTCGTCATGCAGCAAGCCAAACAGCTCCAGCGATGCCCCCTGCTCCAGCGAGTACCGGTACTCGCCGGGAAAGAACATAACGGTGGGCTTGGACTTGGCCGTGCTTTGCAGGTTGTTCAGCACGTTGTGTGAACGGATGTAGGGGAACACCTCACCGATGCCGGAGAGGAATAGAACGTCGTACTCAGCAACTGCCAGTCGCTCGCCGATAGCGGGGATCAGATACTCCTCGATGCCCAAGACGTTCTGCAGAGTCTCCAACAGCTGTTCTTTCTCTACCTCCTGCTCAATGGCGAGAAGGTCATCCCAGAGGTTGCCCTCTTCACTGCTGCCCTCCCGGGCCTTGAGCAGCTCAACGGACAAGTCATACAGGTTGATGTCCAGGACATGGATGCCTCGTCCCTGGAGACAGGGAATGCTCATGTTCGCCAGTCGCGTTACCAGCTGCCGGCGTACACGCTCCATCTCCACCGCTTCAGCAGCCTTGAACTCGCAGATGTAAAAGGGCAGATCGTTGTTCAGCCCCCTCATTTCAAGGAAACGCTGACCACTGATTACGCCTAGCAAATGATCGAAGCGAGCGGCCATTGGCTGCTCGCTGATTTTCCGGTTCATTGAAGCCAACGCGTAATCTCCTGATCAGTTACGGGGTAGATCAGCAACTCTTCCTTACCCCTTTTGGCCAGCAGCTGGGCCAACGCCGGCGACAATAGGGCCGGCTGAATTTGTAGCGAATCACCAATCAGATCCGCCTCTCGTAACATCCGAAAGAGGTTCTGTTTGAGCTTTTTTTGCGTCGACTCAGCGATCTGATCTAGCTCAACGTGCCATAGAGCCTTCCTGCTCCAGAATGCGTCGAAGTCGACCGAGGATAGGACGCGCCGCCTCATCAGTAGATGCTCACGAAGCACCTCCATCGCGAACTCGCGGATAAAGGTGTAGCGCCGGGAACAGGCAGCCCAGAGAAGGTATCCCTGATCTTTCCTGTTCCCCTCAACCAAGGCCTCAAGCTCACCTACATCCAGGTGCTCCAATCGGGCGACAATCTCTTTACTAATACGCGTGGCAGCTGCTGCAGTGCGTACCTGCAGCAGGTTCATCTCACGAACCTGATCACGAGCCTCTTGCCAGTCACGCTTCATGAGGAAAAGCTCAGCCACAGGCGGTGACTCCTGAATGAAGAGCCCACCTGTGGTGAATGACAAGCGGTATGGATCAGCCATGCGCCGACTCCGAGGCGACATCATCACTGGCACCGCCAGCTTTAACCCACGCGTCGACCTCAGCCTTCTGGAATTTCCAGAGCCGCCCCACCTTGTGCGCGGGCATGTGCCGCTTTGCGATCCATGCATAGACAGTGTCCTTACTCACGCCCAAGTGTTCGCCAATTTCCTCTACGCTCAACCACCGATCGGTCATTTCCAGATCCATATCGAATAGGAAGCACAGATCTTAGCTGATTGAGCAGGATTAAGACGGATTTATCTGCCCAGTGAAATCACGCTGAAGACTCAGTTGGCGGGAGCGCAGTCCTTGGACATTGGCGTCTTGGCCACATCACCGCCCCCAATGCAGATCAAGCTGATGCGCATACCGCTCTGCAGGCCTGCGGCGTAGTTGGCATGGGCGTCATCGAGCTGGAATTGCGGCTCCATGAACTGGTTTACCCCGCCACGCAGGGTGACGTAAGGATTACCGAACAAATCGGTATTGATCGACTCCACCACGCCAGTGACCTTGAAGCGCTTACCTTTGAACTGCTGATCGGCTGCGACCGTATTGCGGTCATACGCCTGAGCCAGTTGCTGAGCGCTGATTTCGCGCAGTGGTTCGGCAGACGCCGACACCTTTGCTGGCTGACTCCGGCTGGTGGTGGCCGCCGCTGACCGCGTATCGCTCCGCTCGTGCCCAGCCATAAGAAACAGCGCCAACGCCAACCATGAAAAGCCAATTACCCGGCTCGTGGTGCTATGCCCTTGGCGCAGCAAGAACCAGGCAAAAACGACCGGGAACAGAAAAACGCCCACGCCGAGCCAGAAGCCAACGCTGCGGATAACCTGCACCCTGGGTTGGGCTTGAACAGGTGCCGGCTGCTTAGCGATAGGCGCCCCACAGTGCGGGCAGGCTGCAGCCTGGTCGCTGGCCATGCGGTCGCATTCTTCACAGTTGATCAATGCCATGTTGCTACTCCTTGATTGCTCTTCCTGGATTGGCCGGCGCTGCCGACTTGCTTGTGCGAATCAAGATATGTAGCGTGACTAGACGTATCTAGAGTGTTTGCCTGTACAGGTAAAGTTTTCGAGCAGATGGAGGGGCCATGAAACGCAAGCAGTCAATCGAGTCCGTGCGCTGGGATCTGGCCCTGCGCTATCGCCTGATCGAGACAGTGGCCTGGTGGGAGGGCCGCCTGACCACCAATCACCTGATGCAGAGCTTCGGCATCAGCCGCCAGCAGGCGTCGAAGGACATCAACACCTACATCAGCGAACACGCGCCGAAGAACCTCGAATATGACAAGCATTTGAAGGGGTACGTCCCGAGCCGACGCTTCCAACCGCTGTTCATCGACGACAGCGCCAGCGCCTATCTGCACCTGCTCAACCAGAACCATGAGCGCGCCCCGCATATCGAGGGCCTGGCACTGGCCTATGCACACACAGAGGTACTGGCAGTGCCGGATCGCTCGGTAAGGCCGGAAGTGCTGCGCCCGCTGCTCAAAGCCTGCCGGGAGGGGCTGCGCCTGGAATGCGAGTACGTGTCCTTCACCACGCCCGATGGCGAAACCCGCCTGATCGCCCCGCACACCCTGGTTTACACCGGCATGCGCTGGCATGTGCGGGCCTATTGCGAGAAGAATCGGGATTATCGTGACTTCGTTCTGAGCCGCTTCCGGGGCATACCGGAACTGATGGATGATCCGACCGATCACGGCCGCGAGAGTGATCCGGGCTGGGCCACATCACTGCCGGTGATCATCGAGCCCGACTCGCGCCTGAAACCAGAGCAACGCGCCATCATCGAGGCCGACTACGGCATGCAGGATGGCCGGCTGGTAATCGAAACCCGCGGCGCTCTGGTGCAATACGTGCTGCAGCGCTATCAGATCGACCCGACCAAGGTGCATGCCAAGGCGACGGCGCAGCAGATTGTCGTCGCCAATCTGGATGAACTGCAGCCGTGGCTGTATCACTGAGCAAGGATAAAGACATGGCCACGCAACCGATGCTCTACACCCTGCATATCCAGCTGGAGCCGCTGCAGCTCGATCCGCCGATCTGGCGGCGCATCCGCGTCAGCGGCGACTGCACCCTGCGTAAACTGCACCACTTCATTCAGGCGGCCATGGGCTGGCACAGCAGCCATCTGCATGAGTTCAGTTTGGGGATGAACCGCTACATGCCCCTGGATGCGGAATTTATGGACGACGACGAGGCGCTGGATGACCGCAAGTTCAAGCTGCGCCGCATGCTGAAGGAAGGCGACCGCCTGCGCTACCTCTACGACTTTGGCGATAGCTGGCAGCATGTGATCGCCGTGGAGACTATCGAGCCCTGCGACTTCACGGGCACCTGGTGCGAGGTGCTGGATGGCGCCCGCGCCTGCCCTCCTGAGGATGTAGGCGGTGTGCCGGGTTATCTGGATTTTCTGGCACTGATCCAGCAACCGGCCAGCGAGGAAGGCCGAAACGCACTGGAATGGGCCGGTGGCTGTTTCGACCCCGAAGGATTTGATCGCCGAGCGGCCAACGCGGCTGTGCAGCGGATCTGCAACAACCTGTGGGGCTGAGTCAGCAGCGCCCCCAGCAACCCCAGCAGATGCAGTCTGACAGGCTGTTCACGATGAGCAGCCTGACTAGCGGGATCGATACCGCCGCGGTATCGAAGTCCGGACGCTCACTGGACTGCACCGCCATAGGCCAGCCTGGCCAGTCCGAGCAAGATCGCTATAAGACAGACAAGGGCCAGGACATCATGAGGCGAGATCAGCAAAGTGAACATGGCAAACCTCCGGGTAGGTGATCGCTCGACCATAGCGAGGCGTTCCTGCCATGGCGACCTGTCCACTTTTGGCATGTAACCAAAGTGGACAGATCTTCCGTTCAAACGATGGATGCGGTATTGAGACACACCATCCCCGCCCATGATGCTCGACTATCGGAGCATTCCCGTCCTTAGGCATCGAGCTCCCTCGGGCCTCAAGCGCAGATGCTGAGCATCCTTGACGAGATACTTCACCACCTTGTGTACATGGCGCCGAATCCCTCGATCACTCCTCTTGATGCGACCGATACCACACTCGTCTCCGTACTGCTCCTTGTCGTGGTTACAGCTATGCGAATAGCCCTGGCCACGGGTGATTTCTTCCCACAACTCGCCTAGCCGGATGGCCTTGTAGACATCGCCACGCACCTCGTTGCCATTGAAGAAGTAAGCAGCATGGATGTGGTAGCCCCTGCCCTCGTGGTGATCACCTTGCTCGACCGAGTAGATGTGGCCGATGAGATGCTCGAAGATCGGGTTCCGTCTGTGCTCGTAGATCAGATCATCCAGGTCATCGAACACGTGCTCGGCACGTAGCCTGGCCTGCGCCTCAGCACGGTAATGGAAGTCGACCCTGACGATGGTGATACGTGAGTAGAGCTCACATAAGGCATCGGCGTAGTCGCAGACTTGGATCTCCTGCTTCCTGGCTTGGTGGCGGCGGTCATGCGTCCGGCGGAGATACCACTGCTCACCAGTCAACTGACGGATCCGGGCGACCAGGACATTCATGCTGCGATGGTGATCTAGGTAGCCCGTACCGTTCTCATTCAGACAGGCAGGACCACCAGTGCCATGCTCCAGCCCGATGCCCTGACAGGCCTCCCTGAACGCTTGCAGGTGCTCGCTGTAGTCGTAGGGCACACGATCATCGAACAGGTCGACCATCTGCTTGATGTGCGTCAAGTACCGGGAGAGCCTGGTCTCTTCGACACGCTCGTAACCCGTACGCGTCTGCTTGATTCGGTATGCCGGTGAGTCAGAGTCTTCGATGACCTGGACAAGTCGCTCGATCTGGAGAGCAATGTCAGATTGGGGGAGGTGGGTGTAGGTCTTGCGATTGTTCATGGTGGTATCCCTCGTTGTTTAAGGCATACCAGAAGGTGGTCTAGTGATTTTTTACGATGGACTATCCCTGACTGGGCAGTGGGTAGGTACTGTGCAGCAATGCCATGGTATAAACTATTGAAATATAGATAATGATAGTCGGTAGCTATTAGCTATATCACTAGAGAGCAGCTCACCCCCAAGAAGACCACCCCGACGAAACCAAGCAATGGCGAGCAATATTGCCAAGCCTGCCAGGGGATTTGCCAGATCACATTTTGGGAGAGTTAGCTGAGAATGCAGACCTCTCCACGCGGCATAAGCGCCATGACCAGCCGTAGCCAGCCATTGAGCAGATGGTCCGTTCTAGCTGGCGACACTCAGAGGCCGGTGGGACGCGAAGCAGTTCCCTCAGTCAGGTCGCGCTCCTGAATCCTGGCCAGGATCCAGTCGTGCACCTCGCTTTCAATCCAACCGACGCTACGCCCAACCAGAGGGACAGGTTTGGGAAACTCCCCCAAACTGATGAGCTTGTAGATTGTAGATCTCGCCAAACCGGTGGAGCTAACCACACCCCTCAAACGAATAATTCTCAAAACACTACCCCTCTGTCATATGCCACACAGGCACGAAACAGAGGACTTTCACAACACGAAAGCATCTCGGCAATGGAATCCACCAATTCGAACACGCACAAATGATCTAACGGTGACCCAACGGTGACCAAAATACCGGAAATCAGCCCAAGACAGAAAAACGACGAGCATAAAAAAATCCAAGCACCCGTAAGTGCTTGGATTTTCTAGGGTTTTTTGGTCGGGACGGAGTGATTCGAACACTCGACCCCTTGCACCCCATGCAAGTGCGCTACCAGGCTGCGCTACGCCCCGACAATGCCTTCAGCTCTGCTGAAAGCGAATCGAACTATACACTAAGCGACTGAATATGTGAAAGTTTTTATGCTAGGCATTTAATTTTTAAGCACCTGAAGCACATCCTCAAGCTCGGTGATCATCTGCCGAATAAGCTGCTTATATTGGGTCGTATCCTCACGTGCCTCATCACCTGACATCCGCTGGCGAGCCCCACCAATCGTAAAACCCTGCTCGTAAAGCAACGAGCGAATCTGCCGGATCATCAGCACGTCCTGGCGCTGATAATAGCGTCGATTACCACGACGCTTCACAGGGTTCAGCTGGGGAAACTCCTGCTCCCAATAGCGCAACACGTGCGGTTTTACAGCACACAGCTCGCTAACTTCACCAATGGTGAAGTAGCGCTTGCCGGGTATCGTTGGCAATTCGTCGTTATGACTTGGTTCCAGCATAGGCTTCGACTCTGGCTTTAAGTTTTTGCCCTGGCCGGAATGTCACGACACGACGCGCCGTGATCGGAATTTCCTCACCGGTTTTCGGGTTGCGCCCTGGGCGCTGTCGCTTGTCGCGCAGGTCGAAGTTGCCGAAACCGGACAACTTCACCTGCTCGTTATGCTCGAGCGCCTGTCGGATTTCCTCGAAAAACAGTTCAACCAGCTCCTTGGCCTCGCGCTTATTCAAGCCTAGCTCTTCATATAGACGTTCCGCCATTTCAGCTTTCGTCAGAGCCCCCATACGCTATTTCCTTAACGTGGCGTTGAACCTTTCTTCCAGGGAGGAGAGGATTTGCTGCATAGCACCACTCACCTCTTCGTCGTTTAGAGTGCGCGAAGGGTGTTGCCAGGTCAAGCCGACTGCCACACTTTTGCTAAGAGGATCAATACCTTTACCTTGGTACACATCAAATAGCTTGAGGTCCGTCAGGTTCTCGCCTGCCGCGCCGCGAATGCATATCAGCACGTCGTCAGCCGGGATATCACGCGCCACCAAGATGGCCAGATCACGGCGCACCTCAGGGAAGCGAGACAGTTCACTGAAGCGCGGCAGTCGGCCTTCACTGATCTCGGATACGAGCAGCTCGAACAGATAGACCGGCTGATCAATTCCCAGCGTCGCAGCCAATTCTGGATGAAGACTCCCGATATAACCAACCAAGCGCCCATCCCGCTCAATTCGAGCCGTTTGACCGGGGTGCAGGGCCGGATGTTCAGCAGCGACAAACCCATACGAGGCAGCATCGCCGGCAAAACCAAGCAAGGCTTCGACGTCGGCTTTCATGTCATAGAAGTTTGCGGCTGCTCGTTCGTTGCTCCAGGCCTCTGGCAGGCGGCTCCCAGTAATGACGCCCGCCAGCATCGACTCCTGCATCAACGCGCCCAGCTGGCCGACGAAACGCAGCCCGCTTTCGAACAGCCGTATGCGCGTTTGCTGACGATTGAGGTTGTACTGCAGCGCCTTGATCAACCCCGGCCAGAGCGTGGCGCGCATCGCGGCCATGTCCGAGGAAATCGGGTTGGCCAGCTGCAGCGGCTCGACACCAGGGCTGAACAGCTCGAACATTTTCGGATCGATAAAGCTGTAGGTGATTGCTTCCTGGTAGCCACGAGCGACTAGCAACCGGCGCAGGGCGGGCAGTCCAGCGAGCGATTCAGGACTGGCCTCCGGCGCGAGACGTGCCTGGGGATAGCGAACCGGCAAGCGGTCGTAGCCATACAGACGCCCCAACTCCTCGATCAGATCCACCTCGAGACTGATGTCGAATCGGTGACTGGGCACGCTGATTTCCCAAGAATCTGAACTCAGCTCAACTACCCCAAGCCCCAGGGCCGACAACAGACAGACGACCTCATCGGCCGCCATGTTCAACCCGAGCATCTGCTCGATTCGATCCTTGCGCAGCAGGATTGGGGGAACAGTCGGAAGATCGACTTCACTGGCAGCCTCGATGACAGGGCCTGCGCTGCCACCCACAACCGCCAACAAAAGCGCAGTAGCCCGCTCCAGGGCTCGACCTGCCAACTGAGAATCAACCCCGCGCTCGTAACGATGCGACGCATCGGTGTGCAAGCCGTAGGAGCGAGCCTTGCCGGCGAGCGCAATGGTGTCGAAAAAGGCGCTCTCAAGGAACAGATCTTGAGTCGAGCCGCTGACACCGCTGTGCTCACCGCCCATCACACCCGCAATCGCCAGGGCGCGCTGATGGTCAGCGATGACCAGCGTATCGCTCCGCAATGTTACTTCCTGCCCGTCGAGCAATACGATCTTTTCCTGCTCCTCTGCCATCCGCACCCTGATTCCGCCATTGATTTCGGCCAAATCGAAGGCATGCAGCGGCTGGCCGAGCTCGAGCATTACATAGTTGGTGACGTCCACCACCGCGTCAATACTGCGGATATCGGAGCGACGCAACCGCTCGACCATCCACAGTGGCGTAGGTCGCGACAGGTCAACGTTACGAATTACGCGCCCGAGGTAGCGCGGACAAGCTTTCGGCGCGAGCACCTCTACGGGGCGCACCTCATCATGGCTCGGGGGCACGGCAGCGATTTCGACGACAGTTACTGCTGCGTCATACATCGCGCCAACTTCGCGTGCAAGCCCAGCGATTGAGAGGCAGTCGCCACGGTTCGGCGTCAGCCCTATCTCGATGCTCGCATCGTCCAGACCGAGATATGATCGCAGATCGCTACCAATCGGAGCGTCGCTAGCTAACTCCATCAGCCCACTGTCATCGGTACCGATCTGCAATTCGGTTTCCGAGCAGAGCATGCCGTTGGACTCGACGCCGCGAAGCTTCGCTTTCTTAATTTTGAAGTCGCCCGGCAGTTGGGCGCCAATCATCGCGAAGGGGACCTTCAGACCAGCGCGAACGTTCGGCGCGCCGCAGACCACCTGCAACACCTCTCGTCCATTACTGACCTGGCACACCCGCAACTTGTCTGCATCGGGATGCTGTTCCGCTGTCACCACCTCACCCACGACAACGCCGCTGAACTCGCCGGCAACCGGGACGACTGCATCGACTTCGAGGCCCACCATCGATAACCGCGCCACCAACTCCTCGCGGGAAACCTGCGGATTGACCCACGTACGCAACCACTGCTCGCTGAATTTCATCCTGCTCTCCTAATGACTCTTTGACTGGACTCGGAACCTAGCGAAACTGCGCCAGAAACCTCAGGTCGTTATCGAAGAACAGGCGTAAGTCGTTGACGCCATATCGCAACATGGCAAGTCGCTCGGCCCCCATACCGAATGCGAAGCCTTGGTACTTTTCTGGGTCAATACCGGACATGCGCAGCACATTTGGATGCACCATGCCGCAGCCCATCACCTCAAGCCAGCCGGTCTGCTTGCAGACGCGACAACCTTTACCGCTGCACATCACACATTGCATGTCCACTTCAGCCGACGGCTCGGTGAAGGGGAAGAAAGACGGCCGAAAACGGACGTCCAACGGCTTCTCAAAGAACACTCGCAAAAACTGCTCAATTGTGCCCTTTAGATCCGCAAAGCTGATGCCCTCATCGACGAGCAAGCCCTCGACCTGGTGGAACATAGGCGAATGAGTGATATCCGAGTCGCATCGGTAGACACGTCCGGGACAGACGATACGAATGGGCGGCTGCTGCGACTCCATCGTGCGGACCTGAACTGGCGAGGTATGGGTACGCAACAGCATGTTGGCGTTGAAATAAAAGGTGTCATGCATCGCCCGCGCGGGGTGATGGCCGGGGATATTGAGCGCTTCAAAGTTGTGGTAGTCGTCTTCGACCTCCGGCCCCTCAGCAACGCTATAGCCGATATGACTGAAGAACTGCTCGATCCGCTCTAGCGTACGCGTCACCGGATGCAGCCCGCCGGAGACCTCTCCACGGCCAGGCAATGTCACATCGATCCGCTCAGCAGCGAGCTTGGTGCTCAGTGCAGCTTGCTCAAGACCCGCCTTCTTGGCGTTCAACTCGTCCTGAACACGGCTCTTCGCTGCGTTGATGAGCGCACCGGCCTTTGGGCGCTCTTCCGCGGACAATTTACCCAGGGTCTGCATGACCTGAGTCAGCTCGCCTTTCTTGCCGAGATACTGAACCCGGATCTGCTCCAGGGCGGTGATGTCTTGACTATGTTGCACAGCCTCAAGCGCTTGCGAGACCAGTGCATCCAGGTTTTCCATGTACAACCTCCAGAGGTTCTTGCAGAACCGCACCAGACGATCAGCACTCAGGCTTTACGCGAGGTGCATTTTTGCAAATGCCCCTTCAGATACGAAATAGGGGAAGAGCACAAGGCTCTTCCCCTATCGGTGACGCTACGAATCCGAAGATTCGATTGTCGATGGGCTTAGGCCAGAGAAGCTTTAGCTTTTTCGACAATGGCAGCAAAAGCTGCTTTTTCGTTCACTGCCAACTCGGCCAGAACCTTACGGTCGATCTCGATAGCCGCTTTTTTCAGGCCAGCAATGAAACGGCTGTAGGACAGACCGTTTACACGAGCACCGGCGTTGATACGAGCGATCCAAAGAGCGCGGAACTGACGCTTCCGCTGACGACGGTCACGGTAGGCATATTGGCCAGCCTTGATCACCGCCTGCTTGGCAACACGGAACACACGCGAACGAGCGCCGTAGTAGCCTTTGGCGAGTTTCAGAATTTTCTTGTGACGGCGACGAGCGACGACGCCACGCTTAACACGAGCCATGAGTTATTCCTCTGAGTCTTGACCGAATTAACGAACGCGCAGCATGCGCTCTACTTTTGCGTTGTCAGACGGGTGCATCAGAGATGTACCACGCAGCTGACGCTTACGCTTGGTAGACATTTTGGTCAGGATGTGGCTCTTGAAAGCGTGCTTGTGCTTATAGCCATTCGCCGTCTTTTTGAAGCGCTTCGCAGCGCCACTTTTAGTCTTCATCTTTGGCATGTTCGGTACTCCACAGTGTGGGTGATTTCAAATAACCGCAAGGCCTGCCAGTGCCCTGGTGGTTACTTCTTCTTCTTGGGAGCGATGACCATGATCAGCTGGCGTCCTTCCATCTTTGGATGCTGTTCGACCGAACCGTATTCAGCTAGGTCACCTTCGACCCGCTTCAACAATTCCATCCCCAGCTCCTGATGCGCCATCTCACGACCGCGGAATCTCAATGAAACCTTGGCCCTGTCCCCGTCACTCAGGAAACGTACCAGGTTGCGTAGCTTGACCTGGTAGTCGCCCTCTTCCGTCCCTGGACGAAACTTTACTTCTTTAACTTGGATCTGCTTCTGGTTCTTCTTCGCTGCAGCGACCTGCTTCTTCTTTTCAAAGAGGTGCTTGCCGTAATCCATGATCCGGCATACAGGAGGAACGGCATCGGCGGAAATTTCCACCAGATCCAATTTGGCTTCTTCAGCTATACGAAGCGCTTCATCAATCGAGACGATGCCAACCTGCTCGCCATCAGCACCAATCAAACGGACCTCACGAGCCGAGATATTCTCGTTGATCGGGGCCTTGGGTGCAGCTC
>Ga0208645_1000512_pt1 | contig 41019 bp, 45 predicted proteins | sample VirMetDEL_Sep_01_FD_184519 | JGI IMG/M metagenome (GOLD analysis project Ga0208645, IMG submission 184519) | Aqueous microbial communities from the Delaware River and Bay under freshwater to marine salinity gradient to study organic matter... | ecosystem: Environmental > Aquatic > Marine >... | reverse complement strand
CTTGCATGAGCACAGCAATAAGTGAGACTGCATATAACTATAAGGTGGTTCGCCAATTCGCCATCATGACGGTGGTGTGGGGAATTATCGGAATGGGCCTGGGTGTGTTTATCGCCGCACAGCTGGTATGGCCTCAACTCAACTTCGACCTGCCTTGGACCAGTTTTGGTCGTTTGCGCCCTCTTCACACCAACGCGGTGATTTTCGCCTTCGGTGGTTGTGCCCTGATGGCCACGTCCTTTTACGTGGTACAGCGCACCTCTCAGGCCCGCCTGTTCTCGGATGGCCTCGCGTCATTCGTCTTCTGGGGCTGGCAGGCGGTGATCGTTCTCGCTGTCATCACGTTGCCGCAAGGCTTCACCAGCTCGAAGGAATATGCCGAGCTTGAGTGGCCAATCGACATCCTGATCACCCTCGTATGGGTCAGCTATGCCGTGGTGTTCTTCGGCACGATCATGAAGCGCAAGGCTGCTCATATCTATGTAGGTAACTGGTTCTACGGTGCCTTCATCCTGGTCACGGCGATGTTGCATATTGTCAACAACCTGGAAGTACCGGTGAGCTGGTTCAAGTCGTACTCGATCTATTCGGGTGCAACCGATGCGATGGTTCAATGGTGGTATGGCCACAACGCCGTAGGCTTCTTCCTGACCACCGGCTTCCTGGGGATGATGTATTACTTCGTACCCAAGCAGGCTGGCCGTCCGGTTTATTCCTACCGCCTCTCAATCGTGCATTTCTGGGCATTGATCACCCTCTACATCTGGGCGGGTCCGCACCACTTGCACTACACCGCTTTGCCGGAATGGGCACAGAGCCTGGGCATGGTGATGTCGATCATCCTGCTGGCACCGAGCTGGGGCGGCATGATCAACGGCATGATGACCCTGTCCGGCGCCTGGCATAAGCTGCGCACCGATCCGATCTTGCGCTTCCTGGTGGTTTCCCTGGCGTTTTACGGCATGTCGACCTTTGAAGGTCCGATGATGGCCATCAAGACCGTCAATGCGCTGTCTCACTACACCGACTGGACCATCGGCCACGTTCACGCTGGCGCACTTGGCTGGGTCGCGATGATCTCCATCGGCTCCCTGTACCACCTGATTCCGAAGGTCTTCGCTCGCGAACAGATGTACAGCATCGGTCTGATCAACGCTCACTTCTGGCTGGCCACTATCGGTACCGTGCTCTACATCGCCTCGATGTGGGTCAACGGCATCACTCAGGGCCTGATGTGGCGCGCAATCAACGAAGACGGCACGCTGACCTATTCCTTCGTCGAAGCACTAGAAGCCAGTCATCCGGGGTTCATCGTGCGGGCATTGGGCGGCGCTTTCTTCCTCGCCGGCATGCTGCTGATGGCTTACAACACCTGGCGCACTGTGCGTGCCGCCAAGTCGGCTGAAATCGAAGCCGCTGCGCAGATCGCCTGAGGGAACCGATAAATGAAGAATCACGAAATACTCGAAAAGAACATCGGTCTGCTGACCCTGTTCATGGTCCTGGCAGTAAGCATCGGTGGTCTGACCCAGATCGTTCCGCTGTTCTTTCAGGACGTGGTCAACGAGCCCGTGGAAGGAATGAAACCCTACACAGCGTTGCAGCTCGAGGGTCGCGACATCTATATCCGCGAAGGCTGTGTTGGCTGTCATTCGCAGATGGTTCGTCCGTTCCGCGCTGAAACCGAGCGCTACGGTCATTACTCGGTAGCCGGTGAAAGTGTCTACGACCACCCGTTCTTGTGGGGCTCCAAGCGCACCGGTCCGGATCTGGCGCGTGTCGGCGGTCGCTACTCCGATGACTGGCATCGTGCGCACCTCTACAACCCACGCAACGTAGTGCCGGAATCGAAGATGCCTTCGTACCCCTGGCTGGTCGAGCACGCCCTCGACGGCAAATACACCGCCGACAAGATGGTTGCACTGCGCAGCGTTGGCGTGCCTTACACCGAAGAAGACATCGCCGGCGCTAAAGAAGCTGTCAAAGGCAAATCCGAAATGGATGCCCTCGTCGCCTACCTGCAAGTGCTCGGCACTGCACTCACCAACAAACGGTAACGCACCATGGATATCGGGACTCTTCGCGGCCTGGGCACCATTCTTGTTTTCGTCGCAATGATAGCCATCATCCTTTGGGCTTATAGCAGCAAGCGCAAGAAAAGCTTCGACGAAGCGGCCAACCTGCCCTTCGCGGACGAGCCCGACGCCAACAAGCGTGATGAAGAAGCTTCCAGGAGTAAGAAATAAATGACCTCGTTTTGGAGTTGGTACATCACCCTGCTGAGCTTGGGGACCATTGCCGCACTGGTCTGGCTGCTGCTCGCGACTCGCAAGGGACAACGCCACGACAGCACCGAAGAAACCGTCGGCCATTCCTACGATGGAATCGAGGAATACGACAACCCGCTCCCGCGCTGGTGGTTCCTGCTGTTCGTTGCCACGGTGATCTTCGCTCTGGGTTACTTGGCACTGTATCCGGGGCTGGGCAACTGGAAGGGCGTGCTGCCCGGCTACGAAGGCGGCTGGACCCAAGTGAAGGAATGGCAGCGCGAAATGGACAAGGCGGACGAGCAGTACGGTCCGCTTTATGCCAAGTTCGCGGCGATGCCCGTAGAGCAAGTCGCTCAGGATCCGCAAGCCCTGAAAATGGGTGGCCGCCTGTTCGCTTCCAACTGCTCCGTCTGCCATGGTTCGGATGCCAAGGGTGCCTACGGCTTCCCCAACCTGACCGACAGCGACTGGCTGTGGGGCGGCGCGCCTGAAACCATCAAGACCACCATCATGGGCGGACGGCAGGCAGCCATGCCTGCATGGCGCGACGTGATCGGCGAAGATGGCATCCGCAATGTAACCGGCTACGTTCGCAGCCTGTCCGGTCGCGATACCCCCGAGGGTATCAACGTCGACATTGAGCAGGGTCAAAAAATCTTCGCAGCCAATTGTGTAGCTTGTCATGGTCCTGCAGGCAAAGGCACTCAGGCCATGGGCGCGCCTAATCTGACCGACAACGTCTGGCTTTACGGCTCGAGCTTCGGACAGATTCAGCAGACCCTGCGCTACGGTCGGAATGGCCGGATGCCAGCCCAGGAGCACATTCTTGGCAACGACAAGGTGCACCTGCTGGCAGCGTATGTGTATAGCCTCTCGCAAGAGTCGGAGGACTGATCCAATCGGTCCAGGCGCGACCCAAGGTCGCACCTTGCTTCGACTGACGAGGCGTACCATTCGCAGCAGCAGGTAAGCAAAAGATCCCGGCCGGCATGTATCGGCCGGGACACTCACCCTCCGCCGTGGTACGCACTAGATGACTGAGCAGATCCCCGTTCGCAACGTAACACCTCCCACCAAGTCCGAAGCATCGGGCGACCTCTACGCAGCGCGCGAAAAGATCTACACCCGAGCCTTCAGCGGCCTGTTTCGCAACTTGCGACTCGTCGGTGGGGCACTGCTGTTCGTACTCTACTTTGGCACCGTGTGGCTGACCTGGAACGGTCGGCAGGCGGTTTGGTGGGACTTGCCAGAACGCAAGTTCTACATCTTCGGCGCGACCTTCTGGCCGCAGGACTTCATCCTGCTATCGGCACTGCTGATCATCTGCGCATTCGGCCTGTTCTTCATCACTGTTTTCGCCGGGCGCGTCTGGTGTGGCTATACCTGCCCCCAAAGCGTGTTTACCTGGGTCTTCATGTGGGCGGAGAAGGTCACCGAGGGCGATCGAAACCAGCGCATGAAGCTCGACAAAGCCCCCATGAGCGCCGACAAATTTTTGCGTAAAGCGGCCAAGCATTCGATTTGGTTGGCGGTTTCCCTGGCGATCGGCATTACCTTTGTCGGCTATTTCACCCCGATCAGGGATCTGGTGCCTGATCTCGTGACGCTACAGGTGGGCGGCTGGGCGTTGTTCTGGGTGGGCTTCTTTACCCTCGCCACCTACGGTAATGCCGGCTATCTGCGCGAGCAGGTCTGCATCTACATGTGCCCGTACGCTCGTTTCCAGAGTGTGATGTTCGACAAGGACACCCTAATCGTCTCTTACGACCCACGTCGTGGCGAGCGTCGTGGCCCGCGGAAAAAAGACGCCGACTACAAAGCGATGGGCCTCGGAGATTGCATCGATTGCACCATGTGTGTGCAGGTCTGCCCTACCGGCATCGACATCCGCGACGGCCTGCAGATTGAATGCATTGGGTGCGCCGCGTGTATCGATGCATGCGACACCATCATGGACAAGATGAATTACCCGCGTGGCCTGATCAGCTATACCACCGAGCACAATCTGTCCGGACAGAAGACCCATCTGGTGCGGCCGCGGCTGATCGGTTATGCCGTGGCGCTGACAGCAATGATGGGCGTGTTCGCCTATGCGGTCTCGGATCGCGCACTGGTCAAGCTCGACGTCCTAAAGGATCGCGTGCTCTATCGAGAGAATGAGCAAGGACGGATCGAGAACGTTTATACGCTCAAGGTAATGAACAAGGCTCAAACCGAGCAGACCTTCATCATTGAAGCCGTTGGCCTGGAAGGCTTGAAATACGAGGGGCGCAACGAGATTCGTGCTGAGGCAGGCGAGCTGGTTACCGTTCCAGTGGAGCTGTCAATGGCACCGGAGCAGCTACCATCGAGCACTAACGAAGTCGTCTTCCACATCAGGTCGGTGGATGATTCCTCTATTGAAGATGAAGCGGAAAGCCGCTTCATTGGCCCAAGCATCCGCTAAACAGGTAGTTCATGAGCAATTCCGAGCACGAAAGCACACGTTGGTATAAGCAGTTCTGGGCCTGGTTCGTGATCGGCATTCTGTTGATGTCGGTCATCCTCGGCACCTCAATGCTGACCATTGCGATCCGCAATGCCGATACGTTGGTCTCCGACAACTATTACGATGCTGGCAAGGGTATAAACCAGTCACTGGAACGCGAGAAGCTCGCTGAGCGCCTGCAAATGCAGGCGCAACTCAACCTCAACGACGAACGTGGACTCGCCGAGCTCCAACTGAGCGGTGCGAGCCGCCCGCAACAGGTAATACTCAACCTGCTCTCCCCTACGCAGCCAGAACGCGACCGTCGTATCGTTCTCCAGCCCCAGGGCGATGGCTTCTATCAGGGACAGATGCAGGAGCCAGTCACCGGCAGGCGTTTCGTTGAGCTGCTCGGCAGAGAGGGCGACCAGGATTGGCGCCTGTTCGAGGAAGAGGAAATCGCAAGCGGTCAGACGATTGATCTGAGCTACTGACCGAACGATGGCAAGCCCCATTCCCTGCTACCACTGCGGGCTGCCAGTACCTGCTGGCAGTGCATATCACGCCCGCGTGCTGAACGAGCAGCGGGCGCTATGCTGTCCTGGCTGCCAGGCGGTCGCAGAGGCGATCGTCAAGGGCGGCCTGGAAAGCTACTACTCGCATCGCAGCGATGCATCTATCAATCCAGATACCCTGCCGCAAGCGCTTAGCGAAGAGCTGGAGCTGTACGATCGCAAGGACGTGCAAGCGCCATTCGTGCGCCATGAAGGTGAGCTGGCCGACGCCTCACTGATGATCGAAGGCATCAGCTGCGCCGCTTGCGGTTGGTTGATCGAAAAACACCTGCGCCGGCTCGACGGGATTTCAGAAGCCAGCCTGAACCTCTCCAACCATCGCCTGCGTGTGCGCTGGGATGACGCCGCCTTGCCGCTCAGCGAATTGCTAGCCGAGCTTCGCCGTATCGGGTACGCCGCTCATCCCTATCAAGCTGACCAGGCGGCGGAGCGGCTTGCCCAGGACAACCGTCGCAGCATGCGCCAACTGGGCGTAGCCGGGTTGCTTTGGATGCAGGTGATGATGGCGACCATGGCGACTTGGCCCGAATTCAACATCGACCTCTCGCCAGGTATGGACAGCATTCTTCGCTGGACCGCTTTGCTGCTGACCACGCCGATCGTCTTCTATTGCTGCACCGATTTCTTCAAAGGTGCACTGCGTGATCTACGCACCCGCCATCTGACGATGGACGTTTCTGTTTCGCTGGCGATTGGTGGCGCCTATGTCGCCGGTATCTGGTCGACGGTCACCGGCCAGGGCGAGCTGTATTTCGATGCGGTGGGCATGTTCGCCCTGTTTCTTCTGGCTGGACGCTTTCTCGAGCGCCGCGCGCGGGAACGCACCGCCGCGGCGACCGCACAGCTGGTAAACCTGCTGCCGGCTTCTTGCCTGAAATTGGCCGCCAATGGCCAGACTGCACGGATTCTGCTTCGAGAGTTGCAACTCGGCGATCGAGTGCTGGTTCAACCCGGCGCGCTAATCCCGGCCGATGGTCGTATCCTCAGCGGACAATCGAGCGTCGATGAGTCGGTCCTTACCGGCGAGTACCTGCCGCAGGCACGAATCGTTGGCGATGCCGTCACTGCGGGAACCCTCAACGTCGAAGGCGCCCTGACCGTCGAGGTGCAGGCGCTGGGCGACAATACTCGGCTTTCCGCGATTGTCGGCCTGCTGGAACGCGCCCAGTCGGACAAACCGCGCCTGGCCGAGCTGGCCGACCGGGTTTCGCAGTGGTTCCTGGTGATCGTCCTGCTGACCGCCGCTGTGGTTGGCATTGTATGGTGGCAGATCGACCCGCAACGCGCGTTCTGGATCGTTCTTGCCTTGCTGGTAGCCACCTGCCCCTGTGCCTTGTCGCTGGCGACACCGACCGCCTTGACCACCGCCACTGGCACGCTGCACAAGCTTGGCTTGTTGCTCACCCGGGGGCATGTGCTGGAAGGCCTCACTCACATCGACACGGTGATTTTCGACAAGACCGGAACCTTGACCGAAGGTCGCCTGACGCTGAGTGAGGTGCGGCCACTGGCTGAGCTGGATGCCAACGTTTGTCTGGAGTTGGCCGCTGCCCTGGAAAACCGCTCCGAGCACCCAATTGCCCGGGCGTTCGGCCGAGCGCCCCAGGCAGCCGAAGCCGTAAACAGCGTTCCCGGCCTGGGTCTACAAGGTTCGGTCGGGGAACGTACGCTACGTATCGGTCAGCCCGATTTCGTAGCGGCTGGCTATGCCGGCGCAGCGCCCGACATTCCCAGCAAAGAGGGCCAATGGTTGCTGTTGGGCGACACTCTGGGGCCTCTGGCGTGGCTGGTGCTCAACGACCGCTTGCGTGATGACGCGCCAGCTCTGCTCCAAGCGTGCAAGTCCCGTGGCTGGAAAACGGTTCTGTTGTCCGGCGACAGTTCACCGATGGTAGGCGAAATCGCTCAGCGGCTCGGCATCGAAGATGCACACGGCGGCATGACCCCAACCGACAAGCTAACTCACCTGCAGCGACTGCAAGCCAAAGGTCATCGCGTGCTGATGCTCGGCGATGGCGTTAATGATGCACCGGTCCTCGCGGCAGCCGACATCAGCGTGGCCATGGGTTCAGCGACCGATCTTGCCAAAACAAGCGCTGACGCTGTCCTGCTTAGCAACCGTCTCGACAGCCTAGTGCAGGCATTCAGCGTGGCGCGTCGCAGCCGCCACATCATCATCGAAAATCTGACCTGGGCGAGCCTGTACAACGGTTTGATCTTGCCATTCGCGGCTATCGGCTGGGTAACACCGCTGTGGGCGGCACTGGGCATGTCTGCCAGTTCGCTGCTGGTGGTGCTGAACGCGTTGCGGCTGAGCCGACTGCCGAGTCAGCGACGCCCCGACAGTCTGCCCTGACTGGCGTACGATAGGTAACGCGCCTACTCGGGCTTGCCTTGACCCACCGTTACTGGAGGCATTTTTTGGCCGCACTTTACATTTTGATCCCCGTCGCCGTGGTTCTGGTCACGTTGGCCATTTGGGTCTTTTTCTGGGCCGTCGACAGCGGCCAATACGATGACCTGGACGGCCCGGCCCACAGCATCCTTTTCGACGAGGAGGACCCTAAGCACCGGGCAGGCATTGAGCAGGCAGACAAGGGTCGCGACGAAGGGAATCCCGATCGTGAATGAGTTGTTGCCACTGCTGATATCGGCTCTGGTGCTCGGCCTGCTTGGTGGAGGCCACTGTTTAGGTATGTGTGGTGGTTTGATGGGTGCCCTGACCATGGCTATCCCTGCTGAGCAGCGCGGCAAACGACTGCGCCTGCTCGTGGCTTATAACCTGGGGAGAGTACTGAGCTACGCTTTTTCCGGTCTGCTGATCGGACTGGCTGGTTGGGCCGTGGCCAACAGCCCTGCCGCGATGGCATTGCGGATTCTAGCCGCACTGCTGCTGATCAGTATGGGCTTGTATCTAGCCGGCTGGTGGGCGGGCCTGACCCGTGTCGAAGCGATTGGACGAGGCCTTTGGCGCCATATCCAACCATTTGCCAGTCGGCTGATGCCGGTTAAGAGTGTTCCGCGAGCGTTGCTGCTCGGCGCTCTTTGGGGTTGGCTGCCGTGCGGACTTGTCTACAGCACCTTGTTATGGGCGGCGAGCCAGGGCGATGCGCTCGACAGCGCCTTGTTGATGCTGGCATTCGGCATCGGTACCTGGCCCGTGCTTCTGGCAACCGGCCTGGCTGCCGAGCGACTTACCGCAGTGCTTCGTAAACGCGGCGTGCGAATGCTCGGCGGTGTCACCGTGATTCTTTTTGGCCTTTGGACGCTTCCAGGCCCTCATCAGCAATGGCTGATGGGCCATGGCCATGTTGGTGATGCGTCCCTGCAGCAAGCGCCCTCGCACGTTCATCAGTGAAACGCCACTGACCCAAGAGAGCCCACCGAAACGCCGGCTTCCGTTCACGCCTGCATTTCGCTCAGGGCTCTTTCGGTAGCTGGCGCTTGTGCGCCGACTTATCGTAGGTGTCGATGATGATGCGAGCCGCCTCGTCAGGTACTGCTCGGCCTTGCAGAAAGGCATCGATATTTTGATAGCTCACCCCATGAGCATCTTCGTCCGGCTTGCCGGGTGAAAGCTCTTCGAGATCGGCAGTGGGGACTTTTTTTACCAGCTGTTCAGGTGCACCCAATGCAGCCGCCAGCTCACGGACCTGATGCTTGACCAAACCGGCCAGCGGCGTCAGGTCGCAAGCCCCATCGCCAAACTTGGTGAAAAATCCCATCACTGCTTCTGCCGCATGATCGGTCCCGATAACCAGTCCTTGTCGCGCGTTGGCAATGGTGTACTGAGCCACCATGCGCATCCGCGCCTTGGTATTGCCAATCACGAAGTCGCGCTTTTCCGGAGTCAAGTCATCAAGCGCCTCGGTAGCTCGCGTCAAGCCTTGCACGGCGGCTCCGATGTTGACCGTATGGCACTCATCCGGCTTGATCGAATCGACAGCAAGCTGCGCTTCGTCTTCGTCATGCTGAACTTGATAAGGCAGCCGGACAGCAATGAATCGGTAGTCATCACCCTCGCCCGCTTCGCGCATGCCTTCGACTGCACGCTGCGCGAGCAACCCGGCGGTGGTCGAATCGACACCCCCGCTGATTCCCAACACCAGGGTCTTGAGACCGGACTCGCGCAGACATTGCTGGATGAAGGCGACTCGCCGATCAATCTCGGCCTGTATTGCTGCTGCCCCATCGAAAGGGGCGCAAACGTTAAGCGCAGCAGCGATTTCTTGCTGACGACGATGCATAGGTTTCTCCTTGCAGTTGATAAGGTTGGGAACGACCGTAGCTAATCCGACCATAATTCAGCGAATAAATCTCCTTCTGCGTACCGTCGGTCTCGGGCGCCGCAGCAGGGTCTGGACTCGCTTGATACAGGTCAAGTCTAAGCAGCGACACCCGCCCTAGAATCCGGCCACCGCAGTCAACCCGAGACCGTATGATGCTCGACGCCATTCGCTGGGATGCCGACCTGATTCATCGTTACGATCAGGACGGGCCGCGCTATACCGCTTATCCGACGCCCCTTCAGTTCAACTGCAAACTGGGCTCATTCGACCTATTGCATGCACTGCGCAGCAGCCGCCAGGCGGCCAGGCCGCTGTCACTGTACGTCCACCTGCCATTCTGTGCGGACATCTGCTATCACTGCCAGCGCAACAAGGTCATCGCCAAAGATCGTGGGCGGGCATTGCCGTACCTTACGCGGCTGGAAAAGGAAATCGAGCTGATCGGCTGCCACCTCAGCCCGGAACAGGTTGTGGAGCAACTGCATTTCGGCGGTGGCACGCCGACCTTTCTCGGCCATGCCGAGCTGCGCAGATTGATGAGTCATTTGCGTAAGCACTTCAATCTGCAAAACGACGATCACGGGGATTTCAGCATCGATATCGATCCACGCGCTGCGGACTGGCCAACGATGGGGCTATTGCGGGAGCTTGGATTCAATCGCATCAATATCGGCCTGCAGGATCTTGACCCTGACGTGCAGCGAGCCATCAACCGCACGCAGACGTTGAAACAGACACAGACGGTTATCGAGGCAGCCCGAACCCTGCAGTTCCGTTCAATACAGATCGATTTAACCTACGGTTTACCACTGCAAACGCCCGAGCGGTTTGCTCACACGATGGCCGCCGTGATTGCCCTGCAGCCGGAGCGTGTGTCAGTTGCCAGCTATGCGCATCTACCCGAACGGTACATGGCCCAGAGAAAAATCAACCCCGCAGAGCTACCAACCCAGCCGGACAAGCTGACGATGCTGCAACACAGCGTGGAGCAGCTGACTCGTGCCGGCTATCGCTATATCGGTATGGATCTTTTCGCCCTGCCTGACGATGAGCTCGCAATGGCCCAGGAGGATGGGGCACTTCAACGTAGTTTCCATGGCTATACAACTCATGGGCATTGCGATCTGGTCGGCCTGGGTGTTTCAGCGATCAGCCAGGTCGGCGATTTGTACTGCCAGAACAACAGCGACATTACTCTCTACCAGCAGTCGCTGGGACAAGGTCAGCTCGCCACTATCCGTGGCCTGCGATGCAATGAAGACGACCAGATCCGGCGCTACACGATCCAGGCGTTATTCTGTGATTTCGAGCTGCGTTTCGACGAGATTGAAAGCATCTTCGGCGTCAGCTTCAAGAGCTATTTCGAGCAAACCTGGCCAGCCCTGGAGCAAATGGCTGCCGACGGGCTGATCCAACTGAATGCGGACGCGATGACCATTCTGCCGGCAGGACGGCTGCTTGCGCATGCAGTGTGCATGCAGTTCGACCACTGCTTGCCGCCCCGCCCTGCCTCGCGGTTTTCCCAGGCTATGTGAGTAACGACCCGAGCCGCCGACCGCACTGCGACCCTTGTACCGATTGGCCTAAGGTGCCTGCGTGAGTTAGTCTTGCGCACCGTAAGGTTTATCAGGATCCCGCAATGTCCGAGCCCATCAAGGTCCGCAAGCAGCCGCAGGCTAATTGCAAGGATTGCAGCCTCTCTGGCCTCTGCCTGCCGCTTTCGTTGAATATGCAGGACATGGAATCGCTGGACGAAATCGTCAAGCGCGGACGTCCCCTGAAGAAAGGCGAAACACTGTTTCGTCAGGGTGACGCGTTCAGTTCCGTGTTCGCCATCCGCGCCGGTGCCCTACGCACCTTCAGTGTCACGGATGCCGGCGAGGAGCAGATCACCGGTTTCCACCTGCCGAGCGAGCTGGTTGGACTGTCCGGCATGGACACCGAAACTTACCCGGTATCCGCACAAGCCCTTGAAACCACTTCGGTGTGCGAAATCCCCTTCGAACGCCTCGATGAGCTTAGCGTGCTGTTGCCGCAGCTGCGCCGCCAGCTAATGCGCATCATGAGCCGCGAGATTCGCGATGATCAGCAGATGATGATGCTGCTGTCGAAGAAGACAGCTGACGAACGCATCGCGACCTTTCTGATCAATCTGTCGGCCCGGTTCAGCGCGCGCGGATTTTCCGCCAATCAGTTCCGCCTGCCCATGTCTCGCAATGAAATTGGCAACTACCTCGGTCTCGCGGTAGAGACGGTTTCGCGCGTATTTACCCGCTGCCAGGCGAGTGGCCTGTTGGAAGCGGAAGGCAAGGAAGTCCGAATTCTTGATTCCATCCGGTTGTGCGCCCTGGCGGGCGGAAACATGGACGCCTAACGGAGCTCGTATGATCTTTGATGAATTCGCCATCAAAACCCTGATTAGACCGGTCCCGGACTTCCCCAAGCCTGGCGTAGTGTTCCGTGACATCACGCCGCTGTTGCAGTCGCCGAAAGCTCTCCGCATGGTGGCGGACAGCCTGATCCAGCGCTACGTCGAAAGTGATTTTAGCCATGTCGGTGCGCTGGATGCCCGCGGCTTTATCATCGGTTCGATCATTGCCTACGAGCTGAACCGGCCATTAATTCTGTTCCGCAAAAAGGGCAAGCTCCCTGCCGACGTACTGGCGGCGTCCTATCGCACCGAGTATGGCGATGCCTACCTTGAAGTGCACGCCGACAGCCTCTGCGAAGGGGATTCGGTTTTGCTGTTGGATGACCTGATCGCCACGGGCGGCACACTGGTCGCCGCTGCTCAGCTGGTCCGCCGCATGGGCGCTCAGATTCACGAAGCCGCAGCGATTATCGACCTGCCGGAGCTTGGGGGTTCTCGCAAGTTGCAGGACATGGGCATTCCCACGTTTACCCTGACTGCATTCGAGCTGAACGAGCGCTAGTCTTGACCCCCAGAAGGAGCTCTGCGATACGCTGCGCAGCGCTGCTCGGCTTGCTGGCGTTCTGCTCATCTTCACTTGCGGTCGACCGCGAAGCCATGCTGGAAGAGGCTAACCTGCTGATCCTTCCGCGCGAGCGGCAATTGCCTGATGTCGAACTCATAGACGAGCAGGGACAAACTGTTACAACCGACGAGCTACGCGACTACTGGTATCTGTTGTTTTTCGGTTTTACGGCCTGCCCAGACGTCTGCCCTACAACCTTGAGCGACATGCGCCGCCTACTCAGCCAGCTACCGTCTGACGTAAGTGAACAGGTGCAGGTGATCCTTATCAGCGCCGATCCTGCACGCGATACGCCCGAAGCACTGCGTACCTACCTTGGCTACTACCGGGCGAATTTCAAAGGACTGACAGGCGAAATCCCAGAGCTGCAGAAAATGTCTAAAGCACTAGGGCTTCCATTCGTTGCAGCAACGAGCATGGAAGGCGACTACAACGTGAGCCATAGTAGCAACCTGGCCATTGTCGGCCCGAATGGGACCCTGCGGGGGCATATCCGAGCGCCTTTGAAACTGGACGGGCTGCTTCAGTTCTTGCCACAGCTAATCGAGGCCAAGTGACTCCTAAGCCTGATGCAGGCCTCAGTGGCAATCAAGCGTGTCGGCTAGCACGTAGGCTTGAAAGGCAACCTCGTCAATCCAGTGTAGCGTCACCTCGGCCAGCGCGCCCCTCCCTTGCTTGCTGGCGGTGAACCGTTCGACTCGCTGCTGCAGCGCTGTATCAGCTGCCTCGATTCGTAATGTCAGAGGTTTGTTCTCTAGCTTTGGCAGCAATCGATTAAAGCGACGCCATTCGGGTAGTTCGGCAATTTGCTGGAGCAACACCCGGTCTTCCACCACCGCCTGACATTCTCCGAGTTTCAGTCCGATTAGCGCTTGGGCCGCGCTGGGATAGGTTCGTGCGACACCGCCAAAGCGGGACACCACCAGGTCTGTGTGGGGGCTTTCTTCTGTCACGCAAAAAGGCTCGCCGGCAAGATCAGGCCAATCGGCAGGCCCTGCTTCGTTTCCCGCCAGCGCCGCGATTTCACTGGAATAGTAAGCCGCACCAGAATCCAGCTTACCGAAGCGAAGGTAGCCTTTTGCGGAGGCATCGATCAGGGCAACCTCGCTGCCCAAGGCTTCGCCCAAACGCACAAGCCAAGCGGCCTCGAACCCTTCCCCGACCGACTCAGCCTCCGCCGCCTTGAGCGGGCGGTAAGCATCAACCGGGGCAGCTTCGATGACTCCAGCCTGGGTGCCAACCGGCACCACCAGCATGAGCATGAGCCGTAACAGGCGTATCTTCACGGTGCCCTCTCAGACGTACTGGTAGCGCAGCATCCGTTGCTTGAATTTCTCCAAGACAACCTGATCGATCAAGGTCGCGAGAATAGCGATGACCAGAATATTCATCATCACCCCGGCCATGTCGGCAATTTCCCCGGAGTACGCAAGCGAGCGTCCCAGCCCCTGGCCGAAGCCGATCAGCATTTCCGCCGAGATCAGTGCCCGCCAGGCATTGCCGAAGGCCAGCTGCGCGCCGGTGATCAGCTCGGGCATCACGGCCGGTAGATAAACACGTCGCACCAGCTGCCAACGCGATGCGCCCATTACCCGAGCCGCGGCAACCTGGACCGGCTGCACGCTTTCGGTGGCATTCATGACGGACAACGCCATCGGGAAGAACGCCGCAAGTGCGACCACGACGATGATCGGCAGGTTGCCGAAGCCCATCACGATCAAGAACAGCGGTACCCAGGCGATCGATGGTATTGACTGCAGTATGACGATGGCCGAACGCAGGATCTCGCGAAAGAAGAACAGTACGCCCCCCAGCAACCCAAAGCCGATACCAAAAAGCATTGCGAAGCTATAACCACTCCCCAACCGACTCATGCTGCCGTAAAGCCCTTCGCGAAAATCTGGCTCGTAAACCGTGGTCAGCAGCCTTTCGAACACAACGGGAATGCCGGGCATCAAGAACGCAGGAAGGCTCCATGCAGCGATTTGCCAGATCAGCAGAATGAACAGAATCGCCAACACCACGGCGAGGTACTTCTTCGGACCGGTCAGACGACGTCCCTGACTCATCAGTGTCCTACCTCCGTCTTAATGCCTAACAACCGAAGGATCTCGCGCCGCTCAGCGGCGAACTCGGAAAGATCGTGGCTCTTCTCACAATGGATGAAGTTGAAAGTTTTCAGCACTTTGGCTGGGCGGGCGCTGAACACCAGCACGTGATCCGCCAGATACAACGCTTCATCAACGTCATGGGTGACCAGCAATACAGTAGGCTGATGCTCGTCGATCAGCTCTCGCAGAACGTCCTGCAAAGCCATGCGTGTAAGCGCATCAAGCGCACCGAAAGGCTCATCGAGTAGCAACACTTCCGGCTTGGCAATAAACGCGCGAGCCAGTGCCGTGCGCTGACGCATGCCGCCGGACACCTGATGCGGGTAGTAATGTTCGAAGCCATCCAGGCTGACCCGAGCGAGCCAGACCTTTGCCTGATCGAACGCATCAGTCTTGGCGACTCCTTGAAGCTCAAGCGCCATGGCCACATTGGCCTGTAACGAAAGCCAGGGATACAGCGCATGCTCTTGGAAAACCAGCGTACGCCGAGGGCTTGGGCCAGGAATCTTCTCGCCATCGGCGAGCACGCGCCCTGCGGTTGGTTTTTCAAGTCCGGCAACCAGGTGCAGTAAGGTTGATTTCCCACAACCAGAAGGCCCAACGAGGGCCACCAGCTCACCCTGGGCGAACTCGCCGCTGAAGCCCTTGATAACTTCTAGCTGGCCAAAACGCTTATCTACTTCTTCAAACCTGAGTTGCATATCGCTTTGAAGACCTCAAGAACTGCCCGATCAGCGGGCGGAATGACACTGCCCGGCACGGTGGCCCGGCAGTGTGGAACAATCTGCAGCGGTTTACAGCTCGCGTGCTTCTTGCCAGGACAAGTCGAGAATGGCGCTGGTATCGAATGGCTTGCCATCGCGAGTCTTGAGCGAGCCGAGCTCCTGAAGAATATCGGCCAGTTCCTGAATACGCGCCAAATCATCAGTGCCAAGCTTGGCGCCGAAGGTCTGGGTTGCGATGGCCTCTTCGATAACGACCTCACGGGGCAGCTCACCGCGATTGAGCGTCTTCAACGTCGGCTCGGCGATAAAATAATCAGCAATCAATTTGGCCGCTTCTGCCGGCTGATTCTCTAACAATTCAATCGCGTCACGCTGGGCGTCCAACGACTGCCAGACCGCCTCCTTGCGCTTTTCCAGGGTTTCCCCAGCGGTAATCACCACCATGCAGGGAAATGGCCAAACCTCGCCGATCTCGTATATCTGTTTGACGGGTGCCACTAGCTGGGCGATCCGATCATAGGGCTCGAAGAGAAATGCCGCATCGGTGCGACCTGAGACGAGGGACTGGACCGCAACGGCCGGGCTGGTGCCCATGATGTTGACATCGCTGGGTGCCAACCCCGCAGCCTTCAAGGTGACGCCGCGCAATACCGCATCGGCAGTACTGCCTTCTTTCTGCGACGCCAGAATCTTCCCTTTCAGGTCAGCGATCGTCTCGATGCCAGTTCCTTCGCGGGCCACGATAGAGTGATAGCCCTGCTGGGCGCCGCCGACCACCTTCAGATCAGCGCCCTTCGACGCCCAAGCCACCGCGTTAGTGAACCCAAGAACACCGGTGTCCAACTGGCCGCCGATGATGGCCTTGATCAGATCGGTACCGGAACTGAACTCAACCAGCTCGACGTCCAGGCCGTGCTTTTTGTAGAAACCGCCCTCGTAGGCAACCATCGCTTGGGCATCATCCATCACCCGGATATATCCGACTTTGAATTTTTCCTGGGCCTGCGCAAAAGCGCTCAGCAACAGCAGTGCGGGAACCAACCAGTGTTTTGCCTTCATTATCGACCTCAAGTAGATAGGCAGCGCCATGCATATAACCAAACGAGCAAATCTCTATTCATTTGGTTATTAGCGAATCATGGCTTAGAACTTTACATGAAGTCCGGCTTGCTAGGCACTACCTAGGGGCGATAACCGGTAAACCAGAAGTTATAAAGCAGAAGGTTGCCGCCAGAATTGCTTTCGGCCCAGATTGCCAACAAGTCAGAGGGTGATCGTCTTCCGGCCGGCCAGCGCATGTGCAAGCGTGCCCCCATCGACGAGATCAAGCTCACCGCCAAGCGGCACACCGTGCGCGATGCGGCTGAGGGTCAACCCTTTTGGTATCAAAAGCTGCGCAATGTAATGCGCAGTAGCCTCGCCTTCAACGGTGGGGTTGGTGGCTAATATCGCCTCGCTGAAATTGCCCTCCGCCACTCGTCCGAGCAGTTCGGGGATGCCTATTGCCTCTGGGCCTAGACCATCGAGCGGGGAAAGATGCCCCTTAAGTACGAAGTAGCGGCCACGAAAGCCGGTCTGCTCCACTGCGAACACATCGACAGGACTTTGCACGATGCACAGCAAGGCATCGTCCCGTCGCGGATCGGCGCATTGCGGGCAGAGCTCTTCCTCACTCAATGTGCGGCACTGGCGGCAGTAGCCCACCTCCTCCATCGCACGTGCAAGCGCCTGAGCCAACCTCAGCCCGCCGCTGCGGTCGCGCTCAAGCATCTGCAATGCCATGCGCTGAGCCGTTTTTTGCCCTACGCCAGGGAGAATGCGCAATGCGTCAATGAGTTGGCGAATAAGCGGGCTGAAAGACATGGGTCACCAGGTTGAGGAGCAGTGGGCTGTAATTTGAAGCGGTACTAGAGACCGTGCCGTGAATGACGCTAATAACTCATTCACGGCGCCGATCGGCCGCGCTGGCTGAGTGCCTAGAACGGCACTCGGAAGCCATCAGAATGGCATCTTGAAGCCGGGCGGCAACTGCATTCCGTCGGTCATGCCGGACATCTTTTCTTTGCTGTTCTGCTCGATCTTGCGCACGGCGTCGTTCACTGCCGCGGCGATCAGGTCTTCTAGAATTTCCTTGTCCTCCTGCATGAGGCTGTCGTCCAGGCTGACGCGTTTGACGTCGTGTCGCCCGTTCATCACAACGCTCACCAGGCCGGCGCCGGACTGGCCGGTCACCTCGGCGTTAGCCAACTCTTCCTGCATTTTCTGCATCTTTTCTTGCATCTGCTGCGCCTGCTTCATCAGGCCGGCCATGCCACCTTTCATCATGGGGTCTACCTCGGATCAGGGTTCGGAATGTTCTACGGGTTCGATGGTACCGTCGCGAATGACGGCGGCGAACTGTTGCATCAGCTGTTGCACCACGGGATCGGTTTGAATCGACTGCTCAGCGGCCCGTTGACGCTCGCCCCGTCGGCGGGCCGCGGCCTGGGCCGGAGTTTCCTGCTGCGGGGTCTGCAACTCGATGTCCAGCTGCAAGGTGCGCCCATGGTACTGATTCAGCGCATCGTTCAGACGTCGATGTTGAGTCGTATTGAACAGTGCACTCTGCGCCGGGTCCAGGTGCATCAACCAGCGATCACCTTCAACGGAAATCAAAGTGCAATTGGCCGCGATACTGCCGGTCAGGCCTGCCAACCCGAGTTTCAGATAAATATCCTGCCACTCGGCCGCCAGTCCGGTCGCCGGTTCGACCGCAGGAGCAGGTTCTACAGACTGCTGCTCCGACGTTGGATCATCCAGCCCGTCCAGGTAGGCTTCAGCCTGCGTTTCGACCTCGAAGTAGTCCTCGTCAGTCAACGGGGGTTCTTCATCGTCAGGCTCGCTCACCTCGACGACCGCAGCGAAATGTTCAGCGGTTTCAATCGAAGCGGTCCGTTGCTCTACCGCCTCACTTTCCACCGCAACCGGTGACGATGCCGGCGGCTCATTCCACGGCACGTCGACCACCGAAGGTACCGGCTCCGACGCCACAGGTTGAGGCGTCGGAGCCGGCGTGACCTCCACGGCAGCGGCCGACGGCTCGGGAACTTGGACATGAGCCGGAGCTGTTGGTGCGGATGCGGGTACGGGTGCGGGTAAAGGGTCCGGCTGCAGCGGCACCGAAGAGCTGACCGCAGCGGCCGGCGCTGGCGCTACGGGCTTTGCAGCCAGATCATGGTCCGGCGCGGCCGATGCCGCAGTACCGGCCACGTTGGTTGAACTGGAATCAGTCGTGGCCGGACTGACTCCCAATGTCTTTAACGGTGTTCGTGGTGCGTTATCGCTGTCAGCAGGTCGGAACGCGAGCATGCGCAGCATGACCATCTCGAAGCCGCTTCGCGGATCGGGTGCCAACGGCAGATCGCGCCGGCCAATCAGACCCATCTGGTAATAGAACTGTACGTCCTCGGCCGGCAATGCCTGCGCCAGTGCAAGCACTCGGTCACGGTCGCCCTGACCATTATCTACCGCGTCAGGCAACGCCTGGGCGACAGCCACACGGTGCAAGACGTTGAGCATTTCCGCGAGTACGCCGGCCCAATCAGGGCCTTGCTCGGCAAGGTGACGAACCGCTTCCAGCAGCGCCCTGGCATCGCCTTCAAGCAGCGCCTGCAGCACGCCATAGACCTGCCCGTGATCAAGGGTGCCCAGCATGCTGCGGACGTCGGCCGCGAGTACCTTGCCCTCTCCAAACGCGATCGCCTGGTCGGTCAGGCTCATCGCATCGCGCATCGATCCATCCGCGGCACGGCCGAGCAACCAGAGCGCATCTTCCTCGAACGGGACCTGCTCGACGCCAAGCACGTGGGTCAGATGCTCCACTACGCGTTCGGGCGGCATGTTTTTCAGAGAGAACTGCAGGCAGCGCGACAGGATAGTCACCGGCAGCTTTTGCGGGTCCGTCGTGGCTAGCAGAAACTTGACGTGGGGCGGTGGCTCTTCAAGCGTTTTAAGCAATGCGTTGAACGAGTGCGACGAGAGCATGTGCACTTCGTCGATCAGATAAACCTTGTAGCGCCCACGACTAGGCGCGTACTGCACGTTATCCAGCAACTCTCGAGTGTCTTCAACCTTGGTGCGGCTCGCGGCGTCCACCTCAATCAGGTCGACGAAACGCCCTTCGTCGATTTCGCGGCAGACCGAGCACTCCCCGCAAGGCGTGGAGCTGATACCCGTCTCGCAATTGAGGCATTTCGCGATAATCCGCGCGATGGTGGTCTTGCCAACCCCACGCGTACCTGTGAACAGATAGGCATGGTGCAGGCGCTGGCTGTCCAGTGCGTTGATCAGAGCCTTGAGCACGTGCGTTTGGCCGACCATTTCGCGGAACGAGCGCGGACGCCATTTACGGGCTAGTACCTGATAACTCATAACACCATCGCGGGATAAAGCAGAGGACGGGTAATGCTAGCGGAGCAGGCTGCAAATTGCATCCAGCCTGACGCCTGCATGGCGGATGCAGCTTGTTATTGCAAACGCCCAGTCAGCGCTTAACAGTTGCGCCAAGAGCTCGCACGATCTGTTCCAGCTGCGGCTGGCCGCCGGTGATTTCGATCTGCAAGCTGTCTATTTCCCGACGGGATGGGTATTGCTTTCGCAACTGGTCGAAGGCGACCCGGCGCTGGACCTCGTCATTGCCCAGGTTGCGACGAAATGCAGCGTCGTCACGTCGCGGGTCATACACGGCCCGACACGTTATCTCCAATAAGTCGCTAGGCTTAATCGAAGCATCGAAGGCAAGCCCTCGCAGCGGCGCTGGCGGCATCAGCTCCGCCAGCTCAACCGTTGGCTCCAAACCTCTGCTCGCACAAAACGCCAGATAGATTTGCTCCGTTCCGCGCAACTTCCCCTCCAGGCTATAACCGGCGATATGGGGGGTTGCGATCCAACACAGCTCGGCCAATTCGACATCGACCTGAGGTTCTCCCTCCCAGACATCGAGCACCGCCTGGATGTCTGTCCGCCTGGCCAGCTGTTCGCGCAAGGCGGCATTGTCGACAACCGCGCCACGGGCGGCATTGATCAGCCAGGCGCCTGGACGCAGCTGCTCCAGGCGAGACTGATCCAACAAGTGAAACGTCGAATGTTCACCGTCCAGCGTTAACGGCGTGTGCACGCTGATGACATCGCACTCAGTGAGTATTTCATCCAGGGTGACGAACTCGCCCACTTCACGTGCCTGGCGCGGCGGATCGCAGACACGCACGTCCCAACCCAGCCCGCGCAGAACCTCTACCAGCCTGCCGCCCACTTCCCCGGCGCCGATCACGCCATAACGGCGGCCTTCCAGCTCGGCGCCCTCACCTTCGGCCAAGGCCAGAAGACTGCCGAGCACGTAATCAACGACGCCGCGAGCGTTGCAGCCCGGTGCACTAGCCCAACTGATCCCCACCTCCTCGAAGTAATCGATGTCGAGGTGGTCGGTTCCGATCGTACAAGTGCCCACGAAACGCACAGCGCTCCCCTCGAGCAACTCGCGATCGACCCGGGTGACAGATCGAACCAAAAGCACGTCGGCCTGCTCGAGCGCAGCCCGGTTGATACTTCTCCCAGGCATACGGCGTATCTCGCCGAACTCAGCGAAGAAAGCGTCAACCAGAGGAATGTTTTCATCGGCAAGGATGCGCATTGTGGGGCTCCGTCATTGATTTCCCATTCTAGACCGCGCCGGAGCGCTCTGCCGCCTTCCCGTGCGTGCGACTCGCGGCGTAGACTAGGCGGCTTCTGTATACAATCCGGATAATCTGCAATGCCCACTGAGCTGAGACTCAGACGGGTTCGCGTTGAACTGCGCACCCTCTTCGCCCTCGCCCTGCCTATGATGATTGCTCAACTGGCGAACACCGCCATGGGCTTTGTCGACACCTTGATGGCCGGCCGCGTCAGCCCGGCAGACCTCGCAGCGGTGGCGCTAGGGAATTCCATCTGGGTGCCGGTTTTCCTTCTCGTGACGGGAGTTATCCTGGCGACCACACCCAACGTTGCTCAATACTTTGGCCGTGACCAACACGAACGAATTGGACCGCTGGTGCGCCAGGCCTTGTGGATGGGTCTCGGTGTGGGCTCGCTGTTCGCCGTGCTTATGTGGAACGCCGAACCGGTGCTGCATCTGATGGAAGTCGAACCGGCACTGATCGGCCCGACAATGGCCTATTTACGAGCGGTTGCCTGCGGCTTTCCCGCGGTGGCGCTGTATCAAGTGCTGCGTTGTTACAGCGATGGGCTCGGCCACACCCGGCCCAGCATGGTGGTGGGCATTCTCGCGCTGATGCTGAACATTCCGCTGAATTACATTTTCATCTACGGCAAGTTGGGCCTGCCAGCCATGGGCGGGGTCGGCTGTGGTTGGGCTACCGCGCTGGTCATGGCTTTCATGCTACTGGCAATGCTGTTCTGGGTACGCCGCGCTGATTACTACCAACCAAGCCAGCTGTTTACCCATTTCGATTGGCCGAAATGGTCGGTGCTAAGCCGCCTGCTTTCGGTCGGCGTGCCGATCGGGGTTGCGGTGTTTGCCGAAGCCAGCATCTTTTCGGTCATCGCCCTTCTGATCGGCGGCCTCGGGGCGACCGTGGTCGCCGGACACCAGATCGCGCTCAATTTTACGTCGCTGATTTTCATGATTCCGCTTTCGCTGGGCATGGCCATCACCATCCGCATCGGTCAGGCGCTGGGACGAGGCGCACCACGGGATGCACGCTTCGTTGCTGGCTTGGGCGTCATATCGAGCCTGGTCTATGCCTGCTTTTCGGCAGGTAGCATGCTGTTGTTCAGCGAGCAGATCGCACGTATCTACACGCCGGATACGGCTGTGATTGCAGTGGCCGCCAGCCTGTTCTTCTACGCTGCACTGTTTCAGTTTTCGGACGTGGTGCAAGTGACGGCCGCTGGCGCACTGCGCGGCTACCAGGACACCCGCATGACGATGATATTCACGCTTTTCGCCTACTGGGGGATCGGCCTGCCGGTGGGCTATGTGCTCGGCCTGACCGACAGATTCGGTGAACCCAGCGGGCCGGCAGGGCTCTGGCAGGGCTTGATTGCGGGTCTGAGCTGCGCCGCGATCCTGCTGACTATACGACTGGTGCGCAGTGCACGACGTGAAATACGCCGAGCGAGACCAGTGGCAGCCTAGGGCTGCCTCGGTGCGGGCTGTTCAGACTTCGAAGGCCAGCAGGACGGCACTCAACAGCAGAAACCCGCTGAACATAAGGCGCAATAGCCGCTCCGGTAGCGCGTGCGCCAACTTCACGCCGAGGCTTATGCTCAATAGTCCTCCTATGGCAAGCGGTAAACCAAGCATCCAGTTCACCTGTTCATGTGTGGCATAAGTGACCAGCGTAACAGCGGTGCTTGGTGCCGCCAGTGACAACGATAGGCCCTGCGCCACGACCTGCGATGTACCGAACACTGCTGTGAGCACCGGCGTGGCAAGCACTGCGCCACCTACGCCAAACAAACCGCCCAGCGCACCCGCGCCAGCACCCAGCACGCCTAACCACGGCCAAGGATGGCGCAACTCGGTCCCACCGGACGGTGGCCGGAAGAACACACGCGACAAGGTGTAGACAGCCAAAGCGACGAGAAAACCGACAAAAGCGATACGCATGCGCCCAGCGTCGAGCGATACGGCAACTGCTGCACCGGCGATGGCGAAGCAGAAGCTGGCGATGCCCAATGCTGCCGCGTGGCGCAGATCGATTCGGTTGCGTTGGTGGTAACGCCAGATCGCAAGCAGCACATTGGGCACAACCATGACCAGTGCTGTGCCCTGAGCGACCTGCTGGTCCAGATCGAACATCACACCCAGTACCGGAATCGCGATCAACCCGCCGCCGATACCAAACAGGCCACCCAGCGTGCCCAGCGCCAAACCCAGCACCACATTCAACACGAATCCGACCAGGTCCATAACGCCTCCAGCGAAAGCTGCAATGCTACTCAGCGGTCTCTGGTAGGGATATGCACAAGCATGCACAATGGTTTTGCGTAATCTGCAAAGCAAAGCGAACCATGGACACCAACGCGCTTACCGATCAGTTCAAGCTTTTTATCGATGTCATCGATACCGGCAGCTTCTCAGCGGCGGGTCGCCTGCGCGCACTCGCGCCCTCATCCGTTGCACGACGCATAGACGCTTTGGAGCGTTCGCTGGGTTGCCAGCTGGTCAGCCGCAGCAGCCATGCAGTCAAGCCCACAGCTGCCGGTCAGGCATTTGCCGAACGTGCCAGACGCATCGTTCAGGAATTAAACCTCGCACGGGCCGAGATGACTTCGCTGCAAAGCGCACCGGAAGGCCGTATCCGTATCGATGCGCCCGCACCCTTCGGACGCAGACATTTAGCGCCCGCATTGGCTGATTTTCTTTTGGCCTACCCGGGGGTCGATATCCAGCTGCGCCTGATAGACAGCTTTATCGATATGCAAGGCGAGCATCTCGGTGATGTCGATCTGGTGCTACGTATCGGGCCGCTGGCCGATACGCGCCTCGTTGCAACGCCGCTAGCCCCGATGATGCGCATCGCGTGCGCCAGCCCTGCCTACCTGAAACGCCGAGGCGTACCGCAAACAGTCGCAGAACTGCCGGAGCACGATGGGGTGGACTGGGACGCCCTGGCTCCACCCCATGCATGGCGATTTGAACATGAGGGCAAACGAAAGCTGTTGAAGCCGAAGCGGCTGCGGATGGTCGCGAATAATGCGGAAGCCTTGCTTACCGCCACTCTGGCGGGACTGGGCATCGCCCACCTACCGACCTGGCTGATCAGCGACCAGCTCCTACGGGGTGACCTGCTGCCCTTGTTCTGTGACCGCGGACTGCCGGAACCAGAACCTAGCGGGATCTATGCGTTGCGCCTGACACGGGAAGCGGATTCTAGGAGCCGTTTGCTGCTGGAGTTTTTAAAGAGCCGCTTTGGCCCGATCCCACCCTGGGACCAGGCACTGCAAAGCGGACTCATCTTTGCTTGAAAGCATTGGCAATCAGACAGCGCAGCCAGAAAGTTCCTGGGTCACGCCCCAACCATCGAGCACACCCCCCAGCGGCTCGACCAGGTCCTCCAGATCCTGCTCGAAGTCACCGATACCATCGAAGGTGGCATACATCACTTTGCTGACCTGCAGGTCCCAGGCCCCATCGTCGCGGGGCGCTATCTGGGTATTGACGCATTCGCCGCGGAAATTGCTGGCGGCCGCGCAGGCACGTTCACGATCGGGAAACACAGCGTAGAACTCGATCGGATGGACGCGGGCAAAGTCGAAACCGCCCTCCTTCATCCTAAGAAGTACGTTGCTGCTTACATCCTCATGGAAGGTGGCACTCATAAAACAACCTCCTCTCACTCATGGATGACGATTTCAGGAATGGAAAAGCCTTTCTCTACCTCGTTGCGGATGCGACCGGACAATGCCGGCCGTTAGTTGCCTGGTTGTCGGATAAGAGAAACCGTGCGGTGTTTCCAATAGGCCTCAGCGACGCCTCGGAGTTCGACCGATCAACGATCGGACGCCTGTGACCGTAACCTCAGCCAGACACACGGCAGCAGCCGATGCTCTGAACACTTCAGTGCATGCAGCTGCCCTTGGAACATACGACGTATAAACCGCGTCCGCAACGGGGACGGTGAAACGAAGCGATCACGACGGGATTGACTAGACCGATCCGCACGCGGCAACGCGTCGCAGCGCGCGGATAGAACTAGCCGTTGCTGGGCTTGCTGATCGCCTGCAACACGTACTGAGGCAGCGCGAACGCGCCGATATGAATGTGCGGGTTGTAATAGCGAGTCACGATTCCGCTACCAGCGAAACGTTGACACAAAGTTTCCAGCGTCAGCTTGCGGCTGTCGGAATCACATGCACCCCAGGCGAACGTCATGGCCCCACCGATATAGGTAGGGACAGCCGCCTGGTAGAAATGCCAGTCGGGAAACAAGCCGGTCATCCGCTTGGCAGTGGTCTGGACTTCGGCCAGTTGCATGAAGGGTGTGCCGTTCTGCGCGACCAGAATGCCGCCATCGTTAAGGCAGCGACGGCACGCCTGATAGAAGTTTTCCGAGAACAGAGCCTCGCCCGGCCCAATGGGATCGGTCGAGTCGGAGATGATCACGTCAAACTTCTCGTCAGTGGTTGCCACGAAACGCATGCCGTCGTCGATCACCAGGTTCAGCCGCGGATCGGCGAACGCCCCCTTCGAGTGCTCCGGTAGAAATTCCTTGCATGTCTCCACCACGGTGCGGTCGATTTCGACCATGGTGATGCTCTCGACATCGCGGTGCTTGCTCACTTCACGCAGCATGCCACCGTCACCGCCCCCGATGATCAGGACTCGCCGCGCCAAGCCATGAGCCAGAATCGGGACATGCGTCAGCATTTCGTGGTAGATGAATTCGTCTGCCTCGGTGGTCTGAATAACCCCGTCAAGTGCCATCACGCGCCCCATGCGGGCATTCTCGAATATGACCAGGTGCTGATGCTCGGTGTGCACCTCATGCAGCATCTCGTCGATCCTGAAGCGCTGGCCGTAGCCCTCGTAGAGAGTTTCCTGATAGTCACTCATGGGTGTCTCCCTGATGGATGGCGTAACAGACAGGCCCGAAGGCTGTCCAGCTGACAAAGAGCAGCATTCTACTTTGGTCTTATGACAGGAGGAACCATCCGCTCCCAAAGCCCGTTTGGTGAAGACAACGCCATCAGCGCTGGCTATCGTCTACCGATGATCGCAATCTACCTTCCTTACGTTGCCCCATGGAGCTGGCCCCAGTTCCATCAGCATTTTGCGCTGCGCTTGCTACCTGGACTCGAGGCGCTGGAGCCCGAGCGCTACTCCCGTACCGTACGTGTCGGTGACGATGTCGGATGGATCAGTGTGCAGCCGCTCGCCACACAGCCCGCTCTTGAACTAACCCTCAGCGATTCACTAGCCGAACACACCGTGGCGTTGGTGATGCGTGTTAGGAAGATGTTCGACCTCGACGCCGATCCGACAGTCATAGCTCGGCATTTTGCTGCAGACCCTCACATCGGACCTCTGGTCGCTGCCACTCCAGGGCTGCGCTTGCCGAGCGCCTTCGATCCGTTCGAGCAAGCCGTGCGGGCGATCGTAGGCCAGCAGGTCAGCGTGAAGGCGGCGGTAACCATTACGCGGCGGCTGGTCGAACGGCTTGGCGAACCGTGGCTTTGCCTGTCCGCAAGCAGAACGGATGGCTTAACCAAGCTGTTTCCCCGCCCTGAAACTCTAGCCAGCGCGGCACTGGACAGCATTGGTATGCCCGGCAAGCGGGTGGCAGCACTGCAACGATTGTCCGCCGCTGTAGCTAACGGCGCGCTTGAGTTGCATACCGATGATGGTTCGGACGCACTGGTCAGGCGTCTTTGCGAGATTCCTGGCATTGGCCCATGGACTGCCGAGTACATAGCGTTACGAGGCTTCGGCGAGGCAGATGCCTTTCCAGCCGCCGACCTAGGGCTGCTGAAGGCTCCGTTATGGGGCCGCAACGGCCTCACTACGCGGGAGTTACTTGCCCGATCGCACACGTGGAGCCCCTGGCGAGCCTACGCTGCCGTGTACATCTGGGATAACTACGGGATCTCCTCATTGCAGGCTAAGGCGGGGAAATCCTCGCCAGCACCTGCGGTCGGTCCTTGAGGGGCAACGCCAGGATCAAAGCCTCTCCGGACCGTGGAAATATCCCAGTTAGTGCGGTGATGTTGACTTGATGACTGATGAGCACGACGGGGGGTGTCGCTGGCAATCTGCCGAGGAATTCTCGCAAAGCTTCGGTCTGCTGGCTTTTCCGGTTGGTCTGGACGAAGAACGAATCCAGCATTGGCAAATGCTCTACCGGAGCAAGCCCCAGCAGCTCCGCCGTTTCCAGGGCCCGGCACCAGCGACTGCTGAGCAGTCTCGGCTCATCAATACCCTTCTTGCGGAGCAAAGCGCCCCATCGCTGTGCCTGCAATCGTCCGGCTTCGTCAAGATTACGTTGAGTCGTGCAGTCCCCGAGTACGAAGCCCGGCGGGTCGCCTGTTCCGGGTGCCGAGGCGTGACGCATGAGCAATACAGCGCGCCCCTCACGCATCGCCGCCCACGCCGCCTCTTCACCAGCCCAGGCGCTGCAGGTTGAAAGCAGCAACGCGACCAGAATCGCTATGCGCAATTCACAACCTGACCTTGGCGAAATGTCCAGCGGCAACAAACCACATGATTAGCCCGACGACCGGCAACAGCACGACGACAAGGCTCCAGATGGTCTTGCGGCCGACCTCGATACGACTTCGCCAGATTTGAACAATGGCCACAATATCGGCCACCAACACGATCAAGGCCAGCAGTGTGCTCCACGCTTCCACGCGTTAGGGCCTCAGGTTGCGCTCATCTGGCCGATTGCCACGCGGCCCCATGATGCCCCAGATGATCAGGCCCAACACCGGCAGGATGACGATCAGCAATACCCAGAGAGCCTTTTTGCCAGTGCTGCTGTCGCTACGCACCACACTGATGATTGCCCAGATATCCAGTGCCAGGATAAGCAGGCCAAAAATACCGCCAAAGGCATCGGTCATGACAAGACTCCAAATTACGGTGAGTTCGTAATTAGGATGCCTGGCTGGTTTGAGGGTTCAGTATGCGATCAGCTCAGTAACGGCGCGGATCAATCGCGTCGAAGCTGGCGACCGCAGGATGACCAGCCAGCTCGCCACCCTCACGCACCAGGCCGCAGGTGTGCATGCCCGCGTGCTGCGCGGCGTCCAGCTCTTCCACGACATCGGAAAGAAAGAGAATCTCGTCGGGTGGCAAGCCGATCGACCCGGCAATTCGCACGTAGGAATCTAGCTCGCGCTTATGCCCGCTACCGGTATCGAAATAGCCGGAAAACAACGGTGTCAGGTCGCCCACCTCAGCGCACCCGAAAATCAGCTTCTGTGCCTGTACCGACCCGGAGGAATAGACGTAGAGCGCGTAGCCCTGATCATGCCAACGACGCAGGCTGTTCACCGCATCCGCATAGACGTGTCCCTTGAGCTGTCCAGCGCGGTAGCCATCGGCCCAGACCATGCCCTGAAGTGTCTTTAGGGGCGTAGCCTTTCGATCATCGGCCATCCAACCCAGCAGAATCTCAACAATGCGCTCGATATTCGCATCCGGCTCGCCGCTCTCACCGCGTACCGCCTCGATCTGTTCCGCCACCGCCGGCTCTGTCGCACGGTTGCGCACGAAATCGGGCAAGTGCTCGCGAGCATAAGGAAACAGCACGTCGAAGACGAAACTCACTGCGCTGGTGGTGCCTTCGATATCGGTAAGGATGGCTTTGACCGGCATCAGAAATCCTCCAGGCGCGGAAAACGGCCGGCGATATCCGCCCCGGTGAATTGCGCGACCCAGCCTTCTGGATTGTTGAACAGGCGAATGGCAACGAAGTGAGGGTCCTCACCCATGTCGAACCAATGCCGGGTTCCGGCAGGCACCGAGATCAGGTCATTCTTCTCGCACAGCACGGCATACACCCTGTCCTTGATATGCAGCGTGAACAACCCGCGGCCGACAACAAAAAAACGCACCTCGTCCTCGGCGTGCTGGTGCTCTTCAAGAAACTTGGCGCGAAGCTCTGCCTTCTGTGGATGGTCGCGGGTCAGGCTGATGACGTCGACCGTGACGTAGCCACGTTCGCTCATCAGTTGATCGATCTGCGGACGGTAGGCGGCAATCACCTCCTCTGAACTTGCGCCGGCGCGAATGGGCGCGCTGGCTTCCCAGCGTTCCAGGCGCACACCGACGTCGGCCAGCGTGGCAGCGATGTCTTCCATATGAGTGAGCACTTTGAGTGGCTGCTCGGGCGCAGTGTCCTGATAAACGCTGAGAATGCTCATACTATATGTCTCCGACCGGGATAGCTGCCCCGGGGTTGTAATAATGTCGGCGAGGTGGCGCATAAAAAAAGTGTTCCCGCTACAGGCTTTGCAGCATCCGCAGCTTCAGCTCGCACTCGAAAAGGAACTCGAACGCCTCGATCTGGCGTAGTGCATCCTTCATGTGGGCGCCCCAGGTGTAGAGTCCATGCCCACGTATCAGGTAGCCGACGCAATCAGGGTGTTCGTTCAGCCAAGGCTGAACCCGCGCGGCGAGTCGCCGGATATCCTGGTCGTTTTCAAACACGGGTACCAGCACTTGCCATTCATGCGATGAAACCCCACTGAACGCCTTCTGCAGCTCGTAATCGACCAACACCAGCGAATCACTGTGGCATATGCGCGAGAGCACCGTCGCACTGACCGAGTGGGTGTGCAGCACCGCACCGATCTCGGACTTCCAGCGGTACAACTGGGTGTGCAGCAGGGTCTCGGCGGAAGGATTCTTGTCCAGTTCCAGGCTAAGACCATTCATATCCACAGCCAGCAGATCATCCGCCGTCAGTTGTCCCTTGTGCTTGCCGGAGGCCGTCAGTAGCACTTCAGCGCTCGTCAGGCGGGCCGAATAGTTGCTGCTGGTGGCCGGCGACCAACCTTTGCTATAGAGAAACTGGCCAGCTTCGATAATGGCCTGCGCCAGGTCGTCACGGATAGCAGTCATGCCGAGTTCCTGCTTGGGATAGCGATGATAACGGCTGCGACCAGCGAGGCCAGGCTGGCGATGGCGAACGTCCATAAAGGGCCGAGACTGGCCCAGCTGTAGCCGGAGTAAAGCGCACCCAACGCTCCGCCAACCCCTGCAAGGGTCGCATAGAGCGCCTGCCCCTGCCCTTGCTGGCGGTGGCCGAAGCTACGCTGGACGAAATGAATCGCCGCTGCGTGAAAGCTGCCGAACGTGGCCGCGTGCATCAGTTGCGCAATCAACAGCACGCCCAAATGATCGGCCAGCGTACCCAGCAGCAACCAGCGTAACGCCGCCAGTAGAAAGCTAGCGGCAAGAACCTGGCGCAACGAAAAGCGCGCCAGCAGCGAAGCCATCACCAGGAAGATCAGGATTTCCGCTACGACCCCGAGCGCCCAAAGCAGGCCGATGGTGCCACGGCCATAGCCGAGCGTTTCGAGATGAATGGTGAAAAAGGTGTAGTACGGGCCATGACTGACCTGCATCAGACCGACGCACACGAAGAATGCCAATACACCCGGACGGCATAGCTGACGAAAAAAACCAACCTGCCCCTCCGGCTCAGGGCGCTCCGCCGGCACCGCGTTGGGCACCCATACGCTGCTGATCACGATACCGACCATGACTGTCAGCACCGCCACCGGATAAATGTCGAGACTCAGATGCTCGAACAGCGCCCCAAGTCCCACCACCGCCGCGATGAAACCGATGCTGCCCCATAGGCGAATCTGACTATAGCGAGACGCTTGTTCGTGCAGGTGCGCCAGGGTGATGACCTCGAACTGCGGTAACACCGCATGCCAGAAGAACGCATGCAGCGCCATCACCAATGCCAGCCAGGCGTAACTTTTACTGTAGAAGATCAAACTGAACGAAATCAGCGTACAGACTGCTCCAATACGAACAATCGTCAGACGCCGGCCTGTGACATCGCCCAGCCAACCCCACAGGTTCGGTGCCAGGCAACGCATCAGCATGGGAATGGCCACCAGCTCGCCAATGCGCTCGGCAGTAAAGCCAAGATGGTCGAAATAGAGGCCGAGAAACGGCGCCGCCGAGCCGAGCAGCGCAAAGTAGAAAAAGTAGAAACCGGACAGACGCCAGTAGGGAATCAAAGCTGCCATAGGCGAAAATCCAGTAGCTGGAAGTAAAGCGACTAGAGGCAGGAACGAGCGGTTTGCTCGATTTTCCGGCTTCAGGCTCCCTGCCCCAGGCTTAGAGCTGCCCCAACACCGGCGTACCCACCAACACATCGGCATTCTGCCCCCGATGGCGTAGCAGATGATCCAGCAAAACGATGGCCATCATCGCTTCAGCGATCGGCGTCGCACGGATACCCACGCAGGGGTCGTGACGACCTTTGGTGATGACATCCACGGGATTGCCGTCGACGTCGATCGAGCGGCCCGGCGTGGTGATACTTGACGTCGGCTTGAGCGCCAGATGCGCGATGATCGGTTGGCCGGACGATACGCCGCCCAGAACACCACCTGCATTATTGGAAAGGAAACCGTCCGGCGTCATCTCGTCACGGTGCTCGGTGCCACGCTGGGCGACGCTGGCAAAGCCGGCACCGATTTCAACGCCCTTCACCGCATTGATGCTCATCAGGGCATGGGCAAGTTCAGCATCGAGACGGTCAAAAATCGGCTCACCAAGCCCTGGAGGAACGCCTTCAGCAACGACACTAATCTTCGCGCCAACCGAATCCTGATCACGACGCAACTGATCCATGTATGCCTCCAGCTCCGGCACCTTGTCCGGGTCCGGACTGAAAAATGCGTTCTGCTCAACGCTTTCCCAGCTCTTGAATGGAATTTCGATCGGCCCCAGCTGGCTCATGTAGCCGCGCACCTGGATGCCTAGCGTCGCCAGGTATTTCTTGGCGATGGCGCCGGCAGCGACACGCATGGCGGTTTCGCGGGCTGAGCTGCGACCACCGCCGCGATAGTCACGCAGACCGTACTTGTGGTGATAGCTGTAGTCGGCATGAGCGGGACGGAACTGGTCCTTGATTGCCGAATAGTCCTTGGATTTCTGGTCCGTGTTACGGATCAGCAATCCAATGGGGCAGCCGGTCGTACGGCCTTCGAATACGCCGGAAAGGATTTCAACCTCATCCGCTTCCTGGCGCTGGGTGGTATGCCGGCTGGTGCCAGGCTTGCGTCGATCGAGGTCGCGCTGCAGGTCAGCGGCGCTCAGCTCCAGGCCCGGCGGACAGCCGTCGACGATCGCGACCAATGCCGGACCATGGCTTTCGCCAGCCGTGGTAACGGTGAACAGCTTGCCGTAAGTATTGCCGGACATGCAGGGCGCTCCGCGATCGACCTAAAGAGGGGGCGGAAGTATACCCGAGCCGCCGCCGGTTTCGCTGCCTACAGCGGTGGCGCATACTGCCAACCCGCCCAACCGTCAGCTCGCTCCGTATCCGCCCCGCTTCGCCAATGGTTTATTGCTGCCCATGCGTTTCCTTTTAGTGTTCACGTTGCTCACCATGCTCGCTCCCTTAGCCCAAGCCCAGACGCTGCTGAATCAGAGGATGACCGTGCAGGTGCCAGACGGGCGTCTTCATGGCAGCCTGCTGCATCCAAAGTCCGATGTCCCCCTGCCGGTCGCGTTGTTGATAGCCGGCTCAGGCCCGACCGACCGCGACGGCAACAATCCAATGGGCCACAACGATAGTCTCAAGCGGCTGGCACAGGCATTGGCCAAACGCGGCATCGCCAGCGTGCGTTATGACAAGCGCGGCGTCGGCCAGAGCCGCGCGCTGGCACCTGACGAAAGCCAGCTGGATGTGAAGGATTACGTGGCCGATGCAGTAGCCTGGACGCGCCTATTGCAAGCCGATCCGCGGTTTTCGGCGGTCGTGCTGGTCGGCCACAGCGAAGGTGCACTAATTGCCAGCCTGGCTGAGCCTACCGTTAAACCCGCTGCACTGATCAGCCTTGCAGGCAGCGGTCGCCCCATCGACACGCTGCTGCGCGAGCAACTCCAGGGCCGCTTGTCGCCGCCGCTGCTGGCAGCCGCGTACTACCTGATCGATGAGCTCAAGGCAGGAAGAATCCACGATCAGGTGCCCGACCAATTGCGGATTCTGTTCCGCCCGAGCGTACAGCCTTATCTTATCTCGCTGTTCCGCCAGGACCCAGCCAATGCATTTGCGGGCACCACAGCACCGGTGTTAATTATCCAGGGCACTCATGACATTCAGGTCGGGCGCGAAGATGCCCAGGCCCTGAAGCGAGCCAGAGCCGACGCGGAGTTGGCCCTGATATCAGGGATGGGGCACGTATTGCGCATTACGCCGCCGGAGCGCGGGGGACAAATGGCCTCCTATAACAGCCCCGAATTGCCTATCGCTCATGAACTGACGGAACAGATCAGCCGATTCTTGTCCGAGCACGGCATATTGCCAGCCTCCAGTTAGCCCGCTATCGGCCGATACGCTCCTTGCCTGCCGCAACGACCCGCACAGGCCCATGGACGCCGAGATGACAGACAGCACAACAGCACCTAACGACAACGAGGCCCTGACGCCCGCTGTGCCCCAGCCGCACCCCTGGGCCGAACTCGTCCCGGATCGCTTCCGACTGCTTCGCCTGTCGCCATTGCCCACTGACCGAGACACCGGGGCGCGCCCGCTACGGTTCGTGGAGTTGGCCCAGGTCGAGCGACATACGCCTCAGCAGAGCCTTTTGAAGCTCTTCATACGGATACCAGGACAAGTGCTGTCTAAACAGCACAATCTGTTGGAAATCTGGGCCGACCACCGAGCCAAAGAAGTGCGCTTCGGCCCAGACTCTGGTCTGTATATAGAACCGGCAAACCGTGGCCTTGGACGCTTCCTGCTTGCGCAGGGGGCAGCCTGGGCTCAGAAGCGCTGGGCACATTATCTGGTCGAAGGCGGCGCGTTGCCGGTCAAAGATATAACCGGCGAGGACACACGCTTGCGGCGCGATCATTGCCTGCTCAGCCAGGGTTTCGATGTGCTGTATGCCGAGCCCCAGCAGCTCAAGGCGACCTATAGTGCAAGTCGTGTCAGTGCGTTGCGGCCTGATTGGAATATCGAAAAGGTGCAAATCATCGAACTGCAAGAGGCCGCGGCGATGCTCGAGCAGGCTGATCGCAATCTGCTCGAGCAGGAAAATCAAATTCGCGATATCCACGAACGCTTGAGCAAGCTTCGCCGGGAGGATGGCACCCTCCGATTCACCATTGCCTGCCTGATCGTCTTCGCCCTGTTTCAGGCCGGGCTACTGATCTGGATCGCAACCCGCTGACGCTCCCGGGCCGTTCGACCTCGCCTACTGCAAGAGCCGTTCACGAAACAGCGCCTGATGATCCCGGCACTGACTGGCCGCGAGCAGAAAAACACCATGCCCGCCGTCCGTGAACTCGAGCCAGGTAAAGTCGACTTCCGGATAAAGCGCTTCGACATGCACCTGACTGTTGCCGACTTCGACGACGAGGGTGCCGGTCTCGGTCAGGTGATCGGCCGCCTCCGCCAGTATTCTTCGCACCAGATTCAACCCGTCGTCACCACAGGCTAAACCCAGTGCGGGCTCATGCTGGAACTCTGCAGGCATATCGGCGAAATCTTCAGCGTCCACATAGGGTGGGTTGGAGACAATGAGGTCGAAGCGCTGCTTGGGCAGCCCATCGAACCCATCGCCCTGTACGGTGTAAACCCGATCGTCCAGGCCATGCTGTTCAATGTTGCGGTTGGCGACTTCCAGCGCTTCGAAAGACAAGTCGGCCAGCAGCACCTCTGCATCGAGGAATTCATAGGCGCAGGCAATGCCGATGCAACCGGAACCGGTACACAGGTCGAGAATCCGAGCGGGCTCCTTCGCCAGCCATGGCTCGAAGCGACGCTCGATCAATTGGCCAATCGGCGAGCGCGGAATCAGTACGTGGTCGTTCACGATGAACGGAAGTCCGCAAAACCAGGCCTGCCCGAGCAGATAGGCGGTTGGCACGCGTTGCTCGATTCGCCGGTGTAGCAAAGCCTGTAGATGCTCACGCTCATCGTCTTCCAGCCGACAATCGAGGTAGCTGTCGGCCATCTCCCACGGCAAGTGCAAGGCACCGAGCACCAACTGGCGAGCCTCATCCCAAGCGTTGTCCGTGCCGTGGCCGAAGAACAGCTGTTCGGCGTGGAAGCGGCTGACAGCCCAGCGAATATGGTCACGCAAGGTGCGCAAACGGGAAGACGAAGCAGTCACAGGGCATCTCCTCTAAAAAGGGCGAAAGTCTAGCTGATGGCCCAGCTCGTTTCGCGAACTTTGAGGCTCCACATGATGGCATAACGCCCATAACGCCGATGTATATGACCAAATCATCGCCTATTGGCTGTTCACATCTCGCGCTACTGGCGCCACAATCATGCCCCTCTCAGAACAAGGAGTCAGTCATGTCCAAGCCACAGACCATGCTTCAGCTCAGTGGCCGCAGTTATGCACCGGCGACTTTGGCCAACGCGACCCTTGTCATCATTGACGTTCAGGAAGAATACCGGACGGGAACGCTGGCATTACCAAGTCTGGATTCGTCGCTGGAGCAGATCAGCAAGCTGCTGGCCGCCGCCCGCGCGGCTGGCGCACCCATCGTGCATGTTCATCACCTGGGCATCCCGGGCGGGCTGTTCGACCCCCAAGGATTACGTGGCCAGATCATGCCGGAAGCGGCACCGCTTCCAGGCGAAACCGTGATCGGCAAGACACTGCCTAATGCGTTCGCCGGCACAAAACTACACGAGTTGCTGCAGCAGCATGGTCGCCTCGACCTCATTGTTTGCGGATTCATGACTCACTCGAGCGTGAGCACCACGGTCCGCGCGGCAAAGGACTACGGCTACCGCTGTACTCTGGTTGACAAGGCCTGCGCTACACGTGACCTGCCGATGGGAGAAGGCGCGATCGCCGCGGCAGAGGTGCATCGCATGGAAATGACCATTCTCGCCGACAACTTCGCTGTTTGCGTGACTGATGCCGAAGCACTGGCATAAGGCACAACCGCACCGAAAAGCGTCTAGCCTGCCTCGTCTACGCTTTCCAACGGCCTGATAGTCGCTCCTGAGGAGCTAACCGGAATGAAACGAACCGATGGATTCGATGCTCGCCGTCTCCGCCCTCGGCAACATCGCAGCTGGGGCTCACGCCTTGGCGCAGCACTTGGTCTGCTGCTGATCGTCGCGGGCGCGCTCTTCATTGGCACCGGTGTTGCGTCACTGTTTAGCGGTATCGGAGCCCTGGCCAGCATGCCTCTGGACAAGGAAGCCGCGGTAACGCTATTGACCTTGGGTCTGATCCTATTGCTGCTTGGCGCATTCGTGCGCCGTCGTGTGCGCCGCCGCATGCATACACCGAGCGGGTTGAGTCTTTCGCCACGCCTGAAAAAACGCCGTTAGTCTGTCCGCGCTTGCCCAGCATGGCATTCGAGGGGGGAAGTCAGCCCTGGACAAAAGCTTTGAGATAAAATGGCCGACTTAAGCGGAGGCCTCATGCAAGAAGATGATTTTTCCCTGTTCAGATCAGCTGTGCGTGGCGTCAAGCCTATCGAACACGACCGGGCTGAAACTGGCAAACCACGCAGCAACAAAGCACAGATAGCCACTCTACGTGCCAATGCCTCAATCAGCGACGGCGATACCAGGATCGATGGGCTTTCCGATCAGTTCGTAATTGATGTTGCAGCTGAAGATGAACTGTACTGGGTGCGCGACGGTGTCCAGGACAGCCAGATGCGCAAACTCAAAGCCGGCCAAATTCCATTCGAGGGCAGCCTGGACCTGCATGGGCTGAGCGTTGAGAAAGCCCGCGTGCTGCTCTGGGACTTTCTCGCCGAAGCGTGCAAATTCGAGATTCGCTGCGTGCGTGTGACGCATGGCAAGGCCGCAAGAAAAGACGGTAAGCGCCCCTTGATCAAAAGCCATGTCAATACCTGGTTACGCCAGCACCCCCAGGTGTTGGGCTTCACCTCTTGCCTACCAAGACATGGCGGCACCGGCGGGGTATATGTAATCCTCAAACGGACCATGCTCGAAGGCCGCGACGAATAATCCAAGCGCCGCAATCAAGCCGGTCAGCGCGACGCATGCTTGCAGCCCAGCCGTCGACCCCCTAACCTTCGCACTCGCGCTTTTTTGCAAGCCTGACAGGTAGTCACATGTCCCTGGAAACACATTACACAGCGATCCTTGGCCAACTCGGCGAGGACGTCAACCGCGAAGGCCTGCTCGATACGCCCAAGCGCGCCGCTAAAGCCATGCAGTACCTGTGCAAGGGTTACCAGCAGACGCTCGAGGACGTCACGAACGGGGCGCTGTTCAGCTCCGATAACAGCGAAATGGTACTGGTCAAGAACATCGAGCTCTATTCGTTGTGCGAACACCACATGCTGCCCTTCATCGGCAAGGCGCATGTCGCTTATTTGCCCAACGGCAAGGTGCTCGGCCTGTCGAAAGTCGCTCGCATTGTTGACATGTATGCCCGCCGACTGCAGATCCAGGAAAACCTCACCCGCGAGATTGCAGAAGCGATTCAGCAGGTTACGGGTGCATGGGGTGTCGCAGTCGTGATCGAAGCGCAGCACATGTGCATGATGATGCGCGGCGTCGAGAAACAGAACTCATCGATGGTCACCTCGGTCATGCTCGGCCAGTTCCGCGAAAATGCCGCCACCCGTAGTGAATTTCTCGGCCTGGTCAAATAAGGTCAGCTATTAGCCGCTAAGCCTTTGCAGACCAAGCCTGTCAGCTTATGGCTGACCATTCAAAAAGCTCGCGGCTACGCGCTTCCTTTCAATCGAACATGCCGACATGGTGCGGATGACTGGCCACACGCTGCAGCCAGGCACTGATGGCCGGGTACCGCGCCAGGCTGAAACCGCCCTCCCCAGCCACGTGCGTATAGGCGTAGAGCGCAACATCAGCGATCGAGTAGTGCTCGCCAACCAGATAGGGCGTGCGTAGCAGCTGCTGCTCCATGACATCAAGCGCGTGATAACCGTCCAGTTGCTTGGCTGCATATTCATCGAGGCGATCGTCCGGCAAACCCAGATAAACCTTGATGAACCGCGCCACAGCGATGAAGGGTTCATGGCTGTATTGCTCGAAGAACTGCCACTGCAGAACCTGGGTCCGCAACCGGGCATCGGCCGGCAGGAATTCACTTCCTTCAGCGAGGAAGTTGAGGATTGCGTTCGATTCCCACAGGCAGCTACCGTCTTCCAGCTCGAGCACCGGTATCTTGCCGTTGGGATTCTTTTTCAGAAATGCTGCCTCACGGCTTTCACCGCGCAGGATATCCACCGGAACCCACTCATACGATCGCCCCAGCAAGTGCAGCATCAGCTTCACCTTGTAGCAATTACCGGACCGATAGTCGCCGTACACCTTGTATGTCATTTTGCCCTCCAGCGGTGCATCCACCGCATTTGAACTATGCCGCTTCGACCAACAGCGCCTCGCGTATCACACTCGCCAGGCGGCGAATACCCTCATCAAGACGCTCTGGCGCGACATGACTGAAGTTGAGCCGCAGATAACCGAGATTTTGCTCGGGGTCGACGAAGAACGGCTCGCCAGGCATGAACACCACATCCTGCGCCAACGCGGAATCGAGCAGCGTTCGGGTGTCGATCGGTTGTTTCAGCTGCAGCCAGAAGAACAGCCCCCCTTGCGGCACCTGCCAATCGGCGAGGCCAGTGAAATGCTCGGCTAGCGCAGCCTGCATGGCATCACGGCGCAGGCGATAGAAGCGTCTTAGCTCAGCCAGATGCGCTCGATATTGATCACTGCCAAGCCATTGCAGCGCCTGCCATTGGCCAACACGGTTAGTGTGCAAGTCTGCCGACTGCTTCAGACGCAATAAATAAGGGAACAGGTCTGGCGTTGCGATCAGATAACCGACACGAAGCCCGGGTAGCAGTGTTTTGGAAACCGTCCCGGTGTAGATCCAGCTCGCGCTGCGCAAACGACTGACAATGGGGCGAGCACGTTCATCGTCGAATACCAGTTCACGGTAGGGTTCATCTTCGATCAAGGTCACGCCGAACTCATCGAGCAGCGCGGCTACAGCGTCACGCTTTTCCTCGCTATAACGAACCGCTGAGGGGTTTTGGAACGTTGGAATGAGATAGGCGAAGGCCGGCTTATGCTGCTTCAGCCGCTGGCGAAGCGCTGAAATCGAAGGCCCATCCGCCTCTTGCTCGACAGCTAGGCAATCGGCACCAAATAGCTGGAACGCTTGGAGAGCGGCCAGATAAGTCGGCGCCTCGAGTAGCACCTCCGTACCTCGATCAATGAACAACTTGGACGCAAGGTCCAGGGTCTGCTGGGAACCACTGACAATCAGTACTTGGCTAGCGGAGCATGAGACACCGATCGCACGAGCTTCAGCAGCGATGGCTTCACGCAACGCGGGCTCTCCTTCACTCATGCCGTACTGACCCATGCTGGCCGGCATCTCCGCCCACTCCACCTGCGGCAGCATCGATTCGGCTGGCAATCCACCAGCAAAGGACATCACCTCAGGCCGCTGAGCGGCGGCAAGAATTTCACGGATCAGCGAGCTTTTGAGGCGGTCGACGCGTTCGGAGAAGGCCATTGGTACACCGGGTGCAAGGACAATAAAAATAGGTCAAACTCTTTGACCGAAATTACGCTCTTGCCAGTAAATACGTCAATATGCCTGACCTAAAAAAAAGCACCGTACAGCACCAGATCATGGAGACCTTCTTTCATGGCTATCAGGCGTTTACAGCGAAGCCGGACGAGATGCTGGCGCGACGCGGCTTGTCTCGAGTGCATCATCGCATTCTGTTCTTTATCGCCAGCTACCCCGACCTGAGCGTTAAGGAGTTGCTCAGCCATCTGAGCGTCAGCAAGCAAGCGCTGAGCACGCCGCTGCGTCAGCTGATCGAGATGCATCTGGTGGAAAGCAGGACCGCCGAAGACGACAAGCGTAAGCGCATGCTTCGCTTTACTGCAGAGGGAGCAAAGCTCGAGCAGGCATTGCGACGCGAACAGGTGCGGCTGCTCGAGCGAGCCTTCAATCAGGCAGGAGAGGATGCCGTGGCCGGCTGGCTGGCAGTCAACCAGACGCTTGCAGCCAGCGCCACGCGCAACTGAGCTGACGACTGGAGAAGCGCGCCGCTACGCTCAACAACTAACAGAGCAGTATTCAATTCGCCTGCCAGCTAGCCAACAATCCACTCAATACGCAGGGAGGCTTGATAACGGACACAATAGGCAATTGGATTAAAATGCAGGCACAAAAAAGGGCGACCGAAGTCGCCCTTTTTCATGGATCGCAGAACTTAGTTCTGGTTTTCCATTTGCGCACGGATCAGATCACCAATGGTGGTCGGACCGGCAGTTGGCTCTACGTCCTGCTTGGTACGCAGTTCCTTCATCGCGTCCTTCTCGTCCTCAACGTCTTTCGACTTGATGGACAGGCTGATGACGCGGCTCTTACGGTCGATGCTGATGATCTTGGCTTCGACTTCTTCGCCTTCTTTCAGGACGTTACGCGCATCTTCAACGCGGTCACGGCTGATTTCAGAGGCTTTCAGTGTGGCTTCGATATCGTTGCCCAGATCGATGATGGCGCCTTTGGCGTCAACTTCTTTCACGATGCCGCGAACGATGCTGCCCTTGTCATTGACGGCGGCGTAGTTGGAGAACGGATCGTCTTCCAGCTGCTTGATGCCCAGGGAGATGCGCTCGCGCTCCGGATCAACCGACAGGATGACGGTGTCCAGCTCGTCGCCCTTCTTGAAGCGACGCACGGCTTCTTCGCCAGCTTCGTTCCAGGAGATGTCGGACAAGTGAACCAGACCGTCGATGCCGCCGTCCAGACCAATGAAGATACCGAAATCGGTGATCGACTTGATGGTGCCGGAGATGCGGTCGCCCTTGTTGAACTGGCCAGAGAAGTCTTCCCATGGGTTGGAC
>Ga0208645_1000509_pt1 | contig 41095 bp, 75 predicted proteins | sample VirMetDEL_Sep_01_FD_184519 | JGI IMG/M metagenome (GOLD analysis project Ga0208645, IMG submission 184519) | Aqueous microbial communities from the Delaware River and Bay under freshwater to marine salinity gradient to study organic matter... | ecosystem: Environmental > Aquatic > Marine >... | reverse complement strand
TTATGATTTAGGTAAATGGCTCCGGTGTCTAAATCTATTTTACCCACAGCAAGTTTTATATCATCATCGGTTTGACCCCAAAGCGTATAAATTGCCATGTCGATTGATGGGTAAATCGACTATTTATGTTTTTAGATTATTTTGGGATGGTTATGCTAAGGCTTTCCATTCCCAAAAGGCTAATAAATCAGGATCCATATTTTTAGTGTTATCAACATCTCGTAGTCTATTGATTCCAGATAGTAAATCAGTTCGCAAATGAACCTTGCCATATTTTAAGCCATCTTTGACTAACAAATTAAAACAACCGATAGTGGCTTGGGCATCATGTTGTGCAGCCAAACCTCTGTCAGAACCGCCATCTTTTTCAGGCAATCCATTTTGTATTAACAAATTGGATAAAGATTCTCTGACATAAACATGGTTATCATAAATGGCTGCCATTAAGTCATAAATTTTTAGATTAGGAAACTCTTTTTCTACATCTAAGCCTTTGTCTTTTAGAACTAAGAGATCGAAATCGAAAAGATTGTATCCTACCAAAATTTCAGCATTTTGAAGTTGTTGTCGTAAGGCATCTAATTTTTCAGCATATGGCTTTTTTGAATCTACATAACTTCCTTGACCGCCATTCCAATGCCATCCGATATTGGCTAAATGAGCCTGCTTGATTCTTTTTCGCCTTTCTTCTTCGGAACAACCTCGAAGATTTTTTCCTTCAGTTCCAATATCTAAACCTAAAATTCTGGTATATGGTTTCTTATCTGCAATCCAACCCATAGAAGCAGCAAATTCCTGAGAATTTTTTAATCTTAAATCATTCATTTTTTGACTATCCATTTCAATATTGCCGAAACGGTGTTTGACATAACTTTGGTAAAAATCATTTTTTTGCCAAGGATCTTGTGCACGATATAATTCAATAAGTTCCATAATATCCAAATTATTAATTTCCATCGTAATTTGTTGATAAACATCAATGTCGAATTGTGTTCTGTAACCAATATGTGTGCATTCCCTAATATTGATTTCAAATAAATCTTTTTTGCCTAACAAAAAACTAACTGCTTCTTGATAAAATTGAGAAATAAAACCTGCCTCACGCTCCAATTTTTCCCATAGAGATTTATTGGGACTTTCTTCCCAATAATCAAGGTTTTCCAATCGAGAATATGTATAATGAAAAAGAATCTCAGATTTTTTATAACTCATTTTATTTAGAGTAACTTTGTTTTGTTCCCACAATTGATAAAAGGCTTTTTTTGCCGCTTCTGAAAGCACCTCCGTAAAATCATTCATATACCTAACTAAAGAATCTTTGTTTTCTTGATTGATGGCCTCATCTAATAGAGTTTGTTTTTCACAATCAATACATTTCTGATCCGCTAAGAGAACTAATTCGGGTTTGCCATTATGAAATTGAGATTCACAAAATTTGTAGCCATGCCTCCAAATCCAACCATCAAAAGATCGATGCTGCTTTTGGGGTAGATATTTTGGCAACCATTTAAAGTAATTGATTAATTTATTAAAAGTTGATTGAGATAATGTTTCGGTATTATTGTTTGACCAAAAATCTGCTAAATATTTCATTTTGTCTTTAAATTCGCCCTCAAAATCAGCCATAACAATATCTATTACTTGCCAAGTCACATTTTTCATATGGGCATTAAATTCGGCTTGCATTTTTTCGTAATCAAATGTTGTAGTGGGTCGGCTAAGGCTATCCAAAAAATCTTGAAGTTCTTGGGAAGTCATTTCCAACTCACCGCCGCAAACTTTTGACCGATATCAGGAATGGGTATTTTGAAATTGGCTGTGGCACGACTTCTCCAAATTTTTTCTTGGGTAATGAAACGACAATTATCTAATTTATGATCCATTTGTTGTGCAATAGTGCCACCACCCTCTCGGTCAGAATAAAAAGTAGTTCTCAAAAAATCAGTAGAATCATATTGAACTACGAAGCCTTGTAGTAGCAAACAATTTTCTTCAAGATTGTTTAGTTTTTGATGTTTCATAGGTTTAATGACAATCCAAAGTGGATAGTATCCCTGAGACCAATAAATTTTATTTCTGTTTAGCATATCTTCAAGGCTATAAGAATTACCACTTATTTGTGTTTGTCCTTCAATAACAACATTTCCAATGATGGCATCTGGACAAATACCAAATTCTTGAAATGGATTATCGCCCTCATCAGGAATGTGAGCATTAAAATGAAACTTTAAATCGGATTTTAGATTCATGTGAGATAAACTTTCTTTTGTAGGATTACAATTTTTTCTCTTTTGGTGGTGAGCAAAATGAGGGCGGGGTTTGTTGAGCAAAGGATTACTCGAAAATTTTGGCCTAACGGGATCTCCGCATTCAACACAAAACAAATCTCCTTTTCCCATTTTTCTTATTTGTTGGCGTTCCTCATCATATAATCCAACCAATTTATAGGCTGGGAAATAAGAACCATCTTTTGTTCTTGCCATTGGAACTGCTGCAGTCATCCAATCACCAAATGTCTTCAAGACCCATTCATAAAGTCATCAAAGTGTTTCTTAGAATTAGGATCTAAATCAACCAAAATGGCGGTGCGATTGTGGTCGTTGCACACCGGCCATGTGCTACATGACCCTGCGAAACCATCCAAGACTACATCGTTAGGGTCGGTGGTAGACAAGACCATGCGTTTAATCAAGTCATAGGGGATTTGGTTATACCATCCTTTGTGTTCTGCCGAACCTGCCTTAACCATGTTAATTTCCCACCAATCATAAGGACTGACACCCTTACTGCCTTTGGCAATTTGCTTTTGAACTCGTGGGTCAGTAGGATTTTTGTAAGGCATTGGGTCAGCCTTGTTGTTGAACTTGGGTTGTTCGCATTCCGCATGAACAAACCACAAGAGAGCACGATGAGCCGTAGTGAATCGCTTTTTGGTCATACCAATGTTGCTGGGATAAACCCAAGAAATCCATTGTTGGAGTCGGTAACCTTTGGACTCAATAATGGGAAGTAATCGAGCACAGGCTTCGGGATAGTGAACCAAGAAAGCCGAACCATCGGCTGCCAAAATGGGTTTGAGGGCTTCAAAAGTATCTCCGATAAGATCGTGATATTCATTTTCCGGCAGGTTGTCATCAACAAGATTAGAGTATCTAAAACCAATGTTGTAGGGTGGGTCAAAGAAAGCGGTGTTGATTTCTTGCGATTCGGTTTGCAGTTGGTTAAGTGCCGAAACGACATCAAGATTCATAAAACGATGAGCCATAGTTATGGTTTATGAAACCACCAATATATAGTTTATCAAAAGAGCGTCTTTTGTTCACTCTCTTCTTCGGGCTCAGAAGCAATGTCTTCAAGACCCGTTAGGTCTGGGTCGGTGCCGACGGCTTGAAAGATAATTTCTCGATCTACTTGGGGATTCCATGTTTGGTCTAAGAACTCTACGATTTTCTGATAGGTAACAGATTTGGGTTTGACGCCGACTTCTTCGGAAGTGGTTTTGAAATTAACTACGAAATCTCCCAAAGAGCCATAGGTTTGGTAAATTTTCTTAGCGAGTTTCTTCCCGACCCGGGGGATTTGTTCTAAAACGGCGTGATGTTTATTGCTGGTAGAAGTTACGACGGTGACAGGTCGAATCAATTGATATAACTCATTTTCTTCCATGCGAAGAGCGTGACTTCTAATAAAACGAATGGTTTCGTCAAGGGACTCGGTGTAAACCACAGGAATGGCCTCGCTGGTAAGACGATTAAAAAACTGTTGGAGGGATTGAATCTGATTGGGATTGGCGGTGAAAATATCACGAGGAGATCCTTCGATAATCAAATAGTTACGACCTCCTGAGGCAACCAATCGGCTGATTTGTTCCTGCATTCGCTTGCTGGTCCATGATGAATAAGCATCAGACCAAGTTTTGCGTTCAAAAAGAGAAAAGTTGTCAGGGTTGTCATATTCGTATACTTTGATGTCACCTTCGGGAAGATTGACAACATCGGCGTTCAATAACATTTCAAAAAGGTGTTTGGTGTTATCAGATTCTTTAGAATCAATGCTGATAGCGATCATAGACAATCTTTTGGTTTGCACCTACTTATATGTTATGTCGGAGATTATAAATAGTCGGAAGAAGAATATGAGGATTATGATTTCTGAAACTTGGTTTTTTAAAATGGATGAAGACTATGGTATGGGATCATTTTGGGCCGTAAGTGAATGGCACGATAAGTTTGAGGATAATAAAAAATATTATATGTGGGTAAAGACCGATTATGATACATACAGATTTACTGTCGAAAAAAAAGAATCTAAAAATATATCTTCTGATTATGATGTTTGGAAAATGTTTAATTTGATTGGTATTGATGCTAAAAACTTGCATTGGGAAAAATCACAAATTACTAAAGTTGAAGCAATTCCAATAACAGAACAAATTACGGGGCCATTTTCTAAAATTCATTGGGGTGATAATTTCACCTCAATTTTATCAGAAAACTCGTATATTTGGATTAAAGTTGGTGACTATTACATTACTCCACAATTTTTAGATGTTCCAAGTTTTTTGTATCGAGAATTGTTGTTGGCTTGGGAAAAAACAGGAAGTCGAAATGACCAATTATTTTTATGGTTTGAAGAAATTATAGTTCCAATGGCTATTAACCGGGGGAAGATTTGATGACTTATTATCCGGGAGAAAAATGGATTGATATGCTATTTAGTATGGGAGGTTATAATAACTTTCTTGAAGGAAAAATCGATCCGCTTGATAAAAACGGTTCTTATGAACTACTATTAAAATTGGCTAAAGAAAACTTAGGAGGTCGCCCCATTACACAAGTTTCTTTTGGTCCAGACTATGATGAATATATATTAGAATTAGCAAAACAACATGGCATTTTTTTCTTAACTGATCGCAGTTATGGAAATGATCATGAGGATTTAGCAGATCATTTAATAGCAATTCCCGTGTTTATGGAACATAATTCTCAAACGGGGAGGCTGGAGCCTCAAGATGTATGGTTGATAGATTTAGATAATAATAGTTATGATGGGACTCCTTATAGCGGTTATTATGATGGTTCGGTTTATGATTTTTATCAATTGGATAAGCGTTTTATTTCTAAAGTAGACCGATGGTTGCAAGAGTATTATGGAGAAGAAATAGGCTATGATGCTATTAATAAAAGGAAGGTGTTATAATGTTTAGACCGAGGGTGTGGGAAATTATTTATAATCGGTTTAAACCCGGTAAATACGATAATTCTACTTGGGCCGAAGCAGCAGTTAGGAAAACACTTCAGGGATCTGATGGAACTCTAAAATGGTATCCTGAAATGTCAGCAGCAGATTGGTGGACTTTTTATGATTTGGGCGACCTAACTGCAAATGATGAAAGAATAGTTGCTGAAACACCTTTACCCAGAAAAGGATTTTGGACAAGATTACATCATGCTTATGCTAATAATAAAATGTTTTTTACCACTAAAGATGAACGGGAATGGTATCAGGAATGGATAAAACCTTTCGATGATCCATTGGCATGGGTCAATCTTACAAATGTATATACTACCAACCCGGAAGATTATATTCATAATGCTCGATATTACTTTGATAATGAAGCACCCATAGCAATGATGAATGAAGAAAACTTTGATATGAACAATCCTGCAATTCTGTGGGATTGGAGGCCACCTGAAGAAAATATAATTTGGCAAGCCATTAACAAACAGGAGGTAATCTAATATGGTAGTTAAATCAGCCACTAAGAAAAAGTTAATGGATTCTGGTTGGTCAGAACCAGCGGCTCATATAATGGCAAATGACAGACGATGGGAAGATGTAATTAAGATGTCTCATTATGAAGTGGAAGCAATTATGAATAATGCAGGTATAATTAGTGTTTTTTATAATAATAAATATAAAAATATTTGGGATTGGTGGTTTAGAACTCCAAGAACTTGGGAATTCAAATTCAATGACCAAACAAAAGTTTACGAATTTCAATTTGGGTTTATGGGTAATGATAACAAATATGTTAGGAATTCAAATGGTATTATTACCCAAGAAGAAATGGGATTTGAAGGTTTGGGATCTTTATTCGGAGAAAAAGATAAAAATGATTTTTGGACTTGGGAAGAATTAGCCGTAGGTAAATTAAATCCTCATTTTGATACTTCAGATATCAACCTAATGATGAAACAATTAGGGAGTGCAAATGATATTGTAAAAGATGTGGTTCAAAAGATTTATGATGGTAAGTATATCGGTAGTCATAGTTTTTTCATTGATGCTATAAATAGACAAGATGTCTTAGAAGTTTTTAAGAAAATTATTCGTTGTAAGCATGGCATCGATGAGACAAAATACTGTGAAAAATGTGATGATGAAATGTTTGATGGTTTGGGAAGTTTATTCAAGTGATTTAATGGCATAGCCACAACCACAAATCCAATAACCATTAGACAATTCCATTTGCTTTTCAAAACGACAACAAGAACAAACAGGGCAGGTCAATCAGAAGCCTCCCAAAAGGTCGTCTAAATCTTGTGCTAAATCCGAATCTAATTCGGCTTCAACATCGTTACGAGTAATAACAATGATAGGTTCATCTCGCCAACGACAACCCATTTCTAAAATAGATTTGAGGAGGTAATGGATGGCCTTATGTTCTGAAATGGCTCCGGAGGATGTAGCCTCAATATATCCTTGCAAAGATTCAAGATCTATTCGTAGTTCAGAAGGCATAATTAACCATAGGTTAGATTACCTATTTATATGTTTCCATCATGAAGTGGACTCGGCAATTTGATAATGGTTCGATAATTCATGATATTATCTCGATCATTATGTTGTTGAAAATAACCTTCATCAATAGCATCGCAATTAACTAATTTTTCGTATTGGGATTGATTGAGTTTGACGGCTTGACCGTTTTTGAGATTCATAATTGCTGCACCCCATTTTCGCTTCATAGTAGCATCCGTAATATCATTGTCAGTTTGATATTGGGTGATTACATTGGCTAAAACCAAAGCGGCAGTTTCGGTGCAGGTGTAATACAAAAAGTAAGGGTCGGGTATATTTTCGAGAGAGCCATAATTGATAACTAACTCGGCGGCTTGCTTGGGACCTAAGTTGGAAACGCCGGGGATGTTGTCAGAAGAATCTCCTGCCAAGGCTTTCCAATCAGCATAATGTTGGTAACTGAACCCGTTATCGATGGGATTAATCTCTTCCGTAAAATTATGGAAACGAATAGTTTCATTGATAGCCCGAAGTTGATAAAGGTCGGAATCTTGGGTGAAAATCATAATAGTATCTTCAGGATGGTCGGCTACAAACTCGGCAATAAGATCGTCAGCCTCTTTTTCGGCATCATAATGTGAAATCCACTTATTGCGAAGATTATCAGGATTCATGCCGACGGCTCGTAATTCATCACGAATGTCCCGAATAGAATATTCAGAAGCGTTATATTCTTCAACCGAAGTTGGAACTCGGTTGGCTTTGTATTGAGGAAACAAATTTCCACGGGCTTGACGACCTTCGGTGCCGTCAAACATCATGTGGATTTCGGCGGTGCCAAATCCGGCTTGGTTAATTCGCATCTGAAGATAACTAAGTTCTCCATACAGGGATTTGCGAACTTTGTTGTAGTAATGTCCGATAGACATTTTATTGGCTTCGACTCGATTCATCCATTTGCGGAATCTACCTTGTGGAGCCCAATTTCGTGCTAAACGAGAGACAAAGAATCCCGCATCAATGAGAACATACATAATTATTTCTCCAAAATTAAGGAGGTGTGGCTAACTTTCCCGAGGCTAACAACAACTGTTCGGCTTCGGCAAGAAGTTTGGCAGGAATATGCTTGTTATCATAGGCTTTGTATAAATCCATTTGGGCTAAAATAGTTACGCCACAATCATTACATTTGGCTTCGCCAAAATAACCGTCATGAGTAACCCACTCTCGCAGATTTTTTAGTTTCCAATTACAAAGGGGACAGTCCATGGCGAGTGTTTACACTCGCACCTATTTATAAGTATCTATTTTCTAAATATCAAATAGGAAACGATTCCTCCGATAGCAATAATGCCTCCGAGAACTTTAATAGGATCTACGGTAGTAGAAATGCCTGCACCAGCAAGGGCGGCTTGAACATCTGAAGTTAAGGCCGTAACTTCTGTAGGAATGGTTCCAAAAGAGTTTACAAAATCATCCCAATCTGATGGTTTGGGGGCTTCAATAGTCCAAGTTTTATCAAGTTCGGGGGTAGAACAATCTGATGAAGATGCTAAAGAAGTTACTTTAACTTTCCATGTTCCCGGCTTGGTAATTTTAAACATTTTGGTGGCAGGTTCGAAGTAAAGATTACCATCAATTTTTTCCATTACTGTGGAACCAGCCATTTCGGTTTGATACATTTTTTCCCCATCACAAGTAATGGTAATTCGGATTTTTTGAGATGCTCCATTAGAATTGTGATATATTGTGCCTCTAAAATCATCAAAACATCCTCCGGTATCCCCAATATCAGAACGATATTCTTCGGCCTTTTTGCAACCCCAACCAATATAATTACAATAAATCTTTTTGCTGTTTTTAGGAATATCTTTAACAGCGTCACCGGTGGCTACAATAGCACCTGCGACTCCGGTATTGACCGCAGCATCTCCGATAAAACTACCTTTTCCAACAGGTGAACCTTCACGGGCTAAAGCCCCTCCGAATCCGGTAGTAACGGTGGTATACCAATCTTTTGGATCGGTAAAAATTTTCATACCTCCTGTAAGAATATCTCCAATACAACCTAAACCAGAAGAATCAGTTCCGCTAAAAGCAACAATGATATTATCTACTCCGGGAGTGACAACTCCATTATCGTCATAATCAACAGTATAGACCCAAACTTCGTGTTTAGAACCGCACAAAACACTGGAATCAGAGGTGTTAGAACCTTTAGTTCCGATTTGGGTAACTTTGGCTCCCAAAATATCTTCATCCATTAGAACGACCTCCTAAAACAGTTTTGAGGTATAATCCCACAATTAAACTTCCAATAATAGCAGTAGGCCAAAAGTTTTTGAGGGCTTTTAATTTGTAAGATTCCAAAAGTTGAGAATTGTTGAAAATGTTGTTCATATTATTTCCGCTGGCATCGACAGCCTCTGCAAAACCAACATCAAAAGAATAAGCGTGATTAAATCCGAGAAGCGGGAAAGAACAACCATATTGGTTGGTATCAATAGCACCAAAACCCTCTATTAAATATTGTTTAGACATAATGCCTAAATCAATAGCGGCAGTTGCGTAAGCACCAACAGCAAAAGCAGTAGCCAAACCGCCGGTGGCAACCGTAGCAGCAATAGCCAAAGAAAGTTCTACTAAGGCTGGCACAACATCTTCTAACAAAAATTTATTTCTTTTTTCTTCCGTAGATCTTTCTCCCAAACCTCCATATCCATAATGGATAACCAAGGTGTATTCCGAATCGGGCCACCGAGGATCGAAATCAATAGTTCCAGTTGCTACACCCTTAGAATCGGTAGTGATTACATCAGACCAAACAGTAACAATGGCTTGACTAATATTTAATTTGGATTCGACCTTATCTTCAATAATTTTAGTGTTTCCGGAAGCAATGTCTTGCATTTGTTGATCGCTGAGTTCTCCTAAAATTTCATCAACTAAACGAGTAATATATTGAACATCTAAATAAGTTAATTCCATTTGAACTCTATCAGAGGCAACTTTTTGCTTGTCAGCATAAGTTGTAACTTCCCATTCGATTTTTGACCCGGGTGGAACTTCTTCCCAAAAGGCTACTTTATCACCATCATTAGAACCAGTTTTATAATTGGGAGATGAACCTGAAGGAGTTACAAGTCTAACTTTAGATTTAAAATCTGTTTTACAAGCCAAAGAACCTGATTTTTCTAAAGCCCAGCCACCTAATCCATCTCCCTCAAGTTTGCGAGAAATGACTTGTCCTGTTTGCGTTGCCCAAGACATTAATATCACGCCCCTGACCTACGGGGAATGATTCTGGTAATTAGAGAAAATGCTAACAATCCTCCAACGCCAATAGCCGCAAGTCCTAAATAAGCAATACGAGTTCCAACTTCAGCAACACATTCGTCAATCTTTTCTTGGAGTTCATCTTCGGAAAGATCGGGATAGGCGGCCTTCATTTTTTCTCCACAGGCTGCGGAATCCAAAGGACCGCCACCACCAGTAAGATTATCTACGACGCCCATAGTGGCGTTGTTAAGAATCCAAACACCAGCACCCAAACCACCCACTTGTAAGGCTGCTTTAGGCAATCCTTTTTGAGCGAATTTTTGCATACTTTCTCGCAAGGTTTTCTTTTGAGTCTCATCGATGGCTTGTTCAGTAGCGGCCTTAACAGAAGCCTCAAGTGCAGTTTTATATGCTGCTTCAATTGCTTCATTAGAAGCCCCCTCTGGAAATTCTTTGATGACTTTTTCTAAAGCCTCTTTTTGAGCCTTTTCAGAAACTTCTTTTCCTGCTTTTTGACCAACTTCCTCTGCAATAGCCTTTCCACTTTGTTGAATTACTTCTTTAATGGCAGCCTCACTTGCTTGTTGCACAGCCTCAAGAGCAAAGGTTTGCGTTTCGGCGTAGAGAGATCGACGATACTCGCTGGTGCGATAATGATTGGAGGGCAAAGATTGACCCCAAGCGAAACTCATGTGATATTATTATCCATTCTGCTATTTATAGTTTCTTATCGATTTAAGAAGAGGGGCAAAACGGCTAAGCCTCCTAAACCAACCCAAAGCCACGGAAAACCGGGGGTTTCGGGCTCAATTTGAGATTGCATACCATCAGTTGTTTGCTGTTGTTGTTGATTATTATCAATTGTTATTACTTTGGGGTCGGCATTATTTTGTCCCGCAAAAGTTCCTAAATAAGTCGGTCCGGTATCTACTCGGGTTAGTGTAACCTCGCCACCACAATTTTCTTTGACTTTATTCCAAGTAGGAGAAGATTTATACATTCTTTTGGTGCCATCAGAAGAAACATATTGGTATCTTTGTGATTCGTCAGAAGTGCCCCATTTTTTCTTAATCCACGGATCTGTTCGTAAGCGTCCTTTACCATCTACATTTCCATAAATTCTCGTATCGTATACAGAACCAAAAGTCCTATAATGTTCAGGATCTTGAATATAACAAAGACCATCTTTGTCTTTGGCTCTAATATCACAATTTTGATAATAGCCTAAAGGCCCATAATAAATGTCATTGGTTTTACAATCGACAACTCGGTAACCAATTTTCCAACATTCGCCATCTTCGGTGCGAGTGTATCCTGATTTACAAACGCCACATTTAGAGTTATCCTTGACTTCACAATCAACACAATAATCTACTGAATGGGGGTCTTTACAACCTACTTTAATGACTTCTTCATTTTCGGAAGCCATAATAGATACTTGACGAAGCGTCATAGGTGGGATTCCCCGAGAATATTTAGTATCGGCGGTAATAGTGCCGTCGGGGTTGCGAGACAAAACATAATTGTTCCACCACCATTCGAGAGGATAAGTTTCTCCCGAATCTACGGAAGTCCATACCTCTTGGGGTGGAAAGGCTGTCACAGGAAGTGGCAACATAAGTTATTATATGACACTCAACTATATATAGTTGCTCCCAATAACCATTTATTATGAACCTTGGTTACCGATTATCAAAAGGAATCATTAATTGGGGCTATCATATACAAATAGAACAATTTATTAGGGATAATCTTGAAGATTATCAAAATTTGGATAATTATTATCATTGGGCTAACAAAATGACTCCCGAAGATCGAGAAGCCAAAAGACATCCCAACCGAAGTAGCCGTTGGATTCCTAACTATATTGTTAAACAAAAAGAAAATTTAATTATGAAATTATTGGATTATATCGTCGGTCCAAAAAATTATGTTGATGCGGATCGATGGCGAATCGACGCTTGTTCAGGTTGTGGAGTTAGTCAAAAAGACCGAATGGATTTTTTGGAAACTATGAATAAATGTTTATCTGCCAAACCGGATGGCCCTTATTTTTCAGAAACTGAGAAAGAAGATTATTGGGAAATTAAAGATAGTTGTTGGCACCAAACTGCTAAAAAATTTGATAATTCTGTGGTAAAATCTATGGATATAAATATTTGGAAACGGGGAAGTAGTCCTATGACTGTGGGACACCAATATGGTTTTTGTAGTTTTTGTTGGAGAAACATTAATAAGGAAATGAAAACCCTCATTAACGATATTTCGGGTAGCGAGTAAGATCGTTTACATCATGAATAACCGGACCTCGCCGTTTAGGATATTGGGTTTTATTAAAACCATAGTATCTGTCAGCAGCCTTACGACCATCGGATTTCCAACCTTCACACTCTACTCGTTTTCTTCGCCAACGGTGGTCTAATTCGTCAAGTTCTCGATAATGCCGGGGGCCGTGATGTCGGGAGTTAAGGACTCCAGGATTAAACCCAATCCAAAAACTTCTGAAGCAATCAGGACAAGTCCAATAGTATTTAGAATAACAATCATCACAAAACCTATAATCATAGTCATTATGAGTAACTTTGTTCAATCCTTCAGATTGAAAACATAAACTACAATTACTCAAAGAAAACCCACCGAGTTAAGTCGGCATCAGTATCTCCGGTGTCAATTCCATGAAGATATGCCAACAGATCTCCCATAGAATCAAAAATATAATTGTGATTCATAATCCCATAAGCCCAATTAGAAATCTTAGATTTACCACCTTCGACAAATACCAAAGTTGGTTTCTTTTGGTGGAGGGCATTCTGCAATTCCCAAATGGTGCCAAAAGGTTTGGCTTCCATATCAATGTAAACAATAACGAAATCGCTGCGGTCTAACATACGAAGATCGACATGGACAATTTCTTTCATATAGGTGGTAAGACTATCGAAATCTCGATTTTCTTTGAGTTCCATCATCTTGACTTTTTCTTCATCAATTTCTTTATAGGTAGAATCGGAAGTCGGCTTGTTGCATGGGTCCATAACATGAACTCCTTTTTGAGCCATCCAAAGTGAAACTCGGTTTCGCCAACCAACGCCATCATCATCAGCGTGGTCGATTGGTCCGGCAAGGTAGCATCTAAGTCCATGTAGTTTATTCATTAAATCACCAAGTTTCAAAACGGGTATAGACCACATAAGCATCTCCGGGGAGATTATCTATGGGGTCATCAGATCCTTCCGCCATAATTCTGAAAGAATAATTTCCGGCTCCGGTAAAATTGATAGTTAAATTTTTGGTAGTATTGGTGGTTTCAAAACTCCAAGAGTAATTGTTGGGGCCAGCAAGGGTAAGGTTCACAGAACCTTGTTCCCATGCTGATGGTTCGTGGAACCGTGCCCAAATCTCTAAATAAACAACGGTAGTGTTGTTCAAAACCAAATCGGTATGATTGCCGTTGCCCATAGGCAACAAATTATCAAATTGATAAGAACTGTTAGTCCAAATAATTTCAGGATTGACTATCTCGCCAACCTCCATGTCTTCAAGACCCTCGGATCCCAAACAGCCTGCCGTCATCATCAAAATGATCATCATTATTGCAATTTTCTTCATTGTATTACCTCACAGATTGTGCATACTGATTGTGCCGCAACATGATTTTCTCGATGCCATTGGTGTTCGTGGTCCGGATTATTCCGAAGTTCGTTTTCTAACTCGACGATAGAACGGTAACATTCCAAAATCTTTTGATTATGTTGTTCAACCTTTTCCATAAGCCGATTAATCATCTTCCGAGTAGGATGCACAATTGTGATTAATGTGATTACCTTTATTTAGTTTTCTTGTCTACCAATTTGATTTTGGGTCGGCCAAGATTAACAGAATATCGATCGGAACTACAATGAGGATGGGCTCGTCGATATTGAAGAGAAACAGATACGGTGCCTAAGTCAATAACTTGACCACAAACTACACAATGGTCGTTAAGGGACTCCATGCAGAATCATAATTGATTCTGCTATTTATATCTATGGGTATTATTCCGCCTGATATTTTTCCATAAACTTTTGTTGGCGGAGGGCTGCCATGAGCATACTAATTTCAGCAAATTGTTCTTCTTCGTCGGAAAACAAATCTAAATTATTCATTAAGTTTTCTAAACGGGATTCTAATTCCGTTTGTGAAGAAGTCATGCCTAAATGTCGAATATATCGATCCCAATATTCCGGAGTCATTTGGGGATTTTCTTCAACGACATCTAAGGGTTCTTCTAAAATCCATGCATAAGCATCGGATTCTTCAAAGGTGGGAATATCATCTTCAAAATCTTCGGTAGTGATACGAAGAGTTAGCATATCATTGTATAATCGAACTCGGTTATTAGGAGTGTCGCCACCATAAAGATTCAACAATTCTGATAACTTGGGAACGCCGGGGGTTGTGGCAATTAAGTTATTGAGTGTGGTAATAGATACCGGGCGTTGCCATTGACCTAACTTATTGCGAGGAAGGTCTTGCCAATTTGCTTCAAAGGACTCGTTACAATTTATGCAATTTTTGGCTTGAGGGTAACATGATCCACATACTACATAATCACACTCTTGACAAATTTTAGCAGATGGGGTTTCACCAAAACCATAACGATTTTTTATTTCAACGCCTAACATCATAGGTTGTTTGCATTCATCACAATTACCATAGAAATGTGGTTGCCAATCAGCACCCATCCAATCTTCAGGTTCTTCATCATGTTGCTTTTTACAATTTTCACAAACCCATTCTCCACGAACCACATTGAAAAGAGGAGTATCTTTTTTGCACCAAGCACAATAACATTCACAATCTGATTTATAACGATTATCACATTTTTGACAAGGGCGGTAGTTGGCTTCAAAATCCTTCAGGGTCTTTTGGTCGGGGTCAGGTAACCGTGTGATTTGTAATGGTTTTCGGGGTTGCTTTAATGATTCACGGGCTTGGGCTAATGCCTTAGCAAGTGGGCCATCAGGATCTCCGCCCCAATCTTCAGAAGAATATTCAGCACAGGAATCGTATTTTTCACAAGCGGCACAGTAATTTTGACCACACACAAAACAAGACATCATTTTGTTATAATCTTCAATATCTAAGCAAACCGCACATTGTTTTTGCTTTTGGTATCTTTGGGCTTCAAAGGTTTCAGCATCAAGCCGTGAACCATTACCGTATTTATCCACCCACTCGCCTAACCCTTGAGCATAACTCTCACGACTTGCACAATCGGGGCAAATCATCATACCTTGTGTTTTTCGGCCAATAGAGGGTCGGGGTAATTTTCCGTCAGCACGACCATACAACCGCTTACCGCAAGGTTCTTTCCAAAAGCCAAGAGGCATCGGGCATCTTTCTTCATCTGCACCAAAGGTTTCAGCATCCATCGCTGCTGACTTCTTCTTAGCCCAATTAACACCGGAGGTGCCTCCCCAAAGTAACCATGCAATTGTTCCTGCGGTGGGTCCTCCATCTGACATCTTCTTTTCGGGACGATAGTTTTTACGATGGCGATTAAACGCCGACATCCGACGAACATCGTGACGACTTACCGTTCCGGAAGCGATCTTACGAGCCCGTGTGACTCCAGAATCAATTCCTTGAGCGGCAGCCTCGCTGGGCGACAGCCCACCACGACCCCATTCCTTACGAAGTTTGAGTCCACGCTTGGCATTGGCTATTGCTGATGCTGGGGGCTTGTAACTTTCAGCACCCTTATATCCAGAAGCGTAAATAGCACGACCTTGACGCTCGGCTTTGGCCTTAGCATTTTTGCCTGTATAAATTTTACCTGAAGTTCCCCATTGGTAAGAATTAGGACCTACTTTACGAACAGGCATAGGATAATATTGTTATCTCGACTATTTATAATTTGGCTTTAAGAGTCCATTCATACCAATATCTGCCTTCCCAACCATCCCATTTAAGAAATGATTTCCAATAGTATTTTTGGCTACAAGTAAGACAATTGATTTCGGGTTGTGGTGGTTCCACAATTCCTCGTAAAGTGCCGATAATTTGACCTTTGCCACAGGGACAAAAGATGTATGTCATGCGAGAACTTTGTTCTCGCTACTATATCTATTCTTCGACAAGATGCTGATGCATATTCCACCAATGATCGTAATAATGGTAAGCAGGAATTAACCAAAGAGTTCCAAGAATATTGAGAGGTCCGGCTTGGGTTTTATAGTGATGCCACCAATCATTTGGAAACACCAAAAATAAATAAATAAAAATTAGGGGTTGGAGAGCAATTAAACCGAACCAAGGTCTAACAAAAGATTTAACCCAAACCTTCATGCCGTCACCCTTATGTCTTCAAGACCCATGTGGGTCAAAATGGCGAGTTCCTTGCCCTTAGCCTCGACCATAATATCAACAGTATGTCCGTAGGTGTCGGGAACCTCGTTAATGAGATAAGAATGTGCTGGCGTGGGGTCACCGGAATTGTCATGAACCTCACGGGACTCAGAATAATGCACAGTAGGAACAATGTGAGAGGGCCAAGTAGACATAGCAAGTTCCAAAGCCTGTTGCTCAGTCAAACCGCCGGTGTTAAACTGATGGTGGTGATAGTCAAAAACAATGGGAATGCCAATTACCTTGTGAACGCCATCGTAAAGATCTTGCACGGAGTAAAGATTGGCACGGTCATCATTTTCGACAGTCAAACGGGCTTGGGTAGTAGCACCCAACTTGGAAAAGTTAGCACAGAAGCGAGCGAGAGCCGCATCGGGCTCACCATAAGCACCGCCGACATGAATGTTAATCTTGGTGTTGTGGTCAGCCGGAAGACCCATAGTGTCAAAAATATGGGCATGGGCATCAAGGTCAAGACAAGTCTTGGTGATTACTTCTGGATTGCTGGAAGCCAAAACATTGTAAGGTCCGGGGTGTGTGGATAGACGGTGGTTGTTAGCAAGAACAAACTTACCAATATCTTGCAAAACTTGAGTAATGTTGCGAGAGGGTGGGCTAACTAAATCAGCCATAATTTTGTCGAGGTCAGAAATTTTGTAATTGAACTCGGGGTGGGACATAAAGGGAAAAATGTCGGAAGAAAGACGAAATAAAGTAATACCATGATTATGATTCCAATGAATAATTTTCTCAAGGTCAATAACATTGTGATAAGCAAGTTGAGCAATATAGGGCAAGCCATCCCGACGGGCAGTAGCAAGAATACAACTACGATTAGTAGTGACACGCATACGCTTAGGCTTGACATCGGGACCACCCAATGTCATGTTGATACAGGCATAACCAAGTCGGCTCATGATAATCCCTTGTGTAGTTACCCTTATAAAGATTTCGGTCAATACCACTCTTGAGGCAAATAAATATCTCCGTTTCGATCATAATGCATGAGCACCAAACGGTCTGCCAAATCTAATCCGATTTCTTGCCATGCGAGTAAGAAACTGGTGAGGGCTGAAGTTAGTCCAGTAACATAAAGATAAAAGGTTTCAGCATCGTTTTCAGAGATAACTTGGTTTTCAATCCATTCAAGTGCTTCAGCAGTTAATCCTTCAAAATCCATAGGATTGGAAATGGTGTTGGGAAACACAAAGTCGCTAACAGGCATGGGATGTCGAGCAGCACAAAGTCCGATATGTAGGTCAGTCATGATGATTGATTAAGTGATTACCTTTATATAGTTGTTTATCATTATAAATAAATATGGGTCAATGGTTAGGAGATACACCTATCTCCGAAAGAGATCCTGAAACCGTAGTAATTGAATTGCAGACTAAATGGATTCCCGAAGTAATTAGTTTAATTGGTCGCCAAGATACAGAGACATATTTAACTACTCTATATAGTCATGAGTTATTTGAAAGAGAAGTTGAGGCAGGAGATCAAGGTAAATATGAACAAGAATTACAAAATATAATTCCATTTCAATTTGATAAATTGAAGAGATTTATGGAACTTAATTATCCTTGGATTTGGAGAGGTCATGATACTTTGATTGGAGATCCCAATGATGAATTTAATGAGTGGATCTTTAAAAATTTTGATAATCCGATATTACCACTTGAAGAAAAATTTGATGGACAAATAAAAAGTTTGGGTCCTGAAAAATGGTTTATAGATGGTGATGGCACAATGAGAGGTCACGATAACTATGCTATTGATGAAAACTGTGGTTGGGATACTAATTGGTATGTTCCTAAAGGATTATTTGAAATTAAATATCTAAAAGATATGGGTATAAAAATTACTAACCCACAGGCAATAAATTATCAACGACTGAAGTTATGACCGTTGCCCAAACTTGTGGCACTCCCTCTCCACCTAAGACCCACAGTCTGTCCAACCGATTGGAAAACCCATCAGCCATTCCGCAAAGGTGGCCGATAACCGACTCTGGCAAAGCGGGAGCGAGATCGGGCCGTGTGTCCAAGAGAGTGGTCCAATCGTCTGAGTTCGGAGCGGGAGGGAGGGGTAATTGTGAGTAGAATCCATCAATTCCATCCATAAACGACTCGCTGTTGCCATCGATTCCGGACCCTTGTTTTCTGCTAATTTCTTTAGGGTCCGATTCCAACCTCCCGGTCCCTTGTGGTCTCGATTCGAGATTGTCGGCCACAAAAGTCCCTGCGATAGCCGGGGTGATGACCACAAATAATCTTCGTCGGCTGTGGGTGTGTCCGAGTTGTGCTGCTGAGAGGGTTGATACTTGAAGTTGGAAACCCAATGATTGTAAGAAGCCACCGAAAGCAATAAATCTTGGTCGGTCGTATAAAACATCGGGACGGAACTCCATGATAGTTGTGGGTCTGCCAAGTGCGACCAACAGTTTGCCCAACGATTCATACTCTTTGTCTTCAAGACCCAAGTGGGACCATCCTGCGAGGACGAGATCCACTCGTTGAGTCCACGGTATAGCATTGAAGGTGGCAAGGTCATCCCAGATAGGAACTGCAGGTAAGTGTCCCGATTCCATGTGCGAGATGAGAGTGGAAACTGCATAGTCCCGGTTCTCGATAATAACTTGGGGTCGGATTTCATTTGGTCTACTGAGGAACGCTCCCAAGAGGGACGCTCCAAATCCGGGATAAATAGCCATGACATTCATATTACCCGATGTTAATTTAGAGCGACCACCTATTTGTATATTTGTGAACAAATATAAATAGTTGTTTAATAAATTAAACAATATGTGGCAAATCCATCCCTTGTTTTTAGAGATGGGTAAAAAATTTCAAAAGGATAATCCAACTCTTTGGGCATTAATTTTTATGAATGCACTTACAATTGAAGATGATGGAACTTGGAACATAATGAGTAAACAGGGTTTTAGAGATGATATGCTATTAGATGCAGGTATGGCGAGTATAGCAGAGGGGTATTTGCAAGAATGGCTACCAAAAATTGAGAAGGAATTTGCAACCTTTTCTAAAACAATGTGGGGCGGAAGTATGGAGGTTATTAAAGAAACTGCCAAAAAATATGATAAATCGGGTGTTGATGGGAAAAATTTGTTGGCTGAAGATGGCGTTATTTTTGATAGAGGTAATGATTTTTCATATCCGATTCAAGGATTTATTTTTGTGCTCCCTGCACAATCAATCAATCGAGCAAATGTTTTAGAGGTATTACTATGAGATACCAAATCAATCCAATTTTGATCGAAATTGCAAAAAACTTTAAGGCAGCACATACTTCAGAACCTGATTCAGTAGCAGCGATCGCTTTAATGATTGCTTTGAATTGGAGAACTGATATGGAACCATATCTACCTACTGCTGATCAACTGGCGGGGTCATCATTTTATATGCCTGAAAAAATGGCTCTAAAATTTCGACAATTCTTAATGGGTCAAGGTAGATTATTAGCCCAATTAAAAAACGATCAGGGTTTTTATCATGGTGATTACACGAATGTCTTAGCCACCGCCGATGAGGGTGTGAATTCTGATTATACTTTAAAAGATAATCCCTCTCTCGATTCTGATACGAGTTGGGATTGGAGTGATTATGCTTGGCCTCAATTTACTTTCGTCGAAATTAGTATTCCTGAAGCCATCAACAAAAAGAAATTGTTTAAGGCTTAGTAACTCTAATCCCATTATATTTAAGTTTTACTAATAGGTCAGCAGCCTTTTCTTTGGCTTGATGATAAGTGCCTTTAAAATAATTCCAAAGAACCCAATCATCGTCAATTAATCCTTCAATCTTCCATTTCTGTGGTGGCACTCTATTCATTCTAAAAACTCCTTTTTCTACCCTCATGTATTCAAGACCCGAGGATCTTTTTCCAAAAGCCAATTTTCTCTTCTGAAGGCGGAATTTGACTTGCTTTTACTGCCGGGGGAATGTCTGCAGATTTGGGTTGAGGTAGGCAATCATAGGCATCACCATTTTCTTGGGCCTTAAGGTCTTCGTAAGGGGCTGCCACTCGACGATACAATTCTAACTTAGCACACTCTAAGGCACCCACAAGGTCGTTAAGTCGAGAATACCTGATTCCTTCTTCTGTGGATAGATAGGCATCACAAAGACGAGTGATGGTATAATTGAGATCGCCCATGTTTTGTAAAACCCCTTCAAGTTGCTCTACTATGGGGTCAATTAACTCTCTTTTATCATTATCAATATATGGCATTTATAATCAACCTCCAATAACTCCAAACAATCCAAAACTAACAATAATAATTACAAATAATGTCTTAAAATAACGATTGAATTTTTCAAGGTCTAACTCATCCCAAAAATCAAAAATCATGCATCATCCCATTCCCTAATAACTTCTGAAGAAGCCTTTTCATGTGCTTTCTGTTGTGCTTTAGATATGTTTTCATTAATCATAGCGACCCAACCTTCTTTAAACTGTTGCTCTTTTTGATGTTCATCAAACAAGACTTGAATTTGTTTGCCCATTAGAGTAAGGAACATATTCATGCGAATCAAATTGGCTAATACCAAGACTACCATAATTCCTGTGAGGTAAAAGTTCCATTGCCAATAGTCCATACCGAAACATAGTTTCGGTCACCTATTTATACATTTGTAATGATTAAAACAAAGTTCGCAAATGGAAAGGGCTTATTGTATTCATAGTTTAAATGCGTAACTGGGTCTACCTTAATCCACTCCGGTGGATCTTCGGACTTGTTTTTTCTAAGAATACCATAACAATTCAATTCAGGTAGAATAGATTCTATTTGACTATCGAATAGTTTGTTGAAACCAATAGGAATAGTAATAAAATAATTTTTTGCCGTAGAAATAATTTGTTTTAATCCGGCTAAGGCTTCCCAATCGTTAATAACTTTGTTACCGTATTGGTCAATGCCAATGTGTTCTAAAGTAGAAATAGAAACCACATTTAAATCGGTGAGGTCACAATCTGCTAATCGCCGGTCATCAGAACCTTTAGGGTCAAACGGATCGATAACCCAAGTATCAGATTCTATATAATAAGGCATAACAGCCCCTACTTCCACATAATCAGGATATTTAGAAATGAATTCAAGTGCTAAAGCCACTTCTGCACAACGCTCATTAATACGAGTATTGTTATAAGGATGAAAAAAGTAATCAATGTCCATGAATCCAACCTACCTGATATGCTACAAATAATGGAGATATGCCCAAATAATCATAATAATCTTTGACATCAGCGGCTTTGCCCCAATTCCATTTTTCTAAAGCGTCATCAACGACTACCAAAGTATCTTTAGATAAATCCGGTAAGGCAGCCATTAACTCATTGAGATGGTGTTCTGAAGATTCTCGATCGCCACCACCATTTATTGCCTTTCCCAAATCTAAATCATAAGAATCTAAATAAAGCAAATTAGGGGTGACTCCTAAAGGAAGGGCTTGGAGAGAATCACTACAAATTACCGTAACTCGGTCACCAGTATTTTCTTCAGCAATTTTACACGCTTTAGGATCCATATCAATAGTATACAAATGACCTGCTCCTCTTTGGTCTAAATAATTAGAAAACAAAACTGTGGAATTACCATCGCCATCAAGATTACCAAGAGTGCGTGTAGTTCCGGTTTCAATGATAATAGGGTTGTCAAATTTATCTAAATAATCAAACATAATTCGAAAAGTTTTTAATCGCTTCCCAAGTTGTGAGGGTAACTCCATATTGAACCTTAAGAGTCAATCCTATTTATATCTTACAAAAAGAAAGTCTCCAAACCAATCATTTGTGACAACTGAATGAAGCAGTTTAAAACCAAAAGGTTCCAAATAATTTTCGATGTCTGAAATAAGTGGAGTATCATGATAAATCTGTTTATATTGTCCTTCGGTAATGATGTATTTTGTAGTTGATAATAAATCACCCATTCCTATAAGGGCTTCTAATTCTGAACCTTGTAAATCCATAGCAACTAAATCAATTTTATCCTGATACCAACTATCAATTCTAACTGCTTCAACTTCAATTTCTTTTTGAATCAATTTTTCGTGTGGATATTCGGTATTAACTTTAAATGATGAAGATGCTCCTATATTACCATTAACAATAGGAAAAAATTTAATTTTTTGATTTTTACTCCATACGGCTTTTTCAACCAACTCTATGGCGGTTTGAGATAAATTTTTCCGACATAAAATTAAGGAATCTGGATTGCATTCCCAAGCGTAAACTTGGGCCTGAAAATATTTTTGCAATTCTATGGCATCTAAGCCATCACGAGATCCCAATTCAAAAATAGTGTTTACATCTTCGACAGGAATATATTCAAAAAATTTAGAGTAATTTCCCATGTGATAATAATATCACTACGACTACTTAAAACTATTGGATAGTATAACCTGCAGAAGGATTGTTTTGGTCGGCAAAGGCCACCGTTTTCATCTCTCGGTTCTGAAGGTTGTAAACTGAAAGGTATCCCATTTTAGGCTTGTATCCCAACATTCTCATGAAGTCAGATTGGCCTTGGAAAGTAGATGATACCACAAGAGGTGTGCCACGATACCATTCCATTTGGTGAGCGTGAGTGTGTCCAGTAACCATCAAATCTGGCTTGTGGGTGATTACCATTTGATCAGTTTCTTCGGGACTGAGTGCATTTCGCTCACCCCACATGGGAGCCAAATGTCGTTTTTTAAGCATCTCTTTCATGGCTTCAGCAGGTCGCTCATAAGTTACATGAGCCATACGGGGAACCATATCATCAATACCTTTGCCGTGATAACTTAGAATCTCAAAAGGCTCAGGACCATGATTTAATCCAATGCGGGCAGGATTACCCATGTGAATAGTAGAATTGAACATCTTCTGAATCTCGTTTTCTAAAACCGGTTGTGGTTCTGCGGGTCGCACGACATCGTGATTTCCGGGAAGCATAATAGGAGTAATATGGTCAGGAAGCAAATCAAATTGGCGAGCACAATAATCATATTGCTCATAAACATCTTGAATAGAAAGATTGTTATCTTGACCGGGATAAACCCCGATACCATCAGCCATATCACCAGAACAAACTAAATACTTAATGTTTTTAGCCACAGGATGATCTGAATTAAGCCATTCAGTCATGCGTTCCCATTCCTTAGCAAGATGGTATTTAGAACCAAAGTGAACATCCGAAGTAAAGGCTACGGAAATGGGGTCAAACTCCTCACCACCTCGATTTTGATAGTCGGCAACCTCAGGGTGTTGAATACGAGAAGCAATAAAGAAATCATCGCCATCTTTAATATATCTTCCTGTGACTCCAATAACATCGTCAGGCAACATGGTGTCAATCGCCGGGTGTTCCTTGCCCACAAAAATTGTCATGCGTCCAGTTTTATCTTCGAGTTCAATAAGGCGACCTCCTGACTTAGTGCGACGAACTTCGCAAATGATTCCAATCAAATTGATATCTCGGTTTTTGAAAATTGGTCGGTTCTTTCTAACCTCCCTAATGGTTCCAACAGAATGGAAACCCCATTCCCAACGGAGAACCTTAGACAACTGTTCAAATCGTTCTGAAAAAAGATTCACAATATCCTCTAATTTGCCGGACTGTTCAGATTGTCCGACGACAGGCCCTTTGACGATCGAATCGTCATAGTCTTTGGCTGAAGCCATCCACGCAGACGAATATTGCGATTTCGCCTGTTCAGAAAAATTAAACTTGCGATATCCCATGCAATTAACTCCATAATCAGAGCATATCGAGTTCGCTGATAAGGTGGTCAGCAGCCTCGTTAGCATCTTCTTCGCTTCGGCATCCGGTAATAACACACTTACCTGAAGAGAAAACCAAGCACACGGAACGAGGCTCATCAATACGATAAATCAAGCCGGGGAAAACCTCAGGCTCATATTCAGTTTTGTCAAAAGGCATGGTAAGAACCAATTCCGAAAGGTCCAAGTTTTCACCATAGTTATGGGTAACTACAAGGTTTTGGATGGTGATGTTATCAGAATCAAAGTCCCACAGTTCAAATCCTTCCGCAGAAAGTTCAGAGTGAACAATGCGGAAAGCCGATTCAATATCTTCAATTGACTTGGCTCCGGTAGCAACTGCTTTGCCACTTCGGAAAAGCAGAACACAGACTTTGGGATTATCTACCCGATAGGTGAGTCCGGGGAATTGTTCGGCTTCATAATCTCGATCCATGATATCTGCGACATCATAGAGGTCAAGAGAATCTGTTAGTTGGGTGCTCGCTACTACATTGACAATTTTATTGGTCATAGTAAGTGGTTAATGCAACCACCCTTATATACTTAATTACAATTTTGGCATCGAGTTTGTTCGATAGGTCGGGCGGTGCCACAACGACACAAATCATATCCTTGTTGGCGAGCCAAGTTTCTACGAAGAAGAAACATTTCATCTTCAAGATGATCTTCGGGAACGGTGTTGTCTACTCGCCGGGAATCCCGGGGCTTCCGAATAGACTTTTTATTTCCTTGCTTACGCTCATATTTGCGGTCACGATTTTCAGTTTCCATCTTAAATCCACTCGTTATAATCATCAAGACTAACTAAACCAGCATCAGCCATTTGTTCCCAAAATTGCTCAAAACCTGTGGCTTTGATAACAAATCGGGTGGCTAACTTATGAGCAATAGCAATATCAATATTTTCATCACTCATTTCGATATAATCGACGATGTTACGAATGGCGGTAATAACCGCAAAGTTGAGTTCCTGAAGACTCAAGGCTCCAGCATCTCCATTGAATGAGGCTTTGATAATTGTTTCTGCCGTATGTGACATACGGTTTTTACAACCGGGACGATAGTTTTCAAAAAGAATTGAATAGATGCGTTGCTTCTGCTCAGAAACATCAATCATTATACAGTCCTCCGTTTTTTGACTATATGAATCTTTGTGTTGTCACCTATATATAAATTACGACGATAAGTAATCATATAATTTCTGATAGGCTAAATCAGTAGTTTTTTGAAGTCGGGCTCCGGCTTCTAACCCCTTATGAATATGTGATAATACCTTATTTTCATCATTGATAGTATCTTCGATAACATCTTTCCATTCTTCAACAGCCAATTCCATATCATAATTATATTGTCCCGTAGAATTGGTTTTCATATATTTATGAAAATTTTGATTGCATTGTTGGGGGTAAGCGTCAATATAAATTGGACCTTCTCCAGTAGCAGATCTAATAATAGGATGGTCATTAGCAAAAACTAAACAGCCTTGCGACATGGCCTCATAGGTTACCATACCAAACCCTTCTTGAAGTGAGGGGTATAAAATGTATTTACATTGGCGATAAAAATCATCCATAGTATCATAATAATTACAATCTACGGTAACATTAGAATACCATTTATCCAAAGCATCGACCATATGTTGATATTGATAATTTCCTTTTTTGATTAAAAAGGATTTATTAGGTAATGTGGAAATCAATCCTGATACTACCGAAATACCTTTGTGGGGGATTGGATTAATAAAACCAAAATCATAGGGTCTATTTTTCCATTCCTCATAATCAAAATCAATGGGTTCAGAAATAGATAAATTAGATGGTGGTAATGCCAATTTGGGACTGATATTATGAGTATTCATGGCATCAACATGATAATCTGTGCCTACTAAATAAATATCTTTGATATAAAAATAAGACCAATCTTGCCAACCTGTGTTAAAAATATGGGGTAAATCCCAAACTCGACCAATAAACTTGGTTTTGGAATGCATTTCAGGAAGGTTAAAATTATAAATTAAATTACCATAAAGGATGATAGCATCCCAACGATCATAATTAGCAGATAAAAATTCTCGGAGTTTGTAAAGAGAGTGATAAAATTGAGTATTAAATTTATCGGATACTTGAGGGAAATAAGTTACCGAATATGGTAATTCTTTTTCAGATGGTGGTGATAAAGTGGCTACTTCGACTTCAAAACCTTGATTCATTAATCGCAAACAGAAATCATGAGCCTCTAATTCGGCCCCTCCTTGAAGTTCCGTAATCCAAAATTGTGAAATATATAGAATTTTTTTCATTCCGAAAGCCTCCGAATATCAGAGGCCACCATGATGGAAACCATTTCTTGTAAAGATACTTTGGGCTCCCAACCTAACTCTTCATAAGCCTTAGTATAATCGCCTCGTAACACATCTACTTCTGCTGGTCGGAAAAACCGGGGGTCTACGGTAACATAATCGTTCCAATCACTAATTCCGATTTCAGCAAAAGCCACATCTAAAAACTCTCTGATAGAATAAGTATTATTGGTGGCTAAAACATAATCGTCAGGTTGATCTTGCTGAAGCATTAACCACATTCCTTCCACATAATCGGGGGCATATCCCCAATCACGCTTAGAGTCAAGATTTCCTAAACTGATATTGTCTTCAAGACCCAAGTGGATTCGGGCAACACCATCAGTAATTTTACGAGTTACAAACTCGATACCACGACGCTCGGATTCATGGTTAAAGAGAAGTCCACTACACGCAAACATTCCGTGCGATTCACGATAATTTTTAGTAATCCAATAAGCATATAATTTGGCAACACCATAAGGGCTACGAGGATAAAAGGGTGTGGTTTCCCGTGCCGGATTTTCTACCATCTTGCCGAACATCTCGCTGGTGCAAGCCTGATAAAATTTAATTTCGGGATTGAATTCCCGAATGGCTTCCAACATTCGAAGCGTTCCTAAGGCATTAATATCTCCCGTAGTTTCAGGTATGGACCAAGAAACACCCACAAAAGATTGGGCGGCTAAGTTGTAAACCTCATGAGGATTAGAATCTTGAAGAGCACGAAGAAGGGAGTTTTGATCGGTTAGGTCACCGTTGAGAAAATGAAAGTTTTCTTCGGATTCTAAATGAGCAGTATTGATTCGGTTTTTGTGGGCGGTGCGTCTTTCAAGACCCCAAACTTCGTAGCCTTTTTCCAATAAAAAATCGGCTAAGTGGGAACCATCCATGCCATTAACACCGGTAATGAGGGCTCTCTTCATGGGCAACCTTTTGGTTGCCACCTACTTATATCTAATGGAATTATAATTAATGGTTTCAGGATTATAGGTAATCTTATTAAGGCTTGATAACATCATATCCCTTATTTTATCATCTCCCCAAAAAGAACGACATTGTTCATCTCTCTCTAAAACAATGTCTTTCCATCGTTGAGTAGAGCCAGGATTGAATATCCAATTGTTTCCAGAGCCTCCCGGAGCGGAATCATGTTTTTCCCAATCATCAAGAATCTTTGATAGATCTTGACTCATACCTGTGGTGTCCACCGGTGTATTTTGTTCCCACATTCCCATATAAGCATCAATGTAGAAAGTAGTAATATCCCCATCATTATTTACAATTACCCAATAGTCTTCACCTCGATTGTATTCAAAAAAATAAGGTCTGAAAAAAATATACATACTCTCGAATTCATCTTCCATTCCAGAAGAATCTTCAATAAATACATTACCTTTAGCATAAATAATATCTTTAATATCATGCTTGTGTTTAGCAAGGAGTGGAAGACTCAAATAATATTTTTTATACCAAGCATTGAAATCGTCATAATCTCCAATCTTAGTAAAGTCTTGCATATTACTTTATATGCAAATCAACTATTTATATTTGGCGACCCTGCTCGGAATCGAACCGAGATTATCGGCTCCGCAGGCCGATGTGATATCCATTACACTACAAGGTCAATGGAGTGAGAAGGCGGGAGAACCGACAGACGGAAGAGGAGGCGAGCACCTGTGCCTGAGGGTGAGAACTTTTCGGTTTTTATTTGGCAAACTCCCATGTGTTTGGCGGCTCGGTTGGTTTAGTTGGTCGGTTTCCGAAGATTCCTCAGGGTGAGCCATTTCCTGTAAGTTTTACTTAGTGTGATGACCTATTTATAGTTTAACATGGCATTACCCACAGGGCCATTATAGTTCCAACGATACACAAAAGGAGTTGAAGATTTATCTACTTCTAAAACTCCTCGTGATGCCCAAAGTTTAAGAATATTTCCAATTGAACGAGAAGATCGAGAATCGATAACTCGGTGGCGATTATGATATACAACTTCTTTAGCAGACATCCATTCTTGAGTTTTTTGAAGGGGTAGCAAATAATGATAGTTTCTCATACCACGGGATTGCGTTTCAATAGCATTAAGACATTCTCGGCCACAAAACCACGAATTACGATAATAGGTGTGGCTACGGCGGAGATTAAAATCTTCATTACAAGTTTGACATTTGACGGGGATTTGGGGCCATACTTCTGATTCATGAACTACGGCAGATTTATCAAATAATTTATTTTCTTTGGTAAGATTTTGACGATCGAATTCATAACAATAACGACTACAAAATCCCTCGAAATCATAATTGCGGCTGGCTTTGCCCATAGTATATGAAGTTTGACAGACCTGACAATTGTTCATAAGCAAACCTTATGGTTTGCACCTACTTATATTTATCCATACATATAATCTGTGGAAGGATCATTGACCTCTTCAACAGAATAAATACGGCTTAAGGTTTGTTCCAACAAATCAATACAAAAGATATTTACCACCGGTTTATCGACCCCATCAGTATTGGTTATAATCCATTCTGTCATGTCATCAACACAACTTTGGAACATGGCTTTGAATTCGTCTTCACTAAGAACCTTGTCTATCTTGATATGTGATTCAATAATCTGTTTGAAATCAGTTTTTAATTCTCCACGATAAGCATCGGGGTTATCCTCCAAGATTTCGTAATTATCGAAAATAGATTCTCGAATACGAAGCATTTGACGATTGACTTGTGCTTCGGTATAATCCATATGCAGACCTATGGTCTGCACCTATTTATATCTATGCTGACCAATTAGGACTAATAATCATGACTTGAGACTTACCGTTCTTCTTTCCCTTAGCCTCAAAACTACGCTGAGGAGCGTCTACAAATACCTTGCCGGTTAGAACACAATCATGCATACAATAATCTAAGACCAAACCATATTCCTTTTCAGACCAAAGAATCGGGGCGGAGGCTGCCGCCATAGTCTTGCTATCGGAATCTCCATAAAGCCCGGTTACCAAATTTTGAAGTGAAAATCGATAGCCATATTGTTGCTTGAGAAGATAACAAATATCAATGTGTCGATCTGTCAATTCATAACGAGCCAAAATATCTTGACAATCTGCCCCGCCATCTGATAAAGACTTTGCCAAAATCGGCAGGTCAAACCCTAAGCCATTCTTAGAAACTAAGGTATAGTCCTTGTTGAAAAAGCGAATAAGGTCATTGCGAAGTTCTGATAGGTCACGAATATTATAGGTTTCTAAATCAGTATTTAGAGAAACTACTTCTTCAGGGTTGGAAACATAATAATGTCCGATACCATTTTCTACGCCTTCATCAAGCCAAAAATCATAGAGGCAAACACACGAAGTTTGCCATCCATTTGGATTGCCAAATTGAAGACCTTCGGCCTCCATATCTAAATTGGCGGTTTCAATGTCAAGCACTATGTAGCGTGTCATCGTCGTCATCCCCCTCATCATCAAGTTCCATACTAAATGAAAAGTTAGGTTCGACTGAAGACAGATTGACGGAATCCCCAAAAGCATCCATCATCCGACTGAAGAAGGTTAAGGGAGATGACTCTTCTTCGTGCTCATCTTGAAAAGTAAGATCCAACCAAGTATTGAAAAGATTAAGGGTTTCGGTCTTGGTAAGAGCAATGTGCTTGAGTTCTTCGCAACGCTTAGCAAAGAAATCTAAATTGTAGAGAAAGTGATTAATATCTTCTTCACAACCACAATCATCGGGTCGGTCGTAATCATCACTCATTTGAATCAACCTCTTCAGAAAGTGGGTCTTGCTCAGGGGCTGAAAAAGTAACGGTGATTCCTCGGGTCGGAGCAGAGGTCTCTCCTCCGGCTTCATGAACATTGACGGTAACTCGCTTAGGGGTAACATGGGTTACTACTCCTGATGCAAGGACTCCCTTCTTGATTTCAAATTCTACCATGTCGCCAATCTTGACTTCAACATCTTCGGCTTCCTTTTCTTCGAGAAGGGCTCGGAGAGCGTTGATAAGATCTCGGATTTGGTTGGTGGTTAGGTCATCGGCTTGCAACAGTAGGTCTTCCATGTTAATCCCTCTTGGTTATTACCTTTATATATCTTTGTGAATTTGGTGACACGACAAGTTATATATTCTTATCCTATAATATCCTTGTGTTATTAACATATTGCAAATATATTCATAACAATTTACTTGTCGGCCCCCGCAGTCTATTAAAGGATGCTAACATCCCTTTTGGGATGTGAGCAAACTTAACTTAGGCGACTACCCTTATAAACCTTTCTACTAAACCGTTATGTATTGATAAATGTATCTGGTGGGTGCGTCATCATAATCAAAATCCATATAATCAAATGAAAAGGTGAAAGGAATTGATTGTGAAAAACATTCATCAATTCTCTTGACAATTGAATCTATCATATTAACAAATATTTCGTGGTCTTTCATTGTCTTTAGATCTCCGGCAGAAATCTGATATTCATATTTTTCATTGATAAGCAGATTACAATATAACATAAACTCTTCAGAATCATTTACTATGTGGTCTGCTAATGCATCAATGTGTCTTTCAATATCCACTCTTATTGATTGGCCTTGAATATCCTTTTCTTTGAGGTCAAAATCAGAAAAATGCTTTAGTTCCAATCCGACTTCATTACTACTATAAACACAAACAAAAATGTTGCTTGTTTGACGAAGCCAATTAATCATGTCGAAACATTGTTTCGACCAACTACTTATATTTATGGTCTGATAAATGTTAGACGACTAATGAGAGTCTTAATCAAAGAGGCTTTGATTTCAGCATCTCGATTGGAGCAATAATCTTCGACTTGTTCCATCACTTCGTTGATGAAGGCTTCAAATTGTAAATCTGCCATTTCAATTCCTCCGGGGGTTTGGTCCCATACGGTTGTGATGACCTGTATTTCGCTGACGAGGTGGGGTAAACCAACCAACAATCTTAGCAGGTTCTGAAGGTGTTTGCTTTTGCCATGCGTGGACTCCATTAGTCCAACTGCGGTCTCGATCTGATGGCACACAATCCAAAGCATAAACTTCGGCGTCAGGGGCATCTTCTACATACATCTTTTGGTATCGTCCGGATCGGTTAAATTGTCCCATAGTTATCACTCCTTGTTTGCAGCATCATAAAATGATTGCGATACCCACCATGCTGGTGGAATGTGTGTTAGCATTTCTTGGATTTCATCATCGGAATAAAGTCGGAGAGCATGACGACCAACCTTATCATTAGGGTGATTTCGGTGGTGGGCCAAAAGGGTTTGCAAACAGGTAGGACTAATCAAATACTCCGTAGATTTCTTTCCTTCTGACAGAGGAACTGTCCGAGTCTTGCCACTAAACTTCCATGTGTTCAACATAGATATCCCTTATGCTATTACCCTTATATACCTTTTCAATGAGATATAGAATACCAACCACAATCACGACATTCTACAAGAAAGGTCGGACCTGAGGTAATTGAAGTATCTACTTGCTTTCGCAAGTTTTTAGACTCGCAAAGTAAACAAGAAACAATTTGTGTCATTCAACTTCAATCCCGTGTGATTTCAATCTTTCAACAGCGACTTCAATATATTCAGAACTAAGTTCACAAAGTATGCTATCTCGATTATTTTGATAGGCTGCAATGGCCGTAGTTCCTGAGCCTCCAAAAGGATCTAAAACAACACCGCTTCGAGTATCTTCTGTGATACATCGGCATTGTTTAGTAAATTCTGTGGGAATATATTGGTGGTCACCTTTGAGCCCGCTTTTGTAAAACACAGTAGTCATGGCTTCATCATAAGTGTCATCCAAATTTAACAATTCTTTTAATTGTAAATAATCTTCTACGGAGGGATAAGAGCCTCCTGTTTCAAACCAATGGTGTGGGGCCTGAGTTCCGAAATGGTCTTCTATCTCTTTAATAGTTAGGTTACGGTTATCCTTAAGGTATTCCTTAAAGATATCATGAGGTGGTAAATCACGATATTCGATAACTTGGTTTCTAAATTCCTTTTCAATAATAGCATAAGGTTTCTTTTCCTTATTATTGACAACAAGATTATTTCTAATTTGGTCTACTTCTTCTTGAGTAAGATTGCGATCAATAATCTTTCCTCTCTTGTAGGGTTTATTACAATCCGCACAAACAACTTCGGGACAACCTGCTAAAACGCAAGGCTCAATTAATTCAACAGGATATACTGCAAAATGAGCACCCTTGAAGGCTTTAGAATTAACATTCCAAACTGACCTTTTATTTTTCATATTAGAATCAGAAACTGTGGGTTCTTTAATAGCGTCAGCATCAAAATAATATTTACGATTTTTAGTTATTAGGAAAATATATTCATGGGACTTAGTGCATCTATCCCTTACTGACTCAGGCATAGGATTGCCTTTAGACCAAATAATGTCTTGCCTAATTAACCAACCATCATCAGCCAAAGCAATTGCTAATCTGTGAGGTATCATTAACAATTCTTTATTGTGATAAGTATCACCAATGTTAAGCCAAACAGTTCCATCATCTCGAAGAACTCTTTTGATTTCTTTAAAGACATTGACCATACTTTGAATGTATTCTTGAGGTGTTTCTTCCAAACCAATTTGTTCTTCTTCTCCGTTGTAATCACGAAGATTATAATATGGTGGTGAAGTTACCACCGTGTTAATAGATTTGGCCTCAAGAGTCTTGAGAGTATCTAAACAATCTCCCTCAAGAATTTTTACAGATGGCACTCACTCACCACGAAGTTCAGCGAGTTGGTTTTCCAACGCCGTGATCTTTTCTTGGCGACGAGCCTCAACAGCATCTGCTTTTTCTTGAAGTTCTGCCAAGAGTTGTGGTCCGGGCATAACCATCATATATCCGTGGTTACCAAAGTCTTCAGCATAAATGCTGTTAAGCGGAACCTTTTGAACAATTCTTCGAGGGGTAATAACCTCACTAAGACCCATTCCTTTCAGGAGGTCATTGGCTGCTGTCATGGCTTCATCTTGTGTTTGAAATACTTCTGCACTAATCATTTTATTCACTCTCCTCCGTTTGAGCATCCTCTGATGCTGGTGCGGAGACAATAAAATAACGCTTGTAGCGTTGGCCTGTCAAATCGGTATGCCATTCAGATCTAAATGTAAATCCTTTTTCCTTGAGGTCAAGAATGCGACGAGGAAGGCTTCGGATTTTATAGATATTGTGGGCTTCCATAGGGCTGATAGAATCCCTATTAGCAAAATGATGGATAAGCATATCTACTTGGGTAGGCATACTATATACTATGGTTATCACCTATATATATCTTATCATTATAAGGTTAAAACCCTTAAATTTTAAGGTATTTGTAAGGTTTCTAAGGTTATTATACTAATAACCCCATACAACGAGCACACATATATAATCCATTTTTCATACCCATTTCATCTGAGTATCCTTCTCGATCACATTCAATACATTTAATGATAATAGGCATAGGTCGCATAATAATTCCTCAAAATAATAATTGTCGTAATAAGAACCATTTACCAAGTTTGCTTTGGGATTCTTTGTTATGGAGCATATCAGTAATAGCGTTGCGAAGGGATTCCTTTTTAGCGGCCTTTCTAAAGAACCAATTCATAAGCCACTTTCGCTTAATCATCTTTTGGAATCGATGCGAATTATTGAGTTCCTTGCCAATAAGGTTCCATAATTCCTTTTGATAATCTTTACCAGTATCAGAATCAATAACAGGATAATTAGCAGATACCTTTCCTGATACCAAAGCATTACCAATACCTTCGCCGGTAAATGGATCTACCAAAGAAGCAGCATCTCCAATTAACAAACATCCCGGTAAATAATTTTGACGAGGTAATAAATCTGATTTACGAGAAGAACCTAATGGCAACATCCAACCTCGACGAGTGTTTTCAATAGGTGTGGCAGACTTAAATCGTGGAGCCAAAAAGGATTCGGTAACTACCCAATCCAACATCTCCTTGAGTTTGACCTTTTGATTATCCATATCATCAAGAAGCATTCCAACTCCGACATTGAACTTGTTATCAGAAATAGGAAATACCCAAAAATATCCCGGCAAAATACCATCAATAAAATGGATTTCAAACTCACCGTTATTACCTTCTAAGCCTTCCCAATACTCACGGATAGCAGAAGAATAATGCTTTCGGTCTTGCTTGGGTTGATCCGTGTTATCCATAACATATCTGGAAATAGGACAATTATATCCTCCGGCTCCAATGACTAAAGGAGCACGATATTCGTTTTCTTTGGTAGTAACTCCAACTACGACTCCATCAGATACAATGGGTGCAACAACGGTTTCATATTCTACTTGTCCACCATGCGACTTTACTTCTCGACGAGCCTCCATAAAGATAGCCTCATCAAGATTTTCACGCTCAATACAGAAAGCAGACATAGGGTCATCAGGAGAATGAATGGGAATTGATAATAGGGTTTGGTTAGGTGAGGATAGTAAAACACCATTACAACTAACCTTACGGGTTTGTTCAATCCAATCCGTAAGTCCCATATCATGTAAGACTGATAAAGATTTACCGGTAACACCATCACCACAAATCTTATCACGAGGGAAAGAAGTCTTGTCTAACAACAATACCTTTCGCTTCTGTTTAGCATGATAATAAGCCGCAGCAGATCCGCCGGGGCCGGCTCCCACAATAATGACATCATACTCCATAATAATCCCTCTAATTGCTGTCATAACAGTCTGGGCAAATACCGTCTTTTGTCAAGGCACCCTTAGGCCAAAGAACTGAACAAATAAAACAAGGTTTCCACACCATTACTCTTCCTCCTGATATCGAGGCACAACTGCAAGGGTGTGGTCACAAGTGCCAAAGTTTTGGTCGCCCCATGCTACAAAGCGTCTTAGTGGCACGAAAATAGGGCTGGTGATGATTCCAATGGCTCGCCTAATATTCATAATGACGACCTCCTGTTTGCATACGACGAGCAACAATCATAGCAAATACCCAAATTAGAAATCCTGAAGTCCACCATGCTAAAGTAGAAAGCATCATTGTGATTCCTCCTGTGGAACAACAGTAATAGTATTAGTATCAATTTCAATCCAAACATGAGCACCGCAAGCCAAAGGATTATCAGGCTGGTAACGAACTGAACCAATGATGTTTCCATTAGCATCTACCAAATCAATACCGTGGTGATATTGATTATCCTTGTAGGTCTTACAAGTGATAACAGGCTTAGGTGATTCTTGTGGATTCTTTCGATTCCACTTAATGTGGTGCTGATTAATGTGGATAATTTGCTTCATATTTATTCCTCACAAATGTAGATCATCAATAACTACTGGTTCACTATTTGTAGTGTGTGATTTATGATGAGTATGGTCGTGACCAATAAAATAAACTGCCAAGAAAAAGATACAAGCATGGGCACTCGTAAGTCCAAAGGTCATCCAGGCTTCTTCACGATATGCTGAGATAACCTCAGCCACATGAAGCACACCATCTAATCCCAAAAAGAATTGGGTGATTCTGGTAAGCATTTCACGAATCTTCATCGGTTATCACCTGACCCACCAATAACACCACGCTCTTTTCGAGAAAGCAACTTATCAAGATTCATCTGTGCAATTTCACTAAGAGAGAATCCAATTTCGTGAGCAAGATTGGCAACATACCAAAGCACATCACCAAGTTCCTTAGCAATAGCATCATAGGGAAGATCTCCACCATCACGCAAATGCTTCTTAATCTTTTCTGCAACTTCTCCTGCTTCTCCCGTAAGACCTAATGCCGTATAGATAATACCGGTAATATCCTCATTAGGATAAATCGCTGTGCTGCGGGCTACTTCTTGATAATCGTCAATATTCATATTTACCACCTTTCTTCTTTCCAACAACTCCCGAAGGCATCGTGTGGAATAACAAATCCGGGCTTGTTGCCCATGTAACGAATCTTTTCCCAACCATTTTGGTCAGCGAAATTATAGAGTCGCTGAAGTTTCTTAGGGGTGAGTAGACCCCAACGAATGAATCTCTCAGCAGATTCGATCTTTTTGATATGGTTAGGAATATCTGTCTTAGTAGGATTGCGAGGCTTACGAAGATTGATACCAGTTTCTTCGGAAGGATAGATAAAAAGGATAGAACAACCTTCCTTAAGGTAAGATTCCATATCGGCTTTCTTAAGCGTAACCTTACCGAAAGTGGGAACCCACTTCATTTCGATAGGATGGTCGTCTTTAACGATAATTCCTGGATAGTCAATATCAGCCATGTAATCAGCACCGGAAGTATCTCCCGAAGCAATAAAAGCCCCATCATTAGCGACCCCATTATCCCGGGGGTTTGAGAGCATGATGTCCTCTCGGTCAGCACAACGAGCAACCCATTGTTCCCAAAAGTAGTTTTCAATGGCTGTGCCAAAGTAAACATCATCAGCAAATTGCTGCTGTGTGCGGTTATCAAACCTACGACTCATTAGCCTCAGCCTCCATTAGTTCGCAATCAACACAAAGGTGGTTATCACCAATGTATGAACGGTGGCAGGAAATACACTCCATATCAATTAGTTAATGATACTACCCTTATATACTTATTCCTCTTCTTCATGAGGAACAACCCGATAGGTGACACCATAAAGATAATCGGTCTTAGCGGGACACAAACAACTCTCTGAAGGGGTCATGATATGACCGCAAACCTCACACTCAAGAATCTCCATTATTATTCCTCCTTTTTACAAGGACAGGCTTCAATACGAACCCAATTACCACACGCTTCACATTGAGTAGGAATGGCTCCACACATAGCAATCACTCTTCTTCCATAAAGTCATCAAGACGAGTCTGTGACTCGTCAAAATAATCTTGAGCCAAAGACAAAATAAGTGCTTTACGACGATCGTTAAGATTAAAACGATGTCGGTGATAAAGAACTGACCAAGTAATCCAAATAACCCAAAGACCCATAAGGGTAACATAAAGCATATCTAACATCATTCTTCTTCACCTTCCAACTCATCATTAATAATTTTCTGTTCAAATTGCAGAGCGATTTTTCGGTTTCGTCGATCTCGAAGTCCGTAGAAAATAAACTCAAAGATGGCGAAGGCGACGATAGCATATCCTAAACGAAGAGTATTGAGCGTTAGGTGTTCAACCCAACGAGGCTCATAAGCCGCTGAAGCATACTCACTATTAACAACTACCAAATAGCCAACAAAAATCCAAAAGAGAGTTAAAGGGATTCGGTCAAAAGCAGACTTCATTCTTCTTCACCGCCATGGTCGTGGTCACAATCAGGGCCATGAACATGACCCACAGAAGTTCCGATTTCCATAATCTCTGATAGGTCAGCACCATGCTCACAAGAATCATCGCAAACATGGTCCATATCAATGCCTTCATCACGCATGATTTGACGAACCTTACGCATCTTAGTGTTCATCTTTCGTTGAGCGGAATACTCTCGGTCAATAGCCATACGCTCTCGACGAGTAATTGGCTTAGCATGGGTATGACGCTCAACCTCTTGGATAAGGCTACCATCAGCATTAACCTTATCACGATTAACAGCAACTACAACCTTACCATTGTCGTCATATTCGGTGCAAGAGCGACATAGTCCCTTGAAACGATAAATGTTGTTATCTTCACAGCCTTCATTTAGACACTTAAAATGCTTCATTCTTCATCATCCTCCATAAGTAGATCTACAAACTCTTGATGAGTATAATCGCTGGCACTATCGTGGTCAGGATAACCTTGTTCATCAACAGTTAGTAGAGAAACACGCTCACAAGGGTGGGCCAAAACAAAGTCCAAAACATCGTCAGGGAATTCACCATCCCACTCCCTAAAGAAAATAGAGCCTACTGTGGAATAAATAGAAACATAGAAAGAACCTTCGGAAGAAGTCATAACACCACTATCAGCATCATAAGTATATCCCTTATCAGTAAACCATTGTTTAATGGTATCGCTCTTAACAGATTCCTCAAAGTCCATTGAAATACATTCAGTCACGGTTATCATCTCCTGTATGGTTTGCATCGGTGTTGTCATCCTTATATACATTTACCCCAATAAACTCCGTAAAGTCTTCTTGGAGAATACGACGAGGGGCTCGGTGAGATGTGCCGAACTTATAACTCTTAAGATCGCCACGCTTAATATAATTCCTAATGGTTTGCTCAGAAACCTTCAGAATGTCTGCACATTCTTTGATGGTCAAGTATTGCCCTGTCATAAACCCTATTGGTAGATACTACCTTTATATATGTTTGGGTTAGTTTGTAATAGACCATCGTTGATAGGTATTATTATCATTACTTTGAATAAGATTCTCTTGTTCTAAAAGGTTTAGAATGGTTTGAACACGCTTACGACCTCGTGTGTTATCATACTTAATAGCCTTAGCAATAGCACTTACAGATCGATTACCTGTTAAGACCGCCTCGTAAACTCGACGGTGAATTTCAGTTTCATAGATTTTGGGTGCTCGCTCAATGTGATAATAGTTTTTACCAACTAAGCGAATCTTTTGAGTTAAACAAAGATACTCTAAAACCTCATCTGCCTTACCCCTCCATGAAGGATTGTCTTTACCTAACTCCTTTAGAATCTGCGTCTTAGTCATACCTCGTGATGCATTAGCAAGTGCTTGAGGAATATCTACAATAAGCAACGATGCTTTCTTATCTTCTTCTTCAACATCACCATTAGGTCGTGGAAAGAAATAAATCTGTTTAGAAATAATGGTGTGCATCGTTCTACGCAACTCTTCAGGATCGATATCTAAATTACGAGCCTCATGATAGGACATACCATTTTCCATACGGCCACGAATAATCAAAGATTCTGCTTGAGGCAACAATACCATTTCATTATGCCAATCAACAAACTGTCGCTCCCTTTCCAAACCTGAAAGATGGTGAACTGAATCATTATCCAATCCCATCATATCAATGATGGCGGCTACATCGTGGTTATCAGCAGCAACCACCATGTTAAGATATGCCTCAGCCTCTTCGGAAAGGATGCTGAGTTCCTTAGCCGTTTCTTTTAAGAATAACTTTCTCAAGGCTGTTGGTTGTCCCACCTCTTGTCTATGGCCTACCTCCAAACCATAGTATTTTTGGCGGATAATCTCCAACATATTCTATACTGATAGTCAGCACCTACTTATATCTTCCCACCTAAAATCCCATGATCTGATCCATGATCTGATCATGGATCCATGATCTGTCTTCAAGACCCGAAGGCAAAAACCGGACCTGGTTTCAAAACCCCAGCGTCTAATTTTGTTCTGTTTTTGTGGCTTCTAAACCAAAAATGGCAAAAAACGATATAAAACAAATGGTATCAATTATAAACAATACCAAATATCCAAAAGTGCGGACTAAAACTATCATAAACAACCAAAATAATGTATATTAATTATAAACAATAGGGAACTAACAAACCACCCTCCCGGCAAAGTGCGGACCCCCTGTCCATGATCTATGATCTATGATCACCGGGAAAATCCGGTGATATTTGGTAGAATTTTCGTAGAAAATTACGAAGTTATATGAATGTGGTTGCACCAATATTCTATAACCGGACGGTTAGGAATATGGTAACCATGCCTGGATACTCTACGGAACAGCGAGATAGGCTTATGCTCGCCGCCATAGAATTATCAGAAGAAGGAGAATGGTTTTCTAACACGGATTTACGAAGTAGATCCGGAGTAAACTATGATGTTGTTAAATCCTTTATATCACACTGGGGTCCCGACGGGCCCCAAATGACTGTTAAAACCCGAGATGGTTGGAAGACCAAAGGTGCTGGTAGTCGTGCACCCAAACAATTGACTACTACGGGGATTATGATCTTCAATAACCTAATTGGTAATTTATCCTCTGCAGAGCATTTGGCGGATTCTGTATTCCGGTCCGCCCAAATCGGAGATTTGGATGGCTCTGCCGCCGGACCAACAAAATCCCCAAATGATATTGATTTGTCTGAAGAGCAGCAGGTTTCTACTGCTATCGATATCCTCATCAAGCGATATGAATCACATTGGCCGGGACATAACACTTTAGATTACGAATGGATGCATTGGCCTGAATGGTTTTTACTTAATCGCCTGGGCTGGTTAGTATCCTCAAATTTCTATTATCCTTGTGGCGACGGGGCGGTAAACCGGGAAGGCTCCCGATCCACCGTTTATGGCTGGCAAACCTCTGAACCCACAGTCTCTGAACTCATCTCTGCCGCCAAGTTAATCTTGTCAGAACAAGATTAACCTCTTCAATCACATAACCAAGTAAAGTGACTTCCAGTCACTCCATACAATTCCTATCATGTCTACCTCCACGGGTCAATTCCAGGTCCCTAACTTGGATTATCGTGCGGTTACCATATTCATATTTTTCCTTAGCGTAAAAATATTCAGGAGTAAGTCCTACGGACTCACTCCATATGGTAATCCTCCTATAAGGGACGCTAATTGACGGGGGGCAAACCGTCCCGGTTTGGTCCGAAGGACAACCCCCCCCCCCGTG
>Ga0208645_1000508_pt1 | contig 41112 bp, 64 predicted proteins | sample VirMetDEL_Sep_01_FD_184519 | JGI IMG/M metagenome (GOLD analysis project Ga0208645, IMG submission 184519) | Aqueous microbial communities from the Delaware River and Bay under freshwater to marine salinity gradient to study organic matter... | ecosystem: Environmental > Aquatic > Marine >... | reverse complement strand
CCCTTACTTACTTAAATGTATTAAAGGTTACTTCTCCGACTGACAAGGAGGCTCTCGAAGCCCAGACTGGGCGTATTCGAGAAGCACTGGAGGGAGCTACTACTAAGACTAAGAAGACAGACACGTTCTAATCCCACCCCACCCAGAGTATCCTGGCTATGATGTAAAACTGGCCACTTAACTAGAGGAGGAAGAGAAATGTTCGACATTAAAGTAGGCCAAACAGTCTGTATAACTCAGTCATCTTGGTATCGAGGTCAACCAACCAAACCGCTTTCAGGGGTTATTGAAAAGATTGGCCGCAAATATTTCTACGTGTCCCTTGATAATCGCTCTAAGTCTATTAAGTTCTCTAAAGAAGACTTTTATGCAATAGACACTTTCCCATCTTGCCGTATTTGGGAAAGTTCACAGGACTACTATAAACACATCAAATACACCCGAATCAGCCAGGCTTTACGACAGGCTTTTGAGGTATATAGCGACAATAAGTATACGCTGGAGCAATTAGAGCAAATCGTCCATATTTTAAACCTACGGGTAGAAGAAGATTAATTGGCCGCTTAACAAAGGAGGAAAAATGAAAAAATTATTATTACTATTATTACTTATTGCCCCCACTGCCCAAGCTAGGGTAGATCACCTAAGCCTAGAACTGAAGCGCATGCCTTTTCAGCGTAGCTACTTCTTTCCTGGCCAGACTGACTGGGGACACGAAGTATCATTGCTATATAAGGTGTCTATATTGAAAGGACATGTATGGATGGACAGCGACATCACCGGACAAACTATGAATGGCAGGTTCCGTAGAACTTACTGGGACTACACTCTTGGAGTGAAGTTGATTGACGAAGTTGACCTAGTATGGGATCATGTCTCAGATCACCATATCGACTGGGAAATGGATAAGTTTCAGGTTAGAGATTCTTGGGGAATAAGGATTAATTTTAAGAGGTAACAAATGAAAAGAGAGATAGAAGTAACAGGTAAAACAATATACTTACTAGCACATTGCCTATATGAAAGTCTTAGAAATCCCACAGATCCTGATGAATTAGAAGATTACGTTGAAGCAAGAGATTTTATTGGAACCCTAAAAGCACTACATGCGGAAGGGTGGGAGTTAGAAGAAAATTCCATCATCCTAACTGTTAAGGAATAACCAACATGAGCTACATATTGCTACCAAAACAACCGGCTACTCGCCCACCTATCAAGGTCATGGGACTTGAAGAGTTCTGGGCAGACGACGAGCTAAAGGAAACCCTCACGGGACCCCTAGGACTAGACTTCGAGACTAACACATACGACTACACAGCGCCAGACTTCAAAATGCGAACTGTGGGTCTAGGAAACGATGATATAGCCGTATCTGTGGACTTGTTGGGGGCGTCGCAGGAAACCGCCTCCAAGTTCGGCGCATGGCTCCTAGAGCAGCCCTATGTAGCCCACAACCTGATTATGGAGGCTGGCACTCTACAGAGCTGGCTAGGCAATGTAGGCAAACCCATCTGTGACACCTATGTAGTGTTGGCAGACTTGGCCTCTGAGGAGCGTGGGCCTAGGGACCTAGGTACGGCTATGGTCAACTTATTAGACCAAGAGAAGGACAGTGACGCTATCAAGAGCTACATGAAGGCCAACAAGCTAAATTGGGAAGATATAGACCAGTTTGATATCGACATACTCGGCAAGTACAACGCTATTGATGCTTGGGGGTGCTGGGCGCTTTACAAATATTTTCAGACTATTACCGACTCCTACAACGACACTTGGGGCCAACATTACTGGCAGTATCACCAAGAAGACTGCCAAACCGAGGTACTGCTGCAGGTGGAAGCTAAGATGGGAGGTATTCACGTCGAGGAAGCTGCCTTGATCGAAGAATACGACACTAGTATAGCCAACCGCGACGAGGCGCTATCGTCCTTCCTTGGCCACGAGCTAGTGAAGCCTCACATCGAGGAGTACCAAAGAGTAGCTGTAGCCGAGCTGGAGGATAACCCACCGCCGCAGTTTACCAAGGCGGGCAAGGAAACCGCTAGGTACGCCAAATGGGTGGAAAAAGTAGCGGCTATGAAGGCCGAAATGCAGTTCAACACGAACTCTACAGCTCAGCTTCGTTGGCTATTCTTTGACCGCATGGGACTAGCGCCTGTGGAGTTTACCGACAAAGGGGAGCCTAGTACAGCGGCTGACTGCTTGGCAAAGATGGGCGACACCGGCCAACTACTACTGAAGTACCGAGGCTTAGTTACCCGCCTAAAGTTCTTGACGCAAGTTAAGGAAGGTACGAGAGACGGCATTATTAGGCCATCGGTAAGACCGTTCGTAACGCTAACAACCCGGTGTGGGGCCGGAAAACTGGAGTAACATATGACAACGAAGAAAATTAGAATTATCGGAAACGAAGAAAACATACCTGCCCAAGCCGTCAAGGGAGCTGCGGGCTTAGATGTAGTAGCTAAATCAGCATACTACAACTATGAGACACGCTCTTGGACCTACAGCACAGGAGTCAAGGTAGAGATTCCAGAGGGATACTTTCTAGATGTAAGGGCGCGAAGCAGCATTAAAAATTCTGGGCCTTGGGTACTTGCGAACGGCTGCGGAGTAATAGATCCTGGCTACCAAGGCGAGATCATGCTGACCTACCGCTGTGTAGACACCGATTGGGATGCAGCCAGTGACCCACCATATGCGGAAGGTGACAGGTGCGGCCAGATACTACTAGTCCCCCACGTCACTATAAAGTGGGACCATGTAGAAGAGTTCACCGAAAAGACACCTCGTGGAGAAGGTGGTCACGGATCTACCGGCAAGAAAAGGACAAAGAAGTGATTAGTAACCCTATCGAGGCCAGTAAATTCGCTCTCTTAGATCGGATGTACGAAGCTAAGAGACTGTATTATGTAGGTAGGCCAGAGCTTACTGACCAAGAGTACGACGCGCTAGAGCAAAGTATAGAGGTTATTCACGGTAAAAACACCTTGACAGACTGGTATTGTGTAGGATACAATAAAGATAGGCACGAAAAAATTAAAGAGTTACTACAGGAGGCGATATATGGAAAAACATAAGGCTAGGCTGCTGGAGGAGTCTTGGTGGGGATGGCGGTATTTGTGGATACTGAACGAAGACGGGGAACCAGAAGCCCATGAAGCCTACAAAATGAAGGGCTATGGAATATCTTGGACGGTAAACCCAGTTCATGTAGTACCTTTACCAAAAGCCCTCGAAGAACTATTATGGATGGCGGAAAACCAAATATTCTTCACAGAAGACGAACTGCAGGAATACAATGATCGGAGGAAAAATGAACGAGAAAAGAGCTAAGATTATACGACGTGCATGTAAGCAGTACGACTTGCCTCGCAGCATGTACCAGCGTATCAAGAAAGTAGTAAATAACTACAGGTTAGACATTACACAAACTCTAGGATTAATCGACAGGGCCGCAGGTTCCTATTATGATAATATGGCGAAAGTTAATAAGTTACTCGAAAAGGAGCTGAATAGTGGACAGTCCGAGGACGGAGAAGATACTACAGATAGCAACCAATAATGGCGGCGTATTTGCATTAACTAACTACAACAGAATTTATTTTAAACCAACCTATGCCGACACTTGGCAGCTAGTGCCGGAAATAGACTTCGAGGAGTTAAACAAATGACAGAAGGTAAGCAGCAAGTAATCGACTTCATCAGCGAACTGAATGAAATTCAGGAGAAATATGGTATGTATATAGTAACCGAGTCTGAGGAGCCTATCCTTGTGTCTTTGGAGCCAAATGCCAACAACCACAACATCCTATGTTACACCAATAATGTAGTAATTGATGAGCTAAGGTTAGACCTTGCCGAGTTTGACTCGGTAAACATCGAGAGAATCGAGGAATAAGATGACTAAAGACTATGAGCGAATAGCATTCGTAGCTATCTCCAAGGACGGAGAGTACAAAGTAGACTATGTGAGCTACACAACGGGAGAACCAGTACTTGTCACCGCCAGAGGTACTAAATTAGCCCCTCTGGTTGAGGGCATTGAGAAGAATAAGAAGCACTACATAGGAGAGTGATATGTCTAGTTTGAATATCTTAGCTGCTGACAAGAATGTGTATAGGTTCCTCAGAGGCCCTGAAGGTTGGAAAACCGTGGGGGTGGATTGCTATACCCCTGACACCGAGGTTCTTACTAAAGAGGGTTGGAAGACTTTTGACTTAGTTACCAAAGAGGACTTCGTGTGGCAGGTAGATAAGGACTCTCTTGAAGGTTCGTGGACACACCCCACAAACGTAATTTGGAAAGATTACCAAGGTGATGTGTATACATTTGGAAATAGGCGTGGCAGTCTAACGGTAACAGCTAACCATAAAATGTTGTTTGTGGGTCAAAAGCACAAGACTAGAAAAGACAAAGAAAAGCAGCGGTGGGTTACTAAGGCTTGTGACGGTATCCCTAAAACAAGTTATAACTTAGCTACTTGTACTACAAAGAAATTCAGTACGACTAACTTTGACCCAAAAGACATTCATACGGCAGCTATGTTACAAGCCGACAGCTATTATGCAAAAGGTAGATATAATATACAAGTCAGTAAGCCGAGAAAGCGAAGTAGAGTCGCTGAATTAGTAGGTAAGCCTGGTAAGGTATACCCTGTAAGAGAGCACCAGACACTAGAGGTTGAGCATTGGACTAAGTTAAATATTAGTAATCTACTACTGTCTGGTAAGTTTTTTCATACCACTAGAATCGGCGCTCAGCAAATTGATATTCTGTTTGACGCTCTTTCGCAGTGGGATGGACATATTGATAAAAATGGGACCTTAATGTACGGAACTGTCTGCAAAGAACAGGCAGAAGAAATACAAATTACTTTTGTAAGAGCTGGATATGAAGCTAAACTTAATTGTAGGGTAAATTCATCTGGTAATTTATTCTATACTTTATCTATTCGCAAAAAGAGTAGAATTAGACTACGTCCAGAAGACGTTTCAAAGTCTCATTATGAAGGTAAAGTTGGGTGTGTAACTGTCCCAAAGGGGTTTATACTTGTTAGAAGAGAGGGGCAGACTTTTGTTAGTGGGAACTGTAATGCACTAGAACCCCACATACTGGCAGCCTTCTCACAATGTCCAAACTACATGGCCCTATACGGCCCTAATGCGGTCCCTAATCAGGACGCATATATCAAACTAGGTACTACAATACCCCAGTTTCGCGACAAGTTTCTGGAACACTACAACCCAGAAGCGCCTACTGTAGAGGGTGTAGAGTTCATCAAAGAAAACTACCCTAACGAAAGGTTTGTGTGTAAGGTCATGTTCTTGAGCTGTGTTTACGGTATTAGAGCACCAGCTTTGCGTGAGGCCTTGGCGGCGGGTGGAGTACAACTTTCGATGCGAGAAGTAGAAGCCTTACTACAATCTTACTGGCGTACTTTCGCAGCCGTGAAGAGTTTTGCTCAGAGCTTACAGAAGCAATGGCGGGATAATGGGGGTTATATCATCTCTGGTAGAGGTACCCCTAGACCACTAGATCAGATTGGGGCTAGTAAGGATATTTTAGCTAGATTCGTTTCGACTACAGGCCATCAATACGTTATGCGCTGGTTGTACCACATTAATCAGATTAGGGCAGAGCGTGGAGTGACTATGCGACCTCTTATAGCCGATCTTCACGACGCTACATACTGGACGGCTCCGGCTGACCAAGCGGAGGCGGCTGGGGAGGTTATTCAGGAAGGGTTGACTAGGCTTAACGAGGAGCTACAGCTTTCAGTGAAGTTTAAGGGTAAGGCCAAGATTGGTGATAATTTAGAGATAGCAGGGTAACAATGAAAATCGAATTTGATAATATGATATTAGTTGAAAGAATTGAGAAAGATTGGTGGTTTGCCGTTGGACTATCTTTTGATTTAAGTAGTTGGGAAGATTACTATCAAGCTCATATACAATTAGGTATATTTGTATTTGGGTTAAAGGTTTGGAAAAATAAAGGAGAATAACTATGGAACTAAAACCTTGCCCATTTTGTGGGAGTACTGAACTATTTATAGAGCATAACTCTTGGGGATGTGAGATATACTGCAATGCTTGTGAGGCTAGTGTATTTTCCAGCGTTCAGGAAAAAGAGGAAGTTGTAGATAAATGGAATAAGAGAGTAGACATATGAAATATTTATACGAATACAGAAGCACCAGCGTTCGCAAAGGCGCTCCGATTCTTCTTCCAAAGGAAGAGTTTCAAGGGCTTAGTGGGTTTATCTCCATGTTCGGGTTTACCGAGGACGCCGCGAAATATATCCAAGACACTGGAGCTACTAGGGGTATCGGCAAGCTGTTCGAGCTGTATGCAGACACTCTGAAGCTTGACTTTGATGACGCACCCGATGCCGAAAAGCGGGCTTTGGGGTGGCTAAAGGAAAACGGTATAAACCACAAGCTGTATCGAACTGGGAACCGAGGACACCACATTCACATAGACATTGAGCCTATGGAGATGCGCGGACTAGCGGCTTTCTTCTCTTCTGTTGTAGCTAGCCTGTTCCCCGGAGCAGACATCAAAATCTATAAGCCTACAGGCATCATCCGACTACCTGGCACTTACCACGCCAAGACAGGCGGCAAAATGGAGCTTGTGGAGGAGTACAAAGGGTCTGTGATGAACCTGCTTTCCTACAGACGTAAGATACCAGTGCCTATTGCTCGCAATCATGAGCCTGTGGACAAGGAACAGCTTGACTATTGGCTTACTCGCGACCTTAACAGATCTGTGGGAAAAGGTGACCGGAATACTCACATATTTAGCTTAGCGTCAACAGCTCAGAAGCTTAACTTGGACTACAACTTGGCGGTAGAGCTGATCTCCAACTGGAACCAAGCTTATTGCAGCCCTCCAGTGCGCGGAGGTGAGATGATGGCGACGATAAGGAGCGCGTATAAATGAATGAGATAGAGGAGTTATCGGAGAGGTTAGTGGTGGTATATACCACTAGCCTAAAAACCAGGGCTTTCCGTGAGGCTTTCTTTGATATCCCCGATACGATAGCTGAACTAGAGGCGCAGCGACTTTCAGCTGTCAACTCAAATTTTCATGACTAGGAGCGAAAAATGATAAATACATACCCAATGCAGTGTGACTCATGCGGCCACAAATATGAGATAGAGATGAAGGTATCAGAGTACTGTAATACTAAGCACCTCTGCCCAGAGTGTGGAGAAGAGGCTCGCAGGGACTTCAGCGTAGGCGGCAAGATACAGGTAAATGACCAGACTCGCTGGCGAAAAGGCGAGTTTGGAGGAGAGGACAGACGATGAAAGTTGGACGCCACACCCTAAAAGGGGACCATATAAAGACAGCCAAGAAAATTCACAAGCACAAAGACGAAGTTTTTGGTAGTTTTCTTGCAATTGACCCCGCTTCTAGGAGTATGGGGTGGGCCTACTTCATGCACGGCTCGCTGATAGAGTCAGGATCGGTGGAGGCCAAGGGGGATATCCACCAGCGGCTAGCTGTCATGTACCACTTCGTAGAGGAGTTCGACATAGACGCTATGGCCATAGAGTTTATCGGAGGAGCTAGGGCGCACCGATACCTAAGCTGGGCCTGTGGAGCTATCACCGCCGCACAACCAGACGTACCGCTAATAGAGATTAAAACCAACCTGTGGAAGAAGTTTGTAGGGAAGAACTACACTAAAAGTGACGAAGAAGACGCCAAAGGCATAGGCCGCTGCGTAATGGAGATAGCACATGCAGATATATGATGAACAAAAATACTTCGAGCTAGTGCTTGAGCAGCATGTGCGAGAGTTGTCAGAGAAGCTGGCAAAATGTCCTATTTGGGAAGTGGTAGAGGAAAAGCGGCTGGAGGCGGTAGATGTCGAATTTACCGATTGAGCTTATGGGATGGCTAGGCTCCATGATGTTAGCTATCTGTGCGCTCCCGCTTGCGGTTGAGGCGCTTAAAAATAAAAGAATTGCCCTGAATAGGGCTTTTTTCCACCTTTGGTTTTGGGGTGAGGTTCTAGTGTGCATATACATTGTGTGCCAAGGACCCTCCCCACTCCTTATTAACTACACAGTGAATATACTCTGTTTGCTGATTGTAGGGAGGTACAGAGAAAATGTTCAGTCAAGTAGAAGTGATGACAGCTAATTTATACTTAATAGTATTAACTGTCTTGGTTATAATATATTGGGCTATGGGAGATGAGGATGAGTAGGGAACTGGATAAATGGATAGCCGCAGAAATATTTGGTGATATCCACATTGACATTGGTATGTTTGAGATGCATACAATAGGCCCACAAGGAGTAGCATCCTTACCTTTCTATTCCTCACACACAGACTCAGCTCTTAAAGTACTGAAAAAACTACAAGAAATGTACCCAGATTTAATCTTTCATCTCTGGTGGGACTCTGCTTGGTTCCTTGAGAGAGAGAACATAGTGAAAGATAGATTTCAATTAGCACATGATACGACTAACCCGGCAATGGCTATATGTTTAGGGGCTTACAGGCAAATAACAGGGGAGAACTGGAGTGAAGATAACTGATTTTTTCCCGGCCGAGGAAATGCGGCCCGGACAAGCCGAAGTACTCCCTCAAGTTGAGGCAGCTTGGAACACCAGTGATGTAATCGTAATCGAGGCTGGGACAGGCTGTCATGCAAAAGGGACAGAAATATTAATGTGGGATGGCACGACTAAGAAAGTCGAAGATATTGTAGTAGGGGATCAACTAGTTGGCCCTGACTCTAAGCCAAGAAATGTACTAGAGCTTAAGCGTGGAAGAGAGCCTATGTATAAGATTGTACCTGTAAAAGGCGAGCCTTGGGTAGTCAATTTAAACCACATACTTTCCCTGGAAGAGACAACTAGTAATGAAAAAGGTAAGATTTACAACATCTCAGTAAAAAACTACCTCCGATTGTCGGATAGGAAGAAACACCTGCTGAAGCTATACCGGCGAGGGGTTGATTGGGATAATACCTCCGACTTGGATATTGATCCTTATTTACTGGGTTTGTGGTTAGGGGATGGAAGTTCTTCTGCCCCAACATTCACTTTATCTAATCCAGCATTGGTAGATTATGTGAAGGATTGCGCTGATTTTCTAGGACAGCCTGTCAAAACAAATAGTAAGCCGGGGTGCTTGGAAGTACGTGTCCAAAAAAACCAAGATAAGGTAAATGTATTACGGCAGCTCCTTGAAAAAAATAACTTGTTGGGTAATAAGCATATTCCCCAAAAGTATTTAAGGAGTGGTCGAAAGACTAGACTACAACTATTGGCAGGCTTACTAGATACTGATGGATATTGCCATAACGCTGGATTTGAAATAATAGCTAAACGAGATGAACTAGCAAAAGACATCTTGACATTAGTTAGATCACTAGGATTAGCTGCGTATCGCAGTACTAAGCTAGTTAAACTTGATTGGTGGGACGAGCCAAGGCCCTACAATAGAATTAATATATCGGGAGACTGTAGTAGCATACCTACAAAGGTTAAAAAGGCTAGTGAGCGCAAGCAAATAAAGAGTGTTTTACGGACTGGATTCTCCTTAGAACCCTGTGAAGTAGATGATTTTTATGGGTTTTCGCTCGACAGTGACCACTTGTATTTGTTGGGAGACTTTACAGTAACTCATAATTCAGGCAAGTCGAACATACTTCAGACTATAGCCCGCTGGCGCAAGGAAAAGGGCGAGTCTACAGCTACACTGGTTCCTAGGGTGACGCTCCAAGAACAATATGAGAAATCCTTTCCGGACGTCACAGTGTTGAAGGGCAAGAGCCGCTACAAGTGTGCCGACGACTTGTTCAAGAGCTGTCTGGAGAAGAAAGAGGTAGTTGGCGAGTATTGCAGCGGATGTAAGTACTCCTGCGACAGAGAGACTGCCCTGATCTCCAAGAACAGTGTATTTTCGGTACACAGCTACCTCATGCTGAAGTCCCGCAAGGAAGTTCTCTTGTGCGACGAAGCCGACACCCTATACAGCATCATGGCTGACCAGAGTACTGTAACCCTGTGGCAGCCTGTGGTAAAGTACCCAGACAACATGAAGGAGTATGGAGAAGTTATCTCTTGGCTGGAGAAGGCTATCGCTATATACGAGCAGGAGGAGGTTGTCCTCAATCGCCAAGTTACTGAGCTGCGGGAAGAGAACGCCAAGCCTGTGGAGCTTCTACCTTGGGTCACCGGACTCAAAGAGGTTGAGCGCGTAATACGGAGGTACAATCGAGTACTTCAGGGCATCAAGACAAGCCCTACAGACTACTTCATAGAGCATGTGGAGGAGCCGTACCGAGGGAAACCAGCTAAAGCTTTGAGAATCCGACCTACGACACTGGAGGACTCCTTGAACTGGTTGTGGCCTACAAGTAAGACTAAAAAGATAGTCCTGACTTCGGCTACGATCAGCAAGGAAGATCTGGCGAAGCTGGGACTGGACAAGAAGCGGGTAACTTGGATTACGGCTCCAGAAGCTATACCCACTGCTGATCGACCTGTCAAGATTGAATTTGCGGGCAATATGGGGTATAAATTCCAGAATAACTCCATCTCGAAGATGGCAAGGAAGCTACTGGAGCTACAAGAGCGGCACTCAGACACCAAAGGACTGGTACACTCCACCTATGGAGTAGCTGAGAAGCTGAAGAAGCAGCTAGAGGGCCATACTGGCTTTATATGGCACGATAGAGGCAACAAGGAAGCTAGACTCAAGGAGTTCAAAGAAGCGCCCCCAGGGACCGTTTTTGTGGCTTCTGGGATGTATTCTGGACTTGATCTTGCAGGTCCTGAGTATGGTTGGCAAGCAATCACCAAGGTTCCGTGGCCAAGTAAGGCCGACAAGTTGATAGCCCACTGGTACGATACTGACTTTGACTGGATTTCGTGGCTTGTGATTCGGGACGTACTTCAGGCTAGTGGGAGGGTCAATAGGTACGCAGGAGACTATGCAGTGACTTATCTGCTGGATACTGCATTTGGCGACCCTAGGCGGAACAGGAAAGGTATCTTGACACAATTTAAGGGGAAATTCCCCCAAGACTTTTATAGGAGGTTGGTATGAAGGTGGGAGATAGAGTTAGGATAGGAGACGAGTTTATAGATGGGGGAAGGACGGGTGTAATAACTGATACTACAGGCCCTTGGATTTATGTAGAGGGGTATGGTGTATACCATGAAGATGATCTGGAGCTTGCTGAAGAACCTACATTAAAGGTAGAGGATAATAAGGCTAGGATATTTTATAGAGACAAGACCGCAACTTGGGAAATCGTCGAGGAACCCAACCAGTGGGACGCCTTAGAGGACACACTGGAGTATGAAATACCTAAGACAGTATTAACCCCTAGAGGCAAAAAGACCGAGTGGGTCAAGCGGGAAGACGCTACGATACCATATGTGTCTGATTCGTCCCCTGAATTTACCAAGACTATCACCTTACCAGAAGGTACATACGTAGTAACACTTCCTATAGATGCTGATATACCTACAATCGAAGAAGTTAATGCGAAACTTGTGGGAGGTAGGCAGTTTACAGTGGAAGGGGCAGCTAAGAAAAATGACAAGGAGTATGAAATGACTACCGAAGAGTATTTTGAGTTCATAGATAAGGTATGCGAGGAGATGAAGGAGTTAGTCAAGACTAAAAATGCCGACTACACCTCTGGAGTAAGTCCTTTCGCCAACTTCAAGGCGTCGGCAAGATTCGGGGTTGACCCACTTGTTGGACTATCTGTGAGAATTGGGGACAAGATTCAGCGACTCCAGAGTTACTGCTCCAAGGGAGAGCTACAGGTCAAAGGTGAGGGTATAAAAGAAGTGTTTAAAGACCTTATAGGCTATTCTTGGCTAGCTTTAGGTATGTTAGAAGAAAAAGAACGCAATAACTAAGAGGTAATAATGAAACCAACATTTGATTTAAACAATAAGTACATCGTCAACAAAATGAAAAATGTTCAGTTTATAGACATTGAAACCTCTCTGGTCGATGCTCGCGTATTCCGCACAGGCTCTCAGTTTGTAGGCGCACACCAAATGTCTAACTTTACTAAGATCCTAACTGCCGCTGGAGGTACTATGTACGACCTCTACACAGAGGGCGAGGCTGGTATCTGGTCATTTGGGAACCACTATGACAAAAAGGCGTTCAAAAAGGACCCTCTAGACGACACTTTCGTGCTAAAGCGACTGTGGGACATTTGCGACAAGGCCGAAGTGATAGTCGCACATAACGCCGTGTTCGATAAGTCCTGGATATTAGGGCGCTTTTTACAGAAGGGATGGCCTTTGCCGTCTAAGTTTTCTCTAGTATGTACCTACAGAGGACTGCATGAGTTCGCATTTACTAGCAAGAAGTTGGACAGCTTGTCTTCTCAGTTAATCGGCACTAAGAAAATCCCTACGGACTACAGCTTGTGGGACCGATGCAGCAATGGAGAGCTAGAAGCATTCAATGAAATGGAGAGGTATAACCGAGGCGATATTGCTCCTACTCTATTCGATGTCTACATGCGTACTTGCGCCTACTACCCAGACTACTGCGTTGATATGGTGGACTACTCCAAGCAAGTCCCTCAGTGTAAAGTAGACGGGAGAGAGCTGACCTGTTCTGGAGAGTGGCAGAACCGTACAAACGGACTAAAGTATGGTATTTACTGCAACGAAGAGTTGGGAATTACCTACCGAGACAGATATAACATGAACAGTAAGAAGGCTGGAAGCGGTCTTATTAGAGCTTTGCGGTAAGGAGGAGTAATATGACATTATTAGCATTATTAGGTGGATCTGTATTAGGTGGAGTTATTGGCTGGGCTTGGTCGCACATCCGGCTCGGTAGACTATTAGCTGTTAAGCGACTGTTGGATAGGGGCGACCATGCCCTTCTAGTAGCTCACTTTGAGAACCCTTACCTACAAGACGCTATATCAGCCTTGTTAGCTGGGGAGATCGAAAGAGCTGAAGAGGAGGAAGAGACGACTAGGAGTCACCTCAAAGCAATAGATGGCGGGAAAGATGATGAGTAACATAGTATCATTTGACTATAGGCGTAAGTCCCTAGGAGAACTTCAACGTGAAGTTGAGGAGCTTAGGGCTGAGAATATACGCCTAGAGGACAAAATAGAGTGGCAGAGGCTTATTTCTGACATCCATGAAGTAGAGCTATCGGAGATCAAAAGTACTGTAGAGTTCCTAATGGCGAACAGAATGGCAATCGTGGAGGAAAAATGATGGACTTTTATTTGGGTGTATTGGTGATATCAGGAATAACACTACTTACTGGAGTATTTTGCTCTATGTTCCTTTTTCTGATGTATGTTACGGGGGAAAACTACTGGCAACCTACATTTACCGCGGAGGTATTATTTCCACTAACATTTTGTGGATTTGTGGCAGTGAATATAGCTACTTTAGGAATACCTTACCTACTGTTCTTATTATATAAATGTAGGAAGCTTTTTTGGAGGAGAGATGATTAGGAAATGGCTAAATATACTACGCTGCGGCATCCTAGTCAGAGCCCTGAAGCCCAAAGCCGTCGATGCAGTGGACATAAGGGAGCTGAAACTAGGACACGATACCGATCACCCACGCACACAAGGGCGTATTGAACGCCTGCGAGGGTCCGGCATACTTAGTAAAGGGTTCCTGTCCCACGAAGATATCTCGTCCATCATGCCCTCAGATCGTATGATAACGGTAAGAAATGGAGAAGTAATTAACGGGAATGGTCGCGTAGCTTCATTGAGGGCTTGCGGCTATGAAGGACTAATTGAGGTGACTGTGCTATGAAAAATCTAGTATTTAGTGCGTGGGTAATCTCTGTAGTCAGCCTAGTAACTAGCATAGTAGTACTGGAGCATACCTACAAGAGTATAAAATACAGGGAGTGTGTGTACGAGGCCATAAACGGTAAGCCGCTAACAAAAGAGTGTCAAACTTTATTTGATATGAGGAAATAAGATATGCTAAGAGATTGGATACTGAAGAAGTTAGACTTCAAAGGTAAGATTCAGGACGTTTATGAAGAGGGCTATATAGCTGGTTATAAATTAGGGTGTAAAATATCTAGCTTTGAGGCCCACATGGACGGCTATTATGAAGGACAAGCGGCTGGATATGAAGAAGGATACCAAAAAGGTATAGAGGAGATGAGTGATGACAGAGAATGAAGTAAGCGTACTATTGAAGTCATACTTAGGTGATATCGAGATCCCAGAAGAATTAGTTGACCAGATCTTAGGCTACTATGAAGAATCTTGGGATCATGGGTATATAGACGGTTTTGACAAAGGATACGACACCGGCTACGACGATGCCGGAAAAATGAGTCACGATTAGAAAAGGGCCGCTAAGGCCCCCTAATCTAAGTATTTAGTAAAGTCTCCAGTACCTCTTTAGGGCCTAATAGATCTAAGTTATCATTAAAAGTAATGCCTAGAATATCTAGGATTACTATACCTACCAGTTCAGAACACACCACACGACTATCACCCCTCGATAAAGGGTTCTTATGAAGCCCAAATAACCTAGCTACCCCTATTCCGAGGAGTTGTACTACCCCATAATCAATACCTGCGTAAGACATACAGACCTTTATCAGCTCTCTGTACTGATCCTTGGAGAGAGTATAGCAGAAACTATGAGTGACATGTACAGGTTTTTGTGATTGGGCCATAGGGCCTAAAAAGTGGACATTGGACCCACTTGCTTCATACACTATATCAACCCCTACAGAATTAACCCACCTAAGCCGAACGTGACTATATGGAGTCCCTTGGATAGCTCGTATGACATAACTTAAAGGGGCAAATTTCTTGGGGCGGGTAAATTCTATAAATAACTTCATGACTTTACCTCATGGAGCGTTATGTTGTAGTTAGGAGTTACGGAGGAAACCCCATTGTTCGTGTAACTCATCTCCAACTGGAGTCCTAGGAACAGATCAGCGTCATACCTGGATTCTTCTTTATAGCTCCCCTCTGTTGTAAATACCCCAAACCCAAACTGATTAAGTGTGTAATTGGGTATAGTAGACACTGTTCCTGCTGGGGTATCTAAAACTTTGAAATCTACTTGATCCCCCACTTTGGACCCTACTACCTCCACCGCGGTGATTTTACAACTGGCGTAAGGTATTGAATATATAGTGGCCACTGTTTGTCCGGGATTTACAACCCCTCCAGTAACCCCATGCTTTCTCTCGTACACCTTACTTCCGTCTTCTAAGATCTTGGAGGAGAATGGGTAAGGTATGGACTCAACTCTCGAAAGGAGGTTATTTTTGAGATAGTCAATAGCTGTATTTACGTCTACGATATCTGTAGTTCCGTCGTCGGACTTGGCTACGAGGATATCTCCGGTAGATATATGAACTAGCAAGTCGCTAGACGAGCTGAATTTATTTATTTCTGTGTCTTGGATTAGATAATAAGAGCTAGGGGATATTACCTGCCCTTCAATTGTAAGGTCCCCGACTGTAGTATTCTTGATATATTTTTGCATATATTTCCCCCTACGCAGTAACCTGTTGTTTAATTTGAACATTTGGCTCAGTACATGAACCTGATGTAATTTGTACAGACAGCTCATCTAGCTGACTTACTGTTATATTTATATTATTTATTGCCGCGGTCTGGCTATTTAATAATGTCAGAGTGATTATCGACACCCCGTTTAAAAAGACTTCCGCAGTGCAAGTAGTGTTGTTTTTCACAGAGATAGTAGCACTGGCAAGTTTGCCATCTTCTGCCATTACATGAGGACTTGTATTACTAGGGACTCCCTTATTAACTTCTAACCACCTACCACTACTGGCGTTTGCGTCATAATAGAACCCAAAGGGGGTTCGGGCTGCTCCAGATCTACCGATTGATTCAATAATAGCATCCTGCACATTATCAGAAGTAAATGTGCTATCTGTGAAGTACACAACGTCTCCATCAAGAGCTAGTTCTTCTTGGTAATCAAGCTCCACCCCATCTATTTCCACTACTGTCACGCAATATCTCTTAGTTGGCATAATTCCTCCGATAGCGAGGGGGAGCGAGGTGAGTACACCCCACTCCTCCAATTTATTTGAAGACTAAGGTCCCCAAGGTTCTTCGCCAAAGGGGTCCTCCCCCCAGGCCCCAGGACTACTGGGAATGTTACTTATTTTTCTTGATAAACTCAATATCTACATATAAGTCAGTAGCATTCTTAGCAACACCTACTCGGTATACATGTGACCCAGAAGTACTAGGAATTGTTGAGGTTAGCGAAGACCCATCCCAGTAGTATTTATCTCCGGCAGTGGCACCTGAAAGAACGCCAGATAGTACGGAGTCATTACCTACAACGACGACGGAGCTGGAAGCTGTTTCGGTAGTACGAGCCATTCCGATAGCCCACTCTGCAAGAGAGAGGTCGTCGTGAGTTTCGACTGTATCGTTTGCGCTGATAAATACTAAGTCACCAGCAGTTACTCCACCAGTACCTACTGTAAAGGAATTTCCTAGGTCAGCTAAGCCCAACTCAGCCAAAGCACCTTCAACATTATTGGAGCTGAAGTATCCTGCGGTGTCTTCGATACCAACAATACTAGCACCTTCTCCAGAAGTGGTTGAGGCTAGGTCATCAGTCCTAAGAGCTTTAGCGTCAGCGGAGTCTATTGTAAAGGTCGTGGCCCAGTCAATAGCTAGGTTGTCTGCACCGTCGTCGATAAGGCCGTCACCTGCAAAGTCAGAAGGCTCTACCGCTAACTCTCCGTCAGGAGATATACCTACAAATTTAAGACCCCCAGAGGCCAAAAGATCGGCTGAGAGAGTATTACCCGATTTGCTAATACCGTCACCAGCTTCAACTGCATTAGTACCGATGTTTACGAACTGAATTGAGTCAGTGCCGACTGTAGTAACAATCTCAGTCTGTAAGAACACTTTGTCAGCATCAGTTCCTTGGCCAACAGCTACGGCTGATCCGTCTTCGATCTCCGAAGGCTCATCGTAGTCAGAAGCTCGCGTCATCGCTGAAGCAGCTCCATTATAGATGTAGATACCGTTTTCTTCTGGTAAAGTCTGAGACTTAACTAGTATACGGTCGCCATTAGAGGGAGAAAGTCCGTCAATAGTGGCTGGCGCACTAGCCAGAGAAATATTAGTCTGAGTAGCCATATCAGCTACAAAGTATCTCTTTATAGTCTGAAAGTTGAGTAGAGATGGGTCTAATTTACCGTCGGAACTGGTTTTTACCAGCTTATCCGCATCACTTACACCAGTAGAAGTTTGGATAGCCGCGCTATCTTCTGTGTGAAATCCGTCTGCATTTACGAATAAAAACTTTTCACCTGCCATAAATAGGCTCCTTTATTAAAAAATTATTTCAAGAGTTTCGGGGTTATACCCCCAGTCTTTAATATCTACCAGACCCAGCCTAGTTGATATATTATCAGTAACTTTACCTTTCATAACTTCAACATTCTCTATTTTAAGGGAATATTCTGTAGCTCTATCTTCTAACTCTTTTAGTTTTCTTCGCTGGTTATCAATATTTAGGTTCATTATAGCTATATCCCTCTTGGTAATCTCCCGCTGCATATTGACTAACTGGCGCTCAAGATCTAGCTCTTTTTTCTTCCACTCATGTACCTCAAGTTGAAAGTACTCACTGTCCAGCAAAAAAAACTCTTCGTTTTCCATAACATGTAACTCCTTAGTATAGTAGATCACGCAAACGCTCTTGCGCTTGTCGAAACTTGGTGATTTCAGAATTAAAGAAAGCTAGCTTATGTGCTGCCCACTCTTCCTCAGATATATTAAACTTAAATTGTACTTTTCTAGTATTTAATTTTTCATATTCAGTTAACTCTACTCCTTGCAGACTCAAGTAAGCAGCAAACCACAAATCCGTAGTAATTTTCACGATAGAACAACCTTTTCTGTTGAGGGTAATAAAAATATCTTGTTAGCTTTAATCGCTATTCCTAACTTCTGTATATGGCCTGATACAGGTCTGGTAGTAGTTACTTCTCCCGACGCACCGACCCAGATAACTTTTCCGAATGAAAGTCCTGATAATCCAGTACCTTCTACTTTCCCTGAGAACAGGACTTCGCAGGAGGTTGCTGTCGGCTTACTAATAACTAACCCGATAACTATATCATTGTAAATATTAGAAGAAACTGTCTCTACAGTCTCCTCCGTAAGTTCACTGGCCTTAACTAAATCCCCTACAGATGTAGACTCTGCACATATAAAAACATCGGATATTTTTTGGGCAAACTCTATATTAGCGGGTGACTCAGTTGGCTCCAGTACACCCGAGAACGGGTTAAAGCTCCAACGCCTAGTCATAATTTTAACTCTTTCTTTAACTATTAATATGAAGTACTCTTATGAAATACCTTCTTAACTTGTAAAATGTCTGATTTAGTGACATCCGTATAAACTACGTTTATTATTGCTTGGATATCAGCAGCTCCAGAATCTGGGGTTACTGAATATGTATATATTTCAGTAACTCCATCAGGATAGGATATATCAATAGTATCCCACCACGGGGGTAGGATTCCTTGATAAACCCTGGTCCCATACTGTCCAGGCGAATTTCCTTCGCTTCCCATATCTCCCCCTTATTTCTTGAAACCTTCTTTAAACTTTCTGACTTTCTTCTTATCTAGTCCTAAGTCCACGTCTTTCTTCTTCTTTTCCTCTCCCTTTACCTTCTTAAGAAGGCTATCCCAAGCACTGCCTAAAGACTCCATGTTCTTGTCCCAGTTTTCGCCTCGGATTTTGTCCTTGTTTTTTAAGGACTCTTCAATTTTCTTTCTTCTATTAGACATTTAGTCCTCCTTCTTTGTGTGTTTCTTCCGGTACTCCGGGTCTTCCTGCATTAATTTAAAGTGTAGCGCACCGACTGCTGTCTTTCCGCCCTTCTCGGCGGCTTCAGCGAACTGTCCAAGATATTTAGCAGGTATCGCCCCTTTCTTAATTCCTACGGCTGCTAGGCTATTTCCATAGGTTCCCCACAGATTCTTACTTGCGTATATAGTCGGGAAAGCTAAATCTCCCTTAGAGAGAGAGTACATAGACGTATATTGCCCAAGAGCACTAGGTTTACTGGCCGAAGATTCGATAGATCCCTTCATGGCTGTCTTAGAGGCTTGGAGATTCTTATTGAGTTCTTTAAGTCTTTCCAGCTCTTTAGCGCCCAAAGACTCTTCGATTGTATCTCTGTAAGCTTTGCTCAAAGCCTTTTCCCCAGCCTTTGTAGTGGCTGGGGTAGTCAAGATGTCTACCTCTTTGCTTATACTATCTTTGATTTCTTGAATACGCTTAGGGCTGAGTCCTCCTGTAGGAACCATGTCCTCTAAGTTCTTTAAATCAAGCTCTGCCTTACTAATCTGCTGCTTTACAATTTCAGGGTTGAGTGGAGTTAATTCCTCTAGCTTAGCCGTGGTATTATCCAGTATATCTTGTAGCTTAGGTATTGACTTCTCTAACTTTTCTCGCCTTGCAAGCAATTCTTTCTTTTTAAGGCTTGGTGGCTTCAGAGTTAACTTGTCGAGACTCGCATCTATGCCCGCTATATCTTTCATGGCTTTAACTTGCTTATGCTCAGTGTCGGCAATGACGGAGGCTAGCTTCCTCTTATTCTGGTCAGAGGCATCTAATTTCCCTAGTTTTCTAAGACTTTCTTTTAGTTTAAGTATACTATCAGTAGTTTCAGAGGTTCTGTAAATACCTGATAATTTAACTATTTCATCATCAGCCTTCTTTATGATAGCGTCTTCAGCAGCCGAGGTATACATCTCGCCCGTTTTTTGGGCTTTGATGTTCTTCACTAGATCTTTTATAGGTATGTCTTCCGATCCTTCTAGCAATTTACTTATTTCATCACTATATCTCTGTGAAGCATCATGTGCCGCTTCCGCTGTTTTCCTCGCACTTTGGAAAGGCTTTACTATACCTAAATCTAATAACTTATTACCAAGCTCTCCCGGTTTGATGTCTCCTGTTATCTCAGCCGTAGCAATATTCTTGCGGGCGGATTTAGATAAATCTAGTCCTGCGGCTGACTCGGCTTTTTTACCAGCCAACTCAAGCAACTCTTCTGAGCTGGGTAGCTTCTTGAGTAGCTTCCCTAATCCCATAGTAGCTCCCCCTACGATACCTTCTTGGGCTAGGTTCGCCCCGATCTCACCGGCTGACTTGCCTCGCATAGCCTGATCTGCCCCTGAGACGCCCAAACTGGCCGCTAGTGAGCCTAAACCGACTCCGGGAATAGCAGCGTAAGGGCCAATAGAACCAACGGCCTCACCGGCCTGTGTGGCGACTGGGTGCTGCTCGGCAGATTTGGCTTTGTACGCCTCATACTGCTCAGGGGTCATATTGTTGAGAGCCATAGCTCCCCTCTCGGCCATAGGTCCTACAATTGGTAGGTTCTGTCCCACGGCCTCTAGCCCCTTAGCGGCACTCATTAGATGCTCGCCTAGTGGGACGCTGTCTTTGACGGAAGCTCCTAGGAACCCAGACCCTTCAGTAGTGAACTCAGGAGCCTTGGCGGAAGGTTCTTGCGAAGCAGACTCTTCTTCCAGAAATCTGTCCGGGTCGAAACTAGCCTCTTCTTCTAAGAACTTATCTGGGTCAAAATCCATTATAATACTCCTCTAGCCTGTAGTGCTTTCTTTATTTTCTCTGCCCTGGGGTCATCTGGATTATCGTTGATAAACTTTACAGCCGCAGCATCCCTAGGGCTTAACAGCTTTTCTGTCGCCTTCTCCACATCCTTAACCGATGGAGATTCCCCAGTTTTCTCAAACTTAGAAATATCTCGTCCAGTAGACTTGAGCGCCTGTAATTTCTCTGCCCGTATACTAGCCAGCATATCCTCGAACTGCTTGAGTTTGCTCTCAAATACAGAGTCATCATCGTCCATGTTAGGGATAACGTCCGTTAGTCGCTTAGCTTCTTCGTTGGTTACAGCCGCACCGGATATTGACTTGATGTAGTCGGCTAATGTTGAGCTGGTCAGCGTCTTTAGTTTAGTTCTTTCCTCTGTAGGAATATCTCCAGAAATCCACTTGCCTGCAAACGAGTTAACTGCATTGAGGATAGCTCCGGTATTTACGGAACCTTTCAATCGCTTAATCTCATCAAGGTGGGACTTCACTGTATCTAAGTGGCTTACTTCACCCGCAAACTTCTCTGAAGGCTGCTCAATTCTTTGTTGAGCCTGTCCGATCTTCTGCTGTCCTTGTTTCAAGCTCTCATCACGTCGCTGAAGGTTCTCCCCAAGGCGGCTGTTGATTTCAGCTTGTCGGTATCTTTCAAGCAACGCCTTGAAGGCATCACCTTTGCCCGCTTGTCCCTGCAAAGACTTAAGCTTGTTTAAAGCCTCTTGCTGCATACCAAGACGGTGTCCTTTTCGCGCTCCGGTAACATTCTCTGCCATTGTAGACATGATATTAGCATATTGCGCCATCTGGTTTCCTTCGCGCTCGGCTTGGGCTGCGGCTTCTGCTTGTGCCATAGCTTCTGAGTCAATTCCAGCTTCGGGAGACATAGCTTTCTGTTCTATCATAGCCCTTAGTCGGGCTAGCTTTTCCTGATCCATTATAATCCCCCTTACTTCTTAGTACTATTTTGTGCGTAAGCTCCAGCTATCTGGCCTATCGCGCTGCCTATACTTCCATACATATTAGCTTGGTTAGCGGCCCCAGCAGCATCTATGGCGTTCTGTCCCTGATAAGTTCCGGACTTTGTTGCGGCTTTATTTAAGGCGTTCTGATACCGCTGTTGATCTAGCTGATTCTTCATAGCCGCCTGTTCGTGAGCTAGTCGCGTATTCATGTTAGCTGTATCCTGAGCTACCGCCTGAGCCTGCTGTCTCTGACCTGCATTGAAGCGGCTGATCTCACCCATAGCTCTCGCCTTGTCGGCTTCCATACCATACTGCTGCATTCTCATCTGACCACCTAGCTGACCTCTCTGCATGATGGCATCCAATGCCCTCTGCTGAGCCATAGCGGCTACGTTGCGAGAGTTGGCTCCTGCGCGGTCTGCGCTGGCTTGTTGGCTCATAAGTCTCTGAGCTAATTCAGCTCCTCCGCCTCCCATGCCTCTTTCGGCCATGTTCTGCTGGATAGCTGCCTGTCGTCCGGCATCCTCTTGTGCTAGGGAGTCTTGGATCTCCTGTAGAGCTACCTTGTCGCCAAGTAAGAGGCCGCCTTGGCCGATCTCACCTAGTTTAGAAAGGGCTGCTCGTTGGGCGTCCAGAGCTTCTGGGTCAAGTTGGATATTCTCATATGCAGAAGGACCCATCTCTTGTGCCGTAAATAGGTTCTTAAATGCTTCTAATTCATACTCATTGAGTTCGGGCATTCCTCCTGCGTCCAGTTCCGCCATGATCTGATTCATTCTAGCGGTTTGACGTCTTTCGGAATCTCGCTTGGCTTTGTTGCCCATAATCGCGGAACCGAGTGTTGAGGCTGCCCCTATTCCAGCGGCTACAATTGCTGGTGCTACCATGTCATATTCTCCTAAAAATTCTAGTAATTCTAATTATATTAACTGTTAAAAGTTCCGCCTGTATCTGCGTATTGATAATCAGCCATAGGTCCACCACTTAGCCACTCCATTAATTTATCTTCCACAGATTTTTGGTCATATGTCCCTTGACTTAATGCTGACGTCACGCTCTCGGCTATGTCGTTCCTACCGGAACCGGCTAATATTGAATTAATCGCATTAAGTCTACCCACATCTTCGGAGGTTAGACCTGAGGTCATATTAGATATTCCTGAGTTTTCTATAGCTACTCTTGCGGCGTGTTCCTTTGCTTTTGGTATCACTGCATCATAGAATTGTTCTCTTGTCATCCCGGCATAAGGGCCTGTTCCAGCGTACCACTCTCTTTTAGCATCATCCCTATAGTCTTTAGCTGATTGGTAGCGTAGGTCCCACTGTCGTTGAGTGACATTATCCTTATCTTCTAAGTATTTGTCCCATATATTGCCATGTTCTGAGTATAATCTATCTACTAAGGCTTGATCTCTAGCTGCTTGGGCTTGAGCTGGGTTATCACTAATATCAGCAGTGGTACTTCTTAGCCAGTCGGCGAAGTTCTCACCTGCCTGCTTATTGGCCTCAATACCCTGAGCTATACTATCTCGAAGGTCGGTTTGGCTTTCGACACCCCTTGTATAAGCGGCTCCTGCATCCTCCCTACTCTGGCCTAGAGTACCTCTAGCAGCGGCATCACCCTGTAGGGAGGAGGCTCCAAGGGAAGTCATACCCCTAGTATACCTACCTTCAGCGGGCTGCATTGTCTGACCAATAAGCTCCTTGGAGCCTGCATAACTACCGGATAAGTTCGCTAGATCTCTAGCTCCCTCAAGTCCTGATAGGGTAGAAAGAGCTGTCTCTTCTGCACTAGGTCCTTTCCATCTTCCACTTAATAATTCCTGAGACTTGCCTACATCGAGGTTGGTTACATCCTTACCTTTGTAGAAGTCAGTCCCTGGTAGTTTTGCTGCGTCGATATCCCCTTGTATTCCGCTGACTTCTTCTTGGGTAGCGGTGTCGGCTTCACTTACCTTGTCGGATACCTTACCAGCAATCTGGCTCGCATACTGTCCAATCCTAGGCTTGTTCGCCTTGAGGTAGCGACCTACATCTGAGTAGGAGCCAGAAGAGGTTGCTTCTTTTTGTCCCCCTGTGATTGCACCGGGAGTAGAAGCGGCTGCACTAGATACGCCTCCGCTGGAAGGGGCTGTGCCTCCGCCTATAGTTGGTGTAGGTGTGCCTAAGTCTACGCCTTCTTTATCCTTATCTTCATCTATGCCTGGCTGGTTTGCTACTGTAGCCATTTATGAGACTCCTGTGAATATAATTAAGTTAACACTATACTTATCTGAAGCGACCAGACCTATGAAGTCTACGGTCACTGTACCCTTTCCGTTTGCTGACCACTCCACAGCCGGAGCTGCGGATAAGGTAGCGGAAGGAGAGGAAAGATTACGCCAGCCGACGAGTTGTACCCCGAACGGCTGGGTAATCGAGGAGGAAATGTTCAGGGTTTGGTCGCCCTGGACAGTATATGTTTTAAATTCCGCAGTGATGCTAGCCTGTCCGGCAAGTATCGAGTTTAACTGCAAAATGTAGTTGTTGATAGGGCCAGCTAACTGGCCTACCATTTCCTGATCGTCTTTGCCGAAGTCTTCCGGTACGATCTGGGTTTCTTCAGGAACTCTTCCCATAATTACCTCGTTACTCTCTGAGATACTGTTCGGTAGATCAAAGACCAACCGGAGATCTCAAAGTCATTGTAGATTGTGTTCTGAGTCAACCGAAGAATTATGGCTGAATCTCGTTGCTTAGCTCTAGGAACCCAAGTCCTGTAGCGGAAGATCGAAGGTGACCCACCCCAAGGAACCTCACCCCACTCGAATAACCCCCAAGGGCCGTTCGAGGAGTCCGTGATAGTTACATACTCATAGAAGGCACTAGATAGTGTCTTGTAGCCTACCGTGATGTCGGTGATAGGTTTGTTCACAAGAAGTGTAGCTTCTGGGAACTGCTTCAGTATGTTGGGAGAGTTCGCATATATCGGGTTCCACTCCATCGTGGTTACTATATACGGCCTAACTTCCCGCGTACCTGTAGTCCATGTCAAGTCATCCAACAGCGTGATCGTGTTGTTTGCAGCGTCAACCGCAGTGACGTAGGAAAACTTACTGGAGGACTCATAGTACTGATATCCAACTTGTATATCGTTGACACTAGTTAAAGTCAGTACAGTATCCGCTACCGAGTTGACAGTCACAGTAATCTCTGGGTCTGCATAGTCGGTGTCGTCAAAGCTTTTGCGCTCCCGTGTCACTTGGTCGGTGTAAGACAGATAAATCTTGTCATCTTCCGGCCTTACAATACCAAATGTAGGACTCAAGTCATAGGTAGTCCAGGACTGCGTAAACACGTTATAGACGTATATGATCTGAGGAGCTGTAGCTGCACTAGTCTCCGGCAGTGCTATCATGTACTTGCGGTCTGTCTCGTAGGAAATCCCGAAGCCCAACTCAGATATCTTGTCTCCTGCGGCCCCTCGTAAGGCGTTCAAATCACCCTCTATTGGCCTCGACAAGATCTGTACTGAACTGTAGGATACCTGAGATACCCCTTGGTCGAAAAGTCCCACAGCGGTGTTGTTTAAGGCTACCAGCGTGTCTGGCGCGATTAGCTTAGCCGTATCATCCAACAGGGACACCTGAAAGCTGGAGGACGTTGCTCCGGTCAGCTTGTAGATACCTGCTGTAGTAAAGATCAGTAGAATCGAGCGCAAAGGCAAGATCCGAAGAATCTCGTCATTGGCAGCACCTACATCAAAGTAGTTAAGTAGCGGAACAGCTTCGGGCTGCTGGAACTTACTGTAATAAATACGGTTAGGTCTAGCTTCATTAGTAGCTGTGCTGGTCGAGGACCCAATGTCCGGTGACCAAGCATTGGGGCGGCTACTACTCATAGTGAATGCTACGGCATCTCCGTAGTCTCTTTCTACAAACCTGAGCTTACCGGGTAAGTCTTCTTCCCCAGAGTCATAAAATGCCCATATATCCGTATTTGATGCACTTTTGTTCACTACATTGACGATAGAGCGGGCCGTGAGGTCCAAGTCTACCAAGTAATCCGCTGTGTTAGAGATCAAAAACTGGTCTGACGAAGCGTCCTCGGTCGAAGCTCCTGTGTAGGTAACTCCGTTAATAGTAATCGTGTCGCCATCTTCAAGGGCTGACTGTGTGCCTCCAGTGAAGTCTACCGCCAATAAGTCTACAGATAATGAGTACTTAGATTCAGTATTGGCGTAGAACATGTGGTTCTGGTAAAGGGCCAAGTCATTACACTGTGGCGGCTCATAGTTCGCCTGTAGCGCACCTTGCTGAGTAGCGTTAGTGTAAAGGTCGGCTCCCCGCAAGTCGTCCGGGGTTGAGTCCTGCAATATGATGACTTTATTGTAGATATCATCTGGTGCTATATCGTCACCCGCTGTATGAGCTGCGGCTGTAGTCCCGTTCACTCCGCGTGTGAGGCTGTTAAGTGTAGTGCCTGTTCGGGAAGCGTAGTCAATCTCCTCGGTTCCGATGATTATACGGCCTCCATCTGCTGGAAAGGCATACTCACTGTCAACCAGCACTAGGGAAGTGTCGGAGTCAGTTATGTTGGCATTAAGAGTAGTCCTGGCTGCGTTAGGGTTTCGTTCAAGAACTAGACCCATGTCGTCTCCAGGGTCGGACCCTGAAAGTGTGCTGTCGATTATAGTAGTCCTATATGCCTGTACGAACCAGTTAGTATCTACTGGAGGTGTAGGTATTAAGATTTCCATCTCAACATCACATACCCCTGTTGCCAGAGGTACTTCTGCGAGCATCCTTTGGCTAGGAGGGCCTAATACCAAGTTATCTTTGGCGTCTTTGTATCCCCACACAAGGCGGTATGCCATGAGCTGGTCATAAGCTTGGTCGGAAACCGCTGTACCTGTTCCGTCATTAGCTACGGAGAACTCTGCACTAAGTGCCTGTGGAGCGCCTGCATCAATGATGTCGCTGGATGTCGAGTCTATTTTCTGTACGCCCTTGTTGGACGTTAAGTATAAGTTTTTATTAGCTTGTGCCGTCCGTATTCGGTTTGCACCGGATGGAGGCTGTATCTGAGTAGCGAAGGCTGCCCACGACCCTAAGTCGTCGTCGTATAGCCACAGCTCTTTATTTCCTGAGTCTTCAACATATGCTAGTAAGTTGTTGAACCTGTCTTCAGTGTAGGTATGAAGAGACTTGATAGCTCCGGTTAGGGAGCCACTCAAGTTCTCATATCCACGTCTAGGGGAGAACAGGCCGTCCTTATCAATCACGATGTTACTAGCTACGCTAAGAGAGCCTTCAGGTACTTGTGACAACCTGTCGGCAAATGTAGCCAAGCCGTTGGACTTGGTTATCAACTCTTCTTGTAAGGCCATATTCTACCTCTTAGTAGTTTCGGTACTTTGAATCGTAAATACCGTTAATTCTGTTTCTTCGGGGTACGATCTTCTTGCTCTCTCCATCAACCCGCGAAGATATGATAGATAGTGCATTCTTTCGTAACTCGTCTTTCCTAGCCTGTGCGCGCTGGAAGCCCTCGGAATCACCAATGGACTCCATAATGTAGCCAACAACAGCTTCGGCCAGATATTCCTGCCATTCCTGCGGGATCTGTGGAACCGGGGAGTACTCAGACTCAACCAACCAGTCACCAGCCTGAATAGACTTCCATGCCTCTGTAGGCAGGTCTTCATTAAATGTGATAGTGGCTGTTCCGCTATCTAGGGTGTCTACAGTCAATCCAATCGCTCGGTAGTCAAATCCGCCCGTAGCCTTCACTACGTCGAAAGTGGTACTGGTAGTCCAGCCTGACAGAAAAGAGGCCACAGTGATTGAATTTGAGGTCGTAGAGACTACTTGTCGTGCTTGGGTACTCTTCACTAGAGCGCCTGGTCGCAGGTAGTAGTAAAGGTTCAGTGTGCCAGTGCATCCGCCAAACAAATTGATCTGGTTGCTGGTAATGTCAAATCCGTAGACATACCCGCCTGCATTCTGGTACACTCGGTCCTCGATGTCCAGCCGGGGAATATTCCTCTCGGTGCCGCCAGAAGTAACGCTAACTTCGCGTAACTGCAAGCCTACTGCCCTGTCAGGGATATTGAAGGTCTGGTTAGAGGAGCCGTCTAGCGCGGAGGAGGTGTCTTTGAATACAAAGTAGTCCTCTCGCGTCTTTATGATATCCGGGACGATAACTCCATGTAATTCTTCCGTTGCTACCTCCAGCAGTTCTTCATCTGTGAAGGTGGATTGGGAAGACGGAATGAACGCCCTACGCTTTATTTTATTTAATAGATCATCTGTAGTGCGTGAAACCATGTGTTAGTCCTCATCTTCTTCGTCTTCGCCTTCGCCCGCCTCTTCGATCTCGATGGAGGGGTCTTCGTCCTTCTTGTTCTTGAAACCTTTAACTTTTTCTAGTTGTAGGCTTTTCATGCCAGAGATAATGCTCATCAAAGCTTCGCTATCTGGTGACTTCATATTAGATCCCTTTCTGAAATATATATGCTAGGACCCCTAGGGTCGAAGCTACGATTAATAATCCTATGCTTGTAAGACCTGACATCTGGGCCTCCAAGACGGCGGTTTTACGAGAGTATTCATGCAGCTCCTTTTGCAGCGCATCAATCTTCGCATCCGTCTTGTCGAACCTCTGGTCGATCTTTTCGATCAATTCTTGGTGGTTCATTACATTCCAAAGTCCTTCGGCTACAGACTAGGCACTCGTAAGTGCCGTCGTCTAGTTTGTGTTTAGTGGTACGCAAACAAGTGTTGCAGTACTCATTCATTACTTTACAGCCTTGCGGACTGTCTCTTCGATCTCTGGCTTCTTGCCAGACAGCCACTTCACGACGTTGTCGTCAATTGGAGTCTCTGACTTCTTAGCTTGCTCACCAAGCCATCGGATTAGCTCACCCCATAGAAGCTCGAAGATGAAGTTAAGGGCCATGTTCTTTAAAAATGTTACTACTATTGCTGGCATAATGCCTCCTTATTTATAGTCTAATTACTTCCTCAATGTAAAACACCGTCACATCTGATCCATCATTATATGTAGTATTACTTTGCTGCGCTCTTATTATATCACCAGCACTGACCCTAAATACAGAGGTAGTAACAGAACTTCTATATGCCGCAGCAAACTCTCCTGATGCTCTTCTTTTTGATGCAGCTATACTCAACGGAGCTAAAGATGTTAAATCCGTCCCAGTCCCATTTAGTATAATTCCTAGCTGAAATGTTGCTCCATCAACATCTGAATAGGTGGCTGATACTAGCATATCTCTGTTGGCCGTAATACTCATACCGTCAGTAGCGGAGTCTGCATAAGTAAAGGCGTCGCCTGTTACAGTGCTGTTAGTGAACCTCCTAACTGTAAGGTTAGTACTTCCTCTACCATTACCTGTATCCAGTCGTACTGACCCATTAGGCTTCTTTACAGTACCCAACTCACTTGAGGTAGCCTCGGCTACGCCAACGCTGACGGCATCGGCTACGTCATCATAGAGCTTGATGATGGGGATACTTTCCCATGCTTCACTTAGAGTCGAGTAGTCGGCATCTGCACTTACGAAGGTGTCGCTGGCTGAATCAATGATGATTCGCCCTTGAACTCTGAGGTCATTTGTACCAGTACCTCCTGTGTACATAGTGATAACACCTGAGTTAAAAAACGCATTATATCCGGCTGACGCCTCACCCATACAAGCTACGGCCTGCCCATTTATTGAGGCTGATATGCCATCAATAGTGATAGACTGATTTCCAGTAGACACTGTATAAGCTCCATAAATTAAAAAATGGAGGTATAGCTGACCTTCTGCTGACTGCTCTAAGTGACCAGTAGCTGTAATAGTTGACCAACCAGTGGGAGTAGAGCTTAAGCTTAGATCAACTTCATTAGTCCGTCGTGGACCGTCTGGTAAGTTGAATGTAGTGGACCCGTCACCTACGCCATATTTGGTGCCTACGTTTGCGAACAGGTCGGCATAATCCGTCCGAGAGACGGCTTGCCCTGAGCATTCCAGCCATCCGCTGGGGGCCGAAGTCCCCGCGTATTGCTGAATAAATCCGGCCCTCCCCGCACTCAAAGGTGCGGAGGCTTGCCTAACTTGTTGATTACGGCTCGATAAATTGGCCATGTATTACTCCTTTTTAAGTAAAGTCTGTTGTTTCATCCACATACATGCTCAGCTCTTCTAATGTGGTAAAACACCTTTCACTAGTTGTATCAGCGTTTAATTTAGCATTAGCGGAGGCGCTAGCAGTCTCCACGGTAACAGTCGTGGCTGTGGCTTTGAATATATTACCTAGCCTAAGTGTGCCTTGTTTAGCACCAGCGCCAGACGGAACCTGAAACCTGCCACCATCTATTGTATTACCGTCATGTTTTATAAAAACCTGTATCAGTGTGTCTGTATTATTTACAGTACAATGATAGGAACCGAATATATTGTAATGCTTCCCTATTACCAAGTTGTTAAATGTGGTGAATGTGCCATTAGTAGTAACGTCGCTCCCTACGGCTTTTTCCTGCCACCTATTAAACGGCAAGCTTGCTTTCCTGACCGAGTAGTCGGATACTCTGACTACTTCTAAACTAGACTGATTAGCAAAGTTAGCTGTTGTTCTTGTAGCTCCAGAGGCGTTCCTAACATCCAGAGTGTCTCCAGCGGACGCATATACAGTTTTATTAACAATAATGCCATCCCCGCTTGGAATAGTACCGATACCAACAATGGAACCATTTTTATAAATTCCCCAAGTTTGAGATGCAGTAGCATTAAATCGCATTTGTGCCGTAACTCTGTAGTATCCATCTACAGGTACAGTATACTGACCTGATGAAAAACTCCCTCCACCTAGATTGTAATCGGCAGTCGCAAAAGGGACTATTGAGGTGTTACCTACTGATTCATTTTGAGAATAGGCGCTGAACCTTAGATTCTGATACCAAGCGTCTGTTATAGTCGGTGTGTAGTTGTTTGCTAGCTCGGCTACTGGGACAGATATAATAAAAGACGCCCTCTGAGAACTCCCTATCAAGGAGTTAGCGGCTGCTGGGGCTAGTGCTGTGTTAGCTGCGTTATTAGCGTTGCCTGCAAAATTTAGATAAGTGTCCCCATGAGTAGCTAGCACGTTTTGCTGCTGTCCCACAGATGAAGCGGCTTTATTGAAGAATCCTACTAATTGCGCACTAGTTGACCCCTCATAACTGATAGTATAACTGTTTGGTAATTCAAGCTGGGCTTCATCACCTGTCACCGTTCCTGAAGTGAAATCGCCAATTATTTCTACGTTCTGACCATTTATTCTCCACTGGAGATTATTAGAGGATATAGTACCAAAACCCTGAGTATTGCTCGGTGTATAGCTCTGCCATTTACTTGTAACACCAGCAACCGTTTGACTCACTGGCTCAATGGTAACGCCACTGGCGGTGAACTCGCTGACGGACGTGCCAACTGCGATTACATGGAACTCATAGTCTCCACCAGCTCTGAAAGGTACATCCAAATAGTAGGTTCCGGTACCTGTAATTGTGTCACTGTCGCCAACGTATACACTGTTGTCAACGTCATACACCTGTATGGTAACATCACCGTTTACAGCACCAGAGGTGTCCAGAATGCTACACTTGGCTCGTCCGAAGACTCCGCCATCAGCATCATCAATACCAGTCGCCAGGATAGCCCAAGCAACCTTGCTGGTTCCTGCGGTCAACCCTGATCCGCTTATCAGAAATCCAGTGCCCTTAGATTCTTCTGCTAGCTCAGCCGCAGTTGTAGTCCGAGTGACGCTGAATCCTGAATCGCCAGTAACGTCATCGGTGTTGGTGGCTGCATCTGGGTTTAACACATAGTTCTTACCCGAAGACCCACTCACCCTTACGTCACCATAAGCTGCGAATATGTCATCAGTCACCCATTGTCCGACACTGTTGTCCCACATGAACTGTACCCAAGTACCTGTAACATCAAGTACAAGTGTCTCGTTAGCAGCTTGGCCATCAATAGCTTCGCCTGTAGCGGGAGCAATAGTCAGTGGATCAGTGCCCCAGCTCTCCGTGGCGTCTGTGAACCGAATCACAGAACCTTCTGATCCTGTCGGGAGTGTAATTGTAAAAGCACCGCCACTGGTATCAACAAGATAATGCAGGGATACTTCAGCAGTTGTCGCACTGGATACACCTTGCGTGGACAGTCCGCCAGACCCTGCTCCACCAACAACACGCCATCTACTCTCAGTGCTGTCATATACCAAGCTGATTGAAGCACCAGAAGCAACACTTAAGTCGCGGCCTGTGCCGGTCAATATCCGTCTAGCTGCGGTAGCTCCAGTGTCTTCGTTCTTTACAGTCAGTTTGTAGCTTGTGTCATTAGCTAGTATCAGCACCTTCGTGGAGATTGGGTTAATACTGCTCATGGCCCTGTCAGCCGTAAATCCTGTCAGTCTTGTAATTATAGAACTAGGAGCTAGCTCGAAGTCATCCGAGTTATCGGACTTATCAGTTGTTAAGTAAGTTACACTCTGAAGAGTGCTTCCACTTGTCCCCATTACCTCAGATACGCCATGTGCAGCAGTAGCTGCAATATGGGCGGCGCTGGTTGTTATATGGGCGTCAATCTGGGCGTGTGTGTTGGTTCCAACATTGGAGATATTGGTGTGGTCAATGGACGCCTCAGTAAAATGAATAGCTCCATCAGCAATATGGACATCCAGATCTCCGTCTACTTCGTCGATAGCCGCCTGAACCTCAGTAGCCGCTAAGCCACTAGTAGCATTGTCATAACTAATTGCAGACGCATCATGAGCATCCACTGTATCATTCAAGTGGGCAGTTAAATCCGCGTCAGCCGCCTTGGAGTCGATCTGAGTCTGGATAGAACTAGTAACTCCGTCCAGATACCCGAACTCGGTGTTGGATACTGAACCGTCATGTATCTTGGCTGCATCTACGCCAGCCTTGATCTCTTCGTCACCTATGTTGGTGATTGTATTGTTGTCTGCATCAATGGTCTTGTTGGTCACTGTAGCAGTATTGTCTGTGTCTAGTACCTCTGATCCGTCGAAAGTTAGTTTGTCAGAGGCGTCAACGGTAAGTGTTAAGTCCGTATTATTGGTAGAATCCCGCCAGTTTATAGCATCTAGGTTAGCCAGACGCACTACTCCTGCACTAGCGGGGTTTGATGTTTGAGATTTAAACCACAGGGCTTTTAGTCCAGCGGTTGGTCCGAAGTCTGCTTCGGTAGCAAGTGGGATTAATCCACCTTTTATCTTATAAGCGGCGTTCCCTAGTACTTCTAGTAAGTCTGTAGTATCTTGTCCCCATGAGCGTTCGCCTAGCTCTGGGATGCTGTAAGTTACTGAGTCAATTATTACGTTTATTGCCATGTCTTATTACCTTTGCTTTTATTTTCGTGTTCGGCAAGAATCTGCAAATTACTGAAGGTATGGAGTCCACCCTTTGAAATTGGCATGATATGATCCACGTTAAAGTTGTATGAACAACTGTTGCTTAGTACCTTTGATATGAAGTATAGAGCCTTTATCATATCCCTCTCCATTTGGCAGAGGTCTGGCGTCTGTACTTTCTTCCTAACCTGTCGCTTTCGAGTATTGGCTAGGATTAAATCTCTGTTTTTCCTGTTATACTCTTTGCGGTGTTCTACATTCTCTTCGCGCCACTTCTTCTGGCGCTCTATTTCACTCTGTCTGTTTTTTACTCTAAACTCTTTGTTTTTCTTTCTAGTACATACTTTACACTGGCTTCTTCTACCAGAAGGTGTATTACTATCTCTATTAAACTCTTCGAGTTTTTTAGTACTTCCGCATGTTGTACAATTCTTTTTCATTGTTTTTCCTTTAGTTGAGGTTAGGGGTGGGGGACCCCTCAACGGCCCCCCGCTTTTCGGTAGCTACTCCGAAAAGTTTGACAGTAACAATTGCTTAATTCGAAATTCCAGTAAATAGAACACCTTTAGCTGGGCATGGAAGGAAGACGGCCTGCTCACTATATAATCTACACTCGTAACCAGTTGAGTCAGCGAGGTGCTTGAACATTTCGCCACCCTCAGAACCAGGAGTCTTGAAAGTCAAATCGGTAGCACCGATACGCTCACACTTTCCTTTAGGGAAAGAGATAGCTTCGCCTTCTTTAACCATTGGGTGAGAGATGATTTCGATCTTACCGTTTTGTCCGTGGAACTCAACAGCTTCGTAACCGTTCTTAGCTTTAACGCCTTCAGAACCGTAGCGTCGTAAAGAAGCTTGGTCGTTAGCAAGAACAGAGTAAGTAGCTGGAGATACTAGAACAACAGCATCTTCCATAAGACCCTTAGAAACCGCCTTAGCGATACCGTCGTAGATCTTCTTGAGAGTCAAGTTTCCGCCAACAGCGCTAGTGTTACCCTTCCAAAGAGAGTAAGAAGCACCAGCGATTCCGAATAGAGTTCCGGTGTTAGAAACGATAGAGCGGAGTCCAACCATTTCATTTCCGTAAGCGCCACGGAAGTATACGTCGATACCAGAACCGTCAGTGTTGATTGCGTCGATAGCAGTGATGTCAGCACTAGCTCCAGTTACAGTGATAGACTTGCTGTCGTGGTCGATAGAATCAACAACTAGAGCAGCGTTAGTGTTAACAAGAGTAGTGGTGTCATAGAAGTCAACTTCAGCATTCTCAGCGCCAGCCCAGATTCCTGGAGCCCAAGTAGCGTCTGTGAAAGTCAATACAGTTGAAGTAGAAGAGGCGTTAGCAGTTCCGCTAGAAAGGCCAAGACCTACGTTTCCGTAAAGCATCTGAGCTTCGATACGAGCTGAAGCAGCTTCCATCATAGCCTGAAACTTGAATTTAGTAGCGTCGGTGAAGGCTTTTTCGCCAGATGACATGTTAGCAGCAGCGTCATAGCTGAATGCAGTTCTTAAAGTCAAGCTGTTTCCGCGAACTTTAGCGTCGTCAACGTCAGAGCTGATAGCTGCTGATAGAGTCTGGATTCCAGCTCCATAAGTGAAACCATTTTCGTTTGTAAGCTTAACAGCTTGAACGAAGTCACGGCCAGTCTTCTTAGCTTCTTTGAAAGGGACCATTTTCAAAAGCTTGGAAAAATCAGGTACTAATGAATCTAAACTGTCGCCGTATACGTCTTTGTACAACCCGTCTAGGGTCGATTTGGTGTGTTCTGCCATTTTAAAGGCTCCTTGTGTAAAAATAAAAGTTTAAAAAAATATAATGCACTAAGTCGTAACACTTACTATCTTTGGGTAGTTCTTGACATCCTAAGTTTGTGATACTATTGTCCTAGCCTGTAGATTAGCTTAGTGGCTTCGGGTAGTTCTTGACATCCTATCCGCCAAGCCTTGCTATAGACTAAAGGTTTTTGAAAAATTCTGAAGCTGATATTTTAGTAGGTGCGCTGCTTTTCTGAGACATAATCTTCTCCGCGGAAGACGCAGGTTTAGGGGCTGCTGGATTCTTTATCTTTTCCAGATCCTTAGTCCTAATCTGCTTTAGTATGTCTTCTCCAAGTAGAGCTTCTAGCTCCTCCAGCTTGCGAGACTTGAAGTAATCCTTGTAGCTGTTTCTCTCTTGGCCCTTAACGTACTCTACGGCATCCTTAACGGACACTGTGATGCGTCCTTCGTGGTCAATCGAGCTTTGTAGTACTGAAGCTACCTGCTGGATAGTGAATGGGTCAGCCTCTAAGCCTCCATTTTGTATCTCAGTCATGATATCTCTTGAGAAGTTCTCGCGAGCCTCTTCCACTTGGGCTTGGAACTCAGCGTCTTTACGGGACTTTTCTTGTTCCTCTTTGGCCTTTCGTAGCTCTTCTAGCTCCTTCTCCATCTCCATCATACGCTGTTGCTCAGGTGTTAGCTCTGGGCGTTCTGCGATTTCGATAGCCTTCTCTATGATCCACTTCTCAAGATCTTCACCCGTCATAATTCCGTTGTCGATCTTCATCTGGAAGAGGTCTTCCGGTGTACCTTGGAGGGCTGCTTGTATAGCCTTCCTCTTCGTCTCTGTATCTTTGTTTAACTGGGCTGCGTCCTGAAACCGCTGAGTAGAGGACTTGCCCTTCTGTGCGAACTCAACCATTTGGTCATAAGTAAGCTCTAAGTCCTCTCCGTCAATGGTGAGAGAGAACATTTGTTGTTCTGGCTGCGATTCTTCAACCTCAACAGCGGTTTCTACTTCTCCAGATTCCTCAAGTGTGCCTTCGCTCTCTTGAACCTCTGAAGAGTCTAAACTCGCCTCCATTGAAGGGGTAGAATCGCTAACTACTTCGCTGCTAATGTTTTCTTCGCTCATGTTTTATTTCCTCAAATAAGTTATAGATAAAAGGCCGTTATGGCCCCTGCAATCCCATTTGCTCGTAAGAGGCTTGGTCCTGTGGACTAGCTCCTGGAGGTAAGGTTGGCAAACTCGGCATGTCTGCTCCGGCTTCTCCCGGCTGTGCTGGCTGAGATACTCCCGCAGTATTGCCGCCTTGTGGTTGTTGAGCCATAGGGGCGGGCTGCTGTTGGGTAGCCATCAATATTGCAGGTCGCTGAGATACTTGTTGCCAAAGAGCCTCATGTTCGGATATGTGAGCTAGTGTAGCTTGTACTACTTGCGGGTTCAGCCTCGACTCAGGGTCATCTAGAACCGACCTATGCTCTCTTATATGTAACGCGTGGTTATCTGTAAGTAAGGCCGGTGGAACTTCCCCTATCCGCATTTTCTCGTTTTCCGCCCGTATGTTTAATAACTCCGAACGTTCGCTCTCAAGTATAGGCTCAAGCTTTCCTGTGTCTAATACGGCTATGTACTGCTCAGGGCGCTTTATAAGACCCTGCTGAAGCAAGTTCTCTGCGATCTGGATACGTCCACTAGCTGTCTTCGACAGTGGGCTAGAGATCTCAGCGGAAACCTTAGATACTCCTGAGAGAGTGTCCTTATCAAATGACTTAAGGTATGTTCGGTTGTTCTTACCTACCACTTCGATAAATCTCTCGGTGGAGGCGAAGTTCTGTAGAAACTTTAGAACCGCTGAACCTACATCTTCGAGGAGTCTGGCGTAGGACTGCTGCAAGCTGCTGTTATACTTGATAGATTGAGCAGACACTAATGCGAGTGCGTTGCCTGATCTCAAGTTAGAGCTTGGGTCCCCTCGGACTACTTCATTGATACCAGTCTTCTTCTCCATGTGGGCTTCGTTCCTGTCAAGCAGGTTATAAGTCTCCGGGGAGGAAGAAGTAAGCTGAATCGCCCTTACTGCGCTGGCGTACTCTGGGTCTACTTCGATAACAGATGCACCGTCCGCCAAATCACGATAGTTAAAAGACGCATCGTTTGGTATAACAATACACTGTTTTGCATGGTTAATATTATTAGTAACAACCGCGCTATAAAGCTCATCGTTTATTTCCTGTAGCCCTAAGATATCAAATGCTTCTGTGTACCCAAGATTAGTTCCGTGGAGATCCGCAGGGGATACTCGGTAGACTGGAACTTCTGGATAAGGAAGCGGAATGTCAAGGAGTACGTCGTTCTCTGTGAAGAGTACCATTTTACCTTCAGGGAGTACGGGTGTACGTTTGTGATAAAATGTGTAGAGGGTACAGGCGTCTTCTGAGCTGTTCCCTGGGTCCGTGAAGGATACCGAGCCTACATCTTTGGAGAGGTTTAGTATCTCGTCACTGAACTCTTCAAACCTTTCTGCAAGGTCATACTTATTTACGGTGTCGGTGAGGATCATCCAGTTAGACTCTTCCGCAGTAAAGGATAGGTCCCTGACCACTTCCCACGCTGCGTAAGTGCTGAATTTTATATCACCTGTCTTGATTGGCTTGCTTGTATCTGGGTCTACTCCGTAGAACTCTCCGCTTTTGGTGTCCCATTGTAGAGCTACATAGCCCTCGGAGGAGTAGATAGCTTTCTCTACAGCCGACTTCAGGATGTCTTCAAGCTTTCTTACCCGTAGGTAATACTCCAGTACCTCTTCTCCGACTATAGCGGAGGCAAGTGAATCGTAGTCGGAGTTGATTGGTACTACATCGTAGGCTGGTCGCTCTGAGGTTACAAGAGAAAGTTGGTAGCGGAGCAGGTTTCTGTAAGTGTTTACATTTACTCTTGTCTCTTCGCCTCTTTCTCCTGAAGCAATAATGCTGTCGCTCCTGGAGTAGTAGCCGTTGCCATAGTAGTAGCTGTAAGACTTCTTAAATTTGGTGTCGTACCCTACATGCTTTATCTGCCGAACGTACTCTTCTACCTTACCTTTAAGGTCCTCTAGCTTAGCTTCTACTGCAAAATATTCTTTGGTTTTACTCATTTATCGCCTCGAAAATATGCTTTTAAATATATTACTATCTTTGCTGCTCTCGCTACTGAATTTGTCTTGGATATACGCCTGTGTATCTTGTCCTGGTGTAAACTCCGGTATAGGGTTTCTACTCTTATTGATATTTCTCACTAAGTATACAAGGGCGTCAATAGCATCACAGTGGGACAAGGCCGGGGTTCGCTCGAAGCTCCTTCGTGACTTATCCCAGATACCGAAGCGGCATTGTTGCCGCAGGTTTTCGCAGCGGGGATGAATCACCAGTTGGCCTTGCTGTATCATCAAGTTAGTGTTGTTTACCTGAGCCTCTTTCTTGTCCTTCTTGGTTGGCTTCACTGAAAGGCCGTGGAGCTTCTGCATGTCCTTGACAAGAATTAGGTTGTTGTTATCCATGATAATTCTGTGAGGCTTTATTCCCTTCCAGTCCTTTTCCAGCTTCTTTTTAATGGCCGCTTGAATATCTCCTGTGGAGGGACTATCCATAATGCACTCATCTTCAATGACAAGCGTAGCTTCTAAATAGTCATAGTAGCCAAACAAGATGGCAGTTTGGTCGCGTCCACCTGGGTCAATGGATATATAGTGGTCAGGTACATAGTCTGTAGGCTTTTCCCACCCCTTGACTACTTCCTGCATCTTTTCTTCCGTACATGCCGGTAAAATCGCCCGGTTACGGTCTGTTATAATCTCGCACAAATACTCTCGCCTGAAGGTATCTGAGTCCTTTCCTCCGGCCTCTTCCTCGAACTGTTTTAGTTGCTCAGGGGACCAACGAGGGCAGTCATAGATTGTCTTCTTGACGTAGTTTCCGCGCAGCTCACACTGCTGGATGTATGCAATTGACTCATGGCCAGGAGCTATCGGGGGAGTAGATGCCAAAAGCATCCTCGCGCCTCTCTCGATAAGCATCGGCATGAGAACATTGTCAATTAAGTTTCCTACATCGTCCATGAAGCAGAACTCGTCTAGGACGATCAAGTCGGCGGTTACCCCTCGAATGGAGTCGGCTCCTGACTTATCCATACCCTTGAATCGTATCTCTGAGCCGTTCTCGTAAACGTACTTCAGATCCTTTACCTTCAGGGTAGGCTTAAGGTGTTCTGGGCAAGTGGTCAGGATTGCGCTTGATGCTTGGTCCAATATTTCCTTGAGGTTATCTGCTGTCTTTGAAAGGTACAGCACACGACACCCAGGGTTCTGGCGGCAGAAGTTGTCTGCCATGCCGAAACAAAATACTGACTTCCCGAAACGTCGGGCCATCAGCAGTGTGAACATCTCGCCCGGACCACATCCAGCCTCGAATATATCCTTGCACTCCCTCTGCCCTGAGTGGAATACTCGGTCAAGCTGATCTCCACGACTCCATAGCTCGGTCAACGCCTTCTGCCTAATGCTGGCATGAACTCGCGAAGACTTCGAGTAGTCTAGTTTCATCTTTCTGCCCATATTAGCCTTCCGTTGCGTCTAGTATCTCCAGCAAGTCCTCCTTTGAAGAAGCCTTCAAGATCTCGGCTACTGAATCTGAGTCAGGTGTCTTAGCTTCTTCAAGGGTCTTAAGAGAAGATATTAGCTTCTGAAGCTTCGATACAGCTTCATTGTCGAGGGGTCCCCTCTCTTGGGCCTCTCGGATTCTATTTATTTCTATTTCGCAGATATCTCTTAGTTCCTGCTTCATTATTATCTCCCGAAAGCACGGCCTACACTGATATCTCTAAGCTGTCCGGCAATCTCGTCGGACTTCTTTTTGATATACTCCAAGCCTTCTGCGTCCAGTCTGTTTACGATGTCAGCTTGTCGCCTAAGCTCGTCCCGTAACTCTTGGATCTCTTTAGGGTTATGATACTGTATTTTGTGCTGCTCAATACGAACATACACCCAGGCGACCACTGCAAGTAAGAAGCAGACTGTCGCTGCGGCACTTATTGCTACTATTTCCATATTACAACTCCCCCCTATCTTTCATCATCTTATAAATCACCTCTCCCGGTAGCCCTAAGTTCCAGTAGAACATAGTCTTTCCTAGGCAAAGATATATACTAGGTGTAGATACTTGAAACGGAGACTCTATTTCATTAAATGTATGAAGTTGGTCGGTACTGATTTTTATACCCCCGTTTTTGTTTAGGCGGTATACATGCACTCTTGAATATCTAAGTCTATAAAACCATATAGGTTTTGTATAACTCTTATATAAAAGTGGTGACTTCAGATTTTCCATATTTCCTCCTAAGACTCTACGTCTATCTTTATCTTCTTAGTCCATCGTCTGCGGTCAAATCTGAACAGGGGGATGAAATTCTCTTCCTGCGCCACGGTCAGTGCCTCTTCATATTGACTGAGGATGTGAGTCAGGCCGGTTTTGGCCATGACAAAGTGGAACAGCTCATGGGCTAAAGTCTTCTCTAGGTCCTGAGTCGTCTTATTATCCGACAGGCTTATTAATATTTTGTTTTCGCCTGCCTGACAACAGCCAGACAACTCTTCTTCATCGACTATGACCTTCTTCCTATACTCGATATTAACTATCTGACCCATCACTTGTAGTTCGGTCGGCATCGTCACCTTCATGGCTTTCTCCCAAATGAGCGTCCAGAGTTGTTATGATATCTCTCACTTCCCCAAACATACTGGGTACAAACGATGCAGTGCCAAGGGCTGCATATACACGTAATAAAAACGCTTTGTCTACTAGCACTTCTTTGCCAGCAAATCCATCCAATAAGTCTTGAAACTCTTTCATATTTCCTCCAAAAGTTCTTCAATACTGTCTGCTATGTGCTTGGGGCCAAAGAAGACACCCAAGTCGTCGAAATCTCTTAATTCCCACAGTGGGTTCTCAACCATTCGAGCATCTAGCTCAAGTTGGTCTAACACCTCCGTCATCAAAGAGTCCATCTAATTCCTCCTCCTCTTTCATCAAATCGTGTCGCGGCTCTATGAACCACTTTTTCTGATTATTCGGCTTGATACAGAAAAACCGCTTTCGCAGCGCGGCCCCCATGTGGACTCGACCCCCAATCGGAGGGATTCCCAGGGCTTCACACCACTGCTCGTAGCAGTCCCATATCTCGGCATATGTCATTGTCTTCCCGTGGTGGGTGTGCGTCTGGAATGTATCCAGCAAGAACGCATCCAACCTTTCTGGTATAGTCATCTGGACTAG